>Ga0075421_100001492_pt1 | contig 27465 bp, 22 predicted proteins | sample SoiMetdeltSBSDD5_FD_75292 | JGI IMG/M metagenome (GOLD analysis project Ga0075421, IMG submission 75292) | Bulk soil microbial communities from a Populus tree surrounding site in Tennessee, USA - Soil MetaG P. deltoides SBSDD5 | ecosystem: Environmental > Terrestrial > Soil > Tree plantation... | reverse complement strand
GTCCACTGACGTATCGAAGCAGATGTCACGGATCGGAGTGGACATACAAAACGCAAACAGTCCTGCGGGTCTGAGCACACGCGCGACTTCGGCAATCGTGGTGTGTGGTGACGCGAACACCGTTGCACCGTGATCGCAGAAGACAACGTCGAACGCAGCGGGGCGGAATGGCAGGCGTTCGGCATCACCGTGAACGAGCACGGCGCCCGGCGACTGCGCGCGCGCCTGGCTCAACTGCTGCTCGGACAAATCGAGACCGATCACCCGGGCGCCCACCCGTGCCAACGCCGCGGTCCATTGAGCGGCCCCGCAACCAAGCTCCAGCACGTCGCGATTCTCAACGTCCTCGAGGACCCGAAGCTCTGATTCCGGGATTCGCCACACACCCCAGGCCATTGGTTGTCGCCAGAGGGCGGCCCCGTGGTCTGTCTGATAGTTCGAGCTGATGGCGTTCCAGAACGCGCGGTTCTTCGTCGATGACATGCCTGATTCGATTGCCGAAGAGCGCGGGCTTTCCTCGTCCACCGTAGCCTTTGGCGAAGGTGGAAGCCCCGCGAAGACAGCCAGGGTTACCGGTTTCGCGATGGCACCACGCGCCCGATGTTGTAGGCGCCCCCAGCGTAGAGCGCCCTGGGCTGAGGACCCGCGATCGGAATGATGACACCTGTGTCGACCACCAGCCAGCCGCGCACCTTCATCGTCGGACCTAGGAGTGTGGCCAGGACCGAGCGATCGCCGGCCGGCCCCGACGTCGCCGGAAACCCGTAGAGTTCAGCGGCCCAACCGAGTTGGCCGTGTAAGGGCCCTCCGAAGGACATCGCCCACATGCTGCTTTCGTGCGGCGCTCGATCAGCGTGTCCGACGCGATGGACGAACCCGACATTCAGGTCGAGCGACACATCTCCGAATTCGCGACTCGAAATAAGGACGATACCGATGTCAGTTGTGCCTGTACCGGCGTCTTCTGACGTCGACCCGGTCGGCAGCTTCACGGAAGGGAACATCGCAAAGCTCGCAACGATCGGCGCATGCTCCAGGGGTCGCCACTTGGCGCCAATCAGAAGGTCACCCGGCGCAGTGTGCAGGCCGTTGGCGTGGACGATCGGTGTCTGGAGTTCGAGTTGCGCGCGGGATGTCAATCCGATCTTGGTGGTCAGAGGGGCCGTTTCACCGTGACTGTGCTCGGGGTAGCGGTCGAACTCCATACCACCCTCGATCTCGATCCATCCTGGCGCAACCGTCCAGGCGTGCGTCGCGACCGAGGGGCGTTCCGGCTGCGCATCGTGAGGATTCGGAGGCGCGGTTTGAGCGGCGGAATGTGCCGCGGCTCCGAGGACCGCGCCAACGACGATCGCCACCCGACGTACAGCGGTCCAGATCATTCGAATGTCTGGCCGAGAGATGCCTTTCTACCCCAGAGCGTAAATGACACCGTCCTGCGAGCTGATGACGATGCGGCCACCGGCGAGTGCGGGGGAGGTCGTGATGCCCGAGCCGGCGTCGAACTCGGAGAGTTTCTTGCCGGTCTCGAGGTCCAGCACATAGAGCTTGCCGTCGCTCGACCCGACGTAGACGCGGCCGCCGGCGATCACCGGAGACGAGTCGACGCGCGCACGCGTCGCGAACGTCCAGACGGCTTTACCGGAGTTCACGTCGAGGGCGTGGACGAACTTGTCGCGCCCGCCAAGCACGATTCGCCCGTTGCTGATCGCCGCCGAGGAATAGAAGGGGAATTGCCGATCCTCAGGGGCGTACCGCCACAGGCGGCGCTTGCGATCCAGATCGAAGGCGAGCACCTCGTTGTTGAATGTCCCGAAGTACGCGCGGTTGCCGTCGATAAGCGGCGACGCCCCGGTATAGGCGCCGGCCTCGATCTGGTAGACCTCTTTCCCGTCGGCAACGCGTATGGCGCGAAGAACTGAATCGCAGCCGGCAATGAACGCGACCCCGTTCTGGACCGCTGGCGTGGCGTGCACCATGCCATTGGTCTGCACCTTCCACCGCGCCTTGCCGGTCTTGGCATCGAGTCCATACAGATGTGAATCGTAGGAGCCGGCCAGCACCACGTCGCCGACGATCACGGGCGATGACTTGATCTCTGATCCCGACTGGAAAGTCCAGAGACGGCTGCCATCCTTGATGTTCACGGCGTGCAGCAGGCCACCGAGATCGCCGATGTACACCGCGCCATCGCCGACCGAAGGAGAGGACTCGCCAATCAGGTTACCGGTCGTGTACTTCCAGCGCAGCTTGCCTGACGCCAGATCGAGGGCGAGCAGGTCCCCGTTGCCACCGCCGACATAGACCACGCCGTCGACAATCGCGGCGGAGGAGTCGACGACGTCTTTCACGTCGTAGGTCCACAGGACCTTCAGCGTGGCGGGAGGTGAACTGGATGAAACCCCTGTGAGGTTCGCCGTACCGCGGAACTGGCGCCATGCATCGGCAGACGCAGTGGCGGGCGCAGGCCGCTGGGCGCCGAGGGCAGGCACCAGCAAAAGCACGAGAAGCAGTGCTGTCGCCGGACGCATACCCTTACTTCGTCGCCGAGATCGCGAAGAGCTGGCTGCGGTTGTTGAGGAACAACGTCCCATTGGCCGGAACGATCGTTCCGTAAACCGCGCTTCCCATGTTCATCTCGCCGAGGACGACCTTCTCTTTGCTGTGCGCCATCACGACGACGTCGCCGTCCTCGTCGCCGAGGAATACCTTGCCATCAATGAGGAATGGGGAAGCCCACACCGCAGCGAGCATGTCGTGCTGCCAGTATTCCTGGCCGGTGTTCGCGTCGAGGCAGTGCAGGTAGCCGCTGAAGTCAGCGACATACACGAGACCGTCGGCGATCGCGGCCGTCGAGATCGTCCGGCGGATCTTGTCGAAGTGCCAGACGCGGCCCGTTTCGGTAATATCACCGCGTTTGGTCCCATCGATCGCGTAGAAGTGGCCGACGCCTTCACCGTGCTCCGGATCCTGTCCGTTGCCGATGTACACGCGATTTTGATAAATCACAGGCGTGGCAATCAGCTCGTTCCGTGTGCGGGGCCACACGGCATCCTTCGGGTTCGTATCGAATTCCCAGAGCTTCTTTCCGGACTCGGCCTCATAGCCGCGAACCCAGCCGTCACCCTGGGCCGAGACGACTTGAAGAACGCCTCCAATCGTCCCGACAGCCGGTGTCGACCACTGGCCGTGCAGGATGCGGTCCTGGACGGAATTGTCTTCCCACACCAGCTTCCCGGTGTTCTTGTTGAGCGCGATGACCGACGGCGCCTGTGGCGACGGGATGTGGACATGACTTTCGTCCTGGCCGTTTGACGTGCTCAGGTAGATCAAGTCGCCATAGACGACTGGTGACGAGTTCGACAGGTTGTGCGGGTAGGAGCCGACCTCTTCGAGCATGTCGAAGCTCCAAATCACGTCGGCGTCGAACTGACCCTTGAGCGTCTCGTCCATGAATGGCCCGTCGTTCTCGTTGTCGCGGAAGCCATTGATGTCCAGGCAGAAGACGACGCCCCGGTTGCTCACGTAGTAGAGCCGCTCACCGTCGACCAGCGGTGACGAGGCCACGCCCTGATACGGCCAGTCGTTGGCACGGCCGGCTTCGAGCTTGACGTGCGTCTGTTGCCACAGGAACTCGCCGTTCGACTCACGGAACGCCATGAGCACACCTCGGTCGCCGCCCTGCTTCGGGTCGCGCAGCAGCTCGTTGTTGGTTCCGACAAACACCATTCCCTTGGCGACGACTGGGTTGCCGTAGCTCTGCGAGCCGAGGTCGGCCACCCACTTGATGTTCTTCTTCGTCTTCACGTCCCACTCGGACGGGACGTTCTTCATGTTCGACACCTGATTGCGATCGGCTGTGCCTCCCCACATCGGCCAGTCGGATGTGCCAGGATCAGAAGCCACCACCCGGACCGGCATGGTGCCGGCGACAACCCCCAGCAACGCGAACAGCGCTGACATGCGAAGAGCTCTGCTCAAATACATAGTCATAAGTGTGCCATCAAGCAGCTACTGGTTCTTGCTCAGCGAGAAGTTGTCGAGGTACGCGCCGAAGGGGGCGTTGATGAACAGCCCGGGAGCGCCTTCACGATTGCCGATCGGATCCGTCTTATCAATCATCCAGTCAGCGGGCTCAGCGTCAGTCGCAGCCCACGCCTTGCCGCGCGCGCGAACCTGACCATTGGGCAGGTTTTCCACTCTGAGCTTCATCCGGTACCACACATCGGGTTTCCAGGCGAAGGGGACCGTTACCGTTCGAACCGTCTCTGGCTCCCATGGCTCGAGCTTCAACTGTTGCGTGGTTCCGTACAGGACGAGCGAATAGCGCTGCGCCGTGACACCGACGTCGGCCATCTGACGTCTGCGCTGCGGGGCTCGCACATCGGCCTGGAAGGTGTAGTTGGACCAATTTGGTGGGCCGATGAAAGTGCGGCCGCGCTGAAAGATGGTGTTGAGTGGTTCTTTCTGCAGCACCTTCTGTCCGTCGAGCGTTGCGACGACGAGACGGCCAGGAACAGTATTGGCCCAGCCTGGAGGAATCGCGCCGTCGGCGTAGCTATCAAAGTTTTCCGTCCACGGCAACGGATGCGCCACACGCGCGCGTGCTTCGCCAGTCAGACCACCAACGGTGGCTTTGATGAGACCCGCCTGCTGAATCGGTTTGTTCACGATTGTCACCGCACCGTCGGACACCGTGCCCTCGAGACCTTCAAGCGACCACGTGGCCTTCTCTTCCCTCAGGAACCGACCGGAGGCATCGAACGAACGCGCGCGAAGCTTGACCGTCTGTCCGGGCTCGAGCGACAACTCGGTTGGTGACACCTGCAGGTACGCGGGGTTGCCGCTTCCAGCGACGGCGACCTCCTCGGTGGCAAACCCGGTTGGGGATGAGGCCTGCTTTGCTCCGATCGCGTAGATCGCATCACTCGACACGAAGAAAATGCGCCCGCGAGAGACAGCGGCGTTGCCGAGTATTTGCTCGGGCGTGCCTTCAGAACCGCAGCAGCTGTTGGTGCTGTTTGGAAGCTCCACCTTACTGAGGACCTCGCCACGGTCTGCCTGCGGCCGGATGATGAAGAACGAGCCGCCATCGTTGCCAACGAAGATCTTGCCGTCCGCGAGAACGGGGGAAGCTTTCTGCGCCGATCCGAGCGCCAACGTCCACAGAGATTTGCCGGTCTCGGTGTCGTAGGCCCGCAACATTGATCCGTTGTCGATCTGATACAAGACCTTGCCGTCGACGATCGGTGATGAGTAACCGAATTCGGTGCCGCGGTCAGCCCACTTGGTGGTCTTGATGTCACCCGTCTGGCTGCCATCAAGCGAGGCCACGAGCCCCAGTTCGACCCCCTCAGTGTTCTCGTCACCGTGCGAGATGAACACGTTGCTTCCGCTCACGGCCACGCCGGTGTTGATGGCCCGCTTGGTGGCGATGTAACTCCAGACCTTTTCACCGGTCTGCACCTTGACTGCGTGAACGCCGCCATCTCCAAGCGGTGCGATGAGCAAACGGAGGCCATTTATGGTCGCGATGGTCGGCGGTGCGTACGCCGTGTCGTATGGGCGGCCGCCGGGATTCGAGACGTAGATCACGTCTCCATTGCGTTTATCGAGCGCGATCAACCTGTGACCGCGGGCGGCAGCCGAGCCCCAGTTGGAGACGGCAGCGGCGACAATCACGAGGTCGCCATCGACGACGGGAGACATCGTGCGTCCACCGTGCGTCGTGAACGCCGCATACTCTTCACCGAACGAGCGGCTCCAGAGACGCTTGCCATCCGGGCTGAGGGCGATCGCTTCGGCACCGCCAGTCAGGATGAAGATGTTGCCGGTTTCGGGATCGACCGCCGGTGACGCCCAGGCAATGCGGTGAGCGGGCACATCGCTCTGAAAGATGTTGACCTTGTATTCCCAGATCACCTTGCCAGTCGCGGCGTCGAGCGCCATCACGCGCTCCTGAAGCGCGGCGCCACGGCCGACGGGGTTTTGCACGTACACGCGGTCGCCCATGACGACGGGGGTCGATCGTCCGCCGGCCGGGACGCGCCACAGGAAGTTCTCGCCGTTCAGTTTCCAAGAGTTGATCAGTCCCGTCTCGCGCGAGATGCCGTCGCGGTTGGGACCGCGGAGCTCGGGCCAGTCGCCGACCTTGATTCGGCGTGAGGCTTGTTGGGCCGGGAGCGTCACACTCAAGGCCAGCAGAACGGTGGCCGCCAGGTAACTCGTCTTCCGCATCAGAGCACCCTCACGAACACATCAGGAAGGCAGCAGGGCGTTTTGATTCATACGTCGCGGATTGATATGTCATTTACAAGTCCCCCGCGGCGCACCCGCTGTACAACTTGCAATCGTAGCACCGTGACGCGCAGGAGCGGGGCGGTTTTGGCGTGCCTCCACGACCCACCGCTGTGCATAATGACGGACATGATCCATTCGCGCGTAGTTGTGTTTGCCCTGGTGTTCACCTGCTCTATTTCGTCGCTCGTTCGTGCGCAATCGACCAGCCAGCAGGGCGGTCAGCCGGCTGCGTCTTTTCAGTTGCCACCGCTCATCGTGACCGCGCAGAAAGAACCTGTCGATGCCCAGACCCTGCCGATCAGCCTGACACCGGTTCCCAAGGCAACGCTTCAGAACGCCGGCATCGAGATCGTGAGCGAGGCCGGTCGCTATGCGCCCAATGTGTACTTCACCGAGTTCACCGCGAGGAAGCTCAGTAATGCGCGGTTCAGAGGTATCGGCGCCAGCCCGGCGAACCCGTCAATCACCACGCTGTTCGATGGTGTGCCCCAACTGAACACCAACACGGCGAGCATCGATCTTGTCGACGTCGATCAGATTGAGTTCGTCCGCGGACCACAGAGCGCGCTCTTTGGACGAAACACGCTCGGCGGCCTCATCAACATCACCAGCACCAGGCCGTCTCTGAGTGCATGGTCAGGCAACTTCTCTGTGCCGCTTGGCAACGTCGACGCGCGAGACGTGCGGGGTGGAATAGCGGGACCCCTGGTCGCAGACAAGCTCGGAATGGCCGTGGCCCTCCAGTACGGCCGTCGCGACGGATACACTGTGAACGATCTCACCGGCAACGATCTCGATTCTCGGTCGGCCTTCGCAGGGAAGGGTCAGTTGCTGTGGACGCCAATGCGAAGCTGGGAAACGCGGGTCATCATCAACGGGGAACGCGATCGCGACGGCGACTACGCCCTCAGCGACCTTGGTGGTCTTCGTCAGAACCCGTACCACACCGCACGCGATTTCGAAGGATTCACCCACCGCGACATCTTCGGCACGACGATTCTCAATCGCTACGACCGTCAGAGCATGACGGTGTCAGCAACCACCGGTTTGTTGAAGTGGAAGGCAGTGGACCAAACCGATCTCGACTACACGCCTCTGCCACTGGTGACTCGCGACAACCTCGAAGAGAGTTTTCAGTTCACGCAGGAGGTACGTGCCGCCTCGTCGGCGAATGCGCCGATTCGCTTCTCGGACATGGCGGCGCTCAAGTGGCAGGCGGGCGTCTTCTTCTTCACGCAGAACTACGATCAGAACGCCACTCGAAACTTTTCAGCGGGATTCCTGTCCCCCTTCCTTCCATTCCCCGTTGTGCAGACATCTCCGCAGGCCGAGCTCGACGACATCGGTGTCGGGCTGTTCGGACAGGGCGTCGTGACGCTGGCAGAGCGCGTGGACCTGACGGCTGGTGTGCGCTTCGATCACGAGCAGAAGGACGCGACACTCAACGTCTTTTTCACGCCGGCCATCGCACCCCCGCAGCAGACGGTTGCCGACGAAGGCTTCTCCAACGTGTCGCCGCAGTTTGCGGCCGCGTTCCACCTGCAGCCCGGCAAGACCATCTATGCGTCGGTCGCGAACGGGTACAAGGCAGGCGGGTTCAACCCGGCGTCGCCGCCCGGCACTGAGGTGTACGGTGAGGAACACACGTGGAACTTCGAAGGCGGCGTGAAGACCATGTGGGCCAACGGGCGGGTCGCCGCGAACGCGGCGGTGTTCCACATCAACTGGGAGGATATGCAACTCAACCTCCCCAATCTCTTCGCCCCCGGCGAGTTCTACGTTGCGAACGTGGGTGGCGCGACGAGTTCCGGTGTCGAACTGGAATTGAACGCGCGAGTGCATCCGAACGTCGATGTGTTTGGCGGATTCGGCTACACGAAGGCCACGTTCAAGGACGACAGCATCTCGGGTGGGATCGCCGTCGGCGGGAACACGATCCCAAATACGCCGGACTACACCGCCTCGCTCGGTATCCAGCTGTCACGGACGCTGGCACAGGGCCTGTCGCTCTACGGCCGCGCGGAGGCGACATTGACAGGCGCCTTCGAGTACGACGACCTGAATACCCAGAGCCAGGACGCGTATTCACTGGCAAACTTCAGGGCCGGGGTCCGCGGGCGCCTCGTGTTCGTCGAGGGCTGGATCAGAAACGCCTTCGACACCGAGTACATCCCGATCGCATTCGCGTACGGTGCCCTGGCGCCGTCGGGGTTTATTGGTGAAATGGGAAGACCCAGGACGTTTGGTATTTCGGCAGGGGTGGGCTTTTGAACGTTCAAAGGTCAAAGTTCAAAGTAGGGAAGTAAGTGAGAAGCACAACGAGCTGGTGGTGTCATCGTAGAGCGCAGGCTTTGGCCTGCGCGATCGCGAGTGTCGGCGTCGTCGCCGTCCTGAGTGGTCAGTCGCCGTCGACCGACTGGCCACAATGGCGAGGGCCCGATCGCAGTGGCATTTCCCGAGACACGGGTCTATTGCGTGAGTGGCCGCGCTCCGGTCCGCCGGTCGCCTGGTCGGCATCACAACTCGGTGCCGGCTACGGCTCGGTGGCAGTGGCAGGCGATCGCGTGTTCGTGCAGGGCATGAAAAATCGCCAGAGCGTGGTCACGAGTCTGGACCGTGCGAGTGGCAAACCCGTGTGGTCGGTCGCGCTGGGATCATCTGGCGAAAACGATCGCGGTTCAGGACCTCGCGGCACGCCAACGGTCGACGGAGATCGCGTCTACGCTCTTTCCGAGAATGGCGACCTCGTCTGCCTGATGGTTGGCGACGGCAAGGTGGTGTGGCGGCGCAACATCCTGCGCGATTTTGCGGGGCGAAACATCAGTTGGCTGATCAGCGAGTCACCGCTGATCGACGGCAATCGCGTGATCATCAGCCCCGGCGGCCGCAACGCGGGCATGGCGGCACTCGACAAGATGACGGGCGCCACGATCTGGGTCAGCAAGGAACTGAGCGACGAGGCCGGCTACGCCTCACCGGTTGTTGCCGACGTACAGGGGGTGCGGACGATCATGACGCTGACGGGCAATGCCGGCGTCGGCGTGCGCGCTACTGATGGAAAGGTGATGTGGCGCTACGGCAAGGTCGCGAATAACACCGCCAACATCACCACGCCCGTGTACTCGAACGGCCGCGTCTTCTTCACGTCGGCGTACGGGACAGGTGGCGCGCTGCTCGGTCTCAAATCGAGTGGCGAGGCGGTCAGCGCGCAGGAGATCTACTTCACCAACAACATGCAGAACCACCACGGCGGCGTGGTCCTGGTCGATGGCTACCTTTACGGATTCAACAATTCGATCCTGACCTGCCTCGAGTTCGAGACCGGGAAGGTCATGTGGCGCGATCGCAGTGTTGGCAAAGGATCGGTCGCCTACGCCGACGGCCGCCTGTACGTCCTCAGCGAAGACAACGTCGTCGGCCTCGTCGAGGCATCGCCAAAGGGATATCGCGAAACAGGACGGTTCACGATCGCCGACCAGGGTTGGCCAAGCTGGGCACACCCCGCGGTAAGCGGGGGCCGGCTTTACCTGCGTAATCAAAATGTGCTGGCAAGCTATGATGTGCGCGCGAAGTGAATGGAGGTTTATGTGATGGTCCGCGTAGCCCGAATGTTCGTCGCCCTCATTGTTCCCATCTTATTCGTGACGTCGATCCACGCGCAGAAACCCTCGCCGGATTGGACGCAGTGGCGCGGACCCAATCGTGACGGCGTGGCGCCGGCGCCTTCCGACGCGAGCGCCTGGCCCGCCATGCTCATGCAGAAGTGGAAGGTCGAAGTCGGCCTTGGTTACGCGACTCCACTCGTCGTCGGCAACCGCATTTATCAGTTCGCGCGCAAGGGCGATCGCGAAGTCATGATGGCGATCGATGCCGATAGCGGCAAGGCCCTGTGGGAAACCGGGTACTCGGCGGTATTCACACCGATGAGCGCGGCGGCGCCACACGGCCCAGGCCCGAAGTCCACTCCCGTGTTCTTCAACGGGCGGCTTTACTCAATCGGCATGACTGGAATCGTGACCGCATATGACGCCGCGTCGGGCAAGCAGCTCTGGCAGAAACCGGGCTCTCCGACGGTGCCGATGTACACGTCGCATTCGTTCTCGCCCATTATCAGCGGCAACAACGTCATCTTTCACCTGGGCGGTCATGACGAAGGCGCGATCACGGCGCTCGACCTGAACTCCGGTGACGTGAGGTGGAGCTGGCGCGGCGACGGCCCGGGCTACGGCTCACCAGTCATGGCGGAGTTTGGCGGCACACGGCAGATCGTGACGATCACGCAAGGCAAACTCGTTGGTATCGATGTCGCATCCGGGGCTCTGCTCTGGGAGAGGCCGTTCGTCAGCCCGAACTTCACCAACTCGGCCACGCCAATTGTTGCTGGTGATCTCCTGGTGGTATCGAGCGGCAACGGCCCGCCGACTTCGGCGTATCGGGTGAGCAAGAAGGGAACTGAGTGGGTCGTCGACACCGCCTGGGAGAATGCGGACATGCCGATGCGACTCAGCGACGCCGTGGCCGTTGGCGACACGCTGTTCGGGATTTCGACACGAAACGCCGGCCAATACTTCGCTCTGGACCTGAAGTCAGGGAAGACGCTGTGGACGTCGGAAGGCCGGCAGGCCGCGCATGCGGCCATCGCCAGGTCCGGCGACTTGCTGTTCAGCATGGAAGAAGACGGCGAGCTCATCGTCGCGCGCAACAGCCGCACCGCGTTTGAACCGTTGCATCGATACAAGGTCTCAGAAGCGGCCACATGGGCGCAGCCGTCCTACTCGGGAAATCGGGTTTTCGTGAAGGATGTGTCCACGCTGGCGCTGTGGACGCTGAATTAAGACCTCGATGCAGAATCACTGCTCGGCGATCTGGGGTCCTGTCTTGAGCGACTGCTGATACCGCAGCACTCCAGCGAGAAGAGCCTCGGCGATACGCTGTCGATGCTTCTCAGTCTTCAGCAACGCCGCGTCCTCTTTATTGGTGATGAATGAAATCTCAGCCAGGACGCTGGGCATCGTCGCGCCAAGCAATACCAGGAACGGCGCCTGCTTGACGCCAAGGTTCCTCACGCTCGCGTCGGTCTTCTGGATCTGCGAATGCAGCGAATTCTGAATCATCGACGCGAAATCGCGCGACTCAGTGATCTTGTTGTTGAGTGCAATCGCCTTCACGATATCGGGCAACTGGCTCATGCTTCGCGATGACCCGGCGTTTTCGCGGGCTGCGACCATTTCAGCATCAGGATTCGCGGTCAGGTTGAGGAAGTAGGTCTCTATTCCGCGAGCCGCACCATTGGTGCTGGCGTTCGCGTGGATCGAAAGAAACAGGTCGGCACCTTCACGATTGGCAATTGCCGTTCGTTCCTCGAGCGGCACGAACGTATCGACCCGCCGCGTCAGCACGACTTCGAACCCGTCCTGTTTCGAGAGCAGCTTCTCCAGCCGCAAAGCAACATCGAGCACGAGCTCGGCCTCGGTGAGCCCCTTGGTCTTGGCCCCAGGGTCATGCCCACCGTGACCAGGATCGATGACGACGCGGGAGACACGCAGTCCGAGCTGCCTCGATAGCGAAAAGCCACCTGTCCCATTGAGCGACGGTGACGCCGATGCGGCGGGCGCCGAGGCCGCTAACGCTGTCGGTGGCTCCGCAGAGCCGTCGTCCGGTTCGGACGGTAATGGAGAAGGGTTCGCTGGCTTGACAGGCGCTGCAGCAGCGACTGGTGTCATTGCGGCGGCTGTCGTCTTGGCCGTGGCCTGACGAACCCCAGACGTGGATGTCGTTGGAGCCGCGGCAAGCACACCGGGCGGCGCGACAGGCAGTCGCATGAAGTCGATGACGACCCGGTACGGGTTGTACAACGTGTAGATGCTGTATCGTCCCGCTCCGCTCAGGTCCATCACGACACGCGTCCGCGATTCCGTTTGACGGCCGATCCGCACCTTACGCACCACATCGTCCGCGAAGGGAATCGTGGCGTCCTTGATGGCTTCAACGGGACGCGTGTTCTCGAAGTCGATGAAGACGCGTGGCGGGTTGTCCAGGCGGTCGGAACGGAACGTGACCTCCTGGCCAAGTTCGAGAGTGATGCGCAACGCGTCCAGCAGCACATCCCGTTTTACGGCCGTCAGCGCATTCGTTGCCCGGCCGACCGCTATAACGGGAACCGGAGGAGGCACGACCGCAGGCCTGACTGGCGGGCTTGGGACGAACTTCGCGTCCCGCAGCCGCTTCACGTGCGAAGGCAATTCCTTGACGAGCGAGCTTTTGGGAAAGCGGGAACTCAGCTCTGAAAACAACTCCAGCGCGGTAGCCTTGTCCTCGGCCTCGCCGAAGGTCCAGAACGCATCCGCTGAGAGCAGGGCGCCTTGCCAGAGGGCGTGGTCCATGTATGCGCTTGTCGGGAACTGACGCGACATGCGCTCGTAGGCTTCGACCAGCGACCGCATCCGCTCGAGCAACACCGGCGGCGGCGTTTCCCCTCGGCTATTCTCGATCTCATGTCTGAGCGTGCGCTCGCGAAGAAGCGCGTCGGTGTACATCGTGCGAGGGGAGGGCGTCTCGGCGCGCACGTCCTGCGCCGAGGTCGCGCCAAGCGCGATCACGATCACGAAGCTAGCGAAGCTGCGCATCGACTTCCTCGAAGTACCCGCGATCGACGAGCACTTCTCGTGGCTTTCCTCCGGCGCCAGGCGACACCAAACCATCGGCCTCCATCATGTCCACCAACCGGGCGGCACGGCTGAAGCCGATGCGTAGTTTGCGCTGCAAGTATGATATCGAGACCTGGCCGCTGCTCACCACGATTCTGGCGGCTTCGTCGTAGAGCTCGTCCTTTTCGAACTCCACACCACCTGGACCGGCCTTCTCATCCTCTGCCGTGATTGTGTCGTCGAAGACGGGCTTGCCCTGTTTACGCAAGAAGCTGGCGAGCCGCGCGCTCTCTTGCTCAGAAATGTACGGGCCATGAAGCCGGATCGCACGCGACGACGCCGGCGGCAGAAAGAGCATGTCGCCCTTGCCAAGCAGTTGCTCCGCGCCGTTGCCATCGAGAATCGTGCGTGAGTCGATCTTCGACGACACACGGAAAGAGATTCGCGAGGGAAGGTTCGCCTTGATGAGCCCGGTGATGACGTCCACCGAGGGACGCTGCGTCGCAAGAATCAGGTGAATGCCAACGGCGCGCGCCATCTGCGCGAGCCGGGCGATCGATTCCTCGACCTCGTTGCTCGCCACCATCATCAGGTCTGCCAGCTCATCGATCACGACCACGATGAAAGGCAGCGGCTTGGGCGTCTCTTCGTCGGCAGAACCGCGCTCGGCGATGACATTGCGGGCGTTTCGGTTGTACTGCTCGATGTTTCGAACGCCTTCCGACGCCAGCGTCTTGTAGCGTTCCTCCATTTCGCGAACCGCCCAGCGCAACGCGTTCGCTGCCTTCTTCGGATCGACGACGACGGGGGAGAGCAGGTGAGGGATTTCCTCGTACATCCCGAGCTCGAGTCGCTTGGGATCGATCATGATGAAGCGAACTTCGTCCGGCGTGGCGCGATAGAGCAGGCTCGTCAACATGGCGTTGAGGCCCACTGACTTTCCGGTGCCGGTCGATCCTGCGATGAGCAGGTGCGGCATCGTCGACAGATCCGTGACGTACGGTTCGCCGTGAATTGTCTTACCGAGCGCCAGCGTGAGCTTGGATTGCGATCGCTGATAGGCGTCCGACTCGAGCAGCTCGCGCAACGAGATCCCCTCGCGGTTCGGGTTCGGGATCTGAATTCCCACGGTCGACTTGCCTGGAATGCGATCGATCAGGACAGACTCGGCTTGCATGGCGAGGCACAAGTCGTCGGCAAGACCGGTGACCTTGCTGTATTTCACGCCGGCTTCCGGCTTGAACTCGAAGGTCGTGACAACCGGACCCGGATGAATCTGAGCAACCTGTCCTTCGACAGCAAACTCGCGGCACTTCTCCTCGAGCAGGCGAGCAGACTCCATGAGCTCGCGTTCATCGATCTTGCGCTCTGCCTTCGGCGCATCGAGGAGTGTCATCGGCGGCAAAGTAAATGCGCCCTGGCGGCGCTGCGCGGGGGCCTTGAGTTCGGGCTCGGGAAGCGGGAGAGGGGGCGCCTGCGGTCGTTTCGATGCCACCACCGGCGTCTGGCGCAGGCTGGATGTTGACGCAGATGTCGGCTCAGTCGATGAAGGCCGCGCTGGTTTGATCGCACGGCCCGGCACTTCGTCGACATCGGCGCCGTCTTCCCTGGTCGACGCCGCCTTCCGTGTCTGTTTCGTAATGACCTCGCGCCGTGCACGTTCGCGCTTGCGATCGTCGAGCCATCCGCGGAACCAGCCCACGCCGCGAGCTGACAGGTCCTTCGAGTTGACCGAGGCGCTCGCGAACATCTTGCCGAAAGAGAACTGCGTCGACAGGATGACGGCGAGGATGATGAGCGTCATCAGCACGATGAGCGAACCGGTCCGATTCAGATACTCGGACAATGCACTTCCGAGCCATGAGCCAGCCGATCCCCCGGCATAGAACGTCTTGCCGGCTACGTCGGCATCGCCAAAAACCAGGCTGAGGAACGCGCTCGAACCGAGGAAGAGCAGGGCGGCACCGGTGAGCTTCGTGTACGGCGCATCGGGCTTCTGGCACCAGAAGTAATGCCACCCGGCCACACCAATCACGGCGGGAAAGAGAAAAGCGGCGTAGCCGAATAGTTGAAAAGAAAACTCCGAGAGGAAGGCGCCCACCCGCCCCACGAAATTCACCGGCGGGTGACCCGTCCCCGTGGTGAAGAACCAGACCGGGTCCGTGGGGTCGTGGGTGACGAGCGAGATCAGCCAGATCAGCGCCAGCGCGAAGAGCGCGACGCCGAGGAACTCGCTGATCCGTCTCGAGAGTGTGGACTCCTTCACGATTTCTCCACTCCGCAGTTAAATCTCCATGAGCACAGGGAGGACTAGCGGCCGGCGTCCTGAACGCTTCTTGAAAAAGCGTCGCAGCTCGACGCGCAGTTTCTCGGTCATCAATCCCTGGTCAGTGCGTTCCTCGACACCCGCGGTCGCGATGCAGTCGCCAATCACGCGGCTGGCATCGGCAAAAAGCGACTTCTCCTCCCCCTCGTCGACGACAAATCCCCTGGCGACGACTTCCGGTGCCCCTGTCATTGTGCCAGTGTGCCGGCTGATGGCGACGACCGCCACAACGACGCCGTCGCCGGCCAGATGCCTGCGGTCGCGCAACACCTCGTCGCCCACCTCGCCCACGCGAGTGGTGTCGATGAGGACACGGCCGGTGGGCGCCCTGTCTGCAATGCGAGCGCCATGAGCATCGAACTGAATGATGTCGCCGTCCTGTGCCAGGAGAACCTGGACATTACGATCGGCGCCACGCATGACCTTGGCCGCTACTCGCGCGTGTTGTGAGAGTTGCCGGTACTCCCCGTGGATCGGGATGAAGTAACGGGGGCGCACCAGCGATAGCACGAGCTTCAGCTCTTCAGCTGACCCATGGCCTGACACGTGGACATGTTTCATGTCAGGCGTCACCACGTCGGCGCCGCGCCGGGCCACGTGACTCATGGTTCGGGCAATCGCCTTCTCATTGCCGGGAATCGACCGCGCTGAGAAAACCACCGTGTCATCGGGGCCAAGCTTCACGAAGCGGTGATCGTCTATGGCGATACGGGGCAGAGCGGCCTGTGGTTCGCCCTGCGAACCGGTCGTGATGCACAACACGTCCTGAGAGGCGTAGTTCGGCACCTCCGAATCGCGGATCTGCATCCCGGCGGGGATCCGCAGGTACCCAAGACGCTGCGCGATCTCGGTGTTCTGTACCGCGCTCCGGCCGACGAAGGCAACCCGACGATCGAATTGCGCCGCCAGGTCGACGAGGATCTGCATACGGTAGATGCTCGAAGAAAAAGCGGCGACCACGAGCTTGCCAGTGGTGGCCGTGAACAGTTCTTCGAACGCGTCGATGACCTCGATCTCGGGACCTGTGAAGCCGCGACGATCGATATTCGTGCTGTCGGCAAAGAGCGCGAGAACTCCCTGGGTTCCCAACTCCGCAAACCGGTGGAGATCGAAGTGCTCGCCATCGATCGGCGTCTGATCGATCTTGAAGTCGCCGGTGTGGATGATGGTACCGAGCGGGGTCGTGATGGCCAGCGCCACGCAATCGGGCATGCTGTGCGTGACCCGGATGAACTCGATCGAAAACGGCCCCACGGTGACCTGTTGCCGCGGCTTGATCGTCTGGAGTCGATTACGGGCATCGATCCCGTGCTCCTCGAGCTTGGGTTCGACGAACGCTAGTGTCATGGCGGTGCCATAGACCGGACCGTCGAACAACTCGATCACATGGGGAACCGCGCCGATGTGATCCTCGTGCCCGTGCGTCAGGACTAAAGCTTTGACCTTGTCTCGTCGCGATTCGACGAAGGTCATGTCCGGAATGATCAAGTCCACACCGAGCTGATCTGGTTCGGGAAACATGACGCCGGCGTCGACGAGGATGGTGTGCTCCTCCCATGACAGCGCCATCATGTTCATGCCGAATTCACCAAGGCCGCCCAATGCGACAACCTCGAGTGTCGACGGCGACACGTATGGGTCAGCGGACTGATTCATTCAGAGCCCAGCGTTGATCAATGACCGTTATGCGGCTCCGCGGAGGTTGTTGCCCCCGTGGTGGAACCGCATAACGGTCCGGCGCGCAAAGCGCGCGAAGAGATACTGCACAACCAGGGAAGGGCTCTAAGACAAAGGGCGAGCCCTTGCCTGGTTGTGCGAACGCCACGGCCGACCCTGGCAGGACGGCAACGCGGAGGACTCGACGCGCCTTCGTGACACGCCGAGACATCAGGCCGCTGGGAGCGCCTGATTCCTTCGCGCGGTCAAGTACGATCCGATCGCGTCGAAGGGGCAAAGCTGGCGGGTACAACGACTTCCGGGGAAAAACTATAGCACAGCCTGAGAGAGCCTGGCGACGTCCTCGAGCGACAGTGTTTCGGGCCGTCGCCCTCCATCGAGCCGTGCTCGCTGGAGGATCTGCGCCGCCGATTGCCCGAAGGAATCGGCAACCGGCTTGAGGGCATTGGCAAGAGTCTTCCGCCGCTGCAGGAACACGCCGCGCACCACGCGCTCGAAGACCGGGCGGGGCCCCACATCGACCCGTGCCGGGCGGAAACGGAGTCGAACCACCGAGGAGTGCACTTTCGGAGGCGGCCGAAAGGCGCCTGGCGGAAGGCTCAGGACTCGCTCGACATCGGCCAGCAGTTGAACCTGAATTGCCATCGCGCCGTAGTCCGGCTCACCTGGATGGGCCAGCAGCCTGTCGGCGACTTCGCGCTGCAGCATCAACGTGGCGTCGGAAAACACAGCTCCGTCCGCGGCTTCATCGAGCAACCGGAAGAGGATCGGCGAAGCAACGTTGTAAGGAAGGTTTGCGACGACGCGGATTGGCGTTCGCTCGCCTTGGATAAGACTCGGGAGATCGAGTTGCAGGAAATCCCCTTCGACAAGGCGGACGTTGGGAGGAAGCCGGCTTCCGAGCATCGCGAAAAGATCGCGATCGAGTTCCACCGCGACTATATGGCCCGACCGTTGCGCCAGCGGAGCGGTGAGGGCACCGCGACCAGGGCCGATTTCGAGGAACGTGTCTTCAGCAGAGGGGGCGACGGCCGTGATCAGTCGCGCTACCCAGGCGGGCTCGAGGAAATGCTGGCCGAATCGCTTCCGCGCGCGCGGGAACTTTCGAACGCCGGATCCCCGAGCCCCGAGTCCCGTGTCCCGAGTCCCGGATCCCGTTCTCTTCAATCTTCATCCTCGACGAGCGTTTCCCCCCGCCAGTAGCGCTCTTCGATCTCCTCGATCTGCTCCTCGCTCATCCCAAAATAATGGCCAACCTCGTGAATGAGCGTCTCTCCAATCACCGCGCGAACTTCGTCCTCGTCCTCGCAGTCCTCTTCAATGGGCTGCTGGAAGAGCGTGATGCGATCGGGGAGCTGATTGCCGTATTGCCACGAGCGCTCGGTCAGCGGCGTGCCTTGATACAAGCCATACAACGTGTCGGGCGGCTCGATCTCCATTTCGTCGAGCAACGCGGAGCTCGGCGCGTCTTCCACGACGAGCGCAAGGTTCTTGATCTCGCGGCGAAAACGCTTGGGGATGAGGGCGACTGCCTCAACGAGCAGACGTTCGAACTCGGCGCGAGTCACGGCTCTTCGCTCCCGCTTTCTTCGGCGCTGACGCGCGTTCTTTTTCTTTCGTGATGACGTGCTGATAAAAGTCGCAGTCGTCTCGCACGGAGCAATCCTGGCACATCGGCTTCGGGCGGCAGACGCGGCGGCCATGGAGGATCTGCACGTCCGACGCCAGCGTCCACATTTCTTTCGGAAGGGCGCCGCAAAGCTGGGCCTCAACCTGGATGGGATCGTCGCCCTCGGCGATCCCGATCCGATTGGACACGCGCAGCACGTGCCGATCGACCGGCAACCCCGGCACACCGAGCGCGTGACCCAGGACAACGTTTGCCGTCTTGCGTCCAACACCGGGAAGCTCCGTGAGAGCATCCATGTCGGCGGGAACCTGACCGGCGTGATCGGCGACCAGGGCCCGCGCCATGCCGAGCAACGCCTTCGACTTCTGGCGAAAGAATCCTGTCGAAACGATCTGTTTCTCGAGCGATGCCTGCCTCGCGCGTGCGAGCGCGTGAGCGTCGGGATACTTCGCAAACAGTTTGGGCGTGACGATGTTCACGCGCGCATCTGTCGATTGCGCCGAGAGAATCGTGGCGACGAGCAACTCGAACGCGTTGCGATAGTGGAGTTCGGTATCGGCGCTCGGGTGCTGTCCAGCCAGCGTCTCGATGACTCGACGAGTCGATTGGGGAGACTTCAATGAATCGGTCCACCCTTCGACCAGCCAACATTCGAGTAGGTCTCGGAGAACACTCGCATGTGGTCCTGGAGCGCGGCGATGAGGTTCGGCACGAATTGAACGGGAACGACAACGCGCGCTCTCACCGGCGCCCTGACGACCTGGTTCTGCTCGGCCTCGCGGACAGCTTTCTCCGACAACGGCATGACCTCGCAGAACGTCAGAGTGAAGTCGAAGGGCGTATGCGCGATCGAGCAGAAGTTCGCGTACGTTCGCGGCTCACCGGGTTCTTCGTCAGGGACTATGGTGAAGTTGATTTGCTTGCGCTCTGTTTGATCAGACATGGCTGGGTCAAAGGTACTTCACTTTTGACCTTTGACCTTTGACCTACAGGTGTCAGTACTTCCTCATGACGCCCACCACGACGCCCTGGACCTGCACTTGATCCGCTTCGACCATGATTGCTTGCATCGCGGGATTGGCCGGCTGAAGGCGGACGAGCCCGTTTTCGCGATAGAACTTCTTGAGGGTGACATCCAGGCCGCCAACAAGGGCGATCACCATTTCCCCGTTGTCGGCCGACTTGCGATCCTCGACAATGACGAAGTCGCCGTCGCGAATCTGTTCGTCGATCATCGAATCGCCCTTGACGCGCAGGACGTAGCTGTCGCGTTTGCCGGCAAGCGTCTCGGGAACCGCGATCGTTTCGCTGCCAGGTACCGCCTCGATCGGCGCACCCGCCGCCACATAACCGAGGAGTGGAAGTTCGATGGCTCGTCCGCTCCCCCGAGTGGGCACCAGTTCAACCGAGCGACTTCGATTCCACGCCCGTCGAATGAACCCTTTTTCCTGCAGGTTGCTCAGGTGTTTGTGCACCGTCGCCAACGATGACAGGTTGAACCTGCGGCCGATCTCTTCAAGGCTGGGGGCGTAGCCGTGCTGCTGGATGAAGTCGTTGAGGTAGTCCAGAATCTCGCGCTGGCGCTTCGTGAGAGGTAGCACGGGCATCCTCCTGTTCTTCTGGGCTAGAAAACTGGCAAGACTATATGCGAACATAAAGCGAAGATCAACGGCTGGTGTACACTTCTCTCAGCCAGCCGCCCGGAGGTCGTTCCATGTCCTCTCGTCTCACTGTCGGAGTTTTTCTGCTGATGTGCGGTGTTGGTCTGGCTGCCCCCCAGGCCGCGGGTGTTACTGAGCAGCAGGCCGATACGTTCACCAAGAAGCTGGCGATGGTGACGGCGCGAGGCGTAAGCGGCGCACGCGGGCAGACGCGCGCGCCTCAACGGACCCCATTTACGGAAGCCGAGGTCAATTCCTGGTTCGCCTATCGCAGTCAGGAACTGCTGCCGACGGGCGTGACCGAGCCGCGCGTGACTATCGTTGGAAACGGCAAGTTGAGCGGCGCCGCCACCGTCGATCTCGAGACTGTCGCGAAACGGAAAGCGACCGGAGGACTGCTCGATCCCTGGAACTATTTGGGCGGACGTTTACCCGTGACGGTCACCGGCGTGCTGCGCACGCAGAACGGTGTCGGACAATTCGACCTGGAGAACGCCGCGATCTCGGGCATCCCGGTTCCAACGTCGGTCCTGCAGGATATCGTGGCCTACTACTCGAGAACCGCTGACGATCCGGAGGGTGTCCGTCTCAACGAATCGTTCAAGCTGCCCGCGCAGATCAAGCAGATCGAAGTCGGACAGGGACAGGCCGTCATCGTTCAATAGGCAGCAGGGCTCAACGGATACGCTCTCCACTCCTCTTCAATTTCTAAAGGGTGTCGGTCCGCGAAAGGCGGCCGACCTCAAACGTGCAGGCCTCGTCTCGGTCGAAGACCTGCTGTACCGCCTCCCGTTTCGCTACGAGGACCGGAGCCGGATGCAGCCAATTGCCTCGCTTCGCCCCGGAGCGAAGGCGGCGGTGCTCGGTGAGATCAAGACAGCCAACCTGGCGATCACCAGGCGACGAGGGTTTCGAATCTTCCATGCGGTGATTGCGGATGCGAGTGGTTCCATCCGCTGTACCTGGATGAACCAGGCGTTCCTCTCAGACATCCTGAGACCTCATCTCCAGGTCGTCGTGTTCGGCGACGTGAAACTCGATTCCACCGGGCTGCATTTCATGAACCCGGAGTACGAGCTCGTTTCAGAGGATCTCTCGGGCATCAAGACGGCGCGAATCGTCCCCTTTTACGAGAAGACCGGGACGGTGACGCCCAACATGCAGCGGCGTATCGTTCGCCAAGCGCTCGACCAGTTGCCCCCGGAGATCGTCGAGCCGCTTCCGCGGGAGTTGATCGATCGGCTCGATCTCGTGCCGCGGCGGCTCGCGCTCGAGGAATCACATTTCCCCCCGAACGAAGCGTCGGTCGATCAGCTGAACGCCTTTCGCACACGTCCGCAGCGGCGGATGATCTTTGAAGAGTTCTTTCTCTTCCAGTTAGGACACGCGTGGCGGAGACATGAGAGCAGCGTGGAGTCCAAGCCGTGGGTACCGACTGTCGACGATCGCATTCGCCAGTCTGCCGCCAGCGTTCTGCCGTTCAAACTGACACCGGGACAGCGGCAGGCCGTGAAGGAGATCGTCGACGACATGCGCTTGCCGGCGCCCATGCATCGTCTGCTGCAGGGGGACGTCGGGGCAGGGAAGACCATCGTTGCGCTTCTGGCTGCCGTCGTCGCGATGGAGAACGGCCTGCAAGTCGCGTTCATGGCGCCCACCGAGATCCTCGCCAACCAGCACTACTCGAATATCGCCAAGCTGCTGGCGTCGTCCCGCTTCCGCGTGGATCTGCTCACCGGGAGCACGCCTGGTCTTCAAAAGCACACCGTGACGTCGCACATCGAGCGCGGCACCACTCATCTGGTTGTTGGAACTCACGCGCTCGTCCAGGAGGCTGTGACGTTCCATAAGCTGGGGCTCGTTATCATCGACGAGCAGCACCGCTTCGGTGTCGAGCAGCGGGCGAGGCTCCGAGGTAAGGGGCTGCGGCCCGATGTCCTCCTCATGACAGCGACGCCGATCCCGCGGACGTTAGCGCTCACGGACTATAGCGAGCTGGAAGTTTCGAAGATTGCGGATCTTCCTCCTGGCCGCAAGCCCGTACGAACGCTCGTCAAGCCCGAGTCCCGACGCGATGAGGTGTTCGATCTGATTCGTCAAGAGCTGGACCAGGGTCGCCAGGCTTACGTGATCTATCCGTTGGTGGAGGAATCCGAAAAGGTCGATCTACGGTCGGCGACCGAAATGGCGGACTACCTCCAGGCAGAAGTATTTCCGGCGTATCGAGTCGCGCTCCTGCATGGACGGATGAAGCAGGATGCGAAAGATAACGTCATGCACGCGTTCGTGGCGGGGCAGATTCAGGTGCTGGTGTCGACCACGGTCGTCGAAGTAGGAGTCGACGTCGCGAACGCCTCCGTCATCGTCGTCGAGCATGCCGAGCGCTTCGGCCTTTCACAGCTTCACCAGCTACGCGGTCGCGTTGGACGTGGCTCGCATGAGTCGTATTGCGTGCTGTTGTACCAGGCGCCGTGGAGCGATGACGCGCGCGAGCGTTTGAAAACGATGGCGTCGACAAACGATGGGTTCGTCATCGCTGAACGAGACCTGGAACTGCGCGGCCCGGGAGATGTGTTCGGCACGCGGCAGTCGGGCCTTCCGAAACTGAGGACCGGCGACCTGGTACGCGATCGCGACATCATGGAGTCGGCACATCACGAGGCGCGCCGTCTGGTCGAGGAAGGCGGGCTCACCCTGGAGCTGAAGTCGTTCGTTCAACGGCAGTGGCAGGAACAGTTTGGGCTGATCGAAGTCGGGTGAGATTCGTCCTCGTAGAGCGCACGCTTTCGCGTGCGCGTTGGAGTGGGCAGTTGCGCGTGATCGCGGGCGAGTTCAAGGGCCGGCGCCTGAAAACGCCAAAGTGGGACGGCGTCAGGCCGACCTCCGACAAGCTGCGCGAGACGTTATTCAATATTCTTGCGCCACGGATCGCTGGAGCGAACGTGCTTGATGGATACGCTGGCACTGGCGCTCTCGGAATCGAGGCCATCAGCCGCGGCGCAGCGCATGTGACGTTCGTCGAGAACGACCGGCGCGCCGCCGCGTTGATCGAGGAGAACGCTCAGGTGTGCGGTCTGAAGGGCGGCTATACTGTCGCCTGCAGCGACTTTCTGGGGTGGCGCGGTGGCGTGGCGGGCACCTTCGATCTGATTCTTCTGGATCCCCCGTACGACATCAGGAACGTTCATCAGGTGCTCGATCGGGCGGCTGGTCTGCTGTCGCCAGGTGGGCTGCTGGTGCTCGAGCGGGCGACACGACAGGATCCGGACGTGCCATCGTCGCTCGAACGCGTTCGTGACGTCAGGTCCGGTGACAGCACGTTGACGATGTTGACCAGGCGCAAGCGGATCGTTGATTAACGATCTTTGATTCGTGATTCGTTTTTGATTGCTGACTAAGGATTCTTGATTCGTTCGCACAGTAGCGGCTGGCCCGCCATCCTATCGAACCAAATCACCAATCAACAATCACCAATCAGCAACGAATCAGCAATCACAGATCAATAATCATTAATTGTATGAGCCCACCCCCCAATGGTCGCCTGGCGATCTTTCCTGGTTCGTTCGACCCGATTACGAACGGGCACGTGGACATCATCCTGCGAAGCGCACACTTGTTCGAGCGCATTCTCGTGGCCGTGCTCGTCAACCAGGAGAAGAAACCGCTGTTCACGCCCGATGAGCGCATCGCCATCATCCGCGATGTGTTCTCCGAATATCCGAATGTCGAAGTGGACACCTTCGATGGCTTGCTGGTTGACTACGCACGGCGACGACGTGCGAGTGCCATCATCCGGGGGATTCGTGCCGTCTCCGACTATGAGTACGAGTTCCAGATGGCGTTGATGAATCGTCACCTCGAACCATCGCTCGAGACGGTTTTCATGATGCCGGCGGAGCAGTACACGTATCTGAGTTCGCGGTTGATCAAAGAAGTGTTCAGTCTTGGGGGAGAGGTCACAGGTCTCGTGCCCCCGGCGGTCGAAACGTGGATGAGACGCAAGCATGGGAGGCACTCGTAGCCATGCTGGCCAAGCGACTCGCGCAGGTGTCGGCGTCTCCGACGCTCCAGGTGGCCGCTGAAGCCGAGAGACTCCGTCGCGCGGGGTTCGATGTCGTTGATTTCAGTGCGGGTGAGCCCGACTTTCCCACACCTGCTCATGTCAAGAACGCCGGTAAGGCGGCGATCGATGCCAACTTTACCCGCTACACCGTCGCGGCGGGTATCCCGGAACTGCGCGAAGCGATCTGCGCACGCTATCGACAGGACTACGGTGTAGACCCGGCTCCGACCGAGGTGCTGATCACTGTTGGTGGCAAGCAGGCACTCTTCAACGTCGCTCTTGCATTGTTCGACCCGGGTGACGAGGTGATCACCCACGCTCCGTACTGGCCGACGATCCCTGAGCAGGCGAAGCTGATGGGCGCGACGCCCGTCATTGTCACGACCAGCGCCGGCGATGGCTTTGCGGTTCATGCCGACGCCGTGATCGCGGCGATTACACCCCGGACGAAGGCCATCATCCTGAATTCGCCCTGTAACCCGACCGGGGCACTCATCGACGAACAGGCCGTTGCGGCCATTGCCGATGCCGCCGCGCCACGAGGCATCTGGATCATCGTCGACCTGTGCTATGAGCAACTCGTGTACGACCCCGTTGCGCACAACCTGCCCAAGGTGCTCTTCGCGCGGCATCGAGGTCGAACAGTGCTTGCAGGCTCGGCCTCGAAGGCCTATGCGATGACCGGGTGGCGCTGCGGGTGGAGCATTGCGCCGAAAGAACTGACCGCTGCGCTCAACGTGATCCAGGGGCAGTCGACCTCGAACATCACGTCCATAACGCAGAAAGCTGCGCTCGCCGCCATCAAGGGACCGCAGGACGCCGTCTTCGAAATGCTGGACGAGTATCGCATCCGACGAGACAACATCCACGCCTGGTTGACCGCGCATCCTGGAATTCGCTGCGAGAAACCCCAGGGCGCGTTCTATCTGATGCCCGACGTTTCAGGTCTGCTGTCACCCGAAGGCATTCGAACGTCTGCCGAATTCGCGCATGCGCTCGTCGAGCGCGAGCACGTCGTCGTCGTGCCCGGTGAAGCGTTCGCAGCGCCCGGGTATATCCGCATTTCTTACGCGACCTCGATGGATCGGCTGCGTGAAGGGGCGACTCGTATGCTCCGATTCGCCGAATCACTGCAACCATCCGGAACGGGCGCACCTCGCTGATCGTGCAAGCCAGCTTTCGTGAATCGATTGCCGAAGCGGTCGGGCCTGAGAACGTTCACGATGACGAACGGACGCGCTCGGCGTATGCCGCCGATGCGCTAGGACAGGGTCACTCTCCAGATCTGGTCGTTCTTCCGAGGACTACTCCCGAAATCGCACGAGTGGCTCGTTTGTGTACCGAGCACCGCATCCCTCTGGTCGTTCGGGGCGCAGGGACCGGCTATACCGGTGGCGCCGTGCCCACGTTGGGTGGAGTGCTGTTATCGCTCGAGCGAATGAACCGCATCCTCGAGATCGACGAGGTTAATCTGCTCGCCGTCGTCGAACCGAACGTGATCAACGGGGATCTGCAACGTGCCGTCGAGCGTGTCGGGCTGTTCTATCCCCCTGATCCTGCCAGCCTCGACATGTCATCGATTGGCGGTAACGTCGCCGAATGCGCCGGCGGCCCGCGTGCGTTCAAGTACGGCACGACGAAGCGGTATGTGCTGGCGCTCGAAGCGGTGCTGCCGACGGGGCAGATCGTGCGGACAGGATCGAAGGCGGTGAAGAACGTCGTCGGGTACGATCTCACGCAACTGCTCGTCGGCTCGGAAGGAACCCTCGCGATCATCACGCAGGTGACACTGCGCCTGGTTCCCAAGCCGCCCGTCCGAATCACGCTCTCTGCTGCGTTTCGCGACACTCGACAGGCCGTCGATGCCGTCACGGAGCTGATTAAGCGTCGCGTAGTTCCCGCGGCGATCGAACTGGTGGATGGCGAGTCACTGCGTGCGGTCGAAGCCCACATTGGCCGTGCCGTGGTCCCCAGTGGCGCCACTGCTGTCGTCATCGTCGAATGCGACGGCGTACAAGCTGCGGTGAACGAAGAGACCGGCCTGGTGGAGGCCGCGTGCCGAGACTCAGGGGCTATCGAAGTTCGCCGGGCAGAAAACGAAGCCGAACGCGAGGACGTGTGGAGTGTGAGACGACAATTGTCGCTCGCGCTTCACGCCACCGGGCTCCTGAAGATCAATCACGATGTCGTCGTGCCGCGCGGCCGCGTTCCACAACTGCTCGACGCGGTCGGTGACCTGGCTCGTCAGTACCGGCTCCGAGTAGCTTCGTTCGGACACGCCGGAGACGGCAATATCCACGTCAATCTCATGGTCGACAGAAACGACGAGGACGAATTGAGGCGGGCTCGGCAGGCGGAGCGAGAGCTCTTCGAGCGTGTCGTTGCGCTCGAAGGATCGATCAGCGGCGAGCACGGCATCGGCTTCGCGAAAGCCCCTTATCTGCCGCTCGAGCTTTCTGCTGAAGTAATCGCGCTGATGAAACGTGTCAAGGCGGCATTCGATCCAGCCGGGATTCTCAACCCGGGAAAGATTTTTCCGCCGGCCTGAGATAATTCCAGCATGACCAAAACGGTTGCTGTGGTCGGAGCATCGAGCGATCGAAGGAAGTTCGGGAACAAGGCGCTCCGGGCGTACGTGGCTGAGGGCTACACAGTGTTCGCGATCAACCCGAACGAAGAAGCCGTCGAAGGACTTCAGACCTACGCGTCTGTACTTGACGTGCCGGGTCCGATCGACATGGCCACTGTGTACGTGCAGCCCGACGTCGCCGAACGGTTGCTCCGCGAGTTCGAGCAGAAACAGATTCCGGAAATCTGGATCAACCCCGGCGCCGAAAGCGATCAGCTGATGGCTGAAGCCGCGCAACGCAAGCTCAACATCATCTACGCGTGCAGCATCGTGGGAATCGGTCGAAACCCGAGTCAGTTTTGAACACCGGCCAAAGCCGGACACTACTAAGGTGGTCTGAATTGGTCACGATCAGATTGCGCCGCAATGGGCCGTACGTCATCGAGAGCGACGAGGTCACCGTGATCGACTGGGAGGGCGCAGAGTATCCCATCGATCGCCGTCCTATTGCGTTGTGCCGGTGCGGGGCGTCGTCAAAGAAGCCATTCTGCGACGGGACTCACGGCAAGATTGGATTCGACGGGGGGTGCGT
>Ga0075421_100001491_pt1 | contig 27481 bp, 25 predicted proteins | sample SoiMetdeltSBSDD5_FD_75292 | JGI IMG/M metagenome (GOLD analysis project Ga0075421, IMG submission 75292) | Bulk soil microbial communities from a Populus tree surrounding site in Tennessee, USA - Soil MetaG P. deltoides SBSDD5 | ecosystem: Environmental > Terrestrial > Soil > Tree plantation... | reverse complement strand
GCACCGGATTTTGCGCTCTTCTCGCTGGTGATGTTCACGGCGTGGGGGCGGCGGCCCGCCCTCACCGCAGACCGACTCGCGGGATGATTGCCCACAATCAGACCACTCAGCAAAGGACATCTCCATGACCGCCCATGACCAGCTCCTTGCAACTGAGGCTCTCGCAACAGGCGAGCGCACACACACACTCTCCGATTGGATCAGATGTGTTGGCCGGCGCATCGTAACGTGGGTCGACACCTGCGCTGACGGCTACGCCGCAGCGGCCATGCACGAGCAGCTGGCGGCCCTGTCCGACGCCGAGTTGGCCCGGCGCGGGCTCTCGCGCGCAAGCCTGGCGCGCGATGTGCTCGCCGCATGTGACCGCAGGTCCGCACCTTGAGGCAGACCGGCGAGGCTTCATGCAGCGCTCGATTGGAGACGGTGCGATGTCCCTGGAAGAGGTTACATTGGCGCTGTTCGCGGCATGCAACAGCATCCGCGTGGTCGCCTACGTGCCGCAGATCTTCAAGGCGGCCAACGACAAGAACGGGGCATCTTCCATCTCCTGCATGACATGGTTCCTGTTCCTGCTCGCGCACCTCTCCACCGTCGCCTACGCGCTCATCAATCGCTCCAACTGGGGGTTGGCGGCCTGCTTTTTAATCAACGCGCTGTGCTGCGTTGCCATCCTTGCAACGGCCTATTGGAAACGGCGGAGCTACGCTAAGCGGGTGTGTTGCACGGGTCGGCCAGCCCTTGGTGTGGCGGCTTGAGGAGGGCGAGCACGCCCGCGAGACGATGCCCGCTTCTGGCACGCTTGCTCCGGTCACCGTTCCTCAGGTTCCGGTTGTATAGTTGACCTTGGCGCCCATTCTTGTGTTTGGCCGGCGACGAGACTCTGGTAGCCGGCGCTCCGGGTGCGCAGCACATATCGCCCCGGAGACGATCATGGCGGAGTTCGCGCGCCTGGAAGCGCAGCGCCGATAGATCAGGGTCAGCGGAACAGGAGGAGCACCAGCGGCGGGCCGATCAGGCAGGCGCCGTAGAGGCCGTAGACGTCGGCGAGGTAGCACGCGTAGGCCCACAGCCTCTTCTCGCGCCGGAGATCGGTACGCGCCATCAGGTAGTCGATGCGGGCATGGTTGAACGGGCACCCGCGCACCACCGCATTGTAGCGCCGCCGGAAGTCCTGCACGACGGCGGGATTGCCGGCCTGCGACAGCCGGAACTCCTGCAAAAGATCGTTCACCGCCAGCGCACAGGCGTGCATGTGGTGCGCCTTCATCTTGTAGTCGTTCATGGCCTCGATCAGCGCCAGCACCAGCGTGCAGATCGACGACATGATGGAGACCAGCGTGATCAGCCGGTTGGCGGGCTCGCTGAGGGTCGTGGCGTAGACGGCCTGCCACACCGAGAGGCCGACGAAGTAGAGCGACACGATGGAAAGAGCGACCACCGAGACCAGATGCTTGCGCTCCAGGCGCTCCGCGGCATTGAAGCGTGCCGCCTTCACTGTGCGCATGGCACGCAGGAGCTGATCGGCGGGCGATCTCGTGCCCGCGCCGCTCGGTGCGCGCGGCCACGCCTCCTCGAGCGAGAAGAAGCGCTGGACGGCTCGGGCTTGCGTATCGGGGTCGGTCATGGAGCACGGGTTCGTTCGACGCCGTGCACCAGCTAGCGCGATTCGTCTGTCGGTGTCAGACCCTCTGGGTCTGACACCATCGCACAACCGGCATCGGAGCATGGTGTCAGACCCGGAGGGTCTGACACCGTTCAGTGCAGGCGGTAGTCGCCGGCCACGAGCCTGATTTCCGCCGGCGTGACGAGCTTCCGGTGCGCGACGGTCACGCGATAGAGCCGACCTTCCAGGTTACGGCTCCAGAACTGCAGGAAGTCGCACAGGCGGGGAAAGCGCGGGTGAACGTCGTACTCCTGCCAGATGAAGCTCTGCAGCAGCAGCGGATGGTCGGGCAGGCGGTAGAGAATTTCGGCCGTCGTCAGACTGTACCCGGCGAGCTGAGCGCGAAAGTCGCGGTCGGTCGGTTTCGTCATGTGTCGTCACCTTGCTCGGGCCAGCCACACATCGCGCCTGTGGACAGCGCGACCGCGGCGTCGAGACGATGCAAGTCCTGGCCCGTTCCGAAAGCCTAACGGAGCCTCCACGCGTTCGCCAAGCCACCCGTCGAGCAGCACTCGCCTCGGAGTGACACTGCCAGCGGATGGGGTCAGACCCCTCGCTTCCACCACACGTGATGAACGCGGAGAGCAGTTGCGAGAGGTCCGACCCCGCGCTCTCCTCCATGAGCGTGTCGGGCTGCGCAGGAGACAGGACCGTTCGCAGCGGAAGCACGGCAGACTTGCACCGTTGACAGATGGAGGCGCGATTGGCACTCCTCGCTTGACAGTGCCAAGCACGCTTCCTAATACCTGGACTGAGGCGTCTGGCACCGGCCCGGCACTGCCAATTCGATGGTGCGCATACGCGTTGCGTGAGAAGGTCGTCCCTTGGGACGCGCTCTTGGAGCCGTGGACATCCGTCTTCGAAGCCATGAGGTGGAGGCCATGACGTTTCGCCCCCTGCATGACCAGACGCTCATCGCCCGGATCGCTCGAAATTAACTCTCGACGGGCATTGGAAAGGGGTGCGCCCCCTCCGCACCGTCTAAACTCGGCTTGTGGATGAAAGGGGTCCGATCCCCTAAACACAGAGGAAAGGGGCCCGGCCCCCTTAGCACACAATGGCAGCCAAAGAGGTCAAGTTCTCACAGGATGCGCGCGACCGCCTGCTGCGCGGCGTCGACATCCTCGCCAACGCCGTCAAGGTGACCTTGGGCCCCAAGGGTCGCAACGTCGTGCTGGATAAGTCCTTCGGCCCGCCGCGCGTGAGCAAGGACGGCGTGACCGTCGCCAAGGAGATCGAGCTCGAGGACAAGTTCGAGAACCTCGGCGCGCAAATGCTGCGCCAGGTCGCTTCCAGGACCTCCGAGGTCGCCGGCGACGGCACCACGACGGCCACCGTGCTGGCGCAGGCGATCGTGCGCGAGGGCGCCAAGTCGGTCGCCGCCGGGTCCAATCCGATGGACCTGAAGCGCGGGGTCGACCAGGCGGTCGAGACGGTGGTGGGCGAGCTCGCGCGCCAGTCGAGGAAGGTCACCTCCAACGACGAGATCGCCCAGGTCGGCACCATTTCCGCCAACGGCGACGAAGAGGTCGGCCGCATCATCGCCAAGGCGATGAAGAAGGTCGGCAACGAGGGCGTGATCACGGTGGAGGAGGCCAAGAGCCTCGAGACCGAGCTCGACGTCGTCGAAGGCATGCAGTTCGACCGCGGCTACATCTCGCCCTACTTCATCACCAACGCCGAGAAGATGCTGGCCGAGCTGGAGCATCCCCACATCCTGATCCACGAGAAGAAGCTCTCCACCTTGCAGCCCCTGCTGCCACTGCTGGAGGCGGTGGTGCAGACCGGCCGGCCGATCCTCGTCATCGCGGAGGACGTGGAGGGCGAGGCGCTCGCCACCCTGGTCGTCAACAAGCTGCGCGGAGGCCTCAAGGTCGCCGCCGTCAAGGCGCCGGGCTTCGGCGACCGGCGCAAGGCGATGCTGGAGGACATCGCGATCCTCACGGGCGGCCAGATGATCAGCGAGGACCTCGGCGTGAAGCTCGAGAACGTCACGCTCGCGATGCTGGGCCAGGCGAAGAAGGTGACCATCGACAAGGACAACACCACCATCGTCGACGGCGCCGGCAAGAAGGGCGACATCGGGGCGCGCGTCGCGCAGATCAAGGCCCAGATCGAGGAGACGACCTCCGACTACGACCGCGAAAAGCTGCAGGAGCGGCAGGCGAAGCTCGCCGGCGGCGTCGCCGTGATCAAGGTCGGCGGCGCGACCGAGATGGAGGTAAAGGAGCGCAAGGATCGGGTGGAGGACGCGCTGCACGCCACCCGCGCCGCGGTCGAGGAGGGCATCGTCCCGGGCGGCGGCGTGGCGCTCCTGCGCGCGATCAAGGCGCTCGACGGCATGAACGCCGGCAACGAGGACCAGAAGGTCGGCATCGGCATTGTGAAGAGGGCCCTGCAGGTGCCGGCGCGCCAGATCGTGCACAACGCCGGCGAGGACGCATCGGTGGTCGTCGGCAAGATCCTGGACCAGGAGAACTACACCTGGGGCTACAATGCGCAGACCGGCACGTACGGCGATCTCGTCTCCGAGGGCGTGATCGATCCGACCAAGGTGGTGCGCCGCGCCCTGCAGGACGCGGCATCGATCGCGGGCCTGCTCATCACCACCGAGGCGATGGTGGCCGAGCGGCCCAGGGAGCCCGCTCCCCCGATGCCCGGCGGCGGCATGGGTGGAATGGGCGGCATGGGCGGCATGGACTTCTGACGCAGGTGTCAGACCCTGCGGGTCTGACACCAAACGTGCGCGATGCCCGCCTGCGCAGGCTACCAGCCCCGCGCGCTCATGCATTGGCGCGCACCCGAGGTATGCGTAAGGTGTCAGCCCCGGCCTTCGCCGGGGCTGAGGGTCTGACACCATTGCGCAGCAAGGGAGCAGGGGGTTGCCCAGCACCGAATCCTCGGCGTCGCCGGATACGGCGGGCCCAGTCGAGCGCATCGCCCGGATCGCCGGCGTCATCGAGACATCCGCCCCGGCCAACGAGGCGCTGGGCCGGCTCACCCCCGAGGTCGTCGACAAGCTGCACGAGCAGCGGCTGTTGCGCATGCTGCTGCCGGCCACCTACGGCGGCGACGAGGCCGACCCTGTCACCTGGTTCCGCGCCATGGAGGCCATCGCCGGGCGCGATGCCAGCACGGCCTGGTGCGTGGGCCAGATCAACGGCTGCGCCATCACGGCGAGCGCCCTCGACCCCGGCATAGCCCGAGAGATCTGGAGCGGGCCGCGCGCGGCCTTGAGCTGGGGACCGCCCAAGACCTCCCGGGCGGACGAGGTCGACGGGGGTCACCGGCTCACCGGCGAATGGACGCTCTCGAGCGGCAGCCGGCACGCCACCTGGCTCGGCCTGATGGCCCCGGTCTACGACAGGAGTGGCGCCACGGTCTCCGCGGCGGGCCCGGAGATCCGCATCTTCCTGGTGCCTGCCTCCGCCGCCGAGTGGGTCGACAGCTGGGACGCCGTCGGCCTCCGCGCCACCAACAGCGGCGGCTACCGCTTCCAGGACCACTTCGTCCCCGAGGGCTATTCCATCAGCCGCAACTACCTGCCGGCCGTGCGCCTTGCCGGCCCGCTCTACAAGTTCCCGCTCAACTCCCTGTTTGCCACCGGCTTTTCCGCCGTGGCGCTCGGCCTCGCCCGTTCCATGCTCGACAGCGCCATTGCGCTCGCCAGGGAGAAGCGGCCCTATCTCGCCAGGCAGTCGCTCCTGGAGAGCCACCTGGTGCAGTTCCAGATCGGCGAGGCCGAGGCGCGCCTGCGCTCCGCCCGCACCTACGTGGAGACGACCGCCGGGCAGGTCTGGCAGGCGGTCGTCGCCTCGGGCAGGCTGGAGGCCGCCCAGCGCATCGACATCCGGATGGCCGGCACCTTTGCCATCCACGAGGCAGTCGCCGTTGCCGACGTCGCCTGGCAGATCGCCGGCGCTCACGCCATCTTCGCCTCGGGCCCGTTCGAGCGCCGCCTGCGCGACATCCGCACCATGATGCAGCAGGCGCAGGGGCGCAAATCGCACCTGCAGGACACCGGCGCCTTCCTCCTCGGCCTGGCGCCCAACTTCGCCTACGCGTGAGCATTCACCCGTCATCCCGGAAGCTGAGGGCGCAGCCCGAAGCTATCCGGGACCTCGTGAGGCGAGTCGAGCCCTACTTCACGAGGTCCCGGACCCCGGATCAAGTCCGGGGCAGCGGTGCTCGCCTGCGGCTCGCATCGCTCCGTCCGGGATGACGGGCGCGCGGTCCGACACCAATATGGACAGCCATCGACGATCCGGGTCATGGTGTCAGACCCGGAGGGTTTGACACCAACCGCCCCACCCCCCCATGACCGACATCGCCACCCGCGTCTACAGTCACTCCTGGAAGATCGACCCGATCGTCCGCGCGGTGCTGGACACGGACTTCTACAAGCTGCTGATGGCGCAGACGATCTTCCGGCGCCATAAGGACGCCCAGGTCGCCTTCGGCATCTTGAACCGCACCCGGACGGTGAAGCTCGCCAGCCTCGTCGACGCCGGCGAGCTGAAGGAGCAGCTCGACCACATCCGCACGCTCGCGCTCTCCCGCGGCGAATCCACCTGGCTGCGCGGCAACATGTTCTACGGCAAGCGCCAGATGTTCGCGCCCGACTTCATCCAGTGGCTCGAAGGCTTCCGCTTCCCGCCCTATCACCTGGAGCGCTCCGGCGACCAGTTCGAGCTCACCTTCGAGGGGCCCTGGATCGAGACCACCATGTGGGAGATCCCGGCGCTCGCCGTGCTGATGGAGCTGCATTCCAGGGCCGTCACCAAGGGCATGGGCAAGTTCGAGCTGCAGGTGCTCTACGCGCGCGCCATGACCCGCGTCTGGGAGAAGATCGGCCGCCTCAAGGCGCTGCCCGGGTTGAGCATCGCCGACTTCGGCACGCGCCGGCGCCACGGCTTCCTGTGGCAGGACTGGTGCGTGCAGGCGATGATGGAAGGGCTGGGGCCGGCATTCCTCGGTACGTCCAACTGCCTGATCGCCATGCGCCGCGAGGTGGAGGCGATCGGCACCAACGCGCACGAGCTGCCCATGGTCTACTGCGCGCTCACCCGCTCCGACCGCGAGCTTGCAGAGGCACCCTACAAGGTGCTCGCCGACTGGCAGGAGGATTACGACGGCAACCTGCGCGTCATGCTGCCCGACACCTACGGTACGCCGGGGTTCCTGGAGCGGGCGCCCGACTGGGTGACGCAATGGACGGGCGTGCGCGTCGACTCGGGCGATCCCGTCGCCGGCGGCGAGATGGCCATCGACTGGTGGACGCGGCGCGGCCAGGACCCGCGCACGAAGCTCGTCATCTTCTCGGACGGCCTCGACGTCGACAGCATCGAGGCGATCCACCGCCATTTTCACGGCCGAGTGCGCCTCGGCTACGGCTGGGGCACGCTGCTCACCAACGACTTCCGCGGGCTCGGCCCCAACGGCGGGCTCGACCCGTTCTCCGTCGTCTGCAAGGTGGTCTCGGCCAACGGCCGTCCGGCCGTGAAGCTCTCCGACAACCCCATGAAGGCGATGGGGCCCCCCGCCGAGGTCGAGCGTTACCGCCGCGTCTTCCAGGTCGGCCCCCAGCCGAGCCTGCCCGTGCCGGTGTAGGCCTCTGCACGACGGTCCTGCCAGTGTCACCGAGGCTGTTGCCCTGTCCCGGCGCGTGCGGAATGGTGCGGCCCGGTGACGACGGTGCCCACGGGGTCGACGGTCAGCATGGACCGGCACGGCGGAAGGCGGGGGACGTAGATCCGCCGGGTCTGGATCTCGCGCGCGAGGGCAGCCGCCTCGGCCTCGTGCAGGGTGTCGGCGCTCGTGATGATCTGGTGGTCGCCGCACAGATTGGCGACGACCCAGCGACCGCGCGCTGCCGTGAATTGCGCGCCGCAGTCGGTCGTCGCGCGGGCCATCGCCCGGCAGGCACGCACCGCGATCGCGATCGCCTCTCCGGTCGAGCCTGCCGTGGCGACGCCCCACGATCCGTCGCGTGCCAGCGTGACGACTGTCACCTCGTCCAGCTCGATCGCCGCAGCGGGTGGCGCGAGCAGGAGGACTCCCGTTGCCGCCAGCAAACTCAGGGTGGCGGCGATCCCGCTGCATCGGTGCCGGAGGGTCGGCGGCGCAGGATGTTCCGACCGTGCCCAGGGCCGGGGCAGCCATGATGGAAGGGGGAATGATCCCGAGGAAAGCATTGCTCGTCTCCGCAATTCGCTGGCAATTCCGGGGGTGCGATCCACCCACCGAATCTGCGGCCGAGCCTGCCAGAAGGAGTGTGCGCGGTGTATCAGCCCGGCGTGCTAGCACGGACGGCGCGGTGCGCGCTCTTCCACAGGGAAAGCATTGCAATTGCGGGGCATTTCAGCCCGGCATTCGACCAGCCGGTGCGTGCTTTCGTATTAGTTGTGAAGTATGATGCCCGCGGCTCGATCGCTCGAATGCATAGCGCCATGAAGATTCTCGTCGTCGACGACCATGTCCTGATCCGCGAGGCCCTGGGCGGTGTTCTCAGGGAGCTGAAGGGCGACGCGGCCGTCGTCATCGAGGCGTCGGATTCGCGTCAGGCGATGCGGCAGATCGAGGCGAACCCCGACATCGAGCTGGTGCTGCTCGATCTGGGCCTGCCGGACCGCGACGGGTTCGAGCTCATGTCCGACCTTGCCCGACGCCATCCGACCGTCTCGGTCGTGGTGCATTCCGCGCACCAGGACCGCGAGAGGGTGATGAAGGCCCTCGATCTCGGCGCGCTCGGCTTCATTCCGAAGTCGGCGCGGCGCGAGGTGCTGATCGGGGCCTTCAACCTGATCTTCTCCGGCGGCGTCTATATTCCGCCCGAGATCATCGCACGCCGTCCGCCTGCCGCGGCGGCGCCGCCAGAGCCGCCCAGCGGGAAGGCGTCCGCCGCCGATCTGGGCCTGACCGAGCGGCAGATGCAGGTGCTCGCCCTGATGATGCAGGGCAAGAGCAACAAGGCCATCTGCCGCGACCTCGACCTCGCCGAGCCGACAGTGAAGGTCCACGTCTCCGCGGTCCTCAAGGCCCTCAAGGCAGCCAACCGCACCGAGGCTGTGATCGCCGCCGCCGCACTGGGGCTCACGCCGGGGAAGGCGTAGGGCGGCGGAGGGCGGAAGCCCGCAATCCGCCGATCGCCGGCGCAGCCACGGACTGCGCTTCGCGTCCGCCCTATGCCGCCTCTCGCAGGAGCCGGTTCAGCGTGGTGCGCAGCGCCATGGGCGACACCGGCTTGTGCAGCAGGGGTAAGCCTCCAGCGCTGGCCTCGCGCAGGCGCTCGGGCGCGGTGTCGCCCGTGATGATCAACGCCGGGATGGGGACGCCGGCCGCGACACGCAGGCGCTCGATGGCGTCGATGCCGGACTGGCCGTCCGCGAGCCGCGAGTCGGAGATGATGAGGTCGGGCCGCGCGTTGTCCCCCGTCAGCTGGGCGAGCGCGTCGGCGTCCGAGGCCGCGGTCTCCACCCGGCAGCCCCAGCCCTGCAGGATGCCGCGCATGCCGTCGAGCACCAAGGCGTCGTCGTCGATCACCACGATGCGCTTGCCGCGGGCCGGGTCGGTCAGGGGCGATTCCGTCACCGGCTCACCGGTCTCCGCCCGCGGCTGCGCCACCAGCGGCACCGTCACCGAGAAGCGCGAGCCGCAGCCCCGCCGCGAGTCGACCTCTACCCGATGCCCGAGCAGGCGGCAGAGCCGGTCGACGATGGCGAGGCCGAGGCCCAGGCCTTCCCGGGCCCCCACGCCGGGCTGGGCCAGCTGGTAGAACTCGCCGAAGATGCTCCGGCGCTGGTCCGCGGGAATGCCAGGGCCGGTGTCGCACACATCGATGCGCAGCATCCCGCCGCGGCGCCGGCAGCCGACCACCACGCCGCCCTGCTCGGTGTAGCGCACGGCGTTGGACACCAGGTTGAGCAGGATGCGCTCGAGCAGGATCGGGTCGCCCGCCACCCACGCGCGGCTCGGCACAATGTACAAGGCGAGGCCTTTCTTGCGGGCCGCCTCTGCGAACGTGGTCTCGATGCGGTCCAGCACGCGCTGCACGGGAACCTGGGCCGGGCTCGGCTCCACGATGCCGGCGTCGAGCTTGGTCATGTCGAGGAGGGACTCGAACAGCTCGTTCATGGAGGCCACCGAGGCGTCGATGCGGGCGACGAGGCGGCTGCGCTCGGCCGGGTCGGGCTCGTCACGCAGGCGGGCGACGAACAGGTTCAAGGCGTGCAGCGGCTGGCGCAGGTCGTGGCTCGCCGAGGCGATGAAGTGCGATTTGTGCTTGTTGGCGATCTCCAGCTGGCGCGTCTTGTCCTGGATGATCTCATTGTCGCGCACCAGCGCCTCCTCCGCCCGCTCGGCAATGCGCAGCGCGTAGTTCACGATGGCCATCAGCAGCGTCACGCTGCCGACGATCGCAGGCACGAAGTTTGCCCAATACAGCCGCGCAACACCCTGCAGCCCGGTGTTGTAGGACACTTGGCCCTCGAGGATGACGACCAGGACCACCGCCAGCAGCCCAAAGAGTCCCGCGACAAGGATGCGCTCGGTACCGAAGATCGTCAACGCGAGCGCGGCGAGGGCCAGGTAGTACATCGACACGCCGGCCCCAATGCCAATCAGGGCTGCGACAACGAAAAAATGTGCGTAAGCGCAGATATATATCATCGCCATGGCAGAGAGAGGCGCACGCCGGCTCAGCCGTGGAATCAAGGCATAGATCGGTGCAGCGACGAGGTGGACGGAGCCGAGCTTCCACACGTCGGGTGACGCATTGAGGAACGAGGCGGCAGCCAGGCCGATCGACACCGTGCATCCGACCCACGCCAGAAAATTCAGAACCCGAAGTCGCCGGGCATCCTTCTCGGAGATGTTTCTCGGTTCCATGACAAAATCTCCCCAAGAAAGCCGGCCGAAACAGCTTTCTCTTCCAATGGCTGCTGCGGTGCTGCGCCAGCAGGGCGGCCACAGCGCTCGGGCCCGGTGCGCAGCGTCAAATAAGCGTAGAACGGATCAGCAAACGCAATCCGCCGCCGGTCGCGAAGATCGCCGATCACAGCCGACGCTTCAGGCACTACACCGGGCCAGGGCGCAAAAGCGGCAGCTGCGCGGCGTGGCAGCGCCGCTTCCAATACGTGACGGCGATAATGGCCACGCACCCCAGCGCGTTGGCTACGAAGCAGGCGGCGAGCCCCCAGTCGCCCCGATTGACGAGGGCATAGGCGACCGTCGAAAGGTGCGCCATCAGGAACAGGCTCCACGTCGTGCACGAGATGGCGGACGCGCCGTGCCTGTCCGCCCCCGCCTTGCGTATCTGCGGGACATAGGCGAGGACGCGCACGCTGTTGCAGAAGGCAAACAGCCACAGGGTGACGTCTTCCAGACCCATGGCACGTGCCGCGCGGGGCGCCCTCTCAGCTCTCGCGCCGCTCCGAGACCAGCCGATGCAAGTCGCCGCGCGCAAGACCGCGTCGCTGCAGCCCCGCGTCGGACAGCTCGGAGAGCTGCATGTAGAGGAACGCATCGGCCCCGCGATCGCGCCAGGCGGCGAGGCGCCGGCAGATCCGCGCCCACAGGCGCCTTGCGACGCTGGAGACCCCCAGTCCCACGTCTGCCGCATCGCCGGCGCCCGCCGCAGGCCAGGGTGGAGCGCCTTCCATCACGTCGGAGACACGCAAGCGGCTCATATCAACCTCCGTTAAATAGCTGGAATCGACCAATTTCTGATCTCGCTCGGCTGCTGCGGCCTGTCGCTTCGCCGTGCGCACATTGACAGCGACATTGAGCGCGCTCGGACAGGCCCGCCTCCTCCGTTCGAAGGAGGCCGAAAAAAAAACTGCTGGCCCGGGAGCGTCGGCGCAACGAGGCTGAGGCCGCGGCGGCACTACCTGACGCGGTTCCACTGTTGCAGGGGTTTGAAGGAGCGGGCAGGAACGACAGGTCAGCGCCGCCGACGAGCAGCGTGCGGCTCCATGGCCGCGCGGCTCCGGCCTGACGCCGGCCGAGACCGGGGGGCATCTCGCGAGCCTGCCTCGCCGGGCGCAGCCACACGGAGGCCGCCGCTGCGCTCAACGTTGCACAGGCGACAGCAAGGACGCACCTTGGGGGACGCGATTTTCGAAAGGAGGCGGTGAGCCGGACCGGCCCGGTGCGTGGTGGAACGATCCCCCCGACAACTTGGGGGATTCGAGCCACTGGGACCGGCCCCGCACGGGAACGGCGTTTCCCGGGCCGCAGAAGGGCGCTGAGCGGCCTTTGCGTCCCTGGGCGGCCCGAGGTGCCGCCCGGCCTCGCGGGCGTCTCTTGCCCCGCCAGGTGCTCTACACGCGATTCAACATCTCGTAACCATCCGGCCGGGCGCTTGCTGGCACAAGTCGGTCGCGGGCGCTCCGTCCGGCGGCGTGAGGATTGCCGTGGCCGCGCCACGGGTAGAACGTTCCTGGTTCGGCCATCGTACGGAACAGAATTCTCTTCTTATTTCTTCCTTGGGCGCAATCAGCAAAATCATTGCTATATATTGCGGCTTTCAGACCAGCTTCGGGGTGGGCGGATGGCGCAGCTTGCGGGTCAGGAACACGGAGGGGAAGGAGCCGCGGCGGCCCTCGGGGAGCGACTTGCGCAGGCCACCTCTCTCGAAGCGCGGCTCGGCGAGATTGCCCGCGCGATCGACGGGCGGATAGCGTTCTCCTCGAGCCTCGGGCTCGAGGACCAGGCGATCCTGCACGCCGCGAGCACCGCCGCCCCCGGCCTCGACATCTTCACCCTGGACACCGGCCGGCTGTTCCCGGAGACGCTGGAGACGCTCCAGGCGAGCGAGCTGCGCTACGCGTTGCGCATCCGCGTCGTTGCGCCGGACACCCGGGACGTGGAGGCGCTCGTGCAACGCGACGGCGTGCTGGGCTTCCGCCTCTCGGTGGAGGCGCGCAAGGCCTGCTGCGAGGCGCGCAAGGTGCGCCCGCTGCGGCGCGCGCTGGACGGCGCCGCCGCCTGGGTCTCGGGCCTGCGGCGGGCGCAGGCGGCAGGCCGCGGCAGCGTTCCCTTGGCGGCCTGGGACGCGGAGCACGGCCTCGTCAAGCTCAACCCGCTGGCCGACTGGACGCTGGAGCAACTCGAGGCCTACGTCGCGGCCAACGATGTGCCCGTGAACCCTCTGCACGCGCGCGGCTTTCCCTCCATCGGCTGCCAGCCGTGCACGCGCGCCATTCTGCAGGGCGAGGACATCCGGGCGGGCCGTTGGTGGTGGGAGCTGCGGGACAGCAAGGAGTGCGGCCTCCACAACAGCGCGCGGCGGCCGATGCCGCCGGCCCGGGAAGCGGAGGCTCGGGCATGAGCGCGCCCGCGAGCCGCCTCGACCTCCTGGAGGCGGAGAGCATCCACATTTTCCGCGAGGCGGCGGCGCAGTTCCGCCGTCCCGTGATGCTCTATTCCATCGGCAAGGATTCCACGGTGCTCCTGCACCTCGCGCGCAAGGCGTTCTATCCCGCCAAGCTGCCGTTCCCGCTGCTTCACGTCGACACCACGTGGAAATTCCGCGACATGATCGCGTTTCGCGACCGCACCGCCAGGGAGATGGCGCTCGACCTCATCGTGCACGTCAACAAGGAGGGCGTGGCGCAGGGGATCAACCCGATCGACTACCCGCCCTCGGTCTACACCGACGTGATGAAGACCACGGCGCTGCGCCAGGCGCTCGACCGCCACCAGTTCGATGCCGCCTTCGGCGGCGCGCGGCGCGACGAGGAGGCCTCGCGCGCCAAGGAGCGCGTCTTTTCCTTCCGCTCCGAAGGGCACCGCTGGGACCCGCGGCGGCAGCGCCCGGAGATGTGGACGCTCCTCAACGGCCGCCTCGGGGCCGGCGAGACGGCGCGCGTCTTTCCGCTCTCCAACTGGACCGAGAAGGACGTGTGGGTCTACATCGCACGCGAGCAGCTCGACGTGGTGCCGCTCTATTTCGCGGCCGACCGCCCGACGGTGGAGCGCAACGGCCGCCTGCTGGTGCTCGACGACGACAGGATGCCGCTGCAGCCGGGTGAGACGGCCCGCCCACGCCGTGTACGCTTCCGCACGCTGGGCTGCTGGCCGCTGACGGCGGCAATCGAGTCCGACGCCGCGGACCTCTACGCCGTCATCGAGGAGACCCTGTCGGCCCGGGTGTCCGAGCGCCAGGGCCGCCTCATCGACCACGACGAGGCCGGGGCCATGGAGCGCAAGAAGCAGGACGGGTACTTCTGATGGACACGCTGGCCGAGGTTGGCGAGGTCAGGGAGCGCCGCACGACGGTCCTGCACCGGGTGCGGGTCCCCCGCACCGCCGCGGGCGAGGCCAGGGCGCCGCGCCCCGAGGCGCTGCATGTCCTCACCTGCGGCTCGGTCGACGACGGCAAGTCCACCCTGATCGGGCGCATGCTCGTCGACGCCGGCGCCGTGCATGCCGACCAGCGCCAGGTGCTCGAGAAGGCGAAGCGCACCGCCGCGGGCACCCTCGACTTCAGCCTGCTGCTCGACGGCCTGGTCGCCGAGCGCGAGCAGGGCATCACCATCGACATCGCCTGGCGCTACTTCGACACCGCGGCCCGCCGCCTCGTCATCATCGATGCCCCCGGCCACGAGCAGTACACGCGCAACATGGCGACCGGCGCCAGCCACGCCGACGTCGCAATCCTGCTCGTGGATGCGCGCTCCGGGGTCAAGATCCAGACCAGGCGCCACGCCGCCATCCTCGATCTGATGGGCGTCCAGCGGGTCGTTCTCGCCGTCAACAAGATGGACCTGGCCGGCTGGTCGGAGGTGCGCTTCCGCGCCATCGAGCACGACTTCCAGGCCTTGGCCCGACGGTTCGGGTTCACGGAGGCCGTCGCCATCCCGGTCTCGGCGGTGCTCGGAGACAACGTGGCGCACCGGTCCCGGTCGATGCCCTGGTACGAGGGGCCATCGCTTCTGGAGCACCTCGACGCCACGCCGTCGCGCGGGCTGGGCGGGGGGGAATTTCGCTTCCCCGTACAGACGGTGGTGCGCGCGGGGCAGGACTTCCGCGGCCTCGCCGGCACTGTGACCTCCGGCGAGGTTGCGCGCGGCGGCGAGGTGGCCGATGCGCTGAGCGGCCGGCGCGCCAGGGTGCGGCGCATCGTGACCATGGGCCGCGACCTGCAGCGCGCGAGCGCCGGCCAGGCGGTCGTACTGCAGCTCGACACCGATCTCGACATCTCGCGTGGCGCCGTGCTGGCGTCGCCGCAGAGTGCGCCGCCGGCGGTGAAGAGCCTCGATGCGCGCATGGTGTGGCTCTCCGACCAGCCCTTCGCCCGCGAGCGCGGCTATCTGTTGCGCACGGCGACCGACCTCGTCCCGGTCGCCGCGCTGCTGATCGCCGCGCATCTCGATCTCGACGCCCTGACGGAGCGCCCAGCCACCACCTGCACCGCCAACGACATCGCGGTCGCCCGCATCGCCCTGGGGCGCAGCGCGGTGGTCGAGCGCTATGCCGAGCAGCGCGATACCGGCAGCTTCGTGCTGGTCGATGCGGTCACCGGCGCCACTGTGGCGGGCGGCGTCGTGTCCCAGACCCACGCCCACGAGACCGGCCAGCAGCCGCTGGAGGCCTTCCGGCTCACGCGCTCGCTCCTGCGGCAGGGGATAGGTGCGGACCTCGGAGACGACCTGGCCTCCGAGCGGGAGCTGCGCCGCCGCGCCGACGAGGTGGCGATCCTCTTGCGCGGCGCCGGCATCGCCGTCGAGATCGAGGATCGCTGGCAGGCGGGCCGGATCGATGTGCGCGCCGTCTGGCTCGGGATCCTCGCGGCCCTGTCGTTCGGCTTCGCCGCCGCCATCGTGTTCGGCGCGGTTTGACCCGTCATCCCGGAAGCCGAGGGCGCAGCCCGAGGCTATCCGGGACCTCGTGAAGCGAGTCGAACACCTCCCGAGGTCCCGGTTCGGAGCGCTGCTCGCGTGCCGCTCGCATCGCTCCGACCGGGATGACGGGTGGCTACTGAAAGATCTCGTTGAACCGTTTCTTCAGGCGCGCCGATTCCTTCTCGATGTAGTCGTAGTCGACCGGGATCGTCTTGATCTTGCCGAGCGCCACGCCGCCGGCCGGCGGCTCGATGTCGATGCGCGCCGCGTAGCCGCCATCGGCCGGAAAGATCTTCTGCACGGCATCGCCGATCATGAACTCCGCGAGCAGCTTGGCGGCGTTGGGATTGGGCGAGCCCTTGATGATCGCGGTCGGCGCCGGAATGACGAAGGTGCCGTCCTCCGGCAGGATCGTGACGATCGGATGGCCGGCCCGGCGCTCGTCGGCGGCGTAGCTGTCGAGCGCGCCGACGGCGATCAGGCGCTCGCCGCGCTTGATGTTGTCGGACACCTGCTGGTTGCCCTGCACGATCATGATGTCGTTCTTGCGCAGCGTCTCGTAGAAGCCCCAGCCGCGGTTCTTGGACATCATGCCGACCACCATCAGCTGCAGCGCCGTGAACGACGGGTCGGTCATGACGAGCTTGCCCTTGTACCGGGCGTCGGTGAGATCGCTCCAGGTCTTGGGCAGGTCGGCCGCCGCCACCTTGTCGGTGCGCGCGTAGATGGTCATCAGGTTGAGGCGCTGGGCAACGAAGTTGCCGTCCTCGTCCCTGCCCTCGGCGACGATCTTGTCGAAGTTCCTGGGCTTGAAGGCGACGAAGGTGCCCTTCTTGGCGAGCCCCGCGGTTGCGGCCGGATCGGACGTGGTCATCACGTCGGCGGCGATGCGGCCCGCCTGGCTCTCCTGCAGGAAGCGGCGCAGGATCGCCGAGCCGCCAGAGCGGAACATCTCGACCTGGATGCCGGTCTCGGCCTCGAACAGCTTGACGATCTTGTTGGCCTGCTCGATCGGCGTCGACGTGTACCAGACGACCCTGCCCTCCTTCTTGGCCGCCGCCGCGTCGACGGTGGAGGTCTGCGCGAGGGACGGAGCAGCCGCAAACGCGAATGTGCAGGCGGCGAGCATCACCAACAGGCGCGAAAGGCGTTGCATCTCGTGTCCTCCATCGTTCAGCGCTTCCTGCGTTGCAGGTGATCCAGCAAAGGACGGCCGGGCATGAAATGCAACACCACGCAAAGAGGGCGCCGGCCGGACCGTACGAGGCAGGGCGGCAGCCGGCCTTGCCGCCTCAGGGCGTAACGACGACACGGCCGACGATGCGGCCTGCGCGCAGGTCGTCGAGCGACCGGCCGGTGGCCTCGAGCGGGCGCGTCTCGACCGGGATCGGCGCGATCCTCCCGGCCTTGACCAGGGCGATCATCTCGCCCGCCTCCGCGGTGGAGCCGACGTAGCTGCCCATGACGGTGAGCGCGCGCAGCGGGAACATCGGCACCGGCAGCGTGAAGCTGCCACCGAGCAGCCCGACGACGATGGCGGCACCGCCCTTGGCGACGGCGGCCTGCGCGAAGCCCAGCGACTTGTCCGAGCCGGCGAAGTCGACGGCGGCACCCACGCCGCCGGAAGCCTTGAAGATGGCCTTGCGGGCGCCGGCATCCGCCGGGTCGAAGGCCTCCGCGGCGCCCAGCTTCAGGGCCGCCTCGCGCTTGCCGGGGTCGATGTCGGCCACCAGGATCGGAGCGTCGGTGAGCGCTCGCGCGAACTGCAGGCCCATCATGCCGACCCCGCCCAGCCCGACGACGAGGAGCGGCCCGAAGCGCAGATAGGGCAGCGCCTTCTTGACGGCGCCGTAGCCCGTGAGCCCGGAGCACATGAGGGGCCCTGCTATCTCGGGCGCAATGCCCTCGACGTCGAGCAGGTAGCGCGGGTGGGGCACCAGCACGTGCGTGGCGTAGCCCCCGTCCACCGTGACGCCGAGCGCGCGGGGCGCGTTGCAAAGGTGCTCGTCGCCGCGGGCGCACACCGGGCACCTGCCGCAGCCGATCCAGGGATAGGCGGCGTAGCGCCTGCCCGCCACCGCACCCCCGACAGCGCCTTGCGCCTCGGGGCCGGCCGCCTCGACCGTGCCGGCGATCTCGTGCCCAAAGGTGAAGGGAAGCACGCGCAAGCCGCGCACGTCGAGCTTCTGGCCGCCGCCCAGGTCGAAATAGCCGTCCTGCAGGTGGAGATCGGAGTGACAGACGCCGCAGTGGGAGACCCGCAGCAGCACCTCGGTGCCCTTGGGCGAAGGTGTCTCGGCCTCGGTCGCTTCGAGCGGTTTGCCGTAGTCGATCAGCGATTGGCGGCGCATGGCGGCGGCTTCCTGTAGGTTGCGTTAGGCCGAAGGCCGTAACGCAACGTTGGCCTCGATGACGCGTCGGGTTACGCGCTGCCGCGCTAACCCGACCTACGATCTACGCAACCAGCGTAGCAGATCGCCGCCCAGATTGGAGCGCGAAGGCGCCCAACTAGGGCCACGAAGTCAGTCTAGCGGGACGCGATCCCATCAGGTGCATGCTGGGAAGGGTGCGGAAATGGCGTACGGTGCGGAGCCTGCAGGGGCTATTGCCCTTGCTCATACCATCTATGTCCGGCCTTCGGGCGAGATCATTGCACAGTCGTGGCAGTGGCCGGCGTCCTGGCACGAAGCCTTCGAGCAGACGATGGCCGAGATCGCACTTGCGGCGGTCACGTGCATTCTCGAGGGCCTTCCCGTCACCGAGCGGCCGATCGCGCTGCAGCTCGCCGGCGCGTGCGTCGCGTTCCGGATCGAGCGCGAGGCGTCGCGCACCTACATTGCCGTCCTGTTGTTCACGGGGCCGGAGAACGGGCCGGATGCTCCAGGGCCCAACGACGGCTGCCAGCAACCCCGCCCTGCGCACGGGCTGGTGCTCGGCCTGCGCGGCTCGGGCCGGACCTTCCAGCTGGTCGTCTTCCAAGGCTATATGCCGGCCATTCCGGGCCCAGCCCGGAATGTGCTGTCACTTCGTCTCTTTGAAAGGGCAATTCTAAAGGGTGTCGAGAAGGATTATGTCGTTCATTCCGCAGCGACCCGCTCGAATGCCGCTCGTCCGAATTCCCCCTATCTGAATAGCCTGTTCCAATATTTTCTGGGAAGCCCATCCCGAGCCGTGCAGGCGAGCCGCATCGGCCCGAGTGTGGTTCAGAGTGTTGCCCTGAGCGACGGCCGGGCAGCGGGCGATCCGGCAGCGAAGGCAAGAACAGCTCTATGGCCAAACCTCCGGAGTCACCCGGATTGGCCGGCAGGTATTCATCAGCTATTCCAGAACGCCCGTGCAACGTCCGCTCCATATCGCCGGTCGACCTCGACCGCCCCCGGAGACACGCGTTACCTGGACAAGCGGCGGATTTCCGTTTGGGGCGTGCGGACTCGGACCCCGCTCTGCGATTTCCCGCCAAGCCAATATCTGCATTAAGCCGGTGCGTTTGCGCCGGCGCGGCGAGACACAAAAAAGGCGGGCAAAATGCCCGCCTTTTTTTCGATCGGTGGCCACGGCATTCGCCGCGGCAGAGCCGAAACGCAACCAAATAAAAAGGCGGGTCGGGCCCGCCTTCTTCCAGTCGACCGGTGCCGACGATTACCCGCGCTCGCGCCGGCGCTCGCGATGCTCGCCGCGTCCGCCGCGGTCGCCACCGCCGCGCTCGCGGCGCGGCGGGCGGCTGCTCTCGACCGCCTCCTCCGGCTCGCCCTCGGCGCGAGGGATCTCCTTGCCCGTCGCCTGATCGACGATCTTCATGGAGAGGCGCACCTTGCCGCGGTCGTCGAAGCCGAGCAGCTTGACGTAGACCTCCTGGCCCTCCTTCACCACCTCGCCGACCGTCTCGGGCCGTCCCTGGGTGAGCTGGGAGATGTGCACGAGGCCGTCCTGCTTGCCGAAGAAGTTCACGAACGCGCCGAACTCCATGATTTTCACGACCTTGCCCTTGTAGATCGTGCCGACCTCGGGCTCGGACGTAATGGCGCGGATGCGCGAGAGCGCCGCCTCGATCGCCTCGCGCTTGGCGGCGGCAATCTTCACGGTGCCGTCGTCCTCGATGTCGACCTTGGCGCCCGACTGCGCCACGATCTCGCGGATCACCGAGCCGCCGGAGCCGATCACCTCGCGGATCTTGTCCACCGGGATCTTGATGGTCTCGATGCGCGGCGCGTACTCGCCGAGCTCGCTGCGCGCGCCGCTGATGGCCTTCGCCATCTCGCCCAGGATGTGCATGCGCCCGGCATAGGCCTGGTCGAGCGCCACGCGCATGATCTCCTCGGTGATGCCGGTGATCTTGATGTCCATCTGCAGCGAGGTGACGCCCTTCTCGGTGCCGGCCACCTTGAAGTCCATGTCGCCGAGGTGGTCCTCGTCACCCAGGATGTCGGAGAGAACGGCGAAGCTGTTGCCCTCCTTGATGAGGCCCATGGCGATGCCGGCGACGGGGCGCTTCAGCGGCACGCCGGCATCCATGAGAGCGAGCGAGGTGCCGCACACGCTGGCCATGGACGAGGAGCCGTTGGATTCGGTGATCTCCGACACCACGCGCAGCGTGTAGGGGAACTCCTCATGGCTCGGCAGCAAGGGGTGCACGGCGCGCCAGGCGAGCTTGCCGTGGCCGATCTCGCGCCGGCCCGGCGAGCCCATGCGCCCGGTCTCGCCTACCGAGAAGGGCGGGAAGTTGTAGTGCAGGATGAATCGTTCCTTGCGGGTCCCCTCCAGGGCATCGACGAATTGCTCGTCCTCCCCGGTGCCCAGGGTCGCCACTACGATGGCCTGCGTCTCGCCGCGTGTGAACAGCGCCGAGCCGTGCGTGCGCGGCAGCACGTGCACCTCCGAGGTGATCGGCCGCACCGTCTTGAGGTCGCGGCCGTCGATGCGCCGCTCGGTGCGGATGATGTCGCCGCGCACCACCTCCTGCTCCAGGTTCTTGAAGACGTCGCCCAGCAGCACCTGCTCGCCGGGGTCGGCATCCGCCGGCAGCAGCTCCTTCATGACGCGCTCCTTGACCGCGTCGATCGCCTGATAGCGCTGCTGCTTCACGGTATAGGAGAAGGCCTGGCGCAGGTCGGCCTCGGCCAGCGCCTTGACCTTGTCCTGGTACTTGGACTTGTCGGGGGGCTGGAACTCCCACGGCTCCTTGGCAGCCTTCTCGGCGAGGCGGATGATCGCCTCGATGACCGGCTGGAAGCCGCGGTGGCCGAACATGACGGCCTCCAGCATCTGCGTCTCGGGCAGCTCCTTGGCCTCCGACTCCACCATCATGACCGCATCGCCGGTGCCGGCGACCACGAGGTCGAGATCGCTGTTGGCCATCTCGTCGAGCATCGGGTTGAGCACGAGCTGGCCGCCGACGACGCCCACACGGGCGGCGCCTATGGGGCCGAGGAACGGCACGCCGGACAGCGTCAGGGCTGCGGACGCCGCGACCAAGGCGACGATGTCGGGATCGTTCTCCAGGTCGTGGGAGAGCACGGTGACGATCACCTGCGTCTCGTACTTGAAGCCGTCCACGAACAGCGGCCGGATCGGCCGGTCGATCAGGCGCGAGGTGAGCGTCTCCTTCTCGCTCGGCCGGCCTTCACGCTTGAAAAAGCCGCCGGGTATCTTGCCGGCGGCGTAGGTTTTCTCCTGGTAATTGACGGTGAGGGGGAAAAAGTCGATGCCGGGTCTCGGGGACCTCTCGGCGACCACGGTGGCGAGCACGCTGGTCTCCCCGTATTGGGCGACCACCGCGGCGTCGGCCTGGCGGGCGATGCGCCCGGTCTCGAGGCTGAGCTTGCGGCCGCCCCATTCAATCTCTACACGTTGGCTTTCGGGCATTTCGGATCTCGTTTCTCGTTGCGAATAGCGGACGGGACCGCTGCTTCCTCTGCTGGAAGCCGGCCCCACCTTGCAGCAGCGGCAGTCGCGTCAGCGGCGGATTCCCAACCGCTCGATGATCTTCTGGTAGCGCGCCTCGTCCCGGCTCTTGACATGGTCGAGAAGCCGGCGACGCAAGCTCACCATTTTGAGCAGGCCGCGCCGCGAATGATTGTCTTTCTTGTGAGTCTTGAAGTGGTCTGTCAGACCGTTGATGCGCTCCGTGAGGAGTGCGACCTGGACCTCCGGCGAGCCGGTATCGCCTTTCTTGGTTGCGTAGTCCCGGACGATCTTCTGCTTCCGCTCTGCGGTCAGCGACATCGGGCACCTTTCTGGGATGTTTCGAGTGAAGGGGCGTGCCATGGCCGGGATGTCGTCCAGCTCAGGCCGCCACGCTCTAGAGGCGCACGCACCGAAGCGCTGCGCCAGCTGCGCGCCTTATACACCAATTCGCGCCGATTGCGAGGGAAAAACCGACGATTCCAGGTCCCGATCGGGTGGGCTCATCGGCTTTCGCCGAAATTGAAGACGCGGGTGGGACGCATCTCGCCCCGGTCGATCTGTCCGACCGCGACCAGACGGCCCTTGCAGATGGCGTAGGCCGGCCCCGGGGTATAGGTGCCGTGCCCTCTGACGAGGACCGGCTGTCCCCGCAGCAGGCGTGCCGCATCGTCGTGGCCGACGCTGAGCGCCGCGAGGTCGTCCAGGACCGCCTCGATCGGCCGCAGCAGGCGCTGAAGCGCCGCCTCCCCGGCCTCGGCCGCCGCGTGCAGCGCCTCCAGCGTGACCGCCTGCACCTCGCCGAAGCAGCCGACCCGGGTGCGCCGGAGTGCGACGACATGGCCGAGGCAACCGAGCACCCGGCCCATGTCGCGCGCAATGGCGCGCACGTAGGTGCCCTTGCCGCAGCGGGCGGCGAAGACGGCCGTGTCGCGGTCCGGACAGGTGCGCAGCGTCAGGGCCTCGATGTGCACCGGGCGTGCCTCGAGCTGCACCGGCTCGCCGCTGCGTGCCAGGTCGTAGGCCCGCTCGCCGTCGATCTTGACGGCGGAGAAGGCCGGCGGCACCTGCAGGAGCTCGCCAGTGAAGCTCGGGAGCAGCGCCTCGATCTCCTGGCTGGCGGGCCGCGCTTCGGCGGCTGCAACGATGCGCCCTTCGGCGTCGTCGGTGTCGGTGGCGGCGCCCCAGCGCACGGTGAACTCGTAGTCCTTCTGCCCTTCCACCGCGTAGGGCACGGTCTTGGTGGCCTCGCCCAGGGCGATCGGCAGGATGCCCGTTGCCAGCGGATCGAGCGTGCCGGCGTGCCCAGCCTTGCGCGCATCGAAGAGGCGCCGCACGGTGCCCACCGCCTGCGTCGACGTCGTGCCGGCGGGCTTGTCCAGCACCAGCCAGCCGTGGACGGCCTTGCCCTTCCTGCGGCGCGCCATGGCCTATTTCTCGAGGTCCTGCCTGACCTTGTCGCTCGCCAGCAGCCGGTCGATGCGCGCGGCCTCGTCGAACGTCTGGTCGGCCAGGAAGCGGATCTCGGGGGCGAACTTGAGGTCGACCGCGTGCGCGACCTCGCCGCGGATGAACTTGCGGTTCTTGTCGAGCGCCGCCAGCACGGGCGCCAGGTCCTTGCCGCCGAGCGGCATGATGTAGATGGTGGCGAGGCGCAGATCCGGCGACATGCGCACCTCGGAGACGGTGACGACATGGCTGGCGAGCACGTCGTCGTGGATCTCACCGCGCGCCAGCATCTGCGCCAGCGCGTGCCTGATGAGCTCGCCGACACGCAGCTGCCGCTGCGACGGCCCTGTCTTGCGCCGGTTGTGACGGCTGGCCATGGGGTGCACCGGATGTGCCGGTGTCAGACCCTCTGGGTCTGACACCTTTGCGCCAATCCACCGAAGGATATGGCGGATGGAAATCAGAGAATGGGAGCAACGGTGTCAGACCCGGAGGGTCTGACACCGATCAGCCCTAAAGCGTCCGCTTGATGGTCTCGACGTTGTAGCACTCGATCACGTCGCCCTCGCGGATGTCCTGGTAGTTGGCGAAGGCCATGCCGCATTCCTGGCCGGCGGGCACCTCCTTCACCTCGTCCTTGAAGCGCTTGAGCGTGGACAGCGTGCCCTCGTGGATCACCACGTTGTCGCGGATGAGCCGCACCTTGGCGCCGCGCTCCACCTTGCCTTCGGTGACGCGGCAGCCGGCCACCTTGCCGACCTTGGAGATGTTGAACACCTCCAGGATGCGGGCGTTGCCGAGGAAAATCTCGCGCACGGTGGGGGAAAGCAGGCCCGACATCGCCGCCTTCACGTCATCCACCAGATCGTAGATGATGTTGTAGTAGCGAATCTCCACGCCGGCCTGGTCCGCGGCGGCCTTGGCCTGCACGTTGGCGCGCACGTTGAAGCCGATCACCACGGTCTTGGCGGTGCTGGCGAGCACGATGTCGGACTCGGTGATGCCGCCCACGCCCGAGTGCACGATGCGCGCCTCCACCTCGTCGGTGCCGAGCTTGCGCAGCGCGCCCACGATGGCCTCCACCGAGCCCTGCACGTCGCCCTTGATGACGAGCCCGAACTCCTTGCGGCCGGCCTCCTTGAGCTGCTGCATCATCTGCTCGAGTGTGCGCGAGGTCCCCGCGGAGCCCAGGGTCTGGCGCCGCTTGCGCACGCGGTAGTCGGTGAGCTCGCGGGCGCGTCCCTCGTTCTCCACCACCGCGAAAGGATCGCCCGCCTCCGGCGCCGAATCGAAGCCCAGAATCTCGACCGGCACCGATGACCCTGCCGAGTTGACGGGCTCGCCGCGATCGTCGATCAGGGCCCGCACGCGGCCCCATGCGGTGCCGGCAACGATGATGTCGCCGATGTTGAGGGTGCCGCGCTGCACGAGCACGGTGCCGACCGGGCCGCGCCCGCGCTCCAGCTTGGCCTCAATGATGACGCCTTCCGCGGAGCGGTTCGGGTTGGCCGCGAGCTCGAGCAGCTCGGCCTGCAACAGGATTGCCTCAAGCAGCCTGTCGATGCCCGTCTTCTTGAGCGCCGAGACCTCGACCTCCAGCGTCTCGCCCGACATGCTCTCCACGATGATCTCGTGCTGCAAGAGCTCGGTGCGTACCCGCATCGGGTCGGCGTTCGGCTTGTCGATCTTGTTGATGGCGACGATGATCGGCACCTCGGCAGCCTTGGCGTGGTTTATCGCCTCCACCGTCTGCGGCATGACCCCGTCGTCCGCGGCGACCACCAGCACCACGATGTCGGTGACCTTGGCACCGCGCGCGCGCATGGCCGTAAACGCCTCGTGGCCGGGCGTGTCGATGAAGGTGATGGTCTGGCCGGTCGGCGCCGTTACCTGATAGGCGCCGATGTGCTGGGTGATGCCCCCGGCCTCGCCTTCCGCCACGTTGGTCTGGCGGATGGAGTCGAGCAGCGAGGTCTTGCCGTGGTCGACGTGCCCCATGATGGTCACGACCGGCGCGCGCGGCAGCAGCGCGTCCTCGGTGTCAGCCGTGCCGGTGAAGCCCTCCTCGACGTCGGCCTCCGCCACGCGCTTGGGCGTGTGGCCGAACTCGCGCACGATCAGCTCGGCGTTATCGGCGTCGATCACGTCGTTGATCTTGTGCATCTCGCCCTGGTTCATCAGGAGCCGGATCACATCGACGGCGCGCTCCGTCATGCGGTTGGCGAGCTCCTGGATGGTGATCACCTCGGGGATGATCACCTCGCGCATGACCTTGTCGCGCGGCTGCGGGACGCCGGCCTGCCGCAGCTTGTCGCGCTCGCGCCGGCGGCGCAGGGACGCCAGCGAGCGCTGGCGCTGGGCCTCGTCGAAGGCGTTGTTGATGGTGAGCTTGCCGCGCTCGCGGCGCTCCTCGCCCGCGCGCACGGGCGCCCTCGGGACCTTGGCGCCCTTCTTCTTGCCGCGTGCCTCTTCCTCCGCCTCGGCCGGCTCGAGGTCGAGCTTGCGCTTAGCCACGGTCTCGGGGCGGCGGGCGGCAGGCGGGGGAATGACGATGACCGGCCCCTTCACGGGCTCGGGCTTCGCAACGACCTGCTCGGGTGCAGCCTCTGCAGCCGGCGGCGAAGGCGCTGCCGGCTGGGCAGCCGCTGCCTCTGCTGCCGCAGGGGCCGCCTCGGATGACGGTGGCGGCTGTGCCGCTGCCTTGGCCTCGGCGGCTGCCTTGGCTGCCACCTCCTCGCGCTGACGCTGCGCATCGCGCTCCGCCGCCTCGAGCGCCTCGGCCTCGGACCGCTCCTTGGATGCCTCCAAGGCGCGGCGGCGTGCATCGAGCTCGCCGCTCGAAAGACCGCCGTGCTCCTCGTCGAGATGCGCGTCGGCGTCGCCGGGCGTGGAGATGGTGCGCTTCTTCTTCTTCTCGACAACGACCGATTTCGATCGGCCGTGGCTGAAACTCTGCCGGACGTGGCCAGACTCCACCGTCCGCTTCAAGCTCAGCGGCTTGCGCGGCGCCACGGTGAGGGTCTTGTCGCCTGTTTCCTTAGTCTCGCTCATGCACGTCCTGCGTTCTGCTCCGCTGTTCTCCCGGATCGCCCGACCGGTAGCGCCGGAGGCGGCCGGCCTCCTGCAGTATCCTGCTGCCGGCGCCGCCTGCGGACGCTGCAGCATGTACCACATTTGACCTGCCAATGGCCAAATCCAATTGCTGCCCTGTCAAGTCGATAACAGTGGCATCCGTGGCTCTTTGGCACCCAACGAGGGCTTCGAACTTGCGCGACAGCCGGGCCGCACCGTCCTTTCCCGCGTCAGCCGCGTGAATGAGGAGCACCGCCTTGCCTCGCGCAACGAGCTCGTCAACCTTGGCAAACCCCACGACCAGAAGACCTGCCTTCCTCGCAAGGCTGATGGCCTCCCCCAGCCGTTTGACCATGAGCCGCTCGACTTGATCAGGCAAGTCGTCTGCCACCACCACCGGCCGCCGCAGGCTGCGGGCGAAGGCACGCCCGCGCACCGCCGCCGCCACCTTGTCCCGCCGCGCCTCGACCCAGACGCCACGCCCTGGCAGACGGCGCCCCAGGTCGGGCCCGATGGACCCGTCGGGGCCTAGGACGAAGCGGATGAGATCGTCTACGGGCCGCTGGCTGCGGCTTACCGCGCACAGGCGCAGTGGCCCGCTGTCGGGCCCATTGTCGATTTCGCCGGTCGTCCCTGCCTTCGCCTGCATCGCGCCCCGTCTTGCAGCACCCCTCGCGCCCTACACCTTGGCCATGGCCGGTGCGGCTGCAGCGGCCTCGGCCGCCTTTGCCGCCTCGGCGGCCGCCGCGGCAGCAGCCTGCTCGGCGCGTGCCTTTTCCAGCTCCTCCTCGGTGACCCATCCGGCCACGATCCGCGCGGCCATGATCATTTCCTCGGCCTGCCTGCGGCCGACCTCGAAGCCGTCCAGCACGCCCTTGTGGCGAATCGGCTCGGCGTCACGCTCCTTGGGGCGCTCGGTCCAGCCGACCAGATCGTCGGGAACGGCCCCGGCCAAGTCCTCCACGGTCTTGACGTCGTTCTCGCCGAAGGCCACGAGCATGGCCGTCGTCACACCGGACACCTTGGCCAGCTCGTCGGCGACGCCCAGCTCCTTGCGGCGGGCATCGCGCTCGGCCTCCTGCTTCTCCAGGAACTCGCGCGCGCGGGTCTGGATCTCCGTGGCGGTGTCCTCGTCGAAGCCCTCGATGTGGGCGACCTCGCTGGGCTCGACGAACGCCACCTCCTGTACCGTCTCGAAGCCCTCGGTGGCGAGCAGCTGGGCGATCACCTCGTCGACGTCGAGAGCCTCCATGAAGAGCTGCGAGCGCTCGGTGAACTCCTTCTGGCGCCGCTCCGACTCCTCCTGCTCGGTCAGGATGTCGATGTCCCAGCCGGTGAGCTGGGAGGCAAGGCGCACGTTCTGGCCGCGCCGGCCGATGGCGAGCGAGAGCTGGCTCTCGGGCACCACCACCTCGATGCGGTTGGAATCCTCGTCGAGCACCACCTTGGTCACCTCGGCCGGGGCCAGCGCGTTGACGATGAAGGTGGCCGCATCCTGGTTCCACTGGATGATGTCGACCTTCTCGCCCTGCAGCTCGCCCACCACCGCCTG
>Ga0075421_100001489_pt1 | contig 27491 bp, 27 predicted proteins | sample SoiMetdeltSBSDD5_FD_75292 | JGI IMG/M metagenome (GOLD analysis project Ga0075421, IMG submission 75292) | Bulk soil microbial communities from a Populus tree surrounding site in Tennessee, USA - Soil MetaG P. deltoides SBSDD5 | ecosystem: Environmental > Terrestrial > Soil > Tree plantation... | reverse complement strand
GCGTCGCTCTCGTCGCCGTAGTCGACGAAGGTGACCGGCACGAGGGGCTGGTCCTGCCCGACGCTGGCATAGGGGATGCCGTAGATCTCCGGCTCTCCCGGTCCGTTCGCGTCGCCGCCGAAGTCGGGATGGAGGCCGCGTGTGCCGCCGACGTAGTCGATGAATCCCTGGCTGCCGGGGTCGACCGGCGCGCGGCTCACGTCGAGGTTCCACCAGTTGTCGGCCGGCAGCAGCGGCAGCGGCTGAGGCAGCGGACCGTTCTGGACGGGCTGTGCGCGCGCGGGAGACGGGTGGAGACCGACGACGGCGCAGGCGACCACGAGTGAGAGCGCGACAGGGATGCGGTACGTCGAGCGCATGGCCACGAGGGTAGCGCGCGACAGCGCGGAACGCTGTCGGCGGCTTCACATGGGGACTCGCCTCGTCCCCGCAGCGGTCGCGCACCCGGCGCTATGCTCGCGCCCGCTCGCGAGGATCGAAGGCGGCACACGAAGGGATCTCTCGATGGCGACGCACGCTCCGACCTCTCGCCTCAGGCTCGCCACCGCACACCTGATTGCAGGATGGACGACCATGGCTGCCTTCCTCGGGACCGGTCTCTTCCTGCGCCTCGGCTACCCGGGTATCACGCCTCCCGACCTCGCCCACCGCGTGTTCTTCCGCACCCACCACCTCTACCTGCTCGGCGCCGCGCTCGTGCACCTCGTCGTCGGGTCGCGGCTCGCCGCCGTGGCGCCGCCGCCGCGACGCCCACGCCTGCAGCTCGCCGCCTCGACGCTGCTGCTGGCCGGTCCACCGCTGCTCCTGCTCGGATTCGCGACGGAGCACCTGGCTCCCGCGCTGCGCGGCGAGGCGACGAGCCTCGGCTGGTACGCGCTCCTCGCCGGCGTGCTGGTGCACCTGCTGGCCATGCGGCCACGAGCAGCGAGCAGCACGCAACCGACGTGAACCGGCAGGTCGACACGCCCCCGTCAACGAGGAACCCGGCGGCGAAGCCCCCGGGCGTCGCGAGAAGGCGCCTGCGCCGATTCCTCCGCGGCTGGCTGCGGTTCCTGATCGCCGCCAGCGCCGTCGGCGCCGCGCTGCTCGCCTGGGCGTTCGTCTGGGAACCGTCGCGCCTCACCACCCGCGTCTACGAGCTCCCGCTTCCCCGCTGGCCCGAGAGCTGCGACGGGCTGCGCGTCGCCGTGGCCGCCGACCTCCACGTCGGCTCGCCCCACTCCGGGATCGAGAAGCTGCGGCGCATCGTGGCCGCGATCGAGCAGCTCCACCCCGATCTCGTGTTGCTCCCCGGCGACTTCGTCATCCAGGACGTCATGGGCGGCTCCTTCGTCGCGCCGGAGACGATTGCGGCCACGCTGGCGCCGCTCGCCCGCGGGCGGCCCACCTTCGCCGTTCTCGGCAACCACGACTGGTGGCACGACGGAGAGCACGTGGCCCGCGCGTTCGCGCAGGCGGGGATCCCCACGCTCGACGACCGCGCCCGGGAGGTCCACCTCCAGCCTGCCGGCCGCGCGGGCTGCACCTTCTGGCTCGCCGGATTCGGCGACTTCTGGAGCGGCGACCCGCAGCCGGCGCTGGCTCTCGCCATGGTCCCGTACGGGGCGCCGCTGCTCGCCTTCACCCACAATCCCGACATCTTTCCCGAGCTCCCCGACTGCTGCGCGCTGGTGGTCGCCGGCCACACCCACGGCGGTCAGGTCTACCTGCCGTTGCTCGGCAGGCTCATCGTGCCGTCGCGCTACGGCCAGCGCTACGCGGTGGGCCCCATCGTCGAGGGCGGGCGCCACTACTTCGTGACGCCCGGGCTCGGCACGAGCATCCTGCCGGTCCGTTTCCTCGTCCCCCCCGAGGTGTCGCTGCTGGTGCTCCGGCATCAGCGCGACCGGTCGCCTCGCTAGTGCCGCCGAGACGGGGCACTAGACTCGTCGCGTGGAGCAGGGCACCGTCGCCGCGATCTGGGTGAAGCGCTGCAAGCGCGGACCGATGGACGCCGCGCTCGCCGGCGAGCTCGTCGCCGGCAGCGGCCTCGCCGGCAACGCCAACCAGGGCGGCCGGCGGCAGGTGACGCTGATCGAGGAAGAGGTGTGGGCGGCGCTCATGCGCGAGGTCGGCGCCGCGCTGCCAACCGCGGCGCGCCGCGCCAACCTCGTCATCCGCGGGCTGCCGCTCGCGGGGAGCCGCGGGCGGGAGCTCCAAGTCGGCGCCTGCCGACTGCGCATCGCCGGCGAGACCAAGCCCTGCGAGCGCATGGAGGAGGCCGCGCCGGGCTTGCGCGCAGCGATGTTCCCCGACTGGCGCGGAGGCGCCTTCGCCCAGGTCCTCGAGGGCGGGGAGGTACGCGTAGGCGACGCGGTCGCCTGGGTGGATGCCGTATCCGAGGAGTAGGCTCGTCGTGTCGTCGAATGCCAGGTTAGGGACCTGAAGGAAGTCCCATGAAACCTCAAAGATGTTCAAGAATCGCGATCTCAGCAGCCGCGCTGCTCGCGCTGATGGCATGCGCAACGGCATCGCCATCAAGGGACCAACGGCTTTCTACTGCTGTCGTCACGATCCTATGGATGTCTCCCGCACCACCGGCCGTCGTTACGCGCGACTCGGTACTTCTCGGGGACTTGCACTACGCAATTGCTAACTTCCAGCCCGGTGCGCAGTACTACCTCGCGCCGCTCTTCAGGCATCGCGATGGGCAAACCACCTTCAATGAGCTGCCGGGCTTCCGCGACTCCATCGTGCTCACTTCTCGTGAAGGGAAGCTTCGAATCGAGTACCCAATCGCCAGAGAGTGGGATAGCGGCAAGTTGGCTCAACCGATCGTGGTCTTCTTCTACGTCCTGCAGCGAACAGCTTCGCATCAGGCCAACCGCATCGGCAGGTCCTCCGAACTGTCGTATTCCATCGTGCCCTGAGAACCTGCCTTCGGCATTCGCGCACGGCGCCTAACCCCTCGTTGCTCTCAACGCTAGTGGTGGCTGGGCACCCACGGAGAATATGACCGAGTGACCGCCACGGATGTCTCCAACTGCTTTGCTGGCTTCGTGGGCGGCATACCCGCTCTCGCCGATGCACCTAGGGGCGGGAATGACTTCCTCGGGAGGCTCAAATCCGCGCTCCTCGCTTTGATTGAAGAACTCGACCAGCTCCCTCGCAACCACCCTGTCTGGTTGTACATGGCCAACCAGAGCGTCAATCAGCACCGTCTCGCTGAGTACGCGAGTCGGCTCCTCCGAGAGGACTCATTCCATCCCGCGGCGCGGTGGGTGCGCATAGCTCTTGGCCTGGCGAATGGCGCGGAGGAGTTCCCTAAAGAGGATTGGACCGCTCTACTCACTGTCAGTGGATTCGACCCCGCCTGGCTCATCTATGACTCGCTATCTAGCTCACTCGCCTGGAGCGACTCCACGGCCATCCACGCCGCGCACTTCCTCCGCGAGAACGGTCTGTGGCCACGAGCGCTAGGGCTCTTGCAGGCCCTCGCAGACGGCCAACACCGCTACGCGCAACTCCTTCTGGCTGACGCCTACGACCGCAAGCGGGTTGTGGCCTGGGCTCATCTCGCTCTCAACTCCAATAGAGCCGCCGTGTAGGTCACCTATGCGTCGCCTAACCCCTCGTTGCAGCGGACAACGCTCCGGAATGCGACGTTGACCTCACTCGTACCACGTGCATGCCAGCTCCCATTCGGCCCATCGACCGTGGCGACCGCGCTGCCAACTTTGGGTGTGGGCTTGTCTTCGGCGTTCTCGCAAGTGCCGGGTGCCTCGTCCGTGCGGCTGACTGGCCCATCGTGGTCATCACAGGTCTCACAGTTGGGATCCTCGCCGCCAAGTTCGGCGACCGGTTCTGGTCCTCGTGGTGAGTCCTCCAGCGCCAGTGATCCGATGCTCAACCCCTCGTTGCAACGGACGCTGAACTCCGCGCCGGCTAGCCATCCTAGGTCGTCGCCGCCGCCTCTGCCCACCGCCGACCCTGCGGCCCCACGTACTCCGCCTGCGGGCGGATCAGGCGCCCCTCGCGGAGCTGCTCGAGGCAGTGCGCCGTCCAGCCGGCGGCGCGGCCGATGGCGAACGTCGGCGTGAACAGCTCGGTCGGCAGGCCGAGCCCGTGCAGCAGCAGCGCCGTGTAGAACTCGACGTTGGTGTCGAGCCGGCGGTCGGGCTTGTGCTCGCGCAGCAGGCGCAGCGCCGTCGCCTCCACGTGGCGGGCGAGCGCGTAGAGGCCGGCGTCGCCGCCCTCGGCGTAGAAGCGGGTGGCGGCGGCGCCGAGCACGTCGGCGCGCGGGTCGCGCACGCGGTAGACGCGGTGGCCGAATCCCATCAGGCGTTCGCCGCGGGCGAGCTTGTCGCGCAGCACCGGCTCGGCGCGCTCGGCGGTGCCGATCTCGAAGACGGTGTCGAGCGCCGGCCCCGGGGCGCCGCCGTGCAGCGGCCCCTTGAGCGCCCCCACCGCGGCGGTGAGCGCCGAGACCATGTCCGAACCGGTCGACATCACCACCCGTGCCGCGAAGGTCGAGGCGTTGAGGCCGTGGTCGGCGACCGTGCAGAGGTAGGTGTCGAGGGCGCGCGCCCGCTCGGGCGTGGGCTCGACCCCCTCGAGGAGCCACAAGAACGCAGCCGCAGGCGCGAGGTCGGGGCGCGGCGGCAGCGGCTCTCCGCCTTGCCGCAGCCGCCAGTGGGCGGCGACCAGCGCCGGGAACGCGCCGACGAGGCGGCGCGCCTCCACCTCTGCTGCCGAAGCGCCGTCCTCCCGGTCGCCCTTGCGAGATCCGGCCAGAGACAGCGAGGCGACGCCCATGCGCAGCGCATCCATCGGCGACGCGCCGGCACCGGCGGCAGCTCGCAGCAGCGCCACCGTCGCCGGCGGCAGCTCGCGGGCGGCGGCGAGGTCGGCGCGGAGGCGCGCGAGCGCCGCCGCATCGGGGAGCTCGCCGTGCCAGAGCAGGTAGGCGACCTGCTCGATGGTGGCGTGGGGGGCAAGCTCGCCGACGGGGAAGCCGGCGATCAGCAGCTCGCCGCGGGCGCCGTCGACGTGGGAGAGGCGGGTGGTGGCGGCCACCACCTGGTCGAGTCCGGATACGGGAGTGCTCATGGGTGGGCTCCTTGGACGGCCGCGGGTGTGTCACCAACGGCGACTCCCATGCTCGACCCGGCCAATCATGTTGTCAATCTTGATTGCAGAATCAATATAGAGTCGAATCTGATGCCGGCGAACGGAGACGCATGACCGACGACCAGACCCACCTCACCGCGTCCCAGGCGGCCGCCGAGCTCGGCGTGACGCTGCCGACGCTTTACGCCTACGTGAGCCGCGGCCTGCTGGCGTCCGAGTCGGCGCCCGGCGAGCCGCGCGCGCGTCGCTACCGCCGCGACGACATCGAGCGGCTCCAGGCGCGCCAGGAGCTGCGCCGCCACCCCGAGAAGGCGGCGACGCGAGCCCTCGCCTGGGGCGAGCCGGTGCTCGACTCGGCGCTGACCATGATCGACGGCCGCGCGCTCTACTACCGCGGCCGCGACGCCGTGGCGCTCTCGCGGCAGCTCTCGTTGGAGCAGGTCGCGGCGCTGCTCTGGACGGGCGACGAGGGGGCGGCGGACGAGCTCTTCGCGGATACCGCGCCGCCGCGCGCCCTCCCCGCCCCGGCCGCCGCCCGCATCTACACCTCGCTGGCGCCGGTCGAGCGCATGCAGGCGCTGCTGCCGCTCGCCGCCGCCGCCGACCCGGCCGCGTGGGACCTCCGCCCCGAGGCCGTGGCGCGGTGCGGCGCCCGCATCCTCGCCGTCGCCACCGAGGCGGTCACCGGCAAGCCGCGGCACCGCGACGGGGTCGTCGCCTCGCTCCTGGCGGCCTGGCGCCCGCGCGGCCGCGGCGCTTCGAAGACGTTCTCGGCGTCGCTCTCGGCAGCGCTCGTGCTCAGCGCCGACCACGAGCTCAACGTCTCGACCTTCGCCGCCCGCTGCGTCGCCTCCGCCGAGGCGACGCCGTGGGACGCAGTGGCCGCCGGGCTCGCGGCGCTCAAGGGGCGGCGCCACGGCGGCGAGGCGTTCCGCATGGCGGCGCTGCTGCGGGAGGCCGAGGCGGCGGGGCCGGCGACCGCGCTCACGGCGTGGTTGCGCCGGGGCGAGCGCCTGCCCGGCATCGGCCACAAGCTCTATCCAGCGGGCGACCCGCGCGGCACCGAGCTGCTGGCGCTGGCCGCCCGCGCCGCGCCCGGCTCCCCCGCCCTGCGCCGTGTCCAGACGCTCGGCGCGGCGGCGACGAAGCTCACCGGCGAGCTGCCGAACATCGACCTCGGCCTCGCCGCCCTCGCCGCCGCGCTCCGCCTCCCCGCCGGCGCGCCGCACGCCCTCTTCGCGCTCGGCCGCACGCTGGGCTGGGTGGCGCACGCCATCGAGGAGTACGCCCGCGGCGCGCTCATCCGTCCGCGGGCGCGCTACGTGGGGCCGACGCCGGGGAACAGATAGCGTCGGCAGCCAGCGCCCCGTCGAATCGCCGGGCCGCCGCCGTTCGGGGGATCACGCGCAGGGCTCCGATATCATCCGCGCGCCGCCACGATCCGCGACGGCGCGCCACCGAACGCCGGGAGCCCGTGACAGAGAAAGCCTGCAAGTCCGAGAAAGTCCGCCAGTGAGCCGCAAGCTGCGCTTCGGAGTCATCGGCGCCGGCGACTTCGCCGAAGTCTGCCACGTGCCGGGCCTGCTCGCCGCCGGCGCCGAGGTGGTCGCCATCTCCGGCCGCCGCCGCGAGCGCGCCGCCACCCTCGCAGCGCGCTTCGCGATCCCGAACGTCGAGGACGACGCCGCGGCGCTCTGCGCGCGCGACGACCTCGACGGCGTCGCCATCTGCTCGCCCAACGCCGCGCACCGCGAAGCGGCGCTCGCCGCCTTTCGCCACGGCAAGCACGTGCTCTGCGAGAAGCCGCTCGGTCTGACCGTGCCCGAGGCCGACGAGATGCTCGCCGCGGCGCGGGCGAGCGGCCGCGTGCACCAGGTCGCCTTCACCTACCGATACCTCCACGGCGTCGCCGAGCTGCGCCGGCGCGTCGCCGCCGGCGACGTCGGCGAGCCCTACCTCTTCCGCGGGCACCACGAGGCCTGGGACGCATTGCGCCCCGGCTCCGCGATCGGCTGGCGTCAGCTCGCCGCACCCTCCGGCGGCGGGGTGCTGTGGGACTCGGGGTCGCACATGTTCGACCTCGCCCGCCTCCTGCTGGGACCGGTGGCGGCCGTCAGCGCCACGGTCCAGATGGTGCCGCGCCAGGCCGCCGACGCGGTCACCGGCGAACGCGTCGCGGTCGAGACCGACGACCACGCGATGGCGTGGCTGCGGTTTGCCGCCGGCGCGCACGGCCACTGGCACGCGAGCCGGATCACGCCGACACGCGAGGACGCCTTCGTGCAGGTGATCGGTCGCGACGGCGCGCTCGAGGCGACGCTGTCGCGCGGCCGCTCGGATCGCCTGCGCGCCGTCGCCACCGGCTCGCGGGATTGGCGCGAGCTGCCGCTCGCCGAGGAGGCGAGCCGCGGCGGCTCGCACGCGCTCATGCGCATGATGGCGAGCTTCGTGGCGGCGTGCGGTGCCGGCCAGCGCGCCGAAGGCGACGCGTCGTTCGCCGACGGCGCGGCGGTGCAGCGACTCCTCGAGGCGAGCGCGTCCTCCACCGGCAAGGGATGGGTGGAGCTCTCGGCGCCCGCCTGAGCGCACCCGCGACGGAGCACTGATGCACGACAACCAAGACGAGAGCCCCACGGACCCGCCTCCACCGGTCGACGCAGCGCAGAGAACCTCGCCGACGGTCGATGCCCGCGACCTCCGCGTCGCGCGCATGGGCCGCATCGCCGTCGCCGCCAGCATCGCCACCGACGCATTCCTCGTCGCCGCGCTCGGTGCCTGGCAGTGGGCGGAGCGTCAGCCGCTGCGCTCGGCCCCCTGGCAGCTCCCCGTCTTCCTCGCGCTCGCCACGCTCGCCTGCGGCGCGGTGGCGCTCATCGCCGCTCGGCGCACCAATCGCGTGCTGCTCTTCCTCTCCGATTTCATCGCCGTGCTCGTCGCGGCCTGGCTCTTCGACCACCTCTACGAACGGCTCGCGGCCGGCGGCGCGCGGGTGTTCGGGCTGCGCTGAGCGGGCCGCGCGCGCGAGCGGATCGACGCCGCCTCGTCACCGGCGCTGGACACTCGCAGCCGCCGCGGGCTCGAGCACGGCCGTCTCCGGTCGGCGCGAGAAGACCACGACAGGCTTGCTCCGCCCCCAGCGCACGGTCCTCGCCCGAACGAAGCCGCGGGCCGCAATCCCCGGCTCGAGGGCGGCATCGCGCTCGAGGTCTTCCAGGTAGACGGCCGCGGCCGCGCAGGCTCCCAGCTCGCGCTCCACGGTCGCCCTCGCGAGCGGATAGTCGAGGTCGCGCACGGTCGTGCCGGCGGCGAGGAAGAGGTCGTTGCCATAGGCCCACGACTGCGAGAGGCAGACCGTGTCGGCGGGGCCGAGTGACGATCCCATCTGCCGCGCCGCAGCCACTGCAGCCATGCTCTTGCGCGCCAAGAAGGAGATGCCTCGCACGCCGGCGAGGAAGGAGAGCACCACCAGCACGGCGGCGACCCGCCGGTGCCCTCGCCGCCAGAGCGACCAGGCGCCTGCGGCACCCAGCAGCAAGGCGAAAGGCACGACCGCCTGGAGGTATCGGAGCTGCTTCTGGTCGAACGCCGAGAGCGCCACGATCGGGATCGCGACGAAGGCGCCGATCCGGGGCCAGCCTTCGACTCTCCTCGCCTGCCAGACGAGGGGCAGGAGCGGCAGCGGCAGCCACCTCGGCAGCCGCCAGGCGTACCAGTACCAGGGTTGCGCTTTGACGAGCGACGTCGACCGGCGCTCGATGAGCGTGTAGTGGATGAGGTCCGCGAGGCTCGCGAACGGTGTGCCATGCGAGAGCCAGTCCTCCACACCGATGGTGATCAGGCTCGTGACGGCGAACGAGGCGACGATCCTGCGGATCTGAGCGCCACGGCTCTCACCGGCACCACCTCCCGGGACGAGAAGGAGCAGCGGCGCAAGAAAGATCCCTTCGCTGTAGCGGAACGCCCAGGCCACACCCATCAGCCCACCGGCAAGCCACGCGCGCCCTCGAAGGCCGGGACCGCCGAGCAGCAACGCCGCCGCACCGAGCACGCACGTCGTCGAGGCGACTCGCGCTTCGACCATGCTGCCGTAGCCGAGCGGCAGCCAATGAAGGGCGACGAGGCCCGCCGCCAGCAGCGCCGGCCTCTCGTCGCCCAGCCAGCTCCTCGCCAGCCGGTGGACGAGGACGACGTTCGCCGAGGCGAGCGCCACGAACGGCACGCTGGTGAGTCGCACCAGGGAAGAGACCGACTCGACGCCCAGCGTCGAGGCCAGCCACGCCATGGGCGCCGCGAGGATGTCGGAGGCAAGGAGATTGCGCAGGCCGAGAGGCTGGTAAGGCCATCGTAGCGCCCGCATCAGCGCCGCCTGGACGATCTCGACGTCGTCGCCGGTGTGGAACCCGAAGAAGCGCCAGGCGAGAGCGAGCCGCAGGGCGGTCGTCACGGCCACCAGGCCAACGACCATCCAGGTCACCCAGCGCGTTCGCGGTTCGTGGCCGACGGTCACCAGCGCCTCGAGCCGCGCATTTGCGGCCATGGATGGGTCTACGGGTGCCGCGGCGCCCCGGTCCAGCTCAACCCGCGACCGCGGTGCCGGGAGACGGCCGCGGGACTGCGGGCACCGCGGTCTCGTCCGCGACGCCGATCGCCCGCCCGCGCGTCTCGGGCAGCGTCCAGACGAAGGCCGCGGCGAGCACGGCGAAGCCCGCCGCGAGGGCGATTCCGCCAGCCATCCCCCACACCGGCGCCACCGCCGCGATGACGACGGGGGCGACGATCTGCACGCCGCGCGTGGTGTTCATGACGATCGACATCGCCGAGCCGCGCACGCGCGTGGGGAAGAGCTCGCTCATCATCGGTCCGAAGAGCGACCAGATGCCGGTGCCGAGGCCGGCGACGAAGAGGAAGACGAGGACCAGCTGCGGGTGCCCCTCGATGAGCCAGTAGAGCTTGGTGAACATGAGCAGGGCGCCCGCGGTCAGGAGGCTGAAGACCGTGAAGGCGATGCGCCGCCCGCGCACGTCGGCGGCGAACCCGAACGCCGGGTAACCGACCAGCGCGCCGGCGACGAAGGCGAGGGTCGCCCACCCCGAGCGGGCGAGCGAAAGACCGCGCTCCACCTGCAGGTAGCGCGGCAGCCAGGTGATCATGAAGTAGTAGTTCGAGATGGCGAGTGTCGTCAGCACGAGGCAGCGTAGGAAGAGCGAGCCGACCGGCGGTGCCACGAGGGTGCGCGCCATCGCGCCGAGCCCATGCCCGCGCCCTGCCGCATGCCAGACGTCGGACTCGGGCACCAGGGGCAGGAGGAAGAGGAGGAGGATCGGCACGACGCCGAGCCCGAACGTGGCCCGCCAGCCGATGTGGGGCGTCACGAACGTGCCGAGGATGGTCGCCAGCCCGAGCCCGAGCGGCGCACCGCTCTGGGCGAATGCCGCGTAGCGGCCGCGCAGCGCGGCGGGGAAGGTCTCGCCGATCATCGCCTGGCCGGCGCCCCAGGCACCGCCGATGCCGAGCCCCGCGAGCACGCGTGCGGCGGCGAGAGCGGCGAAAGACGGGGCGAGCGCACAGGCCACGTTGCCGGCGACGAAGGCGATGACGGCCGCCGCCATCGAGGTGCGCCGGCCGGCGCGATCGGCGAGGGCGCCGAAGACGAACCCGCCGACGCCGGTGGCGCCGATGGCCAGGCCGGTGAGCCAGGCGAGCTCGATTTCGGTCGGCCCGAACGCCTGCTTGACCGGCTCGAGCACGAAGCTCATGAGCATCAGCGAGGCGAAGCCGCTGAGCCAGACGAGCCAGGCGAAGACCAGGATCCGCCAGTGGCGGGCGGTGGGGCGGGCGGCCTCGTGCAGCAGGGCCAAGGCCTGGCAGGATAACACCGCACTCCGGTCGCGCCCGACCGCCGATGGCCGCGGGAAAATCCTCCAATCCCGCATGGCAGCGATTGCCAAGGGCCGGCCCGATGCCCGGAGGCGCGGGTGACAAAACGCCCAATTCCTGGGCTCCTCGGAACGAGGACGTCGCTCGGGGGCAGTCGGTCTGCTTCTTGCTTATCCCATGGCCCTTTCTGCGCAACCCGAGCCCCCCCTGTCGGTCCTCATCGTCGAGGACCATGCCGAGAGCCGCGAGGGCATCGCGGAGTATCTGACCCTCTGTGGCTTCACGGTCACGACCGCCGCCGACGGCATGGAGGCGATCGAGGCGGCTCGCCGGCTGCAACCGAGCGTCATCGTCATGGACCTCGCCATGCCCGTGCTCGACGGCTGGGAGGCCACCCGCCGCCTGAAGGCGGACTGGTCCACCCGGCACATCCCGATCATCGCCCTGTCGGCCTTCGGCAACCATGCGGAAGCGCGGGAGCTCGCCCTCGCCCTCGGCTGCGCGGTGATGCTCACCAAGCCGGTGACGCCGACCTTGGTCCAGGAGTCGATCCGCCGCATCACCGCCGCCCAGCACGCCGAGCCGGCGGCGGACCAGAACTAGCGTTCCGGCGTAGGGTGCGCATCGCGCACCATCCGGTCGCATCGACCCCGTCGCGAGCGCTCGAGACGAGGAATGGTGCGCGGTGCGCACCCTACAAGAGCGTTTCGACCTGGGCGAGGACGCCGGCCTCGTCGAGGCCGTGGTGCTGCTCGAGCCACTTCTGGCTCCCCACGCGCTCCGAGAACGCGGAGGGCACGCCGATGCGCTTGAAGAGCACCCCTGGTCCGGGCGTCTCGGCGAGCACCTCGGCGACGGCGCTGCCGAGGCCGCCGATGACCGAGTGCTGCTCGAGGGTGGCGATCGCGCCGGTCTCGCGCGCAGCGTCCCGCACGGCATCCTCGTCGAGCGGCTTCAAGGTGTGCATCGACAGCACCCGCGCCGCGACGCCGCGCTCGGCGAGGCGGTCGGCCACCGCCAGCGCGGTACCCAGCATGCCGCCGGTCGAGATCAAGGTCAGGTCCTTGCCGTCCCGCACGCGGATGGCGCGGCCGAGCTGGAAGTCGATCGGGCCCGGATGGACGTTCGGCTCGCCCGCCTTGCCGAGCCGGATGTAGCACGGCCCTGGGTGCGCGACGATGGCGCGCGTCGCCGCTCGCGCCTCGACCGGGTCGGCCGGCGCCACGACGACGATGCCGGGCATGGAGCGCATCACCCCCAGCTCCTCCGTCGCGTGGTGCGAGGCGCCCATGGCGCCGTAGGTGAAGCCGCCGCCGACGGCGACGATCTTCACGTTCGCGCCGTGGTAGCAGACGTCGTTGCGCACCTGCTCGAGGCAGCGCAGCGTCGGAAAGTTGGCGATCGAATAGGTGAGCGCGATCTTTCCCATGAGCGCCATGCCGGCCGCGAGCGAGGTCATGTTCTGCTCGGCGACGCCGGCGTTGACGAACTGGTCGGGGAGCTCCTCCATGAACTTCTCGACAACCGAGAAGCCGAGGTCGCCGGTGACGAAGACGATGCGCCGGTCGGCCTTCGCCAGCTCGTACAGCGTGTCGAGGAAGGCGGTCCTCATCTGGAGTGGCCCGCCACGTGCGCGGCGTCGAGCTCGGCGAGCGCCCGGTCGAGATCCTCGCCGCGCGGGGCACGGTAGTGGTAGAGGAGCTTGTCCTCCATGTAGGAGACGCCCTTGCCCTTGACCGTGTGGGCGACGATGCAGCTCGGGCGTCCGGCCTCGAAGGGCACCGCCGCGTAGGCCTCGTCGATCGCCGCGAGGTCGTGGCCGTCGATCTCGCGCACACCCCAGTTGAAGGCGCGCCACTTGGCGGCGAGCGGGTGGAGGTCGATCACCTCCTCGACGCGGCCGAGGCTCTGGATCTTGTTGTAGTCGACGATGACGACGAGGTTGTCGAGGCGGTGCTGGGGGGCGAAGAGCGCGGCCTCCCAGGTCGACCCCTCGTCGCACTCGCCGTCGGAGACCATGACCCAGAACCGCTCGGCGCGGCCGTCGCGCTTCGTCGCCAGCGCCATCCCGGTCGCGAGCGAGAGGCCGTGGCCGAGCGAGCCCGTCGACACCTCCACCCCCGGCATCTCCTTGTGCGTCGCGTGGCCGGCGAGCGGCGAGCCGTCCTCGTAGAACGTGTCCAGGCGCTCGACGGGAAAGTAGCCGCATTCGGCGAGCACGGCGTACAGCGCCGCGCAGCCATGCCCCTTGGAGAGGATGAAGCGATCCCGCTCGGGCCACGCGGGGTTCGCCGGGTCATAGCGGAGGAAGGGTCGAAACGACCCTTCCTCCGCGTGTAGGGGCGGGGCCTGCCCCCGCCCGTCCGGGTTCAGGCCTTCGTCCGAGTTCGGGCCTTCGTGCGGGTTCGGGCCTTCGTCCTGGTTCAGGCTTCCGTCCGGATTCAAGCTCCGCCCGTCCTCGTCCGCCCCCCCGCCGTAGAGCACTCCAAGAAGGTCCGCCATCGACAGCGACGAGCCGATGTGCGAAGCGTTGGCGCGGCTCGTCATCAGCACGCAATGGCGCCGGATGCGGTACGCGAGCTCGAACGGAGCGAGACGGGGTCGCGTCGCGCGCGGCCTCTCGCTGCTCATCGCGCCGCCACCGCCGCGGTGAGCGCCGCGAGGTAGGCGTCGTCGGTCATGCGTTCCGCCACCGCGGCGAGCAGCTCGGCCGCCGGGGCGCCGTCGGCGACGCGGTGGTCGAAGGTGAGCGAGAGAACGCAAGTCGTGCCGGCGACGATCCTCCCCTCCTCCACCACCGCCCGCGCCTTGATGCGGCCGACACCGAGGATCACGGACTGCGGTGGGTTGAGCACCGGCGTGAAGGCGTCGACTCCGTGCGCGCCGAGGTTGGAGACGGTGGCGGTGCCGAGGAGGTCGCTCGCCGCGAGCTTGCCGGCGCGCGCCCGCGCCGAGAGCTCGACCACGGCCGCCGCCACCTCGCCGATGGACCGCGCGTCGGCATCGCGCACGACGGGGACGACCAGGCCGTCGGCGAGGGGCACGGCGAAGCCGACGTGGACCTCGTCGAGCACCAGGATCTCGTCGCCGGCGACGACGGAGTTGAGCGCCGGGCGCTCGCGCAGGGCATCGGCGAGGAGCTTCACGAAGAGGGCGTCCCACGAGGGGGCGACGGGGCCGGCGGCCCGCAGGCGCTCGCGGGCGGCGACGAGCGCCGCGGCCGGCACCTCGCGCGTGAGCGTCAAGGGGACGGCGGTCGCCATCACCTCGCGCAGCCGCCGCGCCACGGCACCGCGGACGCCGGTGAGGGGGAGGCGCCAGTGCACGCGCCACGGGACCGAGTTGGAGGGTGACGTCGATCTCGAGCCGGCGGCGACGGGGACCCGGCGGCGCTCTGCGGCCGCGAGCACGTCCGCCTCGACGACGCGCCCTCCCGGGCCGCTGCCGACGACGGTCGCCAGGGCGACGCCGCGTTCGCTCGCCAGCCGGCGCGCGGCCGGGCTCGCCTTGAGCCTCGCATATTCCGCCGTCGGCGTCGCGGCTGGGCCGGGTAGCCCGGGCACGGGCACAGGCTCGTCGTCGCGCTCCTCCGCCGGCGGCGCCTCGCCTTCCGCGAGCAACCAGCCGATCAGGCCCTCGACGGTCAGCGCGTCACCCGGCCTGGCGAGCGGGTGCACGATGCCGTCCGCCGGCGCCTCGATCTCGTAGCTCGCCTTCTCGGTGGTGATCTCCGCCACGAGCTCGCCGGCCTCGACGCGGGCGCCCGAGTCGACGAGCCAGCGGGCGAACGTCCCCTCGGCCGTGTACATGCCGAAGGAGGGCATGACGATCGGCGTCGCCATCAGAAGAGCTCTTCGACCGCCGCGATCACCTTGTCCGCGTCGGGCGCGTAGAGGTTCTCGAGGACGGCGGCGAACGGCACCGGGCACTCCGCCGCCGTGACGGTCTTGATCGGCGCGTCGAGCGAGTCGAACCCCTTGTCGGCGACGCTGGCCGCCACGTCGCGGGCCATCGAGGCCGTCGGCGTGTCCTCGTCGACCACCACCAGGCGGTGGGTGCGTGACACCGACTCGAGCACGGTCGCCTCGTCGAGCGGGGCGAGGGTGAGCAGGTCGACGACCTCGGCGCTGGTGCCGCTCGCAGCCAGGCGCTCCGCCGCCTCGAGGCAAACGTGGGTCATCCGGCCGATCGCCGCCAAGGTCACGTCGGTGCCGCGGCGGACCACCTCGGCGCGGCCGATCGGCACCGTGTATTCGCCGTCGGGCACGGCGCCCTTGGCGGCGGTGCCGAGGAACTTGTGCTCCATCACCACCACCGGCCCGTCGTCGGCGATGGCGGCGAGCATCAGCCCCTTGGCGTTGTACGCCGTCGACGGCACGACCACCTTGAGGCCCGGCACGTGCGCGAGCGTCGCGTAGAGCGTCTGCGAGTGCTGCGCGGCGGCGCCCCCGCCGTAGCTGCGCTTGAAGCCGTGCGTGCCGTAGGCGGTGCGCACGACGAGCGGCAGCGTGAGCTGGCCGCCCATCATGTAGGACATCTTCGCCGCCTGGTTGATGAGCTGGTCGTAGCAGCAGCCGATGAGGTCGACGAACATGATCTCGACCACGGGCCGCAGCCCCGTCATCGCCGCGCCGACGGCGGCGCCCACGAAGGCCATCTCGGAGATCGGCGTATCGATGACGCGGCCGGCGCCGAACTCGCCGATGAGACCGCGCGTCGCGCGCAGCGGCCCGCCCCAGGCGTCGGCGAGCCCGAGGTGGGCACGGCCGGCGGCGCCCGCCACGTCTTCGCCCAGGACGATCACCGTGGGGTCGCGGCGCATCGCCAGCCGCAGGGCGTCGTTGATCGCCTGGCTGAAGGTGAGCTCGCGCGTCGCGACAGTTGCGGCACTGCTCACGGGCGGACCTCCGGACGGGCGGCAGGGTAGACGCCGCGCAACAGCTCCTCCGGACCCGGCAAGGGGCTCGCCTCGGCGAAGGCCACCGCCTCGTCGAGCCGCGCACGGTTTGCGGCGTCGAGGGTGTCGAGCTCGGCCGCCGTGAACCCCTCGGCGAGGAGCCGCGACCGGAAGAGCGGGATCGGGTCGCGCTCGCGCGCCGCCTTCTCCTCCTCGGCCAGGCGGTAGCGCAGTGTGTCGTCCCCCTGGTGGTGGCCGTGGAAGCGGTAGGTCATGCACTCGACGAGACTCGGCCCGCCGCCGGCGCGACCGCGGCGCACCGCCTCGTCGGCGGCGGCGAACACCGCCAGCACGTCCTGGCCGTCGACCGTGACGCCCGGCATCCGGTAGGCGGCGGCGCGGTCGGCGACGCGGTCGCAGGCGAGCGCGTATTCGGACGGCGTCGCCTGCGCGTAGCCGTTGTTCTCGCAGACGAAGACGACGGGCAGCCGCCAGATCGAGGCGAGGTTCATCGCCTCGTGGACGACCCCCATGCTGGTCGCCCCCTCGCCGAAGAAGGCCACCGCCACCTGATCGGTGCCGCGCACGCGGGCCGAGAGCGCCGCGCCGACGGCGTGCGGCGTGCCCATGCCGACGATCGGGTTGACGCCGAGCATCCCCACCGACACGTCGGTGATGTGCATGGAGCCGCCCTTGCCGCGGTTGGTGCCCGTCGACTTGCCGTAGAGCTCGGCGACCATGCGGCGCACCTCGACACCCTTGGCAACGCAGTGGCCGTGTCCACGGTGCGTCGAGGCGATCCAGTCGTCCTGGCGCAACGCGGCGCAGACACCCACGGCGACGGCCTCCTGCCCCGTGTAGAAGTGCACCGGGCCCATCGGCACGCCACGGTCGACGAGCAGCTTCAGCCGGTCCTCGAGCTCGCGCACGAGGCCCATCCGCTCGTACATCCAGAGCAGGCGTTCTTTCGCGGGGAGGGGCGAGGCGGGGGCGTCCATGCGAGACGCCGCGATGGTATCAAGGTGGCGCCGGAGTCGCCGTCGCAGCGCGGGGGCCGCGCCCGGCCTCAGCCGCTGCCGTGCTTCCGCAAGACCTTGGCCGCGGCGGTCGCCCGGTGGAACTCGGTGTGCTGGAGAGGAGTCCGGCCATGGGCGTCGAGGGCAGCGGGATCGGCGCCGTGCGCCAGCAGCATCTCCGCGATCACCGCTTGATTCGCATGCGCGGCGGCGTGCAGCGGCGTCGTACCCCAGTGCTCGTTCTCGTTGGACGCTTCGACGTCGGCGCCGGCCTCCAGCAGGTAGGCGACCAGCTCGCGGTGCCCCTTCCACACGGCATAGTGGAGCGGCGTCGAGGCGTCGGCGTCGCGGGAACGGAGGAGCCCTGGGTCTCCGGCGAGCAGCGCCCGCACGGTCGCGACGTCCCCCGACTTCGCCGCCTTGAACATCGCCTTGGTCGCGTCGGTCACCTTGGTCGCGTCGGCCATCTCGGCGCGAGCTTAGCCGAGAGGCGCGAGACGGCGAAGGTGGCGGCGGGCGTACCGAAGAGGCCTTTCAGGGGCCAGCACAGGCGAGCGCCACGCCGACGTCGTCCACGAAGGTGTGAAAGTCGATCGGCGGGTTCTGCAGCGAGCTCCACGAGTCGACGACGATGCCGCCGCTGATCGCCTGCAGCACGCCGGTGTCGTCGCTCACGTCGACGAGCCAGCCCGCAGGCTCGGCGCCGGACGCCAGCCACACCTTGCCGTAGAGGTGCGTGTGGGAGGCGTCCTCCTGCTCGACGCGGAAGCGGACGGCGTAGACCAGCCCGTCGACGTAGGGCTGCGCGAGGTTCAGGAACGCGAGCTCGGACTCGGTCCCGCCCTGCTCTTTCCAGAGGCCGATGCGGGGAAAGCCGCGGAAGCCCTCGACGAACACCGCGTAGCCCTGCCCCTCGGGGTCCGTCTGCTGCAGGTAGCCGCCGTTCTGCCGCACGTAGAAGCCGACGCCCTGGGTCGACTGCTGCTCGAAGGAGAGCGTGAAGGTGACCTCGACGTCGCGCGTCGGCACGGCGGACTTCATGCGCGCGAGCGAATAGCCGGTCGGCGTCGGCCGCAGCCGGCCTCGCCCACCGGCGACGGCGGCCGAGCCGACGCCCCCCGCCACCTGCCAGTGCGCCGGCCACGCCGCCCCGTCGACGCCGAAGCTCTCCGCGAAGACCACGACGACGTCCCAGGCGCAGCCGGTGCCGTCCTCGAAGCCGTCCTCGAAGACCAGCTGTGCGGAAGCGGGGGACAGCAGGCAGCTGGATGCCATGGCGAGCATCGCGAGGACGCGGCACGGCAAGAGGACTCTCCCACTCGTGAATCTCATTGGCGCCATGGCTCTCTCGCTCGCGGGGTCATGGTAGGCGGCGTCACGTTTCAACGAGTCGGATTCCGCGCGCGAAACCCGCCACGACCCCTGCGAGCAGATGCTCCGGCGGTGGGCGTCTTGCCTCGAATGAGCGGCCTCTTCAGCCGGCCGCGGCGAGCGCGCGGTCGACCAGCTCGGGAGCATGGGGTCGCAGCCAGCGCTCGACCTCCCCCACGGTCAGGGCCCTGCGCGCCTCGTCGCGGCGACCGAGGCCACCGAGCGCGATCGCGGCGTAGGCGCCGAGGTGCGCGAGAAGCATGCAGCTCGTGGTCCTGTCGGCGATCTGCAAATAGGCGCTCCGGGCCCGGGAGAGGTGGGGCAACGCGTCCTCGAAGCGCCCCTCCTCGACCGCGATCATCGCCTCGATCCGCTCGACGGCCCACTCGCTTCTGCTCGCGATCGGCAGCGTGCGAGCGCGCGCCAGCGTCTCGCGCGCCGCCGCGGGGTCGCGCATCAGGTCGCCCGCTTGCGTCTCCGCCAGCGAAAGGTAGGAATCGGCGTGCTCGGCCCCGGCCGCGACCGCCCGCTCGAGACAGGCGAGCGCCGACGCGGCGTCACGGCGGCGGACGTGGAGGTCGGCCGTTCGCGCGTGGAAGGCCCACTCCGGCGTGCCGGTGCGGTCGGCCCGCTCGACGACCGCCATTGCCTCTGCCTCGCGACCGAGGGCCAGCAGCGCGGTGGCACGGCGGAAGGCGAAGTCGCTCGGCGGGATGTACTTGGCGATCGACGAGCGCTCGAGCTTCGCGACGCGGCGCAGGGCCTCCTCCCAGCGGCCCGCGTAGCCCGCCAGCACCGTGCGCCGGTAGCGGCCGCCCGACCAGACGCCGACCGACCAGGTCGCGACTAGGCCCAGGCTCAGGACCAGCGCGAGGACGTCCCAGACGGTGGAGGGCGAGCCCATGGCGCGACGCAGGAGCCACAGACCGAAGGCGACGACGACGATCCACCCGCCCTTCTTGAGCGCCATCCAGACCTGCCAAGGAAGCCCGTAGCGCGAGAAGCCGAGCTGCTCCTCCGGCGTGTAGGTCGCCTCCACCCTGGGGCGGGTGGCCATCGCGGCGGGCGTCGCCATCTCCGCGAAGATCGAGTCGGTGACCAGCTGGAGGTCGCGCCAGCCGAGGCTGGCGAGCGAGTCGAGCGCCGCGGCCGGTGTGTCGGCCGTCACGCGCTCGATCCGCCGCGTCCCCCACGGGTCGGTGCCGCGTACGAAGTACCTGCCCATCCGGTGTGGAGAAGCTTAGCGCCACCTCGGACCGCGAGGCCCAGGGTGGCGACCGGTCCGCTCAGCGATATCGGGCCGCCACGCGGCGGTAGGCCTCGCGGAAGGGGACGCCTTCCTCGAGCACCATGCGATACGCCTCCTCGGTGGCGAGGAGCGAAGGGTCGAGGTGGATGCGGTCGCGGCGGAAGCGGACGCCGGCGAGCGCGTGCGCCATCACCGCGGAGGTCTCGGCGGCGAGGTCGATGCCGCGGAAGAGCGGCGCCTTGAGGAGCTGGAGGTCGCGGTGGTAGCCGGACGGGAGCTTGGCGACGATCCCCAGCGCCTCGTGAAGGCAGGCCTGCGCCGTGGCGCTGCGCCCGCGAACGAGCTCGAAGACGTCGGGGTTCTTCTTCTGCGGCATGATCGACGAGCCCGTCGTGAGCTCGGGGGCGAGCTCGACGAAGCCGAGCTCGGCCATGGCGAAGAGCGCCAGCTCGGCGGCGAGGCGGCCGAGGTCCTGCATCAACAGCGCGAGCTCGAAGAGGAGCTGCGCCTCCGCCTTGCCCCTCGAGAGCTGCACCGCGGTGACCGGCTCTTGCGGGCCCGCGAAGCCGAGGGCGCGAGCCGTCGCCTCGCGGTCCAGCGGCAGCAGCGGAACGCCGTAGCCGGCCGCCGAGCCGAGGGGGCAGAGCTCGAGGCGGCGGCGGACGGCGGCGATGCCGGCCGCGTCGTCGCGCAGCGACGCCGCCCAGCCGCCGGCCCAGAGTGCGACCGAGCTCGGCATCGCCGGCTGGCCGTGCGTGTAGCCGGGCAAGGGCGTATCGCCTTCGCGCGTGGCGAGCGCGTCGAGCGCGTCCGCCACCGACTCCGCCGCCCCGGCGAGCTCGTCCACCGCATCGCGCAGGTAGAGGCGCAGCGACGTGAGCACCTGGTCGTTGCGCGAGCGGCCGAGGTGGACGCGGCGCGCCGCCTCGCCGATGCGCGCCGCGAGGCGCTCCTCGAGCGCCGTCTGCGCGTCCTCTTCGGCGAGCTCGATCTCCCACTCGCCGGCGGCGTGGGCGGCCGCCAGCGCCTCGAGCCCGCCGCGGATCGCCTCGAGGTCGGCCGCGGCGAGCAACTCCTGCGCGTGCAGCATCTCGGCGTGAGCGATGCTCGCACGCACCTCGTGGGCGACGAGGCGCGCGTCGAGTCGGTGGTCTTCGCCGGCGGTGTAGCGCAGCACCCGCTCGTCGAGCGGCTGGCCCTTGTCCCAGAGCCGGGTCACGCCCGCTCCGCGGTGCCGACCACGCGCTGCGGGCCCGTCTCGTAGAGCCGGGCGCACTGCCGCACGAGGTCGACGTAGAACTCGGCGCCGGCCACCACCTCCGCCTCCCCCACCCACTCGTCGGGGGTGTGCGAGCGCTCGCTCGCCCCCGGGCCGCACTTGATCGCCGGCGCGCCGGTGACGTGCACGAGGTCGGAGAGGGTGGGCGACCCGTAGAGCCGCGCCTGCGGCCGGGCGAGGATGGCGGCACGCACGATCAGCGCGTCTTCGGGAGTCTCGCGGGGCTCGAGGCGGCTCGACAGCACCCGCACCTCGCTCGCCACCTTGGCGCGCACCCGCTCCACCACCTCGGCGTGCGAGGCGGCGGGGGTCGTGCGCACGTCGAGCACCGCAGTCGCCTCCGCGGGCACCACGTTGCGGGCCGAGCCGGCGCGCACGACGGTCGGCTGGAGCGTCGTCGCGCCGAGCCGCGGGTGGAGCGGCGCGAGCTCGGCGGCGGCGAGCGAGAGCAGGTCGCGGGCGAGGACCAGCGTCGCGTTCTGGGCCTCGAGCGCCGCCGCGTGCGCGGCGTGGCAGCCCTGGCCGCACGCCACGAGCTCGAGCACGAGCAGCCCCTTCTGCGAGGTGGCCACGTCGAGCCCGGTGGGCTCGCCGAAGACGGCGCCGAGCAGCGGCACGCGACGCTCGGCGAGGTCGGCGAGGACGCGCTGTGTCCCGGTGCCCCGCGTCTCCTCCCCCTCGACGAGCGCGAGCCCCAGCGCGAACGGGAGGCGCTCGCCGGCGAGCGCGAGGAAGGCCGCGGTCATCGCCGCCACCGAGGCCTTGGCGTCGTTGCTGCCGAGGCCGTGGACGCGGCCGTCGACGACCTCCGGCGTGAAGGGATCGCGGCTCCACCCCTCGCCCGGCGGCACGGTGTCGAGGTGGGTGTCGAGCAGCAGCAGCGGCCGTGGAGCGCCCGCCCCGGCGGCGCCGGGCGTCGAGTCGCCGGCGACCGCCAGCAGCGTGTCCCCCATCCGCCGGGGCGCCGCGCCGCGCTCCCAGAGGAAGTTCTCGAGCAAGCCGGCGACGGCCGCCTCCTCGCCCGACACCGAGGGCGTGGCGACCAGGAGCCGGTGGAGCGCCAGCACGTCGTCGGGCGCGAGCGCGCTCACGTCACCGGCGCCTCCGCCGTCTGCGCCGCAGCCTCCGCCGTCTTCTCCGCTGGACTCAACGTCCCGAGCTCGGGGACGACGAGTGTCCCCGAGCCCTCGTTGGTGAAGAGCTCGGCGAGCAACCCGTCGGGCGTGTGCCACGACACGAGGTGCGCCCGGGCGACGCCGCCGGCGAGCGCGGTCTCGATCGCCGCGGCCTTAGGCGCCATCCCGCCGGCGAGCACCCCCCGGCCGCGCAGGCGCGCCAGGCCCGCGACGTCGATGTACGACACCAGCGACCGCGGGTCGTCGGGGCGCTCGAGCAGCCCGGCGACGTCGGTGAGGAGCACCAGCTTGGCGGCCCCCATCGCCACCGCCAGTGCGGCGGCGACGCCGTCGGCGTTGCAGTTGAGCACGTTCCCCTCGTCGTCGGCGGCGAGCGGCGAGACCACCGGCAGCGTGCCGCCGGCGAGCAGCCGGTCGAGCACCCCTGGGTCGACGGCGACGACGTCGCCGACGTGGCCGTAGTCGACCGTCTCGCCCTCGACGAGGACGGGGGGGCGCCGCCGGGCGCGCACGAGAGCGCTGTCGACGCCCGAGAGCCCCACCGCGGCAATGCCGAGCGCGCGGCAGGCGGCGAGCAACGTCGTGTTGGCCTCCCCGTTGAGCGTCGCCACCGCGGCGGCGAGGGCCGGCGCGTCGGTGATCCGGCGCCCGCCGACGAAGCGCGGCTCGCTGCCGAGGGCGCGCGAAAGCGTGCTCGCCTGCGCGCCGCCGCCGTGCACGAGCACGACGCGGATGCCGAGGTGCATCAGGGCGTCGATCTGGGCGAGCACCTCGCGGGTGGCGGCGTCGTCGGTGAGCAGCGCGCCGCCGACCTTGACGATGAAGGTCTTGCCCTTGAAGAGGCGCACGTAGGGGACGGCCTCGCGCAGGCTGACGCCGGTGTGACGCTGTCCGATGTCTTTCATGGCGTGCGCTCCTCGTCGATCCCGTCGTCATCGGCCACGCCAAGCAGACGGGCGGGGGCAGGCCCCTCCCCTACATCCGGAGCGGAGCCGGTCGCCACACTCAGGGCCGCCACGCTTCGCGCCTCCGATGTAGGGGCGGGGCCTGTCCCCGCCCGCTCCGACTCGGCACGTTCCGCGCCCACCAGCAGCCGGTGCAGCACCGCCATCTGCACCCACATCCGGTTGCGCGCCTCCTGCACCACCACCGAGCGCGGCCCGTCGAGCACGGCGTCGGTGACCACCACGTTGCGCCGCACCGGCAGGCAATGCATGAACCGGCAGTCGGGCGCCGCCTCGTCGAACCAGTGCTCGTCGACGCACCAGCCGGTCAGGGCGCGGCGGCGGATCGCCTCCGCCTGGCCGTCGCCGTAGAGCTCCGGCGAGCCCCACGACTTGGCGTAGACGACGCGCGCGCCGACCATCGCCTCGCCGGGGTCGTTGGTCTCGCGCACGCTGCCGCCGGCGAGCTCCGCCACCGCGCGCGCCCGCGCCATGAGCGGCTCGGGGAGCCCGTAGCCGTGCGGGCGCGCCACCACCACCTCCATGCCGCGCAGCGCCGCCATATGCAGCGCGGCGGCGGGCACCGCCAGCGGCAGCGCCTTCGGGTGGTTGGCCCAGGAGAGGACGAAGCGTCCGTGGCGCGGGATCTCGAGGTCGTCGAGCGTCTTCCAGTCGGCGAGTGCCTGGCAGGGGTGGTCGATCGCCGACTCGAGGTTGACCAGCGGCACCGGGCAGACGTCGGCCATCGCTCGGAAGGTGGAGTCGGCGAGGTCGGCCGCGAGGTCCTTGCCGCCGGCGAAGGAGCGGATCCCCAGCGCGTCGGCGTACGAGGCGAGCACCGGCACCGCCTCGCGCACGTGCTCGGCGGCATCACCGGTCATCACCACGCCGCGCCGGGTCTCGAGCTGCCAGCTCCCCTGTCCCGGCGAGATGACGAACGAGCTGCCGCCGAGCCGCGCCATCCCCGACTGGAAGGAGGCGAGCGTGCGCAGCGACGGGTTGAAGAAGAGCAGGGCCAGCACGCGCCCGGCGAGCGCGTGCGGGTCCGGCTGCCGCTCGAGGCGGGCGGCGAGAGCCAGGAGGTCGAGCACCTCCTCGCGAGGCAGCTCGGCCAGGGAGACGAACCGCTTCATGGCTCCACCAGAAGCGTCTGGGGCAGCGGCATCTGCCGGAGCGCGTCGACCAGCAGGTCGACGTGCTCGCGGCGCAGCACGAGCGGCGGCAAGAGACGTACGACGTGCGGATCGGCGCTCCCCCCGGCGAGGATGCCGCGCCCGAGGAGGAAGGCGACGACCTCCTTGGCTGGAACGGACGTGCGCAGGCCGACGAGGAGCCCTTCGCCCTGCACGTCGATCACCGGCCCGACGCGACAGACCGACCGCAGGTAGCTCGAAACCTCGCGCACGCGCTCGAGCAGGTCGCCGTGCACGATGGCCTCGAGCGTGGCGATGATCATGGCGCAGGCGAGCGGGCCGCCGCCGAAGGTGCTGCCCAGCACGCCGACGCCCACGCCGGCGGTCACCTCCTCGGTGGCGAGCACTGCGCCCGCGGGGAAACCGCCGGCGATCCCCTTGGCGACCGTGAGCAGGTCGGGGGTCACGCCGTAGAGCTGCGCCGCGAAGGGGTGGCCGGTGCGCCCCATGCCGCTCTGCACCTCGTCGAAGACGAGAAGCGCGCCGGTTCGCCGCGTCAGCTCGCGGGCGGCGAGGAGGTAGTCGCGACCGAGCTCGAAGGCGCCGGCGACGCCCTGCACGGGCTCGACGATGAGCGCGGCGACATCACCGTCGAGCGCCGCCTCGAGCGCCGCGGCGTCTCCCCGCGGGACGAAGGTGACCCCGAAGGGAGCCTGCGGGAAGGCCTGGCGGTGCTTGCCCCACGACACCGCCGCCGCCGCGGCCGAGCGGCCGTGGAACGCCCCCTCGAGCGCCACCACCCGGCCGCGGCCTGTGGCGCGCAAGGCGAGCAGCAACGCGTTCTCGTTCGCCTCCGCGCCGCTGTTGACGAAGAAGACGCGGTCGAGCCCGTCCGGCGCGAAGGCGACGAGCCGCGTCGCGGCCTCGTCGCGGATCGGCAGCGGCAGCGCGTTGCTCTGAAACATCAACGTCGAGGCCTGGTTCGAGAGCGCGGCGAGCAGCAGCGGGTGCGCGTGCCCGAGCACGGCCACCGCATGCCCGCCCCAGAGGTCGAGCACGCGACGACCGTCGGCGTCCCAGAGCCACACGCCCTGGCCGCGCACCGGAGTCAGCGGGAGCTGGTCGTAGACCGGCAGCAGGGCTGTGTCGGCCGGCATGTCGGTCCGGTTGGCGATCACGGTGTGCATCATCCTCGTGCCTCTCCGCGGTTCAGATCCAACCCAGACCCGGCGTCACGAGCCCCGCCGTCTCGTCGTCGCCGAGGAGCCGGTTCATCCACTGCACGGCGCCACCGGCGGCGCCCTTGACCAGGTTGTCGATGACCGAAAAGGCGACCAGCGTCTCGCCGTCGGCCGCGACGGCGAGTTTGCAACGGTTCGTGCCGACGACGTCCTGCAGCCGCGGCGGCGCCGCCAGCACGTCGACGAAGGGCGCCCCGGCGTAGAAGTCGGCGAGCGCCTCGCGGGCGCGCTCGGCAGTGGCACCGGCTGCCGGCGTTGTGACCAGCGTCGCGTGGATGCCGCGCGCGAACGGCCCCGACTGCGGCACGAAGTGGAAGCGCGCCGGCGCGCCGGCCGCCGCCGCGAGCGCCTCCATCTCGGGCTGATGCCGATGCATGAGCGGCGCGTAGGCGAAGAGCGTGCTGCGCCGCTCGGGGTGGTGCGTCGTCGGCGTCGGCGTGCGCCCCGCGCCGGTGCTGCCGGTGACCGCGACGACGGTGACCCTGGGCTCGATGAGCCCCGCCCGCAGGAGCGGCACCGCGGCGAGGAGTGTCGCCGTGGTGAAGCAGCCGGGGTGGGCGAGGGCCCGCGCGGGCACGCCGGCGACGAGCTCGGGCACGGCGCAGGCGAAGCTCGCGAGCAGCTCCGGCGCGCCGTGCGGGTGGCCGTAGACCGCCTCCCACGCCGCCGCGCCGGCGAAGCGGAAGTCGGCGGAGAGGTCGACGGCCGTGAGCTCGCAGCCGGCGCTCTCCGCCGCGGCGAAGAGCTCCGCGAAGAGGACAGCCGACGCACCGTGCGGTGCGGCGCCGAGCACTGCCAGGCGGGGGTGCTCGGCGACGATGCGCGGCAGCGCGTCGCGGCCGCAGAAGGTGAGCGCGCCGAGGCTGCCGGCGAGGTGTGGGAACGTCTGCTCGACCGCCGCGCCCGGCTTGCTGTCGGACAGCACGGCCGCCGGGCGCAGACCGGGGTGGCCCGCGAGCAGGCGGAGCAGCTCGCCGGCCACGTAGCCGGAGCCGCCGAGCACGAGCGCCGGAAGCCGCGCGGTCACCGTTCTTCCACCTCCACCGGCGAGCTCGGTGGCACCTTCGCGCGCCGCGCGAGCGCCTCGCGCACGACCGCCGCCAGCCGCTCGCCGTCGCTGCGCGCATTCACGGCGGGCACGCCGAGGCGCGCCTCGATCAAACGCGTGCCGACGAGGTTGTCGGTGGCCGGGCCGGTCACCGCCACCGGCTCGATGCCGTAGTCGCGGCGGAGGATCTCGGTGCCGCCCCACGCCGCCACCGGGTCGTTGGCGGCGAGCACCACTGCGTCGAGCACGGCCCGCACCTCGGCGTCGGCGAGGATGGCGTCGACGCCGTAGGCGCCGAGCAATCCGTCGCCGAGCTCGACCACCAGGACGTCGGGCGCCGGCGCCGCCGTGAGCCGGGTGATGAGTGTGCGGGTGACGGCGGCAGCGTTCTTTTCCGTCGTCGCCACCACGCCGAGGTCGGTGAAGATCGCCGTCCGCCGCGCCCCAGCGTCTTCCATCGCCAGCACGTCGCGGCGCAGTGAGACGCCGGTCGTCTTGGCGCCGTCGACCTGCAGCCCGGCGTGGGTGAGCTCGCGCACGAGGGCGCACGCGGCCGCCGTCTTGCCCGCGTTCATGCAGGAGCCGACCAGCGCGACGACCGGCACGCCCCGCGCGTCGATCGGCGCCGCCAGGTCGAGCGGGCCGTCGCCGATGCGCGCCGGCTCGCCGACGCGCTCGCCGAGGAAGGGGAAACGGAGCACGGTGCCGAGCACCTCACACGAGAAGGGTGGCCCGAGGTCGGGGTTGACCGAATCGCAGATGCCGAGCACGCCGCCGAGGTTGAGCAGATGGATGGTGTCGCCCGGCGCCAGCGTCTCCGGCAGGTGGCCGGCGTAGCCGAAGAGCGCCTGGCGGTGGCCGAGGGCGCCGGCGATGACGTCGCCGCGCTTGACCTGCGCCATCCGCCCCGACGGCAGCTCGAGCTGGTTGTAGGTGCTCTTGTCGTGGAGCACGCGCACGGCGACCACCACCCCCTCGTCGCAGGGGATCTCGTCGGAGAGGCGCACCTCGCGCTTCAGGCCGCAGGCGCGCGTCACCGAGGCGATCTTGTCCAACACGATCGCCCTCATTCGTGGGCCCTCCCCCGCGCGCTGCGCGCGCTTGCCTCCCCCCGCCCGACCCCCTCCCCTGTGTTTCTCTCCACCCCTATCCCCCCGTCCCCCTGCCCCTCTAGGGGCAGGGGGCGCCCCC
>Ga0075421_100001486_pt1 | contig 27523 bp, 30 predicted proteins | sample SoiMetdeltSBSDD5_FD_75292 | JGI IMG/M metagenome (GOLD analysis project Ga0075421, IMG submission 75292) | Bulk soil microbial communities from a Populus tree surrounding site in Tennessee, USA - Soil MetaG P. deltoides SBSDD5 | ecosystem: Environmental > Terrestrial > Soil > Tree plantation... | reverse complement strand
CGCGCCGCCGAAAAGCTGCCGATCAAGGTCAAGGTCGTCGCCCGCCTGGGCGAAACGCTGACTGAGGAGGACTAATCATGGCCAAGAAGGAAAACCTGGTTGTGAAGACCGATGATCAGCTGACGACCCAGCTGTCGGACCTGAAGCGCGAGCAGTTCAACCTGCGCTTCCAGGCCGCCACCAACCAGCTCGAGAAGCCGAGCCGGGTGCGCGAAGTTCGCCGCACCATCGCCCGGATCAAGACGCTGCAGTCCGACCGCGCTCGCGCGGCGGCCAAGGCGTAAGGAGTATTTGAGATGCCGAAGCGCGTCCTCACTGGCACCGTGGTGTCGGACAAGGGTGACAAGACGGTGGTGGTCCGCGTCGAGCGGCGGGTGAAGCACCCGCTCTACGGCAAGATCATCAAGCTGTCGAAGAAGTATCATGCCCATGACGAAGGCAATGCCTTCAAGGCGGGCGAGCAGGTGCGCATCCAAGAATGCGCCCCGATTTCGAAGCTGAAGAGCTGGACCGTTCTCGAGCGCGTTGGCGCCGCCCCGGCGGTGGTCGACGAGATCGTTGAGACCGAAGGCACAACCAAGCCGGCCCCGGAAGCGAAAGCTGCCAAGCCGGTGAAGGCAGCGAAGGGCAAGGCCAAGAAGGCCGAGCCCGAAGCAGCCGACGCATAAGGAAGGACTGAACTCATGATCCAGATGCAGTCCAACCTCGAGGTTGCGGACAACAGCGGCGCGAAGCGCGTCCAGTGCATCAAGGTGCTGGGCGGCTCGAAGCGCCGTACCGCCGGCGTCGGCGACATCATCGTCGTCAGCGTCAAGGAAGCCGCCCCGCGCGGCCGCGTGAAGAAGGGCGACGTTCACCGTGCGGTGATTGTTCGTACCGCAAAGGACATCCGCCGTCCCGACGGTTCGGTAATCCGCTTCGATTCCAACGCGGCAGTGCTGGTCAACAAGAACGAAGAGCCGATCGGCACCCGTATTTTCGGGCCGGTGGTTCGTGAGCTGCGCGCGAAGAAGCATATGAAGATCATTTCGCTCGCGCCGGAGGTGCTGTGATGTCGGCCGCGAAGATCCGCAAGGGTGACAAGGTCGTGGTCCTGTCGGGCCGCGACAAGGGCAAGACCGGCGAAGTGATTTCGTCGATGCCCAAGGAGAGCAAGGTCGTCGTGTCCGGCGTCAACGTCGCGACGCGTCACCGCAAGCCGACGCAGCTCAATCCGCAGGGCGGCCTCGAGCGCAAGGAAGCGCCGCTGCACGTCTCCAAGGTCGCGGTCGTCGACCCGAAGACGGGCAAGGCGACGCGCGTTCGTTTCGAAACTCGTGGGGACAAGAAGGTCCGTGTGGCCGCAAAGTCCGGGGAGCTGATCGATGGCTGAGAAGGCTTACACCCCTCGCCTGAAGAAGGATTATGACGATCGCATCGCCAAGGCGATGACCGAGAAGTTCGGCTACAAGAACAAGCTTGAAGTGCCGAAGCTCGAGAAGATCGTCATCAACATGGGCGTCGGCGAGGCGACCCAGGACAAGAAGAAGGTCGAGCAGGCCGCTGCCGAGATGGAGAAGATCTCGGGCCAGAAGCCTGTGATCACCAAAGCAAAGAAGTCGATCGCGCAGTTCAAGCTGCGCGAGGGCATGCCGATCGGCTGCAAGGTCACCTTGCGCCGCGACCGCATGTTCGAGTTCCTTGACCGTCTGGTGACCATCGCCCTGCCGCGCGTCCGCGACTTCCGTGGGTTGAACCCCAAGTCATTCGACGGCCGTGGCAACTATGCGATGGGCCTTAAGGAGCAGATCGTCTTCCCCGAGATCAACTACGACCAGATTGAGAAGGTCCGGGGTATGGACATCATCATCACCACGACCGCGAAGACGGACGAGGAAGCGCGCGAATTGCTGCGCCTCTTCAATTTCCCCTTCCCGGCCGAAGCAGAAAAGGTGGCCGCGTAAGCGGCGCTTGGAGAACTTAAGTCATGGCGAAACTGAGTTCCGTGAACAAGAATGAGCGTCGCAAGAAGCTCGTCGCGAAGACCGCGGCGAAGATTGCGAAGCTCAAGGCGATTGCGAATGACACCTCGGTCGACGAGACCGAGCGTCTGATCGCGCGCCTCAAGATGGCCGAGCTGCCGCGCAACGGTAACCCGACCCGCATCCGCAACCGCTGCGAACTGACTGGTCGATCGCGCGGCTATTACCGCAAGTTCCGCCTGTCGCGGATCATGCTTCGGGAACTGGGCAACAAGGGCCTGATTCCCGGTCTGACCAAGTCGAGCTGGTAAGGGCTGAAGATGCCGATGACCGATCCTCTGGGTGATATGCTCACCCGCATCCGCAACGGCCAGCAGGCGCGCAAGGACTCGATCCTGACGCCGGCGTCGAAGCTTCGTGCCCATGTGCTCGATGTGCTTCAGCGCGAAGGCTATATCCGCGGTTATTCCGAAGAAGTTCTTGCTGGCCAGAAGGGCCTGCGCATTGAGCTCAAATATTTCGAAGGCCAGCCCGCGATCCAGCATCTGGCTCGCGTGTCGAAGCCGGGCCGCCGCGTCTATTCGGGCGCGCGTGAGTTGCCGCGCATTCGCAATGGCCTTGGAATCACCATCGTGTCGACGCCTCGCGGTGTTCTGTCCGACGCGGAAGCGCGCGACCAGAATGTCGGCGGCGAAGTGCTGGCGGAGGTGTTCTAATGTCCCGCATCGGTAAAAAGCCGGTCGCGATGCCCACGGGCGTCTCGGCCAATGTCGAGGGCCAGACCCTGACGGTGAAAGGCCCCAAGGGCACGCTGTCGATGCAGCTGCTCGATGACCTGGTGAAGTATGAGATCGCCGAAGGCGAGATCCGCGTGACTCCGCTAGTCGACGCGCAGCGCAACCGCGCCGCGTGGGGCATGCAGCGGACCAACGTGCAGAACCTGGTCACCGGCGTCACCGAGGGGTTCAGCAAGGTGCTGGAGATCACCGGCGTCGGCTACCGCGCCCAGGCGCAGGGTCGGAACCTCAAGCTGCAGCTCGGCTTCAGCCACGACGTCAACTTCGCCGTGCCGGAAGGTGTCGAGGTCAAGACCCCGGACAACACCACGGTCGAGATCAGTGGCATCGACAAGCAGAAGGTCGGGCAGGTTGCCGCCGAGATCCGCCGCTGGCGCAAGCCGGAGCCTTACAAGGGCAAAGGCATCAAGTATCGCGGCGAGTATATCTTCCGCAAAGAAGGCAAGAAGAAGTAAGCCATGGCGAAACTCTCTCTCTTCGATCGCCGCCGGCGCCGGGTTCGTTCCGCGCTGCGCGCTCGCGCTTCGGGCAAGCCGCGCCTGTCGGTTCACCGCTCGGGCAAGCACATCTACGCCCAGGTCATCGACGATGCCGCCGGCAAGACGCTGGTGTCGGCTTCGACCCTGGACAAGGGCCTCAAGGGCAAGACTGGAGCGACCCGCGAAGTCGCGGCCGAGGTTGGCAAGGCCCTGGCCGAACGCGCCAAGAAGGCGGGCGTGTCCGCGGTCGTGTTCGATCGTGGCGGCTTCCTGTTCCATGGCCGGGTGAAGGCCCTGGCCGATGCCGCCCGCGAAGGCGGATTGGAGTTCTAAATGGCTGACGAAAACGAAACCCCGCAGGTGGAAGCTCCCGCCGAGGCGACTGTAAGCGCGCCTGAGGCTGCACCGGCTCCGGAACCCCGCGAAGCTCGCGGTCCGCGTGGCGGCCGTGGTCGTGGCGGCGGTGGCCGTGGCGGCGACAATCGCGGTGGCCGTGGCCGTCGTGACGACCGTCGTGGCAATCGCGACGAAGACGGCGGCGAGGAGCTGATTGAGAAGCTGGTTCACATCAACCGCGTCTCGAAGACAGTGAAGGGCGGCAAGCGCTTCGGATTCGCTGCACTGGTCGTCGTGGGCGACGGCAAGGGCCGCGCCGGCTTCGGCCATGGCAAGGCTCGCGAAGTGCCGGAGGCGATCTCCAAGGCGACTGCGGCTGCCAAGAAGGCGATGATCCGCGTTCCACTGCGTGACGGCCGCACCTTGCATCATGACGGCAAGGGCCACTTCGGCGCCGGCAAGGTCGCGGTCCGTGCCGCTCCTGCTGGTACCGGCATCATTGCCGGCGGCCCGATGCGTGCTGTGTTCGAAAGCCTTGGCGTCCACGACGTGGTCACCAAGTCTGTCGGCACTTCGAACCCCTACAACATGATCCGCGCGACCTTCGAGGCGCTGAAGGATCAGACCAGCCCGCGCTCCGTCGCACAGCGCCGTGGCAAGAAGGTTTCCGACCTGCTTGGCCGTGGCGGCATGGACAAGGGCGAGGCGGAAGCGACCGCCGAAGCGGTCACGGAGTAATCAGTGATGGCCAAGATCAAGATCACCCAGACCGGATCGCCGATCCGCCGTCACAAGACCCAGCGGGCGACCCTCGTCGGCCTGGGCCTCAACAAGATGCACCGCACGGTTGAGGTCGAGGCGACGCCGGAAGTGCTCGGCCAGGTGCGCAAGGTCGCGCACCTAGTTAAGGTCGAAGACTAATCAACTGAGTATCGGGGTCAGATGGCAATGCCGTCCGGCCTCATGCGCGACAAAAGCGAAAGCGAGTGCAAGACATGACCATCAAGATCAACGAACTCCGCGACAATCCTGGTGCACGCAAGGGCCGCGTCCGCGTCGGCCGCGGCATCGGTTCGGGCCTGGGCAAGACCGCGGGCCGCGGCCAGAAGGGCCAGAAGAGCCGCTCGGGCGTCTCGATCTTTGGCTTCGAGGGCGGCCAGATGCCGCTCCACATGCGGCTGCCGAAGCGCGGCTTCAACAACATCTTCGCCAAGGACTATGCCGAGGTGAATCTGGGCGCGATCCAGAAGCTGATCGACGCCGGCAAGCTCGATGCCAAGAAGTTGCTCGACCATGACGCGCTGAAGGCCGCCGGCCTGGCGCGCGGCGGCAAAGATGGCGTCCGCCTGCTCGGCAAGGGCGAGTTCAAGGCCAAGGCCAGTTTCAAGGTCGCCGGCGTGTCGAAGTCGGCGCGCGAGGCAGTCGAGAAGGCCGGCGGCAACATCGAGGTCGTCGAGAAGAAGGACCCCGCTGCGCTGGCCGCTGCCAAGAAGGGCAAGACCCGCGAGGCGAAGCTCGCCGCCAAGGCCGAGAAGAAGGGCTAACTGCCATTCTATCGCAAGGGGGCTTCGCAACGGCCTTCCAGTGACTATATCGGGCGGCGGGGGGCAACGGGCCCGTCGCCGCCTATCTTTTTCTAGGGATCATCGATGGCATCCGCAGCCGAACAACTGGCCGCCAACATTTCGCTTTCCACCTTCGCCAAGGCGACCGAGCTCAAGAAAAGGCTCTGGTTCACGCTTGGGGCGCTGGTGCTGTTTCGACTGCTGTCGTTCGTCCCGATCCCGGGCATCGATCCGCGCGCGCTGGCCAACCTGTTCCAGACCCAGCAGGGCGGCGTGCTCGATTTCTTCAACACCTTCTCGGGCGGCAGCCTGTCGCGCATGTCGATCATCGCGCTTGGCGTCATGCCCTACATCACCGCCTCGATCGTCGTTCAGCTCGGTGCTTCGCTCTATGAGCCGTGGAAACAGCTGAAGAAGGAAGGCGAAGTCGGGCGCAAGAAGCTCAACCAATATACGCGCTACCTGACCGTCCTGCTGACCACCGTGCAGGGCTATTTCATCGCCGCTGGCCTAGAAGGGTTGGGGGCGACGCAAGGCATTGCCGCGGTCGTGGAGCCTGGGCTGTTGTTCCGCGTCGCAGCCACCATCAGCCTGGTCGGCGGCACGCTGTTCCTGATGTGGGTCGGCGAGCAGATCACCAGCCGCGGCATCGGCAACGGCGTGTCCTTGATCATCATGGCCGGCATCGTCGCATCGATGCCGCGTACGCTGGCGCAGCTGTTCGAAGGCGGCCGCACCGGCACCATGGACCCGGTAGTGGTGCTAGGCATCGTTGTCGCGGTTATCGGAATCGTGATGTTCATCTGCTTCATGGAACGGGCGCAGCGGCGCGTGCTGATCCAGTATCCGAAGCGCCAGACGGCGCGCGGCGTGATGCAGCAGGAGCGCAGCCACCTGCCGCTGAAGCTGAACACGGCCGGCGTCATCCCGCCGATCTTTGCCTCATCGCTGCTGCTGATGCCGCTCACCGTCCTCCAGTTCGCGGGCGGCGCCGCCGCCAGTACTGACAGCGCCCGAAACGAGTTGCTGATCACCATCAGCACCTATTTGCAGCACGGCGCTCCGGCCTATCTGTTCCTCTATGCGTTCGGCATCGCCTTCTTCTGCTTCTTCTATACGGCGGTGCAGTTCAATTCCGAGGAAACGGCCGAAAATCTGAAGCGGCACGGCGGCTTCATTCCCGGCATCCGTCCCGGCAAGGCGACCGAGCAATATTTCGACTATCTCCTAAACCGCATCACCGTGATCGGCGCGGCCTATCTGGTCACGATCTGCCTCATTCCGGAGATCGCGCTCAGCCAGGCGGGTATCCCATTCTATCTGGGCGGAACCAGCCTGCTGATCGTCGTCAACGTGACCATGGACACGGTCAGCCAGATTCAGAGCCACTTGATCGCGCACCAATATGGCGATTTGATCAAGAAGGCGAAGTTGAAGGGCGGCCGCCGCCGCTGAGGCGCGCGGCTTCGCCACAGGGGAGATTCAAGCGTGGATATCATCCTGCTGGGCCCGCCGGGGGCGGGGAAGGGGACCCAGGCACAGCGGCTGGTCGCGACGCGCGGCATGATCCAGCTGTCCACCGGTGACATGCTGCGCGAGGCAGTCGCCAAGGGCACGCCGACCGGCCTTAAGGCCAAGGCAGTGATGGAGGCTGGGGAACTGGTTAGCGACGCGATTGTCTCGGCGCTGATCGGCGAGCGGCTCGACAGTTGTGCCGGCTGCGGCGCGATCTTCGACGGCTTCCCGCGCACCAAGCATCAGGCCGAAGCGCTCGAAATCCTGCTCGGCGAACGCGACCGCAAGCTCGACCATGTGATCGAATTGGTCGTCGATGAGGAAGCGCTCGTCGACCGGATCACGGGCCGCTTCACCTGCGCCAATTGCGGCGCCGGCTATCACGACAGATTCCACCGGCCCAAGGTCGAGGGAACTTGCGACGTCTGCGGGCATCACGAGTTCAAGCGGCGACCCGACGACAATGAGCAGACGGTGCGCACTCGCTTGGCGGAATATCGCGCCAAGACAGCGCCGATCCTGCCCTATTATGAGGCGAAGGGCCTGGTTCGCCGCGTCGATGGCATGGGCAGCGTCGAAGAGGTAGCGGCGGCGATCGACAACATCCTCGACAGCTAGGTAGATGTTCGTTAGTTGAACGTTCAATCAACCAGGAGACTCGGCATGCGCGCGATTCCGTTGATTGTGCTTTCGATAATGACGACACCGGCGTCCGCTGCCGTGCTGAGCGCCAGCGACCATGGCTTTGAAGTCCAGAACAGCGTCAACCTGGTGGTGCCCCAGGCGGAAGCCTTCGCCTCCTTCGGACAAATCGGCCAATGGTGGAATAACGAGCACACCTATTCCGGCGACGGCAAGCGCATGTCGCTCCAGCTTCGTCCTGGTGGCTGCTTTTGCGAGCCGCTCGAAAATGGCGGCGGCATCGAGCATATGCGGGTCACCGTCATTCAGCCGGGAGAGCACATTGTTTTGACCGGTAGCCTTGGTCCCTTGCTGTATGAGGCCACGACCGGTGTGATGGACGTCAAGGTTGAACGGATTGCCGGCGGATCTCGGGTGACCATGAACTATCGCGCAGCGGGATTCGCCAATGGCGGGGCCGCGGCGATGGCGCCTTTGGTCGACCAGGTGCTGGCCGATCAGTTGAAGCGTTACCGGACTTATGCTGCCGCGGCGCCCAAACCGGATACGCTCAAGCCCTGACCAGCGTCACGGTCCGCCAGGCGGGCGTCTCGGCGGTCGGCATATGATCTTCATAGGCAACCTCGTGCCAACGCTCGGACGACCGCAGGTCGGGCATCGAAACATCGCCGTCGACCTCGGCGATTACCTCCGTCAGCTCGATCTTGTCGGCGATCGGTTCGAACAGCTCGAAGATCGCCGCGCCTCCGATCACCGAGATCGGCGTGTCAGCGGCCGCCGCGATGGCGCTGTCGACGTCGTGCACCACGTCCACGCCCTCGACCGCCCAATTGGGGTCATGGGTCATCACAATGTGGCGGCGCCCAGGAAGTATCCCGGGCAGGCTGTCGAACGTCTTGCGGCCCATGATCATCGCTGAGCCCATGGTGAGCTGCTTAAAGCGCTTCAAGTCGCCCGGAATGTGCCAGGGTAGCTTGTTGTCCTTGCCGATGACACCGTTGATGGCGCGCGCAAGGACGATAGTGATGAAAGGCCGAGCCATACCGCAGAACTTGCCTCAAGCCCGCTGCTTTGCAAAGCCTTAGCCGATGATCCGTGCCGCCCTTGCGCTGCTTCTGGCAGCCGCCGCCTCTCCGCCATTGCTGGCGGAAACCATCCAACTGCATGCCGGCCACCTGGTTGACCCCGGCACTGGATCGGTGACACATGATCGCTCACTCGTCATCACCGACGGGAAAATCGTCAGCGACGAACCATGGAAGGGCGCTCGCGCCGATGGCCGGCTGATCGATTGGTCGGGCATGTGGGTGCTGCCGGGCCTGATCGACCTGCACACCCATGTCGCGGACGGCCATGGCCAGACCGACGACCCGGCTGAACCGCTCAAGCACAGCGAGGCTGCAACCATCCTCAAGGGCGCCGAAATGGCGCGCATCACCTTGCACTCCGGCTTCACGACCGTCCGCGATGTCGGCGTCTACCGCGGCCTGACCGATGTTGCGCTGCGCGACGCAATCGCTGATGGCGAGGTCGAAGGGCCGCGGATGATCGTTGCCGGCGGCTATCTCACCATTCCAGGTGGCGGCGGTGCAGTGACGGGCGCCAAGCCGGGAACGGTGATCGGCCCTGAGTTCCGCATTGGCGAGGCGCGGTCGCCAGACGAAGCGCGAGCGAGGGTGAAGGCGATCATCGGCGGCGGAGCAGACTTCATCAAGCTGATCGCGACCGGCGCCGTGCTGGCTATCGGCAGCGAGCCGGGAGCGCTCGAACTCACGCCGGAAATGATGAAGGCAGCCTGCGACGAGGCAAAGGCTCTCGGCAAATATTGCATTGCCCACGCCCATGGCGCTGAAGGAATCAAGGCGGCGATCGAAGCGGGCGCCCGGACCATCGAACATGCATCGCTGATTGACGACGAAGGGCTTCGGCTGGCCAAGGACCGGGGCGTGTGGCTCGACATGGACATCTATGACGGTGACTGGATCGACGAGGTCGGGAACCGCGACCATTGGCCGGAGGAATATTTGCGCAAGAACCGGGATACGACCGACGTGCAGCGCGCCGGCTTCGCCAAGGCCGTGAAGCTCGGCGTGCCGCTGACTTTTGGCACCGACGCGGGGGTCTATCCGCACGGCCTTAATGCGCGGCAGTTCGGCTATATGGTTCGCCACGGCATGACGCCGATGCAGGCGCTTGCTTCCGCGACCAGCGAGGCGGCCAAGGCCCTGGGCCGCACCGAACTTGGATCGGTGAAGCCTGGACACATCGGCGACCTGGTGGCCGTGAGCCGCAGTCCGCTTGACGACGTCACCGTGCTGCAATGCATCGACGGTGTGATCCAGGGCGGCAAATTGGTTCACCGCGACGACGCCGCAGAGCGCTGCGACAAGTGGAAGCCCGCGCGATGAATTTGGCTCTGACGTCGCTGATCGAAGACGTGCGAGCCCGCTTTGGTGACCGGGCGGTGGTGACCGATGCGGCCGACCTAGAGCCTTGGCTGACCGATTGGCGAGGGCGATGGCATGGCCAGGCGGCCGCGATCCTGCAGCCGGCAACAACGGCAGAGGCAGCCGTGGTGGTCGCCCTCGCGGCCGAGAGGGGCGTGGCGCTCGTGCCGCAGGGGGGCAACACGTCGATGGTTGGCGGGGCGACCCCGCCCGAGGACGGGTCGGCGCTGATCCTGTCTATGCGGCGAATGAACCGGATCCGGTCGATCGACCGGGGCGCAATGAGGGCGGTTGTGGAAGCCGGAGTGATCCTGCAATCGCTCCATGAAGCGGTGGCGGCGGAAACGATGCGCTTTCCGCTCACTCTCGGCGCCAAGGGGAGTGCGACGGTCGGCGGTCTCATTTCGACCAATGCCGGCGGCACGCAGGTGCTGCGATTCGGCACGATGCGCGGGCTGGTTGACGGTCTGGAAGCGGTGTTGCCGGACGGGACTGTCCACGATGGTCTGTCCGGCCTCAAAAAGGACAATCGCGGTTACAGCCTCGACCAGCTGCTGATCGGCGCAGAGGGAACGCTGGGGATCGTCACCGCCGCGCGGCTCAAGCTCCATCCGGCGATCCATTCGCGCGCCGTGGCCTGGCTTGGGCTGGAAAGCCCGCAGGCAGCGCTGGACGTGCTCAGGGCGCTTCAGGCCACGACAGACCGCATTGAGGGGTTCGAAATATTGCCGCGGGAATCGCTGAACGCGGTACTCGGCCATGTTCCCGGCACGCGCGCTCCGCTTGCCAGCGATCATCCCTGGCACGCGCTGGTCGAGGCCACCACCGACAGCGCCGACGGCGAGCAGCCCTCCGGCCTGCTCAGCCTGCTGCTTGCGCCGTTGGTCGAGCGTGGGATGGTTGGCGACGCCACTGTCTCGGCCAGCGAAGCGCAGGCCGAGGCCTTCTGGCGGATCCGCGACAGTCTTTCGGAGGCGGAGCGCGTGACCTTTGGGCCGGCGACGCAGCACGATATCTCGGTACCGGTCGAGGCCATGCCGCGGTTTATGGCGGAGGCTGCAGCAGAGGTAGAGAAAGCCTTTCCAGGCTCGCACGCTTCCGGGTTCGGGCACCTCGGCGATGGCAACATCCACTTCCATGTGCGCGCCGGATCGCGCGGCGGGTCGGACTGGCTAACCCGAGAAGGCTCGGCAGTGACGCGGCTGGTCGACGACCTAGTCACCGCGGCCGGCGGCTCCATCTCGGCCGAGCATGGCATCGGCCAGATGAAACGGGAGGAGCTGGAACGGCTGTTTCCCGATCGGGTGCGCCAGCTCCGCGCGATCAAGGCTGCACTCGATCCCAAGGGGATCATGAACCCGGGAAAGTTGGTCAACTAGACCGGCGTGTCCGCCTTTCGGAAGAAATTGAGGTACCAGGGCATGGCTTCCTCAATACCTTGGCCAATGCGGTGCGTCGGCTCATAGCCTAGCAGCTCGCGCGCCTTGCCAATGTCGGCCAGCGAGTGGCGGACGTCACCTACGCGGAAGTCGCTCATCACCGGCGCCTGCCCATAGTGAACCTGGTGCCGTTCCAACGCATCGCCGAGTTTCGAGAAGAGCTCGAGCAGGCTCGTGCGTTCACCGACGGCGACGTTGAACACCTCGCCCTGTACCTCGTCCCGCGCCAGCGCGGCGCGAAGGTTGGCCTGCACGGCATTTGCCACATAGCAAAAATCACGGCTGGTCTGGCCGTCGCCGTTGATCGTCACCGTCTGACCGCCGATCATCGCCGCAGTCCACTTCGGGATGACCGCGGCATATGCGCCGTCCGGATCCTGCCGCGGCCCAAACACGTTGAAGTAGCGAAGGCCGGTGGCCTTGAACCCATAAGTTCGCGCGTAGACCGCGGCGTAGATCTCATTGGCCAATTTGGTTGCGGCATAGGGCGACAGCGGATTGCCGATTCTATCCTCCCGTTTCGGCAGGTCCTGGCTGTCACCATAGGTGGAGCTGGAGGCGGCATAGACAAAGCGCGTGACGCCTGCCCGGCGCGCGGCGTCGAGCATGTTGAGAAAGCCGGTAATGTTGACATCGTGCGAGGTTACCGGGTCGGCAATGGACCGAGGCACGGATCCGAGCGCGGCCTGGTGAAGGACATGGTCAACGCCGTCGACTGCAGCCATGCAGGTATCGCGATCGCGAATGTCGCCTTCAATAAGGCGAAACCTGCTCCCGAATGCCTCGGGGAGCTTGCTCTCGACTTCGTCCAGGTTGCGCTGGTGCCCGGTCGCGAAATTGTCGAGCGCCACAACATTCTGTCCGCCCTGAAGCAAGGCCTCGACAAGGTTTGATCCAATGAAGCCGGCCGCACCCGTAACGAGCCATGTCGATTGGCGCTCGGCCAGACGTGCGGAAAGATCGGGCGTAAGAATAGAAATTCCCCAGAATCCTAGGTGGTTGCGATGAAAGCCATCTGTTTGACGAGCAGCGGGGTGTCAACGCCCTGCAACACAAATGTGAAGGGGCAGGCCGAGACCTGCCCCTTCGGGGATATCGCGTTGGCTAGCGCCGCTGCTCAGCCGCGTTCCGGCTCCGGCGGAGGCGGCGGGGGCGGCGGCGGGGGAGGCGGCGGCGGACAACTGTCCGTCGCCAAAATCACCGAGCCGTCCGGGCAGGTCTGCGTCGCCGGAGGTGGCGGCGGAGGCGGCGGCGGGGGCGGCGGCGGCGGGGGCGGCGGTGCTGCCTCGTGGCCGAAATTGTAGATCAGGCTAGCGAGCAGCGAGTGCGACCGCCAACGGCCCTGCAACTCGACGTTGTTCCCTTCCTCAATGTCGAACTTCGTCGTGTTGTAGAAGCGATACTTGAGGCCGAGGTCGACATTGGAGCTAATGGCCTTGCGCACGCCGGCGATCACCTGCCACGCGAGGTGGGTGTCTGCCGCGTCGACCGCGACGGCGTCGACATCATAAGCGGTACGGGCGACGCCCACACCACCGCCGACATAACCGCTCCAGCCGTCGTCGTCGCCGAAATCTAGCAGCGCATTGGCCATCAACGAAAGGGAGCGGGCGCGGCCGCCATCGCCTAGGGTTGGTCCGAAATTTGGGGCCACGGTCGTATCGTCGATCTTGGCGCGCTTGTAGCCAAGCTCCAGTTCGGCGCGGAATCCGCCGAAATCATAGCCGCCGACGAAATCGGCATCGAGCCCGACCTTGTGACCGACTTCCACCGGCCCGTCTTGCGACCCGATCGCGCCCTGATAGTCAAGATCACCGTCTTCGACGATCATGCCGCCGGCTTCGATGCCGGCGTAGAATGAGCCGTCCCGCGCGGCGGCAGGCGTCGCGACCGCCAGTACAGCGGCGGCGACTAACAACCTAGAATGCATTGTCATGGAAACTCCCATTGGTACGTGTTGACTGACCAAAACACGCTTCTCGGCAAAAAGTCTCGAAATTCTGCAGCTGCCTGAAGGCAAATTTGCAGCTGTTGCAGAAAAATCACAGCCGATGATGCTTAATGAGCGAGAAGGGGATGCGAATGTTCTGCTATATTACTGAATTAAAACGAGTTTCTTGGCGTTATTTACATCTTGATAATTATTCAATTTGTAACCGAACATGCGCTGATACTCGGAGCATTGATGGTTAATTGCCTCGGCAAGGCAATTGATTCTTTCATCCATTTGCCTCTCCGACGGCTGTCGATTCATGGATGATATGGTGGTGCCGTGCCGCTCCGCTTCGAACGTCCGATCAAACCGGTTGAGATGCGCATCGGTTGGACCGCCGCCCGGCCAACCGAGGAAGGCGGCGACGCGACTGCGAGTCTCTTTTGACTGCGTGAAATCCTCATAGCGGACGACTTCAAACGGGGTCGAGCGCCGCACCAGCTCGTCACGAAAGGCGATGAGCCCGGCTGACTCGCGGATGCAGTAGTCAACCACCCACTCATCACTGAACCGGGCCAAATTGCCCTGAAGCCGATGCTTCTCGAAGAAACTCAACGCGACATCGTTAATGTTGCGCACCGTGATCAGCACGCGCTTGGGGCGGAGCAAATCGAGCGATGCACCATGCTCGGCACAAAGCACTTCCTTGACCGCCCACCTGCGGCTGGCGAGCCGCGGCGACATCAGCCGGGCAAAGCGGGACGCGGCGGACGGGTCCGCCCGATCCCATTCCTCGTCGCTCGGCCCGAGGCCGAGACTTTCGAGCTGGATTCTAAGGAGCCGCGTGTTGGGAAGACTGAGGAAAGCGGGCTCAACAAACACCAGCTGGCTCGGCGACGAGGTCAGCCAATTGGCGATCATCGTGCTGCCGGACCTGCCCATGGCGGCGATGTAAAAATCGGGCCGTTCGACGCCGGTAGGCAAGAAGGGCTCAGCCATCGGCGGCAGCCTCCAGCAATCCCAGTTCCTGTGGGATGACCAGCTTGCTGCAGCTTTGCCTGCGTACACGATCGGCTGCGGCCGCCGAACGACGAGCGAACAGGGCGGCGTCCTCAACCATTTCCCATAATCCATCGGCCAAGGCTTCGGCGTCGTTGGCCGGCGCGAGGGCGGCGCAGTCGCGATCAACGAATTCGTGCACCGCGCCCGCGGTATTGGTTACCGGCACCAGGCCCGATGCCATTGCCTCGTCACGCGAAACGCCCTGGGTGTCGATCCGCGTCGGCACCAGGAATATCCCGTGCTCGCCATGCCGGCGGGCGATCTCGGGCTGGGTGAGGAAACGCCGCTCAATTTGGATATTGGGCAAGTGACGGATGGGCTGGAGCGTCTCGTCGAACATCGGCCCGTCGCCGATGATGGTGAAGCTCAGGCGATCGAAGCCAGGCCTGCCCGACAGGCTTGATACGGCCGAGGCTGCCAGGTCATTGCCATAGCCGTAACTGTCGAACGGTCGGATCATCAAAATGTTGAAGCGATCGTTCGCAGCCTTGGGCCGATATTTGAACAGCTCGGTATCGATCGGATTGTGGATGACGGTCCAATCGGTGAGCAGCTCGCCCATATCCGCCTGGGCCTGGCCGGCGGCATTTTCCGACACGAACACCAGGCCGAATTTGGCGGGAGGATTGGCCAGGAATTGCCGCCAGAATGTGCAGCGCCGGTCGAGCTGCACCAGCGCAGCGGTGCGCTCCTCCTCGCTACCGTCATGCTCCGCCTTGAAGCGAGCGATCGCCGGGATTTCCGACCCATGCAGCCAGGCGCGGATCGGGTGGCGTCCGGCCAGTGGCTCGATCACCTGCCAGATCGCCTCGCTGCAGCCGTGGACGGCAACCACGTCCGGCCGCCAGGCCTGGGCGTGCGACGACAAGGCATTGCGATCGCCTGCCAGGCAAACCACGCCGTCGAATCGATGCCCGCCGGGCCGTTCAGACGGACGAAACACCGAGACTTCATGGCCAGCCGCGAGATAGGCGAGCACGCGCCGGTGGACGAACGGATATTTGTAGAGGTCGCCAGGCGCCGGATAGGATCTCGTGACGACCAGGATGCGCAGGCGGCGCTCATCAGACTCCATGGCTGCTGACCGGCTTGCGGATGTGGCGCCATAGCCCGCCGCTAAGGCGGAGATTTTCCGGAGCGCCGCCCAGGTAGCGGCGCAAGCCCGCCAGGTAGGCGTCGCGCCAGCGCTCGGCAAAGGCATTTGGCTCCTCGCCTGGTGCGGCATCCGGCAGCCGCTCGACGACGTAGCCGATTCGATCACCTTCCCATCGGGGCGCGACAAACAGCGACGGGACCGACAGCCGGTGCGCCATGCGGGCGGCAAAGTTCGAATAGGTGATCTCCTGCCCTGCAAAGGTGGTGCGCGGAGCGTCGAGGTTGAGTGCCCCGTCAATCGCAATCGCCACCAGATTGCCGGCATTGAGCGATCCCATCACCCGGCGCGCCACTTCGGTTCCGGTCTGATCGCTGGTCGAGATCAGCGAGCGGGCGTAGGCGGTCCGGGCAACGCTGGGTGTTGAGGCCAGCCACTGGGCGGGCATGCCGAGCAGCTCAAGGGCCAGCGGGACGCCGTACATCGGCCCGATGTGCGCCGAAGCCAGGAGAACGCCGCGGCTTCGATCGAGCTCTGAAACTGTACGCTCGACGGCGCTGAGGTCGTCCAGGTGCGCCATCGCCTGATGGGCCAGATCATCCCGGCACTCGAGCCAGTCGAGCATGAAATGATCGGCAAGGTAGCCCCAACGGGCGCGCCGCTCCCAATCAGCGCGACTAATGTCGCGTTCTTGACGCAGCTCCCAGGCCCAATCGAGGCGGGCGCCGGGGAGCCTGACGGTGTCAATCCGGTCCCAAAGCTGCCTGAGGCCGGAGTCAAAGTCGGTGGGTAGGGACTGACGACGCCTGACAACAAACGAGTCGAACAGCTCAGCGGCTTCGGCGTGATGGCCCGCCTGGCTAAGCGCGGCGGCGGAATAGCGGTGCCAGCGATGCGAGTCAGGCTGGGTGGCCAGCAGTTGCCGGAACTCTCGCGCCGCCTCGGCGTGGCGGCCCAACTGCTTGAGCGCGCGGGCATGAAGGGCACGAGTGTGCGGCACCTTGGGTTGGCGCTTGCAGGCAGCCGCCAGGTGCGGAAGTGCCTGCTCACAGCGTCCGGTCCGGATGAGCGCCTCGCCCAGCATGGTCAGGCTGGCTGGATCGACCGGCTCCAGGTCTGCCGCCGCCGATAGGTGCTCGATAGCTTCGTCCATCTGGCCTGCGTTCAAGCAGGCTTGGCCGAGAAAGTGGCGGAGCTTGGCGCCGTCTGAGCCGGCAGCAAGGCACTGCTGGCCGGCCGCGATGGCAGCACCCAGGTCACCCGCTTCAAAATGGGTGCGAACCACTGCCTGCATGACTTCGGCGTCGGCGGGCCAGCGCTGTTGCGCGGAATCGGCGAGGTCCACCGCATCCTTGTGTTGGCCGGCGCGGATCAACGCAAGCAGGGCAATTGCGGCTAGTCGAGAATGTTCGGACGCCCTGCCGCCAAGCGAACGGGCGTGAACCGCGGCGATGCCGACCTGCCCATGCTGCAGCAGCAGCTGAAGACAACTCAGATGTGCGGACAGGTCGGCAGGTTGGAGAATAGCCAGTCGCCGCGCGTCGGCAATGGCTTCCTCATATCGTCGGCTGCGCCCGAGCAAACTGGCACGCAGGCGCAATTCCTCAACCGAGTTCGGATCGGCCGCGAGCAGCAGGTTGAGGATTGTCAGCGCCGCGTCGACCCGCTTTTCCTGGACCAGCCAGGCGATGGCATGGCGGCGCAGGCTGGCACGAGCGGACGGCAGGGCGGCAAGTTCGGGCGTCAGCAGGTTGAGGCCGCTATTGATCCGGCCATTGCGGATTAGCGCAATGCCGTAGGAAAGGCGGTTGTCCGGATCCAGCTTGTCGTCCCGGCTGAGGCCGCGTTCGTACAGCCCACATGCCTCATCCCAACGGCCGTGCCGAAGCAGATCCCCCATGTCGGGAGTACAAGATTCGACGGCCGCAACCATCATGCTGTGAAACGCCGTTGGAGCCGGCGGCTGCCGAACCAAAGGGCGTAACCAAGCCCTAACAGGAGCAGCAGCGGCCAGGCGATGGCGCCATAATCGCGGACCCTGGCGACGGCATTGGCCGACATGCCGACCACAAGGACGAAGTAGCGGCGCTGCTGCAGCACATCCAGATAGGCCTGCTGCAGGATGTTGAGCGCCGACTGCCAGCGGGCCTGGGCAATTTCCTTCTTGCTCGCGGCGCCTTCATACTCATTGAGCGTAGAAGAGAGGGCGCCACCGCCCGGATTGACGAGCCGCCCGCGCTGCTCGCCGATTTGCGACTTTAGCTCGCGGACGCGCTGATCGAGCGCGGGGAGTAGCGGACTGTCGACCAGTCCCTCCGCGCGCAGCGAGTCACGCTGGCGCTCCGCCTCCGACAATTGCAGCTCGAGGTTGCTGACCAGCTGGTAGATGGCGCTGGCGGCCTGCTCCGGGCTCAGTTCGCCGCGGCGCGACTGAACCGAAGCCAGCGATTGGCGCGTGTTGGCGACCTGCATCTCGGCCCGCTGCACGTCGCGAGTTAGCGCCTCGATCTGGTCGTTGCCGATCTTGTCCGAAGAGGCGTTCACATGGCGCTCAGCGGCCGCAAGAATGGCATTGCCGAACCGCACCGCATCCTGGCGCGTGCGGGCATAGACGTGAAGTCGCAGGATCCCTTCCTGCACGTCGACCGACACCTTCACCCGCTTGAGGTAATACTCGAAGGGATCGTCATTGAGACCCAGCGGTCCATCGAAACGGGTCAGCGGATCGAGCCCGGCGAAGTGATCGAGGAAGCCATGCTGCTTCTGCATATGCTCCATCATCGGTTGCGACAGGATGAAGGCGCGGGCCTTGAATGCATCGGCGATGGTGCTGTTGCTGGTGGCGACGCCGAACAGGCCGGCATTGGGCGCCGCGGCCGAGCTGGCACTGGTCTGGACCGTGAACACGGCTTCGCCATCATAGAGCGGCGTGGCGACCAGCCCGGCATAGAGCAGCATGGCCGCAGCCGGCGCGGCGACGAACATGCCGAAGCGGCGTACCGTCTTGCGCCATTGGCCCTGGCGGCGCTCGAGGATCGCCGCGCGGGCCTGTTCCAGCCGCTCGGCAGCGCTTCCGGCGGGCTTGGCTGGTTCAGGGCCGGAAGGTCCTGGGCCGGGTTGCTCGAACGCGGTCGGTGCCGGGACGGCTTCGGCGACTGCAGCCAGGCGGCGTTCCTGCCAATTGCGGATGCGTTCTTCGTTCATGGGCGTTGGCTCACTTCCGTCGGGGGCCGTCAGGCGAGATCAAAGGTTGGAATGTCCACGTCAGCGTCGGCGGAATCCTCTTCCACCGATGCTGCGAGGAGGGTGGCGGCATGGTCGTAATCGTCGCAGGGCAGGAATTCCCCGCCGCTCACAACATAGAAGCGGTCGCAGACGTCCTTGGCAGCGCGAGGGTTGCTGGCAATGAAGATCAGCCCGCAATTGGTCAGCTTTTCCGTCAGCGCGCTCAAGCATTTCCGGCGGAAATGCTCGTCGCCCGCGGCTAGCTTGTCGTCGGCCAAATAGGTCCGTGCAGGCAGTCCTAGGCTGGCAGAAAGCGCGAGTCTCGCTTTCATGGTCGACGAATAGCGGCTCAGCGGCTGATGATAGAATTCCTCGAGCTCGGAGAATTCGAAGCAGAAGGCCGACAGTTCGATAGGGTCGACATCTGCCAAAAGCGCGAGGCTGTGGATATTGGCCTCACCCGACATGCCGGCATGGAAGCCGCCAGCATATCCGAGCGGCCAGCCGCCCTCGTCGCGAAGGACCGTACCACTGTCGGGCAAGTCGATGCCCGACAGCAGCCGCATGATCGTCGACTTGCCCTGCCCGGGGCGGATCAGCAATGCGACCCTCTCGCTGGTTTCAACAACCAGCGAGGCATTGAAGAGCACCACTTGGGGGCGCCCTCCGGCATGATGATAGCGGGTGCAATCGACGAAACCCCACATGTCAGTTGCGCCTCATTAGGCCGAGGATGGCACCACCGGTCGCGAGCGCGGCAATCCACAGCAAGACATAGCCGCCGGAGGCAACCCGCGACTGATAGTTGAACAGCATTCCGTCACGCGCGACTTCGACGGCATGGAGCAGCGGATTCCAGCTCAGCCAATCGAGAATGTGCTCAGGCAGCTCGTTTGCCGTGAAGAAAACCGCCGAGAGAAAGAATGTCGGCCTGAGCAGCAGCTGGCCAATATTGGGGGCGCGCCCGTGGAAGCGCGACAGCATGGCGAGGAAATAGGCGTAGGCGCCGCCTAGGCCCCAGCACAGCAGCATGCCCCAGCCGAAAGCCAGCGGGTCGGCAAGTTCACCCTTGCCGAAAATCACGAGATTGGCGCCGGCGACGAGCAGGAACAGGATGATGCCGTTGGCTAGCTCGACCAGCGCTCCCGCGGTCAAATTCTGCTCTTCAGCCACCGTCGGGAACAGCATGAGGCCGCGCGCAGCCGTCTTGGTCCGGCCGATCGCAGTCACCACGTAACGGAACAGGGCGTAAGGAATCAGACCCGAAATGATGAAACTGACCATGTCGGTATAAACCGGCGGGGTCCGCCCCAGCAGGTAGAAGGCAAGCCAGGTCGCTGCGATCCAGGCAACCGGGGCAAGAAAGGAGCCGGCATAGGCCAGCCAGGTTTCGCCGAAGCGCGACTGGACATCCCGCCTGGCCAGCGCAGCAACAATCTGAAGCTGCAGGCGCAGCCACTCGCCCGGACTTGCCGAGCGGGCAGGACCGATTGTTGTGCCGTTGCCGATCATCATGGAACGACCGTCACCGCCGAACGAACCGTCCCAAGCGTCTGCGAAATCGCAGACAATGCCTTGCGGGCCTGGGTGAAGGGTGCGTTGGAAATGAGGATTGCGTCCTTGTCCCGAACGATAAAACGGCCGGCGAGCGCAACCGTCTCCGGCCGGCGCATCTCGAACTGATAAACGGTCGGAGTGGCCGCTCCGGGCTCGGCGCGGACCAGGAATACCGCGCGCGGGTCGGCCGCATCGTCGTTGAGGCCGCGCGCCTGGCCGAGGATATCGGTGACGCTATAGTCGCGTTCGGCGATCCGCACCTGGCCCTGCACGCCGGCCGCGCCAAGCACCGTGACATGCTCGACCAGCTCGTTGAGCACGATTGCGTCGCCAGGCTTAAGCGCGATGTCGAGCGCCGGGTTACGGTGGATGTCAGCCAGCCGGACGGAGCCGGTGCGGCCGTCGCGGCGGATGGTGACTTCCAGCATTTCGGGGTTCTTGAGGTCGGGCGCGATCTCGCCCAGCAGCTCGCCGATCCGCGTGCGGCCGCGCTCGATGGCATAGGTGCCGGCCTTGGCCGCATTGCCCTGAATGCTGACAAGTTTGCTGCGAAGCTCGCCGGGACGGATGTCGACCTGAGGGTTGCGTACCATCGTCTGCAGGCGGCGCGATACTTCGGCGCGAACGTCGCCGATGGTCCGGCCGGAAACCTGCAATGATCCTACATAGGGCAGGTAAAGCCGGCCGCGCTCGTCAACCACAACCTCGCCGAGGTCGCCGCCATTGGCGACGAAGATGGTCGGCTGGCCGCTTTCCCAGATCCGCACCTTGAGCACATCGCCCGCACCGAGCAGGTCATAGTTGACCGGCTGGAATGCGAGGAATTCGGCCGGGAAGGCAGCCGTCGTCGGCGCCGACGCCGGAATATTGGTCGCCGTGACCGGCACCAGCTGGATCCGGCCTTCAGTGGACGCTTGTTGTACCTCGCTAAGCGAGGCGACCGGCCGTGGCATGCCGCAACCCGTGAGTGCCAGGGCGGCAGCTGCCGAAGCGATGCAAAGTAGGCGGTGAGTACACGTCATCATGGTCTGATCCTTATGCGGCCCTGCGTGCCGCAGCCTGCAGTTCACCCTTGACCAGGGGCTCGGAAGCACACTGGACGAAATTGGCAAGCATTCGTGGAACCGAGAAATTCTCGTCGAGGAAGTGCCGGCCTGGCCCGTCCACGGCGAAAAGCTCAATGTCGCTGGATTTATCGGCTAAGTCCTTGGCGCAGCGAACAATATTGTCAAGGCATGGCTTCTCGCAGCACTCCAGCACATGGCCGGTTGTGCCTTTGATCAGGCATTCTGGAGCGCCGCCGGCGGGGGTGGTCACGACCCTAACGCCCATATACTGGGCCTCGATCAGGACGTTTGGCAGCCCTTCGAACCGTGACAGGAGCAGGAAGACGTCCATTTTGGACATCCAATAGGGGACCTTGTTCGACCGATCGGTGAACAGGATGCGGTCGGCAATGCGCAGCTCCCGCGCCAGTTCCTGCGCGCCTTCCAGCAGGCGGCCGCCGCCGACCAGCAGCATGCGCGTGTTGGGATGTTCCTTCAGGTAGCGCGCGGCAAAGCGGATCCAGACGTTGGGCTGCTTGTCGGTGTCGAAGCGGAATACGCCGCCGATGGTGTGGGTCGCATCGGGAGTGGCGTCAACGAACGCCTGCCACTTCGCTTCATCCTCTGCCGCGGCCTCCGCGGGCAGTTTCGGAACGCCGTTGTAGACGATCACAAAGCGGTCGAGCGGAATGTCGAGCCATTCTGAATAGGCGCGGGCAGCTGCCCGGCTATTGCTGAGGAACGTGACGCCAGGCACTTCCGCCATTGCCCGGTACATCGGCTCATATTCCGGCCGGAACATGTGCCGGCGCAGGCTGGGTGGAAGGCCTCGGATGCACATTTGAATGTGGGGAACGCCGGCGAGCAATGCGGCGAGCCCTACGAACAGGCAGGCGCCGTCCTGCCAGGCGGATGCAGTGTCGCTGTCGGACTCGATCAGGTGTGGAGCTAAGCGCTTGACGCCATAATTGACGCTGGGCGGCAGGTAGTCGAGCAGGGTCAGGAGCTCCGAATCGGTGATCCCCAGTGCCTTCGGCGCAACCGGCTTGACCAGGTTGAGTTGGTGAATCTCGACTCCCGCATCCTCGACGTCACGCAGGAAGAAGTCGTTCTGCTTTTCCGGGCCGTGCGAGCGGACGACAATCTCGACCGGCCGGCTCAGTTCGACTCCACCGACAAGCTCGCCGGCTTTGCGGGCACGCTCCAGGTTGATCGCCAGCCGGGTTAGTTGTCGTTCCGCCCCACCCGGACCGAGGCTGCCTGTGATCAGGCTCAACCGGCCCAGCCCGCCACCGGACGGCGCGCGAATTTCCCGGTCGCGGAAGTGCAAAATGGCATGCTTCATAGCCAGCAGCCGGACGTCTTCATCGGCTGCGAGGGCACTTCCTTCGAGCTTGCTGAGGAGTTCGTGGAGCGCCTTGACCGAGTCCCATAGCGTGCGGCCCTTCGAGCCTTCGCTGAGTTGGTCGCGGATCGGTGCCAACAGCCCATGGGCCTTGGCAAGAAGGCCGTCGGCAAACAGGCGCTTGGCAAAGTTGACGCGAATGTCGCGCCGCTCAGGGAAGCATTCGATCAGACGATCAAATATCTCGCCTGCGCGGCCCGGCTCGCGCGCATTGTAAAGCAGTTCGGCCTTGGTCAGCAGGCCCAGCTCGTACAAGTCCTCGCCGAAGTCGTGGGCATCGATCATCTCGACAGCGAGGCCGAATGCCTTGTTCTTGATGCAGCGATTGACCCGGGCGATCCACAGCGCCTCGCTTCGCGGATAGATTTGATTGAACGTCCGCCATTGCAGTTCGAATTCGTCATCGGATTCGATGGCGGCGAGGAGCTCTATGGCGGCGTCAACACCGCCAGCTCTCTGGTTCGGCGGGCTGTCGCCTTCCTGTGCAGCCCAAGAGCCGCTCGTTCCGCTATACATTGATGCTGATCCCCTGTTTACGCGCTAACGGGCCACCGCCAGCTTCCCTGCGGATGACGATTTGTCCTGCCGCGCTGCCAGGATGCGGCAGCGCTCCAGATTTCGGGTGGTGCTTTCAGTGCCTGGCGCGATCCGGTCGAGCCGCGTCCACAATTCGGCGGCGTCGCGGAAACGCAGCTGGCGCATCATCTCCAATGCAGCGCGGCGGAGGACCGGCGCGTCGTCGGGATCCATGGTCAGCAGCAAGCTGAGAACCCGCTCGCGTTCGTCTTCCTCGGTGTCGCCCTTTTCGATCTCGCGCAGCTGAATTCGCAGCATGCGATTGACGCGGTGGAGCTCATTTTCAAGACGCTGGCGGTCACCGATGTCGTCGCGCAGCAAGTCGCCCAGCTCCAGGGCAAGTTCGAACTCGCCGGCGTTGATCGCCTCACGCAGCTGCTTGAGGGCGCGGCGGTCGGCGGTTGCGAAAAACTTCTCAATCTCCGCGGCGTATGCCGCAGCTGCCGGATCCACCGACCGCATGAGCGCGGCATAGCTTGGCAACGCAATCTCATATCGGCCAATTGCCGAAGCGATCCGCCCGACCCAACGGAGGACGGGGACGTCGGTTGGCGCCATGTCCCTTGCGCGCAGCAGCAATGCGAGGGCCTCGACACTTCGATCGAGCTTGTGAAGCGACAGCGCAACGACCAGCGCCGTGTCCGCGGCCTGGCTGACGATGGCGCGGGCGTCTCTCCAGGTGTCGATGGCCGCCTGATAGTTGTTGGCGCGATAAGCTTCGCGAATTGTCTTGCGGAAATGGCTTTCGGCCGCCCGCTTGGTCCTTTCGGACAGGCGGTCGACCTTCACCTTGAGGACGGCATCGGCCAATTTATATGCAGACCTTGCCTCACCCTTGCTGAGGAGTTCGGCGGCAAGCTTGCTGACCCGTGAGATCAGCTGTTCGCGCTGGCGGGCATGCTGGGAATCCTCGGATCCTGCCAGGACAACAAGACAGGTCGCGGCGGCTTTAAACATTCCGGCCGCGACGATGCTGTTGAACAGGTCCTCGGCCCGGTTGAAGTCGATTTCGACAATTGCGCCGAACACCTTCGACATTAGCTCTTCGTCGCGGTTGTCGAGTGCCCAGCGCCCAATTTCGAACGCTCCATTGGCACTGAGGCCGCCATGCTCGAGCACTTCCTCGCGCCACGCCCCCAATTGGTCGGCCAGGTTCATCTGCGACAATAGGGACAAGCCCTTGAGCGCAGCGTTTAGGTCCGAACGATCGTGCCGAAAGGCTTGCTTCCAGTGATTGAGTGCTACCTCGGTCCGTCCCAGTTGCTCGCTGGCGGTTGCGGCGCATTGGTAGATGGCCCGGCTCTCATATTCGTCGCCGAGCAGCCCTTCAGCGAGCTCGAGCGCCGGGTCCCAATTTTTGATTCCGGTATGGGCTTCAAGCAGGGCGACCCGTGCCTCTGGTGACAGGCTGGATGTGCGGTCCAGGTCGGCCAGGTCGCGGACCGCGCCTTCATAGTCGCCGAGATCAGCAAGGACTCGTCCGCGCAGCTGAATCAGTGGAGCGGCATTCGGCTCATTACGGAGCGCAGCGAACAGGCGCCGGGCGCCCGCCTGGAAGTCGTCGAACCGCATTAGGGCGTCGATATTGTCGGCGAGCATTTGCTGGCGGACGGAAACGTCCTGTTCGCCGGAAACTTCTGGCCTCAGCTCCATCAGCCGGCCGACATGCTCGCGGTGGAGCTCGGCATATATTCGATCGGAGAAGGCCGGAGTGAAATGGGTCAGGTCGAGACCGCCCTGTTCCATTGCCCGTTCCTGACCAAAATCGAGCATTGCCTGGCTCGGGTCGAAACAGGGGACCCCAAGTTGCTCGGCAGCAAGTTTCACCCAGCGAATGACGCGCTCGCGGGTCGGAATCGTCGATCCATCGGGCGTCAGGGCGTTGACATGGGTGACGAACAACAGCGTGTCGCGACCGAGCCGTTCGACGATCTCAGCCATGTCCGCCTTGATTGCAGCGAAGTCCTGCTGCTCCATCCTGAGGCTGGTCAGCAACAAGCGATCATCGGCGCTCATCATGCAATAAGTAGGCTCAGCACGCAGAAACTCGGCCAGCTCGGCGCGGGCGCCTCGCTTGACTAGTGACCAGAATTTGACGGTGCGCGCCGAGTTCGAGAAGAAGTCCGCGAAGTAACGATAGAGATAGTTGATCTGGACTGAGTCCGGGCCCGAGCTCACTTTTTTCGCGGAGCTGATTTCAACGATATGGAGGTCGGACGGCTGCCAGGTCTCGTTGCCGATCGTGCGACCGGCCTCGGGCCGGAAAACGATCGGCTTGACCTCCTCACGGAACTGCTTGTCGCCTTGTAGGAAGCGAAGCTGCTGAAGCGCTTCGTCGCTGGTATGAGTGAAGCCGTAGTTACGTTTGAGATTGATCTCGATTGGAAAGCGCGACTGGGCCCGCTTCAAGGGGCTGTTGATGCGGCAGGTGCCGATCGGGGTCACGCTCAGCTTCTTCACGTTAGTCTCGCGATTTTCTTTCCGTTAAGTCTCTCTAATGAAGACAAAGTATTCGATATTTGGCATGTATGGGCTATAGACGCGCAATTAACCATCGCATGCAAGATGAAATGATTGAATGTCCATCGATTTTTACGATGTTAATCTATCGTTATTAGAGACTCCAATAACGAATATCTGACCGCAACGAACTTGGTGGGACGCATGACTTGACGTCTACGAATATGCCGTTCGGTCTCACCATATTATTGAAACCAGAATGGTTAAGATTTTCATAATCAGCATGCGGAACTGCGAGAATTACCGCATCTAGCCCGTTGAATTCATCAATAGGCGACAATTCTACTTGATATTCATCAAAGACTTCCGCTGCGTGGGCGAGTGGATCATGGACAAGCGGCTCAACACCGTAAGATTGCAGCTCGCGATAAATGTCGACCACCTTCGAGTTACGGATATCCGGGACATTTTCCTTGAAGGTGAAGCCGAGAATCCCAACGCGCAGCTTTTTCAAGGGCACGTCCCCGTTGGCCAGCAGTTTGATCAGCTGCTGACCGACATAGCCGCCCATGCTGTCGTTGACGCGTCGCCCCGAAAGAATGACCTCGGGGTGGTAACCGAGCTCCTCGGCCTTGGCCGTCAGATAGTAGGGATCGACGCCGATACAGTGGCCGCCGACCAGCCCGGGATGGAATTTCAGGAAATTCCATTTGGTGCCGGCCGCTGCGAGCACATCCGCCGAACGAATCCCGACTAGGTCGCAGATCTTTGAAATTTCGTTCATCAGCGCGATGTTGACGTCGCGCTGGGTGTTCTCGATCACCTTGGCGGCCTCAGCCACCTTGATCGACGGCGCCTGATGGATGCCCGCTTCAATGATGGCGCCATAGACGGCGGCCAGCCGCGCAAGGGTCTCGCTGTCCTGCCCGGCGACCACCTTGATGATCTTTTCGAGAGGGTGCTCCTTGTCACCAGGATTGATCCGCTCCGGGCTGTAGCCAAGCGTGAAATCGACGCCGCACTTGAGGCCCGAGGACCTCTCCAGCGCCGGCCCGCAAATTTCCTCGGTGACCCCCGGATAGACGGTGCTTTCGAAGACGACGACCGCCCCTGGCGATAGTGCCGGTCCAACCAAAGCGCAGGCGCTCAGGATTGCCTTGAAGTCCGGCCGGTTGGCATCGTCGATCGGGGTTGGGACGGTAACAATGAAGATCGTGCGGCCGGCCAGCGCGCCGGCGTCTGCGGTAAGGTACAGCGAGCTGGCGTGCAGCGCCTCGGCAGTGACCTCATGGGTGCTGTCGTGACCTTGCCGAAGCTCTTCGACCCGGCCGGTGCTGATGTCGAAACCGACAGTGTCGAAATTCTTAGCGAGCGCAACCGACAGCGGGAGACCAACGTAACCCAAGCCGATGACTGCAATTTTTTCCATTATCGTTCTTTTGCTTTCCAACCTGATACGCGCCCCATCGGAAACCCAGGTGAAAATATGGTTAACGACCGCTTACCGAAGGAATTCGAACAACGGCCTACCGCCCGAGGATCGGACAAGTTGAATGGGCATCCAAGTTGGAGGCGAGGCCCCCTTAACCGTTTTCATGACGATGACAACCGAGCCGCACAGCATTTTCGATGAAACGTAGCTGCCGGCCAAAACTTGCGGTGCAATTCGGCGCGGGCAATTACAATACATGTACGGCTCGTTGTAACCATGCCGGCCGCTCGATCTTATGGGAGACGCAGCATGGACCAATTCACCGGTGGCTGCATGTGCGGCAACGTCCGAATTGTGGCGTCGGGGCGTCCATACCGGGTCGGACTTTGCCATTGTCTCGACTGCCGCAAGCATCATGGCGCCCTGTTTTACGCCGGGGCGATGTTTCCTCAGGATGCGGTGACGATCGAGGGCGAAGCCCGTGACTACGGCGGGCGGTTTTTCTGTCCCCGCTGCGGATCCTCGGTGTTTGCACGCTCCGGTGACGAAATCG
>Ga0075421_100001484_pt1 | contig 27535 bp, 22 predicted proteins | sample SoiMetdeltSBSDD5_FD_75292 | JGI IMG/M metagenome (GOLD analysis project Ga0075421, IMG submission 75292) | Bulk soil microbial communities from a Populus tree surrounding site in Tennessee, USA - Soil MetaG P. deltoides SBSDD5 | ecosystem: Environmental > Terrestrial > Soil > Tree plantation... | reverse complement strand
AGATCGCGGCACGGGTAATTGCGATTAGCCAATATGATGCAGATCAACTTGCTCCAAGCAAGCGTATTCGTGTTATTTACAACTTTGTGGATTTCGCCAAGTTTGACCGATCTCTCGAAGGCGACACTGTGCGAGCAGACCTCAAAATTCCCTCTGACGCTCCTATTGTCCTAATGCTTGGTGGTGTCGGGGAACCGAAGGGCACGCTCGAATTAGTACTTACAGTACCAGAGTTATTAGATAGAACTCCAAACGTGCGGATCGTGATTGCCGGCCCTCCCCTACAATCCCATTTTCAAGGTGGGTTAAAAGGACTTGCAAAACATATTTTGAGAACAGATGTATACCAACAGGCTGTTCGCAAAGCGGTAGATAAATGCAACAATGTTGCTCAAGCCGTGATCTTCACAGGAATCCAGCAGGATATCCCAAAGTTAATTGCTGCTAGCAATGTACTTGTATTTCCGTCAGTTGTTCCTCACTTTGCTCGGCCAATTATTGAGGCAGCTGCGATGGGGATTCCAGCCGTTGCCTCTGATCTGGGTGGCCCACGTGAATTGATTGTGGATGGCGAAACAGGGTTTTTAGTGTCACCACGAAATCCTCAGGTATTAGCTGATAGATTGGTTGATCTGTTGTGCGATCCGATAAAGGCTCAGAGGATGGGCGAGGCAGCCTACCAACGCGCTCAAATATTATTTGACGGTGATAGGAATGCGACAGCAACTATCGCAGTATATGAGGAGATACTGGTAAACTAGTAGTGTGCAAATAATCGCTCGTAATAGAAACGGCATGGGTAAACATACTATGATACCTGCCCGCGATATTCCGCGAGTAGCATGGCAGCGCTTTGTCCGTGAACTGCGCATGCGAACTGCTCCAACAAAACCGACATCGATAAAAGTCGGAGCCAGCGTCGAGGAAATTGCGAAAAAATTTCGTACTGGACATCGCCCCCGCTTTTTCGGCTTGATGGCTGAACATGCAATGCTTATCGGGCGGTTCTTCCCAGATGCAATGTATTCTGCCATTGACGAGGCAGATAAAATCCGTGCTCATTGCTTCGATCTTCTAGGCTCTGGCGAAGTTGATTTAGGGAAGGAGATCGACTGGCATGTCGATTTCAAAAGTGGGCATCATTGGCCTGTCGAGCATTATTCGCGCCTTGTTCTCACATCCCCAACCGGCGGATTCGATGTAAAAGTTCCATGGGAATTAAGTCGTTTCCATCATGGAATCCGGCTGGGTCAGGCTTATCTTTACACGTTGGACGAGGGATATTCGAAAGAGCTTGTTGATCAAATCACGCACTGGATTAAGTCAAATCCATACGAGTTCGGCGTGAATTGGGCAGGCCCAATGGATGTTGCGATCCGAGCTGTCAACTGGGTCTGGGCAGTCTATTCGATTCTTGAATCCGAGACACTTACCGACACATTCTTAGCTTTGTGGTTAGCCAGTATAGAAAAACATGGTGAATATCTGGCTAAGCATCTGGAAGATGGCTGGCCGCGCACCAACCATTTGATTGCGAATCTCACGGCCTTAGCCTATCTCGGAATACTCTTCCCTGAATTTAAGGAGTCTGGGCGCTGGAAAGAAATAGGATTGAAGCGGCTCTGGGAAGAAGTAGAACGGCAAATTTATGCCGATGGGTTGAACTACGAGGCATCGACCTCATATCATCGCCTCGTGACAGAGATGATACTCAGCATCGTAGCGTTGTGTCTGGTAAATAATATTGAGGTTCCAGAAATCATCCGTGCTCGTTTGAAGGCAATGCTTGATGCAATTATGTACTACACTCAGCCTAATGGTTTAGCTCCTCAGATTGGAGATGCCGATGACGGCAGGCTCCACGTTTTGAGTGTTCATCATGATCGCAATCAAACTATTAATGATCACAGGCATTTATTAGCGCTCGGTTCGCTGGTTCTGGAGCGCGAATCACCAGAGTGGGCTGGATTCGTCGATCCTTCGGATAGGGGCTGGTCGGTTGCCGCAGGAAATGAATGGCAGGATGCGTTTTGGTTTTTTGCCTCAGATGCTGCTGCCCGCTACAGCGACGTACTGACACAGACAACTCCTCGACCTGAAAATGTTAGCCCAGATGAGTGGGTCAAAATTTCAGAAGGGATTCGAGTTCGGGCGCGGGCACTTTCTCGTCAACCAATTCAAAATGCTGATTTGATATCTTCCAGAGAATTTGAAGCTGGTGGCTTATATATCATGCGTTATCAGGGCTATCAAATGGTCATTGATGCAGGCGATGTGGGTCAACAAGGGGCTGGTGGTCACGCACACAATGATACATTAAGTATCAATATCAGTGCGCTCGATACAGAATTTTTGATTGATCCCGGAACGTATCTTTACACTGCGAACCCTGAGGCGCGCAATCTTTTTCGCTCGACTGCCTATCATAATACAGTTCAAGTCAATAACGAGGAGATCAATCGTTTACCGGAAGATGGCGAGCTATTCAGATTAACCCAAGATGCACAAGTAACCATTCACCGATGGGTTTCGCAATCTGCCTTCGATCTCTTTGACGCTTCCCACACGGGCTATGCGAGATTGAATCCTGGTTTTACACATCGGCGTCAAGTTTGGTTTGATAAAAATGCCCGGATTTGGATTCTGCATGATCAAGTCTCGCTAGCTAAGAAAGATGATCCGCTAGAGGTGGACCCAGACAACGAAATAGAACTCGATCTGCGGTTTCATTTTGCGTCCCTTCCTGTGCGGCAGGATCCCACTAACAATGCAGTATTTGCGGAAGGGCCTGATGCAAAGTTGCTGGTTCTACCTCTTGGGGACTTCCCACTTAAACTGACGCTAGAGGATGGCTGGTACTCGCCAAGATATGGAATCCGACACCAATCCTCGGTTGCCAGATTCACTGGCCGCGTTAAACTTCCTGCCGATTTGGTGCTGCTTCTGCATCCGCATCAGGGTACAGTAGATCTCCAGACAGTGCGGAACGCCGGGCGAACCGCGCTGCTCAATTTGCGCAAGACTTTGAGTCCTCGATCTGCATCCCTCTCAGCGCGATAACTGCGATAGCGGGCTTGCAGTACAGCCCACTCTTGTGATTCCAGCGATTAGAATTCTCCTACGGCGGTAAATGCGGCATGAAACAAGTTTTTTTTGATGGCAAGGGTAAGCTGCTGATTGAAGAAGTCCCTGCTCCCACTATTCCTGAGAATGGTGCGCTTGTCCGCATTTTCGCCTCATTGATCTCTAGTGGCACTGAAACAGCACTGGCAGCAGGCGGCGGTAGCCTCATTAAGAAGGCTCTAGATCAACCGGAATTAATTGGACGTGCATTCCAACTTGTTCTTCGAGAGGGTCTGAAATTTACTACCAGTGCAGTACAAGACATCTCTACTGCATTAATCCCAGCAGGATATAGCGCGGCAGGCGTAATTATCGCACCGGGTCGAGATACCAGGGATTTCCGTGCGGGCGATCCGGTCGCTGCTGCTGGAGCCGGATTTGCCAATCATGCCCAGTATGATGCTGTTCCATCAAATTTGCTTGCTCATATCCCAAAAGATTTGACTTATCGCCAGGCAGCATTTACTACAGTAGGTGCTATTGCATTACAAGGTGTGCGTCGCGCAGAGGTTGGTCTTGGAGAAACGGTTGTCGTTGTTGGTCTTGGCTTAATCGGTCAAATTACCGCACAACTCCTTGACGCAGCGGGTTGCAAGGTGATCGGCTCCGATCCTGTTTCGGCACGTAGAGAGTTGGCTGCGCGGCTAGCTGGAGCACAGATAATTGATCCCAATCTTGGAGATGCTCCTGCACAAGTCAAGGCACTGACAAATGGTATTGGCGCAGATAAAGTCATTTTATGTGCTGCAACGAAAAGTAGTATCCCAACTAACGAAGCATTTAAGATGTGCCATGAACGCGGACGTGTGGTGATGGTCGGTGCAATGGGGATGGAACTTGAGCGCCCCGATTTCTACAATCGTGAGCTTGATTTTGTTATCTCTCGCTCGGCAGGGCCGGGTCGTTATGACAATAGCTACGAGCAGCAGGGAATTGACTATCCCATTGGGTATGTGCGTTGGACAGAACAACGCAATATGTCTGCTTTCCTCAATCTGATTGCAGATGGTAAGCTCGACGTTGACTCCCTAATTTCAGCAGAGTTCCCCATCGAACAAGCAGAGCAAGCATATGAGGCGGTTCAAGATGGTGCACTTGGTGTAGTACTTACTTATGGCGAACTAGCTGATGTCAGTTTTGAATTGCCACCCCCTTTCTTGCTTCGAAGTTTTACTCCGAAACAAAGCAAAATTGGAATTGCTTTAGTTGGTGCAGGAAGTTTTGCCCGCGCAGTGCATGTTCCGAATCTGAAAGCTAGTTCCTACTTTGATCTACGCGCCATGATTAGCGGACAAGCATCGGCTGCACAGAGCGCAGCTAAAGCCAATGTACGGATGGTCGCAACGGAACTTGATGCAGCTTTGAGCAATACTTCAATTGATGCGGTGCTGATTGCCACTCGTCATAGCAAACATTCTGAACAAGTACTTGAAGCCGTGCAGGCTGGAAAGCATGTTTTCGTTGAGAAACCGATGGCCCTCACAATTGAAGACTGTGCAACAATGATAGAGGCTGCAAATCAGGCGGGTGTGTTGCTTACGGTTGGTTTTAATCGCCGGATGGCTCCGTTCACTCTCCATCTGAAAACTGCTTTAGCTGACATTATTGGGCAAAAGACTATATTGTTTAGAGTGAATGCTGGTCCGATTCCTTCGACACATTGGTTGAATGATCCTGTAGAGGGAGGAGGAAGGCTTATAGGCGAAGGAGTTCATTTCATTGATTTTATTTGTGGGTTGCTAGATGCTGATCCGGTTAGTGTAAGCGCACAGGGCAGCATGGACGACCAAAATTTTGTGATAGTAATGCGTTTTCCCGACGAGTCCCTTGGCACAGTGATCTATAGCGCTCAAGGTGATCCACATTTTCCTAAAGAACGTATTGAAGTATTTGCGGGTGGCGGCGTGGCAGTTTTGGATGATTTTCGTGCTCTCTCATTTACTGGCATAAGAGGCAAGCCTATCAAAGGCAATCAGGATAAAGGGCATCGTGCGCTGCTCGACAATTTTGGTGCTGCGATCCGGGGAGAGACTGATCTAGTCATTACTGGGGGGGATGGGCTTCGTGCCACCAGAATTGCATTGGCTGCTATGGACAGTATGAAGACAGGGCAGTCAATTCTTTTCTCCGCCCTCTAAGATCATTCTTGCAGAAATATTAATGTGGGAACCAATATCTATGAAGGTTGCGTCATCAAAGCCAATTACGGGATACGATTTTATTATTCTCTCGACGCAGGATTGGAACTCCCTACCGACTCGCAAGCATCGATTTGCTCGATGGTGGGCAGAGAGTGGCAATCGTATACTCTATGTGGAGCAGCAAATGCACTGGGCAGGCTGGTTAGTTGATCTCAAGTGTCAACTAACCAGACCATTGCAATGGTTACAAGGGCCTCGTTTGGTAGATACAAATCTTTGGATATTTACCTTACCGATTGTTCTCCCATTCTTCCAAATGTCTAGATTAATAAACTGGATTAATAACTTATTTCTATTGCCAATCCTCCGATTGCAACTTCGGCGGCTGGGTTTCGAAAACGTAATTCTATGGACATACACTCCACATTCTGCTGAGTTCATCGGCAGGCTCAACGAAACTGCTGATATTTATGAAATTGTGGATGATTTCGTCTCTGCTCGCGGATTAATCAGTGCCAAAGCTATCAGCCGAATGGAGCGAAAAGTAATTGAGTCGGTCGATCTTGTGATCGTTACTGCCCCCGCTCTATTGGAATCCAAAAAGGAAGGAGCGAAAAACATCGAGCTTGTGCCGAACGGGGTAGAGACTGAACACTTTGCACATGCTGCTGATCCTAATACGCCTGTTGCAGAGTCATTCGCCCAACTAAAGCATCCTGTTATTGGCTTACTTGGAACAATGAATTACTGGATCGACACGGAACTCATTGCACGAATCGCGCATGCTCACCCAAATTGGACAATTGCGCATGTTGGTCCACGCGATCTGCTGGCGAATACTGCCCCATTGGAAAATCTGCCAAATCTTGTTTCGACAGGACGAATTCCATATCAGGAGCTGCCGTATTATGTCAAAGCATTCGATGTCTGTGTTAATCCTTATGTGATGGATGGCATCGCCGAGCATTGCAGTCCATTAAAACTGTATGAATATATCGCTACAGGTAAACCTATCGTTTCGGTTGATATGCCAGAGGCACATGTTTTCGAGGAACTTATCCACATTGCACACAGTTCCGATGAGTTCATAGAGCTTGTGGAACGTGCTGTGCATGAGAATGATGGGTTAACGGATGTTCGTCTTGCCGAGGCAAAAAATCATAGTTGGCGTGAACGCTTTGAACGAGTGCATTGCTCACTCGAACAAGTACTGGACAAGAAATTCTTATGAAAGTTTCCAGTGCACCGTCAATTACTCATCTGGATAGCAATCTTCAGAAGGAGATTCGGATTTTAGTTATTATCCCGGCCTACAATGAAGAACAGAGCATTGGCAAGGTGATCACAAGAGTACGCGAAGTGGTCAATGATGCTGATATTGTTGTAGTGAATGATGGATCAAAGGATGAGACTGCACGTCTTGCCGACATACAGGGAGCTGTGGTGCTAAATCTGCCACATAATTTGGGGATTGGTTCAGCAATGCAGACAGGTTTTCTTTATGCTCGTGAGTATTCCTATGATGTTGCAGTCCAGGTAGACGGGGATGGACAGCACGATCCCTCCGAGATACCTGAGATTATTCAGACACTCCAATCATCTGGCGCAGATGTCATAATTGGCTCTCGATATATTGAGGATCGCGGGTACATCACCCCATGGGCACGACGGATGGGAATAATATTTCTATCCGGTGTCATTTCACTGCTAGTGGGGAAGCGGGTCACTGATCCAACATCGGGATTCCGTGCACTGAATCGGCGTGCGATTATTTTCTGTGCGGCAGATTATCCATTTGATTATCCAGAGCCTGAGTCAGTTGTGCTATTTCAACGAGCTGGGTTGAAGATACTTGAAATTCCTGTCACTATGAATCCACGTTACGGAGGTCAATCATCGATCACTCCTCTTCGATCCGGCTACTATATGGTCAAGGTCATTCTTGCCATCTTAATCGGGCTGCTGCGCGAACATCCTAAGGCTGAGGGAGAAGTAATACATGCTTAGACATCTTTCGCGACCCGATATTATCATGATTGTAATGCCAGCCTTCATGCTGCTTAGTGTAGTTGAAATGGTGCGGCGGCGGCGGCTGCGAGAAGATTATTCGCTACTTTGGATTGCGACATTCAGCCTTTTGGTGATTTTGGCTATCTTCCGTGATATACTCCTTGACCCTCTCGCTCAGAGTATGGGGATTGCATACCCTCCGGCAGCACTTTTCGTTATTGGTTTTGGTCTCCTGTTAATACTGTCGCTTCAATTCTCCACAGCACTCACAAAGTTGGCTGTACAAAACAAGCAAGCTGCTCAACATATTGCCCTTCTCACTGCACGAGTCCGAGAGCTTGAGCGCCATTTTGATGAAAATAATGAACTTCTCAACTAAGCCGCGAAAGGGTTTGAGGGCCATTAGACAAGCCCTGAATCGAGACCAATTCTTCTGGCTTCTGATAGCGGTAGCCATTCTTCTTCGAATTGGAGTAATTTTCACTTTTAACGTCAACCGCCACCTATATTTCTCTGACACTCTCTACTACATTCGGGTTGCGCAGGAACCAAATCGTCTCGTAATTAACGATGGTGCTCCAGCTACTTCTATTGGGCCGATCTACCCACTATTTCTTACGCCTTTCTTTCAACTGTTCCCTGCCGATATGAGAGTGGCCCCTGTTGTAGCGGCTAGGTTGAGCCAAGCGATGTTCGATGTTCTCGCGATAATTACCATCTACTTAATCGCCCGACAACAGGTTGGGCAATATGTTGCCCGGATAGCATTAGTAATGCAGGCATTAGATTTGCGCTACGTCTTGCAGATCAGTGCGTTGGGAACAGAAACGCTCTTTATCACCCTATTTGTAATTTTCATGTTAGCCTACCTAATAGCGATTGAGCAGGATAAATTGCACCGCTTTATAGGTTCAGGTGCTCTACTGGGGCTTGCAGTGTTGACTCGTCCTATACCGCTCCTATTTCCGGCGGTGTTGGCAATACATATTTGGTTTTCTTACCCAGAGAACCGCCGCAGAGCGATTGCGAGGATTGTGGTCATGACACTGGCAATGGGGTTGATCATGTCTCCCTGGGTTATCAGACTCTGGGTAGCTACTGGCACTCTACTGCCAGTTTCTAATACAGGTCTAGCTCATTTCTGGTTGACTTCTCAACCTCGGGGAGATGAATTCGGTGGCGCTTCCTGGGATCGAGCAGCGATTCAAGATGTAAATCAATCAACGGGCCAGCAGGTGAACGGGGTAGCAGAAATTAGCCAGCAGGATTATCTGATTGCGGCATTTCGTAATATCCTCGCCACACCTAGTGAATGGATACAACGAGTTGCAATACGTCTTCTATCGGCCTTTAAGCAACCTTATGGAACTCTTTTGATTCCAGGTGACACACCAAAAGTTTCATTCAATCAGGTTCTTAAAGATGTTCGTTCCGGGCGCGCCCCAATTGGCGAACTACTCTCCTATCCCAGCCTGGGATGGCGGACTATTATCTACTTTTGGCATTATTACACCCTGATTCTTGGTAGTCTTGGATTGGTTCTAGCTATCCAATCCTCGGGTTGGAAAGTATTTCCACTTGTCGGCTGGATTGTCTATAACAGTGTGCTCTTAGCTTTTCTTGCAGTTGAGCCTCGCTACCTTTTCCCAGTAATGTTTGCTTTCACCATTTTTGCAGCCTATGGAACAATGCGACTTTGGAATTTGATAAGGTTTGCAGTTAACAGAAGTTGGACTGTGCCGAGAAAAAGAGCGGATGCGCATCCTGCACGTCAGTAAAGTTACTGGGATCGCTGGCTCAGAAGGCCATTTATTACGTCTTCTGCGGGGTTTGGCAGCTAATGAGCTTGATGTACAGCTAGCTATTCTGGAAGACCCTCGCTACCCCGTAGACTCCTTTTTCGCAGCGATACAGAACAGCAACATACTCACCTATAGAATTCCTATTCAATTTCACGTTGATTTAAGAACGCTTAGCCAGTTGAAATCTCTTTTTCAGCATACCAGGCCCGATATTATTCATACCCACCTATTTCATGCTGATCTATATGGTTTAATTGCCGCTCGCCAAGCTGGTATCCGAGTCGCAATCTCAACCCGACACAACAACGACAAATTCCGGCGAAACCCGATCTTTAAGATCGCAAACCGCCGTATTATGAGGCTAGCAGATAAAGTCGTTGTGATCTCCAACGCTCTATGTTCATTTGTCGCTGAGGTTGAGGGTATCCACGCAGATAAGATCGTTACAATTCCTTATGGCCTTGAACCACCCCCAGAAAATAGAGGCGAGGCGGTGCGCGAGAGTTCAAGAGCGGACTTGGGTTACAGTTCTGAAGAAGAGGTCATTGGAATATTCGGGCGGTTAATTGAGCAAAAGGGAGTTGATGTTCTACTCAATGCATTCGAAGCAATTTACAGACAACATCCGCAGGCAAGACTTCTCATCGTTGGTGATGGGCCTGATCGAAAAGCACTGGAACGGCAGGCAAATCAACTTGGTTTGGAGAAAGTCACACATTTCACTGGTTGGATAGATCAGGCTCAAAGGCTTATGCCAGCTTGTGACATGATCGTTGTGCCATCTCGCTGGGAAGGCTTTGGGCTAGTTACACTTGAAGCAATGGGGTGGGAACTTCCAATCATTGCTAGTCGAACGAGTAGTCTTCCAGAGATAATCAGGGATAGAGAGACGGGCCTGTTAGTTCCTTCCGAGAATGTAGAAGCTCTGGCAAGCGCAATTTCCCTACTCCTTCAAAATCCCGAATATGCCAAAAAACTTGGACAGTCAGGCTATGAAAGATTAATCACTGATTTTTCGGTAGACCGTATGGTTTGCGCTACACTTGACCTCTATCAGAAGCTTGTTGAGAGAGATTAGTATCGAGTATGTGTGGCATTGCTGGGTTTCTTAGGCTAAAAGGACAGACACCTGACGAAAGAATACTAGCCGCGATGGTTGATGTAATCCGCCATCGTGGTCCGGACGATTATGGACACGTAGTCAATGGGCCATGTGGTCTAGGTAACACGCGATTGGCGATTATCGATCTAAGCGAGGCGGGCCATCAGCCAATGCGTGTTGTACACTCTCCAGCAGGCGAAGGCGATCTATCACCATCCGAAGCATGGATCGCCTACAATGGCGAAGTATATAACTTTGGAGAGGTGCGAGCAGCGCTAGAAGCTAGTCGCCACACTTTTTTTTCCCGAACTGATACTGAAACTCTCCTACGAGCTTATGTGCAATATGGAGCGCCCAATTTCATCAAGGCGTTCAGAGGCATGTTTGCATTGGCAATCTGGGATGTTGGTCGCAAGCGACTCGTGTTGGCAAGAGATAGACTTGGGGAAAAACCTCTGTACTATTTTCTTGATGGGGACTGGCTTGTCTTCGGCTCAGAAATCAAGGCACTCCTAAAACATCCAGCAGTACCAAAGCAACTCAACGAAGCGCTCATTCCCCACTATCTCGCTTACGGCTATGCGCCGTCGCCAGAAACACTATTTGCGGGTATTAAGCAGCTTGCTCCGGGAACTATGATGGTTGTTGATGTAAAAGGCGAACCACAGATCAACATCGAAACCTACTGGGAACCACCTTATCCTACTAGTTCAGCCGATTCTCGCAATGAAGATGGCATCGCAAAAGAACTGCTAGAGCATCTTCGATCTGCCGTTCGATTACGGATGATTGCCGACGTGCCGCTTGGCGCATTTCTTTCGGGAGGTTTGGACTCAGCAGCAATCGTTGCGCTGATGGCTCAGGAGAGCCACAAGACCATCAAAACGTTCTCAATCGGCTTCGCAAACGAGCCTTCATTTGATGAGACACGCTTTGCTCGTCAGATTGCCTCTCGCTTTGTGACAGATCATTATGAGTTTGTCGTCGAGCCGAAAGTTGTAGAGCTGGTGGAGGAGCTTGTATGGCATCACGATCAACCTTTTGGCGACTCATCGGCAATACCAACGTATCTGGTGAGCAAACTCACTCGTGAATTTGTCACTGTTGCCCTTACTGGCGATGGCGGCGACGAATTATTTGCGGGTTATGAGCGCTTCCATGCTGCACAAATCGCAGAAACATTTGACTTGTTGCCTGATATTGCCCACAAAGCTATTGGAAGCGCGCTCGAATGCTTACCTGAATCAACTGATTACGATGGGCTTGTCCGTCGTGCAAATCGTTTTGTACGCACAGCCGGGCTTCCGCTTTCTGAGCGATATTTAAGCTGGGTCCGTTATGTTTCTAGCGAGTGGGTCGAAGCACTTGTTGGATTATCTTCGGAACAAAAAGTTCAGAGTGATTATCAATGGCGCTTTGGCGAACTTAGTAGTGGAGATGAAAATGACATTGTTTCACGTCTTCTAGATGTAAATATACGTACTTATCTACCGGAAGACCTCTTGGTAAAGACAGACAGGGCTAGCATGGCAGTGTCGCTTGAAGCGCGCGCGCCATTTCTTGATCATGTCCTAGTTCAATTTGCAGCAGCGATTCCTTCGTCGCTTAAGCTCAAGCGGGGGACAACAAAATACATTCTAAAAAGGGCTGTTCGTAGCCTGCTGCCTGATTCCATTATTGATCGCAAGAAACATGGTTTTGGGGTTCCAATCGGAGCATGGTTGCGAACAGACCTAGCTACATATGCACGCCAAATACTGTTGAGCGAAAAGGCTAATCGGCGTGGTATCTTGGGTAGTAACGCTGTTAAACAAATGCTAGACATACATATCGGTGGGCAGGCTGACTTGGGACAGGCCCTCTGGTCACTGCTTACCTTCGAACTTTGGATGCAGCGTTACTTTGATTAACCCTAGCTTATCTGCGAATATGGAGGTTTGAGGGTCTCGTGTCAAATTATTTGGTAACAGGTGGGGGCGGTTTTATTGGATCCAATTTAGTTGAAGCCCTGCTAGAGCGTGGTCACGCTGTACGCGTATTGGATAATTTCTCGACCGGCAAACGGGAAAACCTTCAAGCTTTGAAAGATAAAATCAATCTCATTGAAGGCGATCTGACGCAGTTAGAAGATGTTCGATGTGCTGTCGAAGATATGGATATTGTTTTACATCATGGCGCAATAGCCTCAGTTCCCCGTTCTGTCGAGGACCCCATTGGCTGCAACGCAGCCAATGTAAACGCAACACTCAACGTGCTGGTTGCCTCACATGATGCTCACGTGAAACGGGTTGTTTTTGCTTCATCATCCTCGATTTACGGAGATCAAGATCCAGAAGCGCCAAAGGTCGAAACAATGCTGCCAAAACCGATTTCTCCCTATGGAGTAGCGAAAATGGCCGCCGAGTCGTATTGCCAGGTTTTCTATCAAGTGTATGGGCTTGAGACGGTGGCGCTAAGATACTTTAATGTGTTTGGTCCTCGGCAAGATCCTCAAAGTATGTATGCAGCAGTGATACCACGCTTCATTACTGCTCTTTTACATGGGGAAGCACCAACCATCTATGGCGATGGAGAGCAAACGCGCGATTTCACGTATGTTGGTAATGTCATTGCAGGTAATCTGCGAGCAGCAGAGGCTCCTGCAAACATGGTCGCGGGGCAGATTTTTAATCTTGCCGCAGGTGGTCAGACCTCTCTAAATGACTTGGTTGACGTGCTTCACGAAGTAATTGGCTCCAATGTCAAACCAGATTATGTCGCAGCCCGTGCGGGGGACATCAAGCATTCAAAGGCTGATATTAAGAAGGCCGAGCAGCAAATGGGCTATACACCAGAAAATTCGTTTCTTGAAGGCATTAGGCAAACAGTTGATTGGTATCGTAAACGATCATGACACAAGTATTAATGGCACTGGCTGATGTTCACGAGCCAATTCGAGTGATGCGTATAATTGCACGGCTGAATGTGGGTGGTCCTGCCATCCACGTTTCATTGTTAAGTGCTGATCTTCAGGATCACTTGTTTAGGACCATATTAGTTACTGGTGTGATTGGATCGGATGAAGCTGATATGGGTTATCTCGCACGTGATTTAGGTGTTGAGCCAATCATCATTCCAACTTTACAGCGCGAAATCTCGCTCCTGAAGGACATTAGAACTCTGAAAAGGTTGATTCAATTGATGCGCGAGCACAAGCCACAGATTGTCCACACTCATACGGCAAAGGCAGGGCTGGTTGGACGAGTTGCAGCATTTATTGCTGGAGTCCCAGTGGTTGTGCATACCTTTCATGGTCATATTTTCTATGGCTATTTTAGCCGCTTTAAGTCTGAAGTATTCGTATGGTTAGAGCGCATTGAAGCAGTGTTCTCAGATATGATACTTACCATCAGCGAAGGACTTCGAGATGATCTTCTCCATTATCGGATTGCATCTCCACAAAAGCTACGCGTCCTTCCGCTAGGGCTACATCTAGACCCATTTACTGAAAGCACGAAACTGCGTGGCAGACTCCGAGAAGAGTGGAATATCTCGACAGATATTCCACTCATAGGTATTATCGGACGGTTGGTGCGTATTAAGAATCACGATCTTTTTCTGCGGGCCGCCGCCATAGTGCGAGATTTCCTTCCAACCGCAGAGTTTATTATTGTTGGGGGGGGTGAGTGTCAGCAGGAACTGAAGAACTTAGCTTCGAGCCTTGGGCTTGCCAACGCTGTTCACTTCATCGGATGGCGGCATGATTTGCCGAGTGTATATTCAGATCTGAATCTTGTGGTAATTTCCTCAATTAACGAAGGTACTCCAGTATCACTGATTGAAGCAATGGCAGCAGGTGTTCCAGTGGTTGCAACGGCTGTTGGTGGGATTCCTGATCTGTTATGTTATGGCAATTTCGGAGCACTTGTACCTCCGCAAGATGTTAACGCCCTGGCACAGGCAATAATAGCAGCTTTACAGGAATATAATCCGGAACGGACTCGGTCAGCACAAACCTACGCCCTTGAACAATATGGCTTCAAGCGGCTGGCTCAAGACATTCGTTTGCTTTATCAAGAACTGCTAATGCAAAAAGGCATATCATTGCCTAACATACCTTACTCTACCTAATTGCAGTTTGTTCTTATGAGTAAATTTATCCCCATCATTTTAGCTTCAGGCTTAGTCTCTTTTATCGCAACGCCCTTGATTAGGCGGCTTGCTCAAATACTAAATTTTGTTGATAAACCCGAGGCCAGAAAAATGCATCTCTCGCCCGTGCCGATGCTAGGTGGTGTCGCCATCTATATCGGGCTGGTTACGGCAATGGGGCTAACCAGCATAAGTGGTAGCTATGATCAGCTCCTAGGAATATTAGGAGGGGCTACTGTTATGACCGTCGTTGGGCTATGGGATGATCGAAGGGGCCTCAGTCCTCAGTTTAAAATTTTGGGAGAGGTCGCTGCTGCTGTTATTCTCATCTGGTCAGGTATTCATGTGACTCTATTCGCTTCGCCAATGCTCAACATTCTGATTACTATCATTTGGGTCATAGGCATCTGTAATGCAATTAACTTCCTCGACAATATGGATGGTCTTGCTGCTGGTATCGCCGTCGTAGCGAGTGGGTTTTTCTTTACCATAGCTCTCATTGAAAAGTTAGGATTGGTTGCAGCTCTGGGAGCTGCAACGCTTGGTGCATGTGTTGGATTCCTCTATTACAACTTTAGCCCTGCTACTTTATTTATGGGTGACGCAGGCAGTCTGCTGCTTGGGTTCATCTTGGCTGTGCTTGGGATGAAACTTAGCTTTGTTGGACGATCACTAAGTGTTACTTGGATGATCCCCATTATTATCCTTGGTATTCCAATATTTGATACGACTCTAGTAGTTCTCTCTCGCCTCCGCCGCCATAGACCCATTTACCGAGGTGGAAAAGATCATACATCTCATCGACTCGTTACAGTTGTTGGAATGGATCCTCCTCGTGCTGTTATGACTCTATATCTTATTGCGGCAACATTAGGGCTTACTGCAATAATGTTGATTGATGCAACTGTTTTGCAAGCCAGGATTATTCTCGCTGTACTCTCCCTTATGTTTGTTATCGGACTAGTATGGCTTGAATGGAACTTTCAACCACCAAGTGTTTCTTCACCACTCTCGGAATCCCCAAATAATAACTAAATGAACTCCTCGAAAATCCGGCGGATGATTCTCGCCTTAGGGTTAGGAATCTGCCTTTACTTTGTTTATCTTCTCACTTTTTCCGGAGCATTCAAGTCGGATGATGAGCAATATATATTTGATACTACGGCAAGTTTTGCTTTGCGTTCTGGGCCTGATCGCTTCTTATTAAATCAGACTGTCTACTTACGAGGATTACAAACCACTGATGTAGAGCCTTCACAGCCGCTCCTTGCAGTCCCTCTTTACTGGATAGCATATCACATACCATGGATAGGGAATGTTCACACAGTTTTCTTGTTCAATCCAATTATTACAGCACTGACAGCAATCATTATCTTTTATTATTCATTAAGTCTTAACTACGATGAAAGAACTGCTATTCTCGCGGCAATTCTCTTTGGAGTTTGTACAATAGTCTGGCCTTATACGAAAACTTTTTTTCGTGAGCCACTTACAATGCTCACGCTCGTAGCCAGTGCCTTCTTCATAAATCAATGGCGTGAAGCTTTTAACAACAATCAACGAAGAAAAGAAGTTTTATGGTTGCTATTTGGAACTTTGACGCTGGTGATTGCTGCATTGAGCAAAGAGGTGGTATTAATTGCGTTGCCCATCTTGCTTGTACTAGGTCTTCCTAACTGGAAAACACTTGTCCAGCGCCCCAGAGACATTTTAATTATTGTGCTCATTCTCATCATTTTGGGACTTAGCCTTCGATTTGCCTTAGTTTTCTATAAAAGTCAATTTGAGGCATTAGCAAATCGATATCAGCCACTCATTCGGCTAGCTGGAATTATCAAGGGGCTTCCCGGATCATGGTATCCGGCACTAGGATACCTTTTTAGTCCTGCACGGGGCATTTTCTGGTACTCTCCAATTTTAATTCTTGCACTTGGATCTCCATTTATCTTATCCCGGAATCGCTGGCGAGAATCAATTTTGCCGCTTGCTATGATGTTTTGCTTTGTGATTATTTATGGGGCTGCCAGGCAGGGTGTTTGGCATGGAGGTACAGGATGGGGTTCAAGATATATGGTTCCACTGGTCCCATTCTTGATCATTGGCTCGCTTCCACTAGTTGATAAGATCCTACACAGCAATAAACTCTTACCCAAGTTGCTCCTTGCGTTTCTAGTGGCAAGCAGCTTGCTGATACAGTTCGGTGGAACTTATGTCAATCTCATTGATTACTATGACTACCAGCAGAAGATGATACATCTTGTACCGTGGAATGACGTGATTATCTGGAGTATTCGGTGGTCACAGGCTGTGGGAACGTTGTTTTATGTTCCAAATGCAGCTCCAGACATTGTTTGGCTCATGTCTCACATATATTGGACCGCACTTTCTAGTATTATTTTGAGCCTGATTATAGCCATAGTGTTTATCCTTTTTATCAGCCAAAACGTGGCCTTAACAAAGATTACTATCATGGTTGGTGGGATTGGGCCACTTTTAGCCGCCGGTCTGACTTTGTTTTCATTGGCAAACATCTACAGTGATTCTCGGTTTGAAGGTCATAACACTGACCTTCATGCCTTGCGAGAGCTGGTTATCAACCAAGCAGGAGCAAATGATGTGATTGTCCTCACAACACCACATTACGTTGGTCACTTCATGAATTATTACAAGGGCCAATCGATATGGTACAGCCTACCCCTATCGCCTGGTGAGCGGTATAGCTGCGAACAAATTCCAGAGGTTCTTTCTGGAGATTTAGAGGAAATGGTATCACCGATTGCAAAAGGCATATGGGGCAGGTTGGCGGTTCGCAAAAGTCATATATGGTTGGTGGCAGATAATGGGCCGTTAGTTCCATGTGCTACTCGTCCGGTTGAAAGATACTTCATTGAACGAAGTTATCTAGTAGGAGAAGTGAACTTCACACAATTGGTACGACTTCTTGAATTTGTCTTGCCCTCGCTTCCCAAAGATCCCGATAAACCAGCAATTGCTCTTGCGGCAAAATTTGGAGATTCAATTCGGCTTATAGGATTCGATCTCATATCAAGTGGAGACCCAGAGCATCCACGTCCTGGCGATCAGGTGGGCATATCATTGTTATGGCAAGCGGAGAAGAAGCTTGATACCGACTATACGATAGCCGTGTATTTAATTGCGCCTAATGGGAATATAGCCATTCAGCAGGATCGGCAGCCGGTTGGGGAATTCAGACCGACTACCACTTGGAAACCCGGTAACAGACTCAGGGACAACTACGGGTTTATCTTACCCAATTCTCTGCCGCAGGGTAGATACCAACTTTGGGTTGTAATTTACAGTTGGCCTTCGCTCAAACGGCTGCCTGTTACCGGGTTAGATGGTAAATCATTCGGTGATCATTTAGTGCTAAACACTATCGAAATCAAATAGAGCTATGCTGTAGCCGAAGTAACATCCTCTACAAAGCTATAGCCGATGCCACGCTCAGTAAGAATCATTCGTGGATCATCTGGATCCGATTCAATCTTATTGCGTAGGCGGTGAATATGCACGCGGAGTGCGTTCCGATCTTTGACAGAAGGATCAAGCCGCCAGACACGTTCTATAAGTGTGTCTGCATCAACAATTTTTCCCCGGTGGGCTAAGAGAACGCTCAAAAGCGCGTTCTCAGTAGGGGTCAGCTTGCGAGCTTCGCCGCGCACAGTGACCTGTCGATTAAGATGATCCACTTTCAACCAATCAGAGATCAGAATCTCGGGGCCAGTTGCATAGCTGAAATTCTGTATCCTTGAAAGTACACGGCGGATTCTCATAGCCAATTCTTGACTAGTAGCGAACTGGCGTCTGACAAAATCGTCCGCATATTTAAGTGCCTCTACAGCCGTGTGAGTATCACCGTTGCTAGCAATCGTGATAATTGGCATCCCGGCTGCCTCATACATTTCTTGGCAGAATTGGATACCATCTACGTCGGAGATTCGGAGATCTATCACGATGAGATGAGGTAAGCCATTACGTTCCATATAGCGACGAGCCGATTGGGCATCTGGAACACGAATTAACTCAAAACCGGAACTAATTAGCTCTTCGGTTAGTGCATCTAAATTAAGATCTTCAGCACTGGAAAGGACGAGTACCTTGCGTGGAACTGTAGTCACTTGTTCTCCTCATTTCTTGAAATACCGTTAGGTATACATTCGACAGCAAGCGCCTGCGCCAACTGCGCCAATCCAACTGGGTATGAGTGAAAACTCTTTGCTAGCAATTGCTTCATTGATTGCCTTTCGTTAAGAGTCTTTGCTTCGATTCCAAGGTATAGCATCGCACAGTAAGCCACCCCAACTAGCCTTACTATTTGAAAGGGCTGGGCTGGCTAAGATGCTGCTATTCGTTAACTAGGCTGCATAGGTATTCCACATATGGTCCATTGTTCATGAACAATAAGAAGAAGTATGCAGTTTGTTAAAAATGAACGGAATCTTTTCAAGTGCTCGCAAGTATAGCTTAATGAAATAATAATAGCAACCACAGAAAATAGGTAACATCGCCTTATCTCTTAAGCCATTATGCGTCTTCACTATGTCGCGTTCCCGGACCTGCATACATCACAAAATGTGGTCATAAGAGAGATTAGCTTGAAAAGATCAAGTCGATTAAAGCTATTGGTAGACCGATACTCAAAATCATTAGGATGAATATCTAATCAATTGCTCTGTATGAAATCTTATTGACCTGAGATATGATTCTTGCCGGATATTTCTAGAGCCGGAGCATTGATGAAGCAGAAATTATTTACTGGAATATATTTACTTGGTTTATTATACTTTTGGACCGGCTGTGCATCGCCTGTATCCGTTGCTCCGCTGGCTAGTGCAACGGCTGCACCGACTCATCTCATTCCATCATCAACAGCTACACTCCTACCTCCTCCAACAGTTACCCTGTACCCGGCTTTATCCGCGTCACAGACAATTTCGCAGGATATAACAGCCACATCAGGTAGTACAAATCAGGCAGGAGAAAGCCCTACTGCTCTAACAAGTAGCGTTCCAGCTTTTACTCCTACATTTGCTTCGACAGCAGACCCCCAGACCAACTTCAAGATGCCTCCGGTAGACATTGCCCTCGGATCAAAATTGTTTAATGCAGATTTTTCTCAGGGCTGGCCTACTATAGATGACACGGGCGTGAAGATATCAATCTCCAACGGACAGTATGATTTTACGGTTGGACCAAGAGACTCTGGTCTTATCAATACGGCGGCTGTAAATAAAAGTGACATTTATGCCCAAGTGGATGTCTCAATAAGAGATTGTTCCGAAGGAGGCGGCTATGGGCTAATCTTTCGGCAGAAAGATACATGGAACTATTATGCTTTCATTCTATTCTGCAACAGCAGTTATTCAGTTATAGCAAGAATCAGCGGCATGCTAAAAGCCCCAATCCAAACTGGCCCTCTTCCAGAAGGGCTTTTGTCTCAAAGGGGTACTCATCAACTTGGAGTAATGGCTAAAGGAGAAATTCTTAGCATTTACATGGATGGTTACCTAATCACAGAGGTTCAAGACAATCAGCTCAATAGCGGTGATGTCGCGCTTTATGCATTCAGCGAGAGTGAGAATATTATCGAGATTGGGTTCGATAACCTTGAGGTATGGGCGATTCGTTAACGTGACCCGCCGGATAGTTTTGCCTAGGCTGCGTATTTTTACCTTGATGCTTGCTGTGCTAGTGCTTGCGTTAATGCTATTGCGAGTCTCGCAAGCTAAGCTTGATTCAGAGAAGTCAAATCTAGCATCTATAGTAAATACTGCTACAATTGATACTCCAATACAGTCAATCCCAGCAGACGCTTTCCCTAGCTTCACTCCCTCACAAGTTACTGATAGTACTATTGAGACACCGGCAGATGCATGGGCAATCGCTGCGCTAGATCTATTGCTGCCCATGATCGAATTAAACACAATCGATGAACAAAAGAGCGTTAAGTGGGGTAGCAGTATCGGTGATCTGACATGGCAAAACAATCGAGTCGCTGTTGCTCAACAGCCTGTTGATATTCTTTCGGACTATACCATTCAGATTACGGCGGGCAATGATCAACATCCCACTAGTCCGTTACCTATTGGCGAAATTACACCCGTTGGCAGGGCGCTGGCACTGACAATAGCGAATGCTCAGGCCGACCGTTGGCTCCTTAGTAGTACCTCCTCCATTTTGCCGCTGAAAGCTCTATTCACCCAAACAGAACTTCGCGGAATTATTCTGCAAGGCTTCGCTTCAACTAAAGCCGGATCGGTTTTACAAATCGTATTCGTAGGCATTAAGCGAACTAACATAGTAGTTGACTCACCAACCGATGTCTCTACATCAATCACAGAAAGGTCTCCATTACCAACGCTTATCCCGACTGCAACCCGCGCCCTTGATAGTTACCTTGGACAATTCGTGGCAGGCAAGATAGACCCAGCAATTGACCAAGCTCAAGCCATCAGCCCAGCAGCCACTCGTGACTTCCTTGATCGTCATAGTTGGGCCGGATTGCTGACTTCATCCGAAACAGGGCTTCAAGTCGCAGGGCGTAATATCGATGTTTCACATGCGACAGAATTAACAGTCTACTTGGTAGAGGATCAATCTAAGCCAAGCGATGTTTCACGTCTATTCACTGTTCAATATAACGCAGAAGAACAAACCACCCATTTTCCGGAAGATAGAATTCTGTTTCAGGCACATCGCATGGACGAGGCTGTTTATTGGATAGTAGTCAGAGCAGCCGAGCGAGGGGGCCAAATCATCGCTGCGTATGACAATTATGGCGAAAAACAGAGTCTTACAGTGATTGGGTTTAAGCCTCTAACACCTTCTGATTATTGAATATTGTTGTACTTGTAAGAACGGGAATGTGCTTGTTTGCGGAATCATCATTTTTATTCCAAATGTTTTCGCTCTTAGAGAGTGCCAAATAATCATGGCTGGTTATCGACTTTGCTCACTTAAAAGTTGGTAAGCAATCTTATACAACTTTGTAGTAGAATGGTGCGATGTTATCATTTCGCATTGACTGCCGTTCATATGAGGAATGAGAATATAAATGGCACATGCATCACAGGATAGATTTCCGGTAGAAGTAGCAGGTGTTAAGCGTGAGCTTCGCCTGTTCGAGGTTGCGCCGGGAATTCGCATTGCCATCATTAATATCTTAGGTGACACAGAATTGGTAGAGGCATGTGCACAAAGCCTTGCAGAAAAGTTGGGATCAGTTGGTGCAGATGTAATTGTTACTGCTGAGGCAAAAAGCATTCCACTTGCATTTGCAACGGCTAGGTATCTTGGTAAACCTTGGGTTGTACTTCGGAAGAGTTATAAACCCTATATGGGGGATGCACTCCAAGCTGAGACGCTATCAATTACAACAGGTGAACCTCAAACGCTTTATCTGGATGAGAAAGATCGCGATTTGCTTAAAGGCAAGCGTGTGATTTTGCTGGACGACGTGATCTCGACTGGAAGTACCCTTCAAGGTATGCAGTTAGTGATCAACAAAGCCGGTGGCGAAATTGTATCGCGCGCCGCTATCTTTACAGAGGGTGATAGGGCCAAATGGCAAGATATCATCTCGCTAGGCCATCTCCCTGTATTCACTGAGACTTAACCCTGTGGGTCTCTTTGACGTGCGCGCGTGACTGGTTTATAGTTTCGTAACAAGTTTTTCTTGAGGTAAATAAGAGTGGCCCGTATTCTCGTTGTGGATGACGAACCCGACGTTCGCGAATTATTCAACATTACCCTAAAGATGGCCGGGCATGTCACAGAAACGGCTAAGGATGGTGTAGAGGCCTTGGAACGTCTCCAAAATGGGGACTCGCCAGAGCTTATTCTACTCGATCTGATGATGCCCCGGCTGGACGGCTTCGGCTTACTGTCTCAGATTCGACAAAATCTAGATACCAGACCTTTCCGAGTATTGGTCGCGACGGCAAAGGTTCTAGAAGATGCAGATAACCAGAAGCTTGCTTCGTGGCCGGTTGTTGGCGTGCTTAACAAAGGTGAGCTAGACATCACTGCAATGGTTACGATCATTAGCACAGCGTTGAGCAAAGAGCCGCACAAGCCGAAGACAGAGGGCGAACTACCGAAGGAAGAACCGAAGCCGACCGAAGTTAAAGAAGCGCCTAAACCTGCGGAGGCAGCCGTCACCTCAGCGCCGATACCCTCTGCATCCAGCCAAAATAATCCTCCTGCAGTTTCAAGCGAAGCCTCGAAGGCAAGTACTCCAGATAGTGGACCCCAAAAAGATGCAAGCTCTGCGCCTAAGCCAGATCAGCCTCTTACAGTTCAAGGAAATGGCAAGGGCGATAAACAAGATGAGAAGAAGTAGAAGAACCCCCTCTGAGAGGGGGTTCTTCTATTTTCAGCTAAGAATCTTTAATATCTATTAATTCTTGCTCCGACTAGAGCCATAACAACAAGCATTAGTCCACCTGCTGCATCAATCGCTGTAATAGGTAAGAGTTGCTGCCCTTCTGCACCAATAGGCTCAAATACGAGCCACACAATACATTTGACAATGATGAGTGTAATTGCAGCAAATATAGAGGTAACCAGCATATCATCAATAATGCGATCTCCTACATGGTGGATCATCCACGATGCTTGCCAGATAGTAAGCGCCCACGCAATTGCCCAGAACAACCAACGATAGAGTTGACTCCCTGAAACTACACGTGTATCAATTGGTCCATTACCATCAATAAATGCCCCAACGACGGGAGAAATTAAACCGAATAGAGTAGTAACGCCTATAATGATCCCCGTTGCTCTTGCAATTGCTCTCCAATCAAAGCGCTGCTCTTCCATGTGCTGTGCCTTTCTTGAATCTTAGAGAACGGCTTTATGCTTTAGGAAATCTTTATTGAACAGATCGCGTAGCAGGTCGCAATCCTCGCTTTTTCAGGTAATCGTTCTCGGCATACCACCGATAAGCGTCCCGAACACTTTCTGCAAATTGACGGGTCTCTAGGCCAAGTTCTCCTACCGCTTTGCGGTTATCGTAATACAGATATTGCCCGCCAAGCAAAACCGCTTCTTTATTGATTGGAAGATTTAATCCTATGCTTCGTAAAATTCCTACAGCATTTGCTACACTGCCCAAGGACCATGCGGGGATATCAAACGGGGGAATACGTGTCCCAAGTACTTGATAAAGAATTTTCATTGATTCACGATGTGTCATGTTCTGACCAGACAGTAAATAGCGCTCGCCGCAGCCTCCTTTCTCTGCTGCGGCAATATGACCCTGCACACAATCCCTCACATCAATATAATTTAACCCACCCTTTGGAATTGCTAGGACGATGCCTTTAAGGGCCTGAACAATCAATTCCCCCGAAATGAACTTCAAATCACGAGGGCCCATAACTGCTGCGGGCAGCACACTAACAATATCCACTCCTTGATCAACATAATCAGCCATAATCTCTTCTGCACGATGTTTGCTATACCCATATGGGAATTCTTCTGGTTTCATGTTGAACTGATTCGTTTCATCCATTAAAGGCTTATCACGCGATGGAATTCCTAATCCTGCGGAAGAGCTAGTAAACACAACACGCTTCACGCCCGCTTGTTTGGCGGCTTCGAAGACATTACGTGCTCCTTCGATATTCACCTTGTAGATAACATCCGCCGGAGTATGCCGATGATCGGAAACTGCGGCCACGTGAAAGACCCAATCAACACCTTCCATCGCCGTTGGCAATGAAGCGGGATTGAGAATATCTCCAATAACAGGTATTAGCTTGAGACCCGCAACCGCATCGTCGGGTGATGTATCACGCCGCAATCCAAGTACTTCAATTCCTCGCTCGTTTAATGCGGAGACGAGCGTGGATCCAAGGAACCCTGTACTACCCGTTACTAGTGCGCGTACCATAGGCTCTTAAACCAATTAATTATCCTGATCAATCAGAGTCATACCATACACAATTAATGTCAAATTACTTGTGACCCTATCAACGTGAATCAGGCGCTATTTTGACCCTCATACAGGGTTACAGAATTATAGCTAATAGCGATGTGAATTATTCCCACATCCCTTTTTTCTTCAAAATATTGCCCTAATACTTGTAGCTGGGTTCGTGTCGATAGCAGGTTCTGCAACCGATCATACTCTTTACCTACTTAGTGCTTTCGACACGCTGCCATAATTGGTGAAGTGGCTGCCGGCGTAATTTAACTCGCCAGAGAATAAGTAGCCAAAGATGTAGACGTGCTCCAAACAGAGCGAGGCTCCAGATAAATTCACGAAAGTTGCGAGGATACATCAATGCCGGAAGAGTACCATGAAGTAGTTCATGCCAGAAACTGCGCATCCGTAGGGATGAATTCGCAATTATTGGTTGAGCGTATCCACCTGCACTGCGGACTTTCTGTTTGAGCCAATCTTTATAAGTGGTAGGGTATTTCACGAGGACCCGAGCATCAGGTGCATAGCGAATTTGATAGCCTTGCGCACCAATAATGTGGGAGATTACCGCATCCTCCGCTAATGCATATTCCGGAATATCGGTAATAAGTCCTGATTGAATAGCATACAGATAACCTGAACAAATGAAGAATTCACCTAGACGATCCCGTTCTAATCGTTCCACATGAGCACCTGCTTCTGTCAACAGATGTGACCAATAGCCTAACATTGTATCCCGTGAATTAATAGACACAGGTCTACTGCTCACAGCACCTGTTCGTGGCTCACTAAAGGGCGCCAAAAGCGCACTTAATGCTCCAGGTTCAATAGATACGTCACCATCGGTCATGACTATGATCATGCCGCGTGCCGCCTGGAGACCGAGATTTAATGCTTTAGGTTTGCCGAGTCCCGGATCACGCAGAATAGTGACACTCTCGTACGATGCTGCAGTCTGAGCAGTCGCATTGTCTGGGCAAATAACAATAATCTCTGCGTCAATATCTTGTGCTTGAGAAGTTAGCGCATCAAGTGCTACCGAGAGCGTTTTAGGTTCGCGGAAAGCAGTGACCAGGATTGATACTCTGGGTGTCATTGGCGGGACACGCGTCTCTTTTGTGGAGTAAATACCTCTTCTCCGATCTCAAGAAATAGACGGGGTGAGACAGGTAAAAAGAACTGAATAATAAAGAGAGGGTGGAAAACCATCTGGGGGTATGTGAAACCCTGTGTAATGCTCAATGATGTTCTTGCCAAGAAGCGGTAATGGCGAATTTGCCACAGAACATAATCCATTAATACAGGAGTAATGAGAATATCTCGTAGAATCCGCAACCCATTGAACATTGCAGCAAAGCGATGCCACAACTCGCGCTGATAAGTGACATGATTCCGTCTTCCCAATGTTATATCATCATGGATGATTCTCGCTCCTAATAGGCCGCTCTCCATTGCAAGGTCAATTCCCTCACCTGTAATTGGGTTTACTAACCCTGCTGCCTCACCGATGATGATCCAGTTTTCACCTGCAACTCTCTCTGCCGGGAAGTCAATACGCAGAGGGAACCCCTTGATCGGGCCCTGCTGAACAGCCTCCCGCATAATTCCCTCCTTAGCACGGTGTTGAACGAATCCTTGCATCAAGGCTTGTGCCGTGTGGCGAGGAGTCCAGAAGACTTGTGCTGTGCCGGCTCCAATATTGCTGACGCCATCCCCTCCGGGGAATATCCATCCATAGCCGGGTATAAGTTCTATATCGAAGAAAAACTCGTAGCAATTGGGATCTGTGCTGACATTTGAATAGTAAGCACGTACAGCGCGCATGACATGTGGCTTATATTTCATGAAGCCATCACGCTCTAACACGCCCATGTTAGCTCCAACGGCGATTACTACGTGGCGAGGTCGGATTTGAAGCGGCCCGTTTTGTCCTATGGCATATACGTTAGTTACGCGATCACCGTCGCGAACAATCTTCTCTACACGGATGTTGCCAGAATAGTCTGCACCACTCATCAAGGCATGTCGGCGCAGAATATCGTCAAACGTTATTCGCGGCAACACCAGCGCATAGTCCATACTGCTATCCATAAACTCAGTAAAAGGAACATCAATCTGTGCTCCAAACGGCCCCCTGATACGAACTCGATTTACCTTAGCTGGATCTGCTGCAAGCACTTGATCAAGCACTGACATTTGATTAAGTGTTTGGACAGCCATTGGAGTGAGGCCGTCACCGCAAGTCTTATCACGCGGAAAATCGGCCTTGTCAACCATAAGAATATCATGTCCATTGGAAGCCAATTTCCATGCTGCTGCTGCGCCACCTGGCCCGGCTCCTATGACTAGAACTTCCGGATTCAAATTAAGCTCAGACATAACAGGGAATTATATAGAAAGGAGAGAGATGATCTCCATACTTCTATGACCAATAATGCGACCCTCTTGCGTATCTTCAACTGATATAGATAGACCAATATAGGTAGCAAGGTTGGTGTCATTATACCGTCTCAAACCTAGTAATGTTAAGACATATGAGAAATGAACGCAGAATGTCTGATTAACCCATATTACGAAGTAATTGCAGTTCACCATCATAATTGCAGCAGATCGCCGTAAATTTATACTCATTGCAGACTTACCACATAAATTCTATAATGACGTAGCTCTCGAACGCCTTTAATTAACTTGACCCCACCAATATGTGGGCCTATACTGTGCGAATTATCGTGTCATAATTCGCGCTCGTTTGTTGGCTAGACGTACGCGAGAAATGTCCCTTAGGGGATTAGGTATTATCAGGTGATTTATGCCACAATCAAATGATACAAGGCACATAGATGGCAGCGATCAACGCTCGCTTTCAGTGCCTGATGGAACGCTTCAGCCGGGCCAGGTCTTGCAAAGCCGCTACCGAATTCTCGGAATTATTGGTATGGGCGGCATGGGGGCAGTGTATCAAGCTCGCGATTTGCATTTTCAAAATGTAACCAAGCTTTGTGCTGTAAAAGAAATGATCAATATGGCGCAGGACCAACAACTGCGTGAGCATACGATCAGAAACTTTGAACGCGAAGCAGAGATTCTTGCCACACTAAGTCATCCTGCAATTCCCCAGATATATGACTTTTTCAGCTTCGGAGATCGCGCATATCTTGTACTTGAGTTTATTCAGGGTCGCGATCTTGAGGCGCTGCTTAACAGCACCGAGAAGTTCCTCCCTGTCGAGCAGGTACGTCAATGGGGGATCGAGATATGCGATGTTCTGAGTTACCTC
>Ga0075421_100001482_pt1 | contig 27543 bp, 27 predicted proteins | sample SoiMetdeltSBSDD5_FD_75292 | JGI IMG/M metagenome (GOLD analysis project Ga0075421, IMG submission 75292) | Bulk soil microbial communities from a Populus tree surrounding site in Tennessee, USA - Soil MetaG P. deltoides SBSDD5 | ecosystem: Environmental > Terrestrial > Soil > Tree plantation... | reverse complement strand
GTCGAAGTCGACGCCGACCGCCTCGAAGTCGCCGCGCGTCGAGCCGGCGCCGACGCCGAGCAGCAGGCGACCGCGACAGACGAGATGCGCGGTGAGAACGCGGTGGGCGAGCTCCACCGGGCGGCGCAGCGGCACCTGCAGAATGCAGGTGCCGACCGTGATGCGCTCCGTCACCGTCGCCGCCACCGACACGGCGATCAGCGGGTCGGGCAGGATGAACCCACGGCCGATGGCGTCGAAGCACCACAGCCCGTCGAGGCCGGCGCGCTCGATCATCCGGGCGCCGTCGGTGAGCCGGTCGCCCGTCAGCGGGCTGCCGTCCGCCGCGGTCATGGGAAGATTGACGCCGAGTCGCATGGCTGCCGCATCCTGCCGGGACGTTGGGCGTGCGTCAAGCGTCGCCGGCATAGGTGTTGCTACACCGGCGCTGAGGAGGCCGCCATGACGCTTATCATCGCCGCGCTGCTGCTCGCCGCCTCGACCGGGGCGAGCTCCGTGCCAACCGCAGAGAACTTCGCCGCCTGCAACGCCGAGGCGCGGGATGCGGTCAAGCGACCCACCGCCGATTCACCGGCCGCGTCGCCGATCATGAAGGACTCGCAGCGCGCGGATGAGGCGCGTCGCGGCGACGCCAGCCGCACCGATGACGCGCAGCTCACGGGCATCGACCCCGACGGCGCCAAGAACCCGGCCTATCAGGCTGCGTATCGCAGCTGCATGCGAAAGAGCGGCTTCTAGATTCACCCGTCTACGCTCAGTAGTGTGCCAAGATGGACATGACTTCATTCCGTGCTGCCTCCATCCGAGCGCCGAGCACACCGCTCGGATCTCTTACCGAACGTCAGGAGAGCCGATGCCGCTGTGGACCGCGCCGCTCGTCGCCCTTGTTCTCACGCAGATCGCCGCGCTGGCGACGTCCGTGTACTTGCATCGCACGCTCGCGCATCGCGCCCTGGCCGTTCACCCCGTCGTGGATCGTGTCTTTCGGGCGGTGCTCTGGCTGACGACGGGTCAGGATCGGCGGCAATGGGTCGCCGTGCACCGCAAGCATCACGCGTTCACCGACTGCGACGGCGACCCGCACAGCCCGCGCCTGCTCGGACTCTGGCGAGTCCAGCTGCTGAACGTCTATTACTATGCGCGAGAGGCCCGCAATCCGGAGACGCTGCGCCGGTTCGCGCCCGACATCACGCCCGACGCGCTCGACCGTGTGCTCTTCTCCCACGGCTTGCCCGGGCTCGGCATCGGCATCGCCGCGCTGTTGCTCGTGCTCGGGCCGGCGGCCGGTCTGCTCGCCGCCGCGCTGCACGCCATGCTCTACGTCTTCGTGCTGGCGCCGCTGATCAACGGTCTCGGCCACTGGCGCGGCTCGCAGAACTTCGACAACACCGCCTATAACTCCCGAGTCATGGCGTGGCTCACCGGCGGCGAGAGCCTGCACAACAACCACCACGCGCACGCGCGCTCGCCGAAGTTCAGCATGCGCCGCTGGGAGTTCGATCCCTCCTGGCCGGTGATCCGCGTGCTCGTCGCCGCGCGGCTCGCGGCGCTCGTACGCCCGCCCGTGCGCCTGCCGGCCGACGCCGGCTAGTCTAGCCCGCGCCGTCCGGCGCTCGGCGCTGCGCCCGCGCAGCGCCGCGCCCGCTCGATTCCCGTGCGCGCTTGCATTCATGGGGCGGCCCGCGCATCATTTCGCCCACACCGCACGGCAAGGGGGTGGTCCGCTCCGATCGTATCCGGCCCGAACGCCACGTAGCTCACCCGATCCGATGCATGGAGGCGACGATGCCCCACTATCTGAGCGACGAGGAGTTGCGACGGACCGCGCCCGCCGAGCTGGCGTCGTTTCAGTCGCCGGTGCCCACCCAGATCGTCTCGAACGGTGAGTTCAATCCGCTCCCGCAGACACCCGAGCAGGAGCGCGTCGAGGCCCGCATCAAGCAGCTCTCCGACGACCTGAGCCCAAAGCACGGCATGAACCGCCGGCAGTTCCTCGCCAGCAGCGCCGGCATGGCCGCCGCGTTCCTGGCCCTGAACGAGGTATTCGGGCGCGTCTTCGACGTGAGCGTGGCCGAGGCGCAGCAGCCCGGCGTCGCCGCCGCCCGCTCGGGCGCGCTGGCCGGGCAGTTCATCGTCGACGTGCAGACGCACTTCGTGCGCGACGACTTCAAGCAGGCCGGTCTCCTCGACCTCGCCAAGTACGCCAAGAAGAACTGGAATCCCGGCATCGGCGGCGAGAATGACCTGGCGCGCTACAAGTTCGAGAACTACGTCAAGGAGGTGTTCGTCGACAGCGACACGAAGGTGGCGCTGCTGTCCGGCGCGCCGTTCGACGATCCCACCTGGGACCTGCTGAGCAACGACCAGATCGCGGCCGCGCGCGCGTCCATCAACCGCATCGCCGACTCCCGGCGGCTGCTCGGCCACACCGTCTTCACGCCGAAGAAGCGCGGCTGGATGGACGAGGTCGACCGCGCGATCGCGGTCCTCAAGCCCGACAGCTGGAAGGGCTACACGATCGGCGATCCGCTCTTTCCGTCGAAGCAAGGCTCCTTCTGGCGTCTCGACGACGAGAAGCTGATGTATCCGTTCTACGAGAAGATCGTCAAGGCGGGCATCAACACGGTCTGTATCCACAAGGGCCTGCTGCCGCTCGACTACGAGAAGTCGTGGCCCAGCGTGTGGCAGTACGCGACCGTCGACGACCTCGGCAAGGCGGCCAAGGACCATCCGAACGTGAACTTCGTCATCTACCACGGCGCGCTGCGCGCGTTCCTCGAGCCACCGGACGCTGCCCTCGCGGAGTTCGATCAGACCGGGCGGATCAAATGGGCGACCGACCTCGCCGAGATCCCGGCGAAGTTCGGCGTCAGCAACGTCTATGGCGAGGTCGGGACCGCCTTCGCGAACTCCGCGGTCGCGAATCCGCGCTTCGCCGCGGCGTTCATCGGCACCCTCGTGCGCGGGCTCGGCGCCGACCACGTGCTCTGGGGCTCCGACTCCGTGTGGTACGGCTCGCCGCAGTGGCAGATCGAGGCGATGCGGCGGCTCGAGATCCCGGCCGAGATGCAGAAGAAGCACAGCTTCGCGGCGCTCGGTCCGGCCGACGGCGTCGTCAAGTCCGCCATCTTCGGCGGCAACGCCGCGCGGCTCTACAACATTCACCAGCGCGCGGCGCTTGGCGCCATCACCAATGACAAGATCGCGGCGCTCAAGGCCGAGTACGTGGCGCAGGGCGGCCTTCGCACGAACACGCGCTACGGTTACGTCTATCGCCCGTCCTTCGCGTAGCTCGTTCGCTTAGCGGCGGCCGGCGGCAGCGCCCGCGTGCGCGGGTCCTGTCGCCGGCGTGCCGGCGCCACCCGCGCACGCGGGCGCTGCCGCGGCCGGCGTCGCGAGCGGTGTACCATACGCGCCGGGAGGACGCCGATCCACATGTCCATCAAGGGCAAGGCCTACATTGCCGGTGTGTTTGAGCATCCGACGCGTAAGGCGGACGACAAGTCGGTGGCGGAGCTGCATGCGGAGAGTGCGCGGGGGGCGCTGGCGGATGCCGGGCTTTCGTTTGGGGATGTCGATGCGTACTTCTGCGCGGGGGATGCACCGGGGCTCGGCGGGCTGTCGATGGCAGACTACATGGGGCTCAAGCTGCGGCACATCGACACCACGGAGACCGGGGGATCGTCGTACGTCGTGCACGTCGGGCATGCGGCCGAAGCGATTGCGGCGGGGAAGTGCAATGTCGCGCTGATCACGCTGGCGGGGCGGCCGCGTGCCGAGGGCATGGCCACCGGCACGGCGCCGCGCAGCTACGGCGCGGCGGCGCCGGACGTGGCCTTCGAGTTTCCGTTCGGACCGACCGTGGTGAATCAGTATGCGATGGCGGCGATGCGGCACATGCACCAGTACGGGACCACGAGCGCGCAGCTGGCATGGATCAAGGTGGCGGCCTCGCAGCACGCGCAGCACAATCCGAACGCGCTGCTGCGTGAGGTCGTCACCGTGGAGGAGGTCGTGAGCTCGCCGATGGTGGCCGATCCGCTCCACCGACTCGACTGCTGTGTCATCACCGACGGCGGCGGGGCCATCGTCGTCACGCGGCCCGACGTGGCGAAGGCGCTGCGGCGGCCGCGCGTGCGCGTGCTCGGCGCGGGCGAGGCGGTGAAGCATCAGGCGGGCGGAAAGATCGACCTGACGTACACGGGGGCGGTGTGGTCGGGGCCGGCCGCCTTCGCCGAGGCGGGCGTCCGGCCGGCCGATGTGAAGTACGTGTCGATCTACGACAGCTTCACCATCACCGTGCTCATCACGCTCGAGGATCTCGGCTTCTGCGACAAGGGCCAGGGCGGCAAGTTCGTCGCGGACGGGAATCTGATCTCCGGCGTGGGGCGGCTGCCGTTCAACACCGACGGCGGTGGCCTGTGCAACAACCACCCGGCCAATCGCGGCGGGTTGACGAAGGTCGTGGAGGCCGTCCGCCAGCTCCGCGGCGAGGCGCATCCGAGCGTGCAGGTGAAGAGCTGTGACGTCGCGCTGGCGCACGGCACGGGCGGCTCGCTGGCCACGCGCCACGCCAGTGCGACTGTCATCATGGAGCGCGAGTCATGAGCGCCACCATGCGCACCATCCCGGCGCCGCCGGTGAGCGCCGAGACGAAGCCCTTCTGGGACGCGGCGGCGGCCGGGCGCCTGCTGCTCAAGCGCTGCGAGGCGTGCGGCGAGCCCCATTACTACCCGCGGGCCGCGTGCCCGTTCTGCGGGAGCGCCCGGACGTCATGGCAGGAGGCGTCGGGCCGTGGCACGATTTACTCGTACAGCGTCTTCCGGCGGGCGCCGGTGCCGTACGCCATCGCGTACGTCACGCTGGAGGAAGGCCCGACGCTGATGACGAACATCGTCGACAGCGATCTCGATGCCATCCGCATCGGACAGCGCGTGCGCGTACGGTTCGTGCCGACGGACGGCGGACCACCGGTGCCGATGTTCGCGCCCGCGTAGGCCTCACGATTGCACTGACGACGCCCCGGCTGAGGAGGTGTCGCATGGCACGGCAGACGTCGCGAAAATCGGGACTGCAATCCGCCGCCCGCAAGGGGGCGAGCACCCGCCACGGTGAGACATCCACACCGGCCACGCGAAAGGTGGCCGGCGCCTTCGGGCGCGAGCGCGGCGTGGTGGCGATGCGCCGCACGGCGCCGCCGCGGATGGCCAGCGTCAATCCCGCCACCGGCGAGACGCTGCGATTCTTCGACACGCTCACCGCGCACCAGCTCGGCCAGCGGCTGGACCAGGCGGCGACGGCGTTCCGTGCCTATCGGCGCGTCCCGGTCGCTGACCGCGGGCGGCTCATGCAGCGCGTCGCCGACATCCTCGAGACGAAACGGGATCAGTTCGCGCGGCTGATGACGCTCGAGATGGGCAAGCCGATCGGCGCCGCCGTCGAGGAGGTGCAGAAGTGCGCGCGCGGCTGTCGTTACTATGCCGAGCAGACGGCGGCGATGCTGGCCGAGGAACCGGTGGCCACCCCGCCCACCCGCAGCCTCGTCCGCTTCCAGCCGCTTGGCATCGTCCTGGGCGTGATGCCGTGGAATTTTCCGTTCTGGCAGGTGTTCCGTTTCGCCACTCCCGCGCTCATGGCCGGCAACGTCGTGCTCTTGAAGCACGCGTCCAACGTCCCGCAGTGCGCCCTCGCCATCGAGGACGTGTTCGCCTCCGCCGGCTTCGGCCCGGGTGTCTTCCAGACGCTGCTGATCTCCTCGGCGGCGGTGAACGGGCTGCTCGACGACGACCGTGTGGCGGCGGCCAGCGTCACTGGCAGTGAAGGCGCGGGCAGCGCGGTCGCCAGCCGCGCGGGTAGCCGGATCAAGCCGACGGTGCTCGAGCTCGGCGGCAGCGATCCCTTCATCGTCATGCCGACCGCCGACGTCGACGAGGCGGCGCGGACGGCGGTCACGGCGCGCACGCTCAACAACGGACAGTCGTGCATCGCCGCCAAGCGCTTCATCGTCCACACCGCCGTGTACGACGAGTTCGAGCGCCGCTTCGTCGAGGGCATGCGCGGCTTGCGCGTCGGTGATCCGCTCGACCCGGCCACGCAGCTCGGCCCGCTGGCCTCGCTCGACCAGCGCGAGATCCTCGACGCGCAGGTGCGGAAGTCCGTCCGGCTGGGCGCCCGTGTGCTCACCGGCGGCCACGCCCTCGACGGACCGGGCGCCTACTACGCGCCGACCGTGCTGACGGATGTCCCGCGCGAGAGCCCGGCCTATCGCGAGGAGCTCTTCGGCCCCGTCGCCATGCTGTTCCGGGCGCCGGACGCGGACGCGGCCATCCGGCTCGCGAACGACACGCGCTTCGGCCTCGGCGCCAGCGTGTGGACGAACGACGCGGCGGAGCGCGAGCGCTTCGCCGACGAGATCGAGAGCGGCCTCGTGTTCGTGAACGCCATCGTCGCCTCCGATCCGCGGCTGCCGTTCGGCGGCGTCAAGAAGTCCGGCTACGGGCGCGAGCTCGCCGTCTACGGCCTGCGCTCGTTCGTCAACGTGAAGACCATCTCCATTCGAGAGAGCGGGCAAGGGGAGCGGCGGCGCGCGACAGAGTGAGGGTGATGACGTACACTCCCCTCGTGGGCAACCAGTCGGCGTCCGGCTTCGATCTCGGCCCGCTGTCGCGCGAGCAGCGTGACCGGCTCGCCAAAGACCTGTCCGCCGAAGAGCGGCGCGTGCTGCTCGACCACGGTACCGAGCCGCCGTTCTGCGGTGGGCTGCTCGACAACAAGCGTGCCGGGAGCTACGTCTGCCGGCTCTGCGAGCTCCCGCTGTTCCGCTCCGCGACGAAGTTCGAGTCGGGTACCGGGTGGCCGAGCTTCTTCGAGCCGTACGATCGCGATCACCTCACCGCGCTACGCGATCGCAGCTACGGCATGGAGCGCGTGGAGATCCGCTGCCGGCGGTGCGATGGCCACCTCGGCCACGTCTTTCCCGACGGGCCACCGCCCACAGGTCAGCGCTACTGCCTCAACTCGGCCTCGCTCGCCTTCGTGCCCGACGGCGCCGCGCTCGCGCGCGAGGCGCCGGTCTCCCGGTAAGCCACCTCGGTGGCCGTGCACGTTCCCGACGACTCGGGCCTGGCCGGCAAGACGGCCATCGTCACCGGTGGCGGCGCCGCCGGCGACGGCATCGGCAACGGCCGCGCGGCGGCCATCCTGCTCGGCAAGGCCGGCGTCCGGATCGTGGTCGTCGATCGCGACGGCGGCCTCGCCAAGCGGACGGTGGAGATGATCGGCGAGGCGGGTGGCGAGGCGATCGCGCTCGAGGCCGATGTGACGCGCGCGGCGGACTGCGCGGCGATGGTCGAGGCCGCCGTCGAGCGCTTCGGACGGCTGGACTTCCTCGACAACAACGTCGGCATCGGCAGCCGTGGCTCGGTCGTCGATCTGGGCGAGGAAGAGTGGCGTCGCGTCATGCAGGTGAACGTGGAGACGATGTTCCTCGCCGCCAAGCACGCGATCCCGGCCATGCGACGCGCCGGCGGCGGCGCCATCGTCAACGTCTCGTCGATCTCCGCGCTGCGGCCGCGCGGGCTCACGGCGTACACGGTCTCCAAGGGCGCCGTCATCGCGCTCACGCGGGCGATGGCGGTCGATCACGGCCGCGAGGGTATCCGCGTCAACTGCGTGGCGCCCGGTCCGGTCTACACGCCGATGGTCTACGCGGGCGGGATGACCGAGGCCGTGCGCGAGCGGCGACGCACGGCCTCGGCGCTCCAGCGGGAGGGCACCGGCTGGGACATCGGCCACGCCGTGCGCTTTCTCCTTTCGGACCACGCGAAGTACATCACCGGTCAGGTGCTCGTCGTCGACGGCGGCACGACGCTGACCGCGCCGGAGCGCGATTCGCGCTAGCACCGCAGCTCGCCGCCTGATCAGCCCAGCTCGGCCCGCAGCCGGTCGTGCAGACCCGCGAGCGCGTCGACCATGGCGTCGACCGATCGCGCGCCGGCCTGGAACACGGCGGTCGCGTTGAGGGCGACGCCGTGAAAGCCCATCCTCTGGAGCTCCGCCACCCGCGCGACCACGCGCGCGGGCTCGGCGTAGAAGCGCTTGCCTTCCGCGTCGCGCGGCGGCGGCGCCACCATGCTCGAAAACCCGATCGTCGCCGGATCTCGACCGGCCTCCGCGGCATACCGACGGATCGTCGCGATCGCCCGGCGTCCGTCGTCGGCGTCGGTGACGCGACTGGCAAGCCAGCCGTCGCCGAGACGTCCGACGCGGCGCAGCGCGGCCTCCGAGGCGCCGCCGATCCAGATCGGCAGTCGGCGGCCCTGCGGCGGCTTCGGCTCCATGCCCATCGCCCGGGCGCGATAGTGCCGTCCTTCGATGGTGACCTGTGGCTCCGTCCAGTACGTCCGCAGCAGCGTGATCGCCTCGTCCATCCGCGCCCCGCGCGTTTGGAAGTCGGCGCCGAGCGCCTCGTACTCCGACTCCTGCCAGCCCACGCCGATTCCGAGCCGGATGCGCCCACCCGACAGCGTATCGAGTGTGCTGACCTGCTTGGCCACCAGCGTGGGCTCCCGCTGCGGCAGGACGAGCACCTCGGTCCCCAGCGTCATGCGCGAGGTCGCCGCGGCCAGGAAGCCGAGCGTCACGAGCGCCTCGAGGATCGGCATGGCGGCGTTGTAGGGACCGGGCGGGCGGCCCTCGATGGGGAAGCCCATCACCACGTGGTCGAAGACGTCGATGTGGTCGTAGCCGATGCGCTCCAGCGCCTGCGCGAACCGCCGCACGCCATCGGGGCCCTCGCGATGGGCCACGCTCGGAAATTCGACGGACAGCTTCATCATGTCTCCTTGACAGGCGCCGGTCCGACGCCGAGGGTGCGCAGCGAGGCTAGGTGCAGCGACAGGGCCAGCGGGACCAGGAAGCCCGGCAGCCAGATGTAGGGCAGCGTGGCGATGACCGTCGTGGGCGGCTCGAGGCGCAGCGCCTGGAATGGCGTCGGCGCCGAGACCAGCGCGTGCGCGACGATGTTGGCGAGGATGGCGATCCCGGCGACGTTCCACACGACGGCGAGGGCGAGCGCCCAGAGGGCGATCTCGACCACGACGCGAAACGACTGCCAGCCGACGAGCGCCGCCGGCGAGGTGTGTGCGAGCACCGCCGTGCCGGCGCGCGAGCAGACGAATGCCACTCCGGCGGCGCTCGGGAGGAGGCCGACCCCGGCGAAGTACGCAGGCATGCGACCGTCGCGAAGAAACGCGCCGCCGGCGGCGAGCACGCCAAGGGCGAGCAGCCAGGCGATGAGGACGACGCGGGCGCGATCCGGCAGCCGTCGAGCGACGGGCACCGCGAGACCGACCACGGTGACGACGAACAGCGCGTCGACCGCCATCGTCATCGGCCGCGGAGCCAGCGCCAGACGCGCTCGGGCGTGATCGGCAGCGACCGCACGGTGACATCCAGCTCCGCGAGCGCGTCCTCCACGGCGCTGGCGACGGCGGCGGGCGCGGGGATCGAGCCGCCCTCACCGACGCCCTTGGCGCCGAGCGGGGTGAACGGTGATGGATGCTCCAGGCGATCGACCTCGATGTCCGGGACATCCGCCGCCGTGGGCTTCAAGTAATCCATGAAGGTTGACGTGAGAAGTTGCCCGTTGGCATCGTAGCGGAACTCCTCGAGGAGCGCGGCGCCGAGTCCGTGCACGGTGGACCCGTGCACCATGCCCTCGACGATCAGCGGATTCAGCTCGCGGCCGCAATCGTGCACGACGACATGGCGCAGGATGCGGACCATGCCGGTAAGGCGATCGATCTCCACCAGGCAGCAGTGCGCGGCATTGGAGAAGACGAGCTGCGAGCGAACCGTGCGGTCGGCCCCGAGAGGCTGCGCGAGCGGATTCTGGTGGGCGTGGCGTGCTTCCAACCCCGGCGGCTCGCCGGGTGGCAGGCCGAGCACGTCGGCGTAGGCGGTGCGGGCCAGCTCGCGCAGCGGCAGCCCGCGACCGGGGACGCCGCGTACGCGCGCCTGCCCCTCCGCCAGCTCCAGGTCATCGACGGCGGCCTCGAGCCGGTGCGCGGCGATGCGCAGGAGCTTGTCGCGCACGGCCCGGGCGGCGCCGACGACCGCGCCGACGTCGGTGACCGAGAACTTGTTGGAGTAATTGCCGGAGAGATAGAGCCACGGTGTCGTGGCCGAGTCGAAGCCCCGCTCGACGTGCACGTCGGCCGGCGTGAGGCCGAGCTCGTCGGCGACGATCTGCGCAACCACCGTCTCGTAGCCCTGGCCGCAGGCCGGATCGCCGAGGGCCGCCCGCACCCGACCGTCCGGCTCGAGACGGACCATGGCCGCCTCCGCCGACCCCGACGCGGCGCGCCGTCCCGTGATCAGCTCGTAGGAGGCGAGGTTCGTCCCGGCCGGCTCGACGGAGGTGGCGATGCCGATGCCGAGCAGCCGGCCCTCGGCGCGCGCGTGCGCCTGGCGTTCGCGCCAGCCACGGTAATCGAAGCGCTCGAGAGCGCGCCGGAGCGTGGCGGCATAATCACCGCTGTCGTACTGCGCCCCGGGCGGCGTCGTGTACGGCATCTCCTCGCGGGCGACGTAGTTGCGCAGCCGCAGCTCGGCGGGATCGAGGCGCAGACGGCGCGCGAGCAGGGCCACCGCCCGTTCGACCGCGAAGCACATGAAGGGCTTGCCGATGCCGCGGTTGGCGCCGCTCGGGCACTTGGTGGTGAGCACGGAGTAGGCCTCGTACGAGACGGCGCCGATGCGATAGCCGTTGACGATGTTGCCGAGCTTGATCAGGTTGTGCTGCGTGGGGGAGATCAAGTTCTTGCCCTCGTCGGCGACGTCGCGGACGCGTAGCCCGAGCATGGTGCCGTCGCTGCGGTACGCCAGCTCCACGTCCATGACGCCGTTGCACGCGTGCATCAGCGCGCCGAGATTCTCCAGCCGGTCCTCGACGTACTTCACCGGACGACCCGCTTGTCGCGCCAGCAGCGCGCAGACGAGGAGGTACGCCGGTCGGCGCTTGTTGCCGAAGGCGCCGCCGATGTCCGGCGTGATCAGGCGCAGCCGGGACTGCGGCACGCCGAGCGAGTCGGCCAGGATCGCGAGCGTCAGGCCCGGCCGCTGATCGTTCGTCCAGAACGTGTAGGCGTCGAGCCCGGCGTCATACTCGGCAATTGCACCGAAGGTCTCGAGCGGCGTGGAGGCGTAGCGCTGGATCTCGAAGCGCTCGCGCAGCACGCCGTCCGCGCGCGCGAAGGCGCCGGCGACGTCGCCGTAGGCGAGCACGTCGTGCCAGAGCACGTTCGTTCCGAGGGCGGGATAGAGCAAGGGGCTGTCCGGCCGCAGCGCGGCCTCGGGATCGACCACGGCCGGCAGCGGCTCGTACTCCACGCGGATCGTCTCCAGCGCGTCCTCCGCGGTGGCGCGGTCGACGGCCGCCACGGCCGCCACCGGCTCGCCCGCGTACCGCACGCGGTCGACGGCCAGGCACCAGTCGTCGAGTGGCACGGCCGTCGGGATCAGCGGGCGAATCGGGTGCGAGAGGGCGGCCGCGTCCGCGCCGGTGAGGACGGCGTGAACGCCCGGGATGGCGGCCACCTCGCGGGCGTCGAGGCCGGCGATGCGCGCGTGGGCGTGGGGGCTGCGCAGCATCGCGGCGTGGAGCTGACCCGGGCGACAGACGTCGTCGAGATAGCGCCCGCGGCCCGCGAGCAGGCGAGCGTCTTCCTTGCGGGCGAGCGGTCGCCCGACCCAGCCGGTCATCGGGCGAGCCGGCGCGCGGCGAGCTCGATGGCTCGCACGATGTTGACGTAGCCCGTGCACATGCAGAGGTTGCCGGCGATGGCCGCGCGGATCTCGTCACGGGTCGGCGCGGCGTTCTCGGCGAGCAGCTCGTGCGCGGTCGCCAGCATGCCGGGCGTGCAGAACCCGCACTGCAGCGCGTGGCACTCGCGGAACGACTCCTGCAGCACGCTGAGGCCCTCGGGCGGCGTGAGGCCCTCGACAGTGGTGACCTCGGTGCCCTCGAGCTGGACGGCGAGCAGCAGGCAGGCGCGCGCGGTGCGGCCGTCGACCAGCACCGTGCAGGCGCCGCAGACACCGTGCTCGCAGCCGACGTGTGTGCCCGTGAGCCCGAGATCCTCACGAAGCAGATCGGCGAGCGAGCGTCGCGCGGCGACCGTCCGCTCGACGGCGTGGCCGTTCACGCGCAGGCGCACCCTCGCCACTGTCATCCCGCCGTCCTGCTCATCGCGTCGCGCACGGCCTGCTCGCTGAGCACGCGGACCAGATGGGCGCGGTATTCCGCGGTGGCGTGCACGTCGTCGGGCGGACGGCAGTCCGCGGCCGTCCGCGCCGCCGCCTGCTCGCCGAGCGCGGCCGACGCGCTGGCGCCCGCGATGACGGATTCGGCGCCGCGGAGACGCACCGGGCGCTCGTGGGCGCCGAACGCGACGAGACGCGCGCTGTCGCACCGGTCGCGTCCGCCCTGCACGAGCGCCGCCACACCGGCAATGGCGAAGTCGCCGGGGCGTCGTGCCACCTCGGCGAAGCCCCAGCCGGCGCCGCGCGCATCCGGAATCTCGATGCCGATCAGGATCTCGTCCGCCCGGAGCGCCGTCGTGAGCGCGCCGACGAGGAACTCGTCCAGCCGGACGCGGCGGCGTCCTCCGCGTCCGGCGATGAGCGCGCTGGCGTCGAGGGCCAGCAGCGCGGCCGGCAGCTCCGCCGCGGGATCCGCGTGGGCGAGGCTCCCGCCGATGGTGCCGCGATTACGGATCGCTCGGTGGCCCACGTGGGCGACGGCCGCGGCCAGCAGCGGCGCTCGCTCTTTCACGAGCGGCGCCGTGAGCACGTCGCTGTGGCGGGTGAGCGCGCCGATGTCGAGGCCGCCGTCGGCGCGGGCACGCACGCCGTCGAGGCCGGGCAGGGCGTTGATGTCGACCACGCGCGTGGGCCGGACGAGGCGCATGTTGAGCATCGGCACGAGGCTCTGGCCGCCGGCCAGGATCTTGCTGTCGGCGTCCAGGGCGGCCAGCGCCTCGTCGAGCGTACGCGCGCGCACGTAGTCGAACGGCGCCGGCTTCACGCGGCCGATCCCGGGCAGTGCGCTACGCGGTGGTCGATCGAGCCGGTCAGGATGCGGGATTCTACCGCGGCCGCCGGCACGGTGCGCTCGCGCATCTGCGCTATGATGCCGCCCACACATCCCGCGAGGAGGCGACCATGGCCTACCGCATCAACCACATCCATCTCAAAGCGCCGGACCCGCGCAGGACGGCGGAGTGGTACACGACCGCCTTCGGCTTCAAGATCGTGAACGACGAGACGCGCGTCTTCGGCGATCGCTTCGTGCGCTGCCTCAGCGAGGATGGTGCGCTGGCCGTGAACATCTCCGGCGCCCGCACGGGCGAGCGGCTCGGCCCCGGCGATGCGCGCCCGCACTTCGGCCTCGAGCACTTCGGCTTCGACTCGCAGGACATCGAGGGCGACATCCGCCGCCTCAAGGACCTCGGCGCCACGCTGCTCGAAGGGCCGACGCAGATTCCGGGCGGCGCGCGCATCGCCTTCCTGCAGGGCCCTGACGAGACGCGCCTGGAGCTCGTGGAGCGACGGACGCCGTCCGGCGGCTGCTGCTAGGAGGGCGCGCCCAGGCTACTTCAATCGGGGGTCCAGCGCGTCCCGCAGGCCATCGCCGAAGAGATTGAACCCCAGCACGGTGACGAAGATGGCAAGGCCGGGAAAGAGTGACAGCCACGCGTTGGCCTGGATGAACGCCACGTTGGCCTTGAGGTCCCAGCCCCAGCTCGGCGTCGGCGGCTGGGTGCCGAGGCCGAGGAACGACAGCGTGGCCTCGACGATGATGGCCGTGGCGATTCCGAGGGTGGTGGTCACGATGATCGGCGCCAGGCAGTTCGGCAGGACGTGCCGGAGCAGAATCCACGGGGTGCGCAGCCCGAGGGCACGGCATGCTTCGATGTACTCCTTCTCCTTGATGGAGAGCACGCTGCCGCGGACCAGGCGGGCGTAGATCGGAATCCGCACGATGGCGATGGCGCCGGTGACCTTCATGGTGCCGATGAGCCCGGCGGTGGGGGTGAACATCACCATCAGGATGATGGCCAGCAGGTAGATCGGAAACGCCAGGACGAGATCCATGGCGCGCATCACCGCGGTGTCGACACGGCCACCGTGATAGCCGGCAATCATCCCCAGTGGTACGCCGACGAAGAGCGCCAGCAGCACCGACGACACACCGACGAGCAGCGAGATCCGCGTCCCGTGAATGACCCGGCTCAGCATGTCGCGGCCGAGCTGGTCGGTGCCCAGCGGATGAGCCCAGCTGGGCGCCGCAAACGTCTGAGCGTGGTCGCTCGCAATGGGACTGCCGGGCGCCAGCGCGTCGGCGAAGACGCCCACCAGGATCAGCAGGGCGACGATCGCCACGCCGAGCAGCGCCGTTGCGCTGCGTCGCAGCCGCCGCACACCCTGGGCGAACGGCGTCTCCGACCGGGCGGCCGGCGCCGGCCAGGCCACCTCGACGACACGCGGGAGCTCCACCTCGGTTGCCATGAGTCCCTCAGGCGTACCGGATCCGCGGATCCAGGAACGTGTAGGTCAGATCCACGAGAAGGTTGATGACCACGAAGGCGAAGGCGGTGATGAGCGCGAAGCCCTGCACCTGCTGGTAGTCGCGCGAAATGATCGCGTCGATGCCGAAGGTGCCGAGCCCGGGCATCGCGAAGAGCGTCTCGACGACGATCGCGCCGCCGATCAGGAAGCCGACCTGCAGGCCCATCACGGTCACGGTGGGGATCAGTGCGTTCTTGAAAGCGTGTTTCAGCACGACGGGGCGCTCGCTCAGTCCCTTGGCGCGGGCCGTGGTGACGTACTCGGTCCGGATGACCTCCAGCATGCTGGCCCGCAAGAGCCGGGTCAGGAGGGCGGCGCGCCCCACGCCGAGCGCCAGCGCCGGCATGAGCACGTGCTGGAGGTTGCCCCACAAGCTGACACCGCAGACCATCGTCGGGCACGTCCCGGGCAGGTACACCCAGCCGGAGCTCGGCAGCAGGCCGCCAAGCCCGAAGGAAAACAGCAGGAGCAGCAGCACACCGATGAAGAACTCCGGAATCGACACGCCGATCATCGCCATCGAGGTCGCGGTGTAGTCGGCCCAGGTATTCTGTCGCAGCGCGCCGATGATCGACGCCGGAACCGCGATGGCGAGCGCGACGGCCATCGACAGGACGATCAGCTCGAGCGTGACCGGCAGCCGGACGAGGACATCGCTGAGAACGGGACGCCCGGTCAGGATCGAGGCGCCCCAGTCTCCGCGCACAAGCTTGCCGAGCCAGATGACGTACTGCACGAGCACCGGCCTGTCGAGGCCGTAGGCCTCGCGGATCTTGATGGCGTCCTCCTCGGTGTAGGCATCACCGAGGAGGGCCACCACCGGATCGCCGGGGATCGACTGCATCATCACGAACACCACGAAGGTGATCATGAGGACCGTCGGCACGATCTGCAGCAGCCGGCGGAGGATCCAGACGCGCACGCCGCGCTCTCCGCCCGCCTACTTGTCGAGCCAGACCTTGTCGTAGTGCACCTCGAACTCCGCGTTGTACGTGTACCCCTTCATCCACGGCTGGGCGACCATGTAGAAGGGCGAGCCCGAGATGTTGTTCCAGTACATGTTCTCGACGAAGAACTCCTGCATCTCCTTGGCGATCAGCTTCCGCTTGCCGGCGTCCATCTCGCGCGCGTAACGCGCGTAGAGCTCGTCGACCCGCTTGTCGTTGTGGCGCGGGTGACTCCAGGTCGACGTGCTGTTGGACAGGTAGGCGTTGCTGTCGAGCGTGATGAGCGACAACAGATCTTCTACGTACATGTCCCACGGGCCGTCCTGGAGCGTGGTATTCATCCACGAGACCTTGTCCACGACGCGGATGTTCGCGGTGGCGCCGATGCGCGTCATCTGCTCCTTGATCACGGTGGCGATGACGTTGAACACCGACTTCTCGGTGTCGGCGATGATGTCGAACGTCAGCGGCTTCGCCGGGCCGTAGCCCACCTCGGTCAGCATGGCTTTGGCCTTGGCCGGGTCGTACGGGCACATGTGGTTGACGTCGACGGTGTCCAGGGTGCCGGGCGGATTCATCCCCACCCACGGCGTGGCGTGACCCTTGAACGCGATCTTCACGATCTCCTTGCGGTCGATGCCGTAGCAGCCCACGGCCTTGCGCACGCGGAGGTCGCCGAAGATCGGATGGGGCGCCCGCTCCTTGGACATCGGCTTACCGTCCTTCGGCACGGTGACCTTCATCGCGGCCAGCATCGGCGTGGTTTCCTTGCCGGTCATGATCACCGCGTTCGGCACCTGCGCCTTGAGCGTGTCCACGTGCTCGGGGGAAAACGACGCGATGAAGTCGATCTCGCCCGCCTTGAAGGCGGCCATCTCGGTCACCGGATCCTTGATGGTGCGGATCACTACGCGGTCGAGGTACGGCACTCCCGGCACGAAGTACTTGTCGAAGCGCTCCATGATGAGATGGCCGCCCTTGACCCACTCGACGAGCTTGAAGGGCCCGCAGCCGACGACCGCTCCCGGCTTGCCCTGCTTGCGGTCCTCAACGCTGAACTTCTGCGTGGCGATCGGCGAGTAGAGCACGAGGCCGGTGCGATAGGCGGCCAGCATGTGCAGCATGAACGCGTACGGTTGCTTGAGCCGGATCTGCACCTGCAAGGGATCGAGCACCTCGACGCTGTGCACGGACTCGTAGAAACTGCGCATGCCCGACTTCGTGGCCGGGTCCATCAGGCGGTCGATGCTGAACTTCACGGCGGCCGCGTCCACCGGAGTGCCGTCGTGGAAGAGGACGTTCTTCCGCAGCTTGAACGTGTACAGCAGGCCGTCGGGCGACATCTGCCACGACTCGGCGGCGTCGCCGACGAATTTGCCGTCGGGCGTGATGTTCACCAGGCCGCAACCGACATTCATGGCGACCCACATCATTTCGTAGCCGGGGGCGGTGTGAAAATCCAGGTTCGAGATCTCGTTGCCGTACGACACGCGCAGGGTGCCGCCGCGCTTGGGGCTCTGGGCCTCACCGGTCAACGGCAGACTCAGGGTGCACGCGAGCAGGACGAGGAAGCTTGGTAGCAGGCGTCGTGAGCGCATAACGTCTCTCCTTCCCTGTGAGCGAAATGGGCCGGGATCGCACGAGCCTCCTCGAGGTTGGCGTACTTTACAGGAGGAACAACCTGTCAGCAACTGATTGAGACCGTGGCGCGAACGCCTCCGCCGTTCGGGAAGCGCCCGCGCCCCGGGGCCTACTTCTTCCAGTAATGGGCGACGACCACCTCGATCGGCGGGCGGATCTTCTGCGCGTGCGGCACGGCGCGCGAGGCGAAGTCCTTCTGTGACTTGAGCACCTTGGCGAAGAACGGATTCTTCTGCGCCTCGGCCTCGTACACCTTGTCGATGGCGGTGACCTGGGCCTTGAGGACGTCGTCCGGCGTCTTGAGGACCTTGACGCCGTGCTTCTTCTCGAGCTCCTCGACGGCCTTGCTGTCGAGATCGACGCTGTAGGCGGTCATGCGGATGATCTCGGCCATGCCGGCCCACTTCACGATGGCCTTCAGATCCGCCGGCAGCTCGTCCCACTTCTTCTTGTTGATCAGCACCTCCTGGTAGGAGGCGGGCTGCCGGAGATCCGGCATGTAATAGTTCTTGGTGACGTTGTGAAAGCCCATCAGGATGTCGTGACTGGGGACCGCCCACTCCGCACCCTCGATGGCGCCTCGCTCCAGAGCGGGGATGACCTCGCCGCCGGCGAGCGTCACCACCGAGATGCCCATGCCCTTCATCATCTCCATGCCGAGGCCCGAGGTGCGGAAACGCATCTTGCGGAGATCGTCGAGGCTGGTGAACGGTTTCTTGAACCAGCCGAGCGGCTCCCAGTACGGCAGGCTGGTGGTGAACACCGGAACGACGACGTTCATCTTGAGCTCTTTCTGCAGGAGCTCGTTGTAGAGCTCGAGCCCGCCGCCGGCGTACAGCCAGCCGAGATACTCCTCGCGATCCATGCCGAACGGCCCGCCAGGACCGGGCCCGAAGAGACCGGCCGCGGAGTTCTTGCCCGCCCAGTACCCGGGCCACGCGTGCGAGGCGTCGATGATGCCGCGGTTCACGGCGTCGAGCACCTCGAAGGCGCCCACGATGGTGCCGGCGGCCGACATCTCCCACTTCAGCCGGCCGCCCGACATCTCCTCGATCATCTTCGCCAGCTCGACGGCGGAGATATGCAGGAGGTTCGTGGCCGGCCACGTGCTCTGCACTTTCCAGACGAACCGCTGCTGGGCGGCGGCGTCGCCGGGGCCGCGCCAGAGGACGGCCGCGAGGACGAGCACGGGCATGGCGAAGGCGATCCAGGCGAGGAGCAGCGTCCTGGGCTTCATGGCGTCCTTCCTTTCAGGTGATCACTTGCCGAACAGCCAGCGCGGGAACCACAGCGAGATCTCCGGGAAGATGATGCAGAGAGCCAGTCCGATGAGCTGGAGGACCATGAATTGCCCCATGCCGCGGTAGATGTCGCCGAGCGACCAGCTCGGCGCCACCCCCTTCAGGTAGTACGCCGACATGGCGACCGGCGGTGACAGAAACGCCGTCTGGAGGTTCACGGCGATCAGCGTGGCGAACCAGAGCAAGTCGATCTTCATGCCGGCGATGACGGGCTGCATCAGCGGGACGAAGACCAGGATGATCGCCGGCCACTCGAACGGCCAGCCGAGCAGGAAGACGACGAGCATGATGAGCGCGAGCATCGCCATCGGCGGGATCTGCCACGAGATGAGGGCGTTCGTGGCGACGGTCGCCGTGCCGAGCCGGGAAAAGACGGCGCCGAACACGTTGCCGGCGACGGCGAGGAAGATCACGGTGCTCGACTGCAGCAGCGTGTTGTAGACGGCGTCCTTGAGCCGGAGCCAGGTGAACTGCCGGTACACGACGGCGAGGAAGGCCGCGCCGACAACGCCCATGGCGGCGGCTTCCGTCGGCGTCGCCCATCCCCAGATGATGGTGCCGAGGGTGGCGATGATGAGGATCGCGTGTGGCACCATGCCGAGCGTCAGCTCGATCGCGATGTCCTTGAGACTGCCGCTGCGCTCCTCCTTGGGAAGCGGTGGTCCAAGGCTCGGATTGAGGAGGCTGCGAATCACGCAGTAGGCGATGAAGATTGCCGCCAGCAGGAACCCCGGTCCGAAGCAGGACGCGTAGAGCTCCGCGACCGACACCCCCATGACGGGGCCCATTACGACGAGCATGACGCTCGGCGGCACGAGGATGCCCAGCGTGCCGCCGGCGGTGATCGCCCCCGCGGACATCGGGATGTTGTAGCCGGCCTTGGTCATGATTGGCACGGCCATGATGCCCATCAGCACGACCGTGGCGCCCACCGTTCCGGCCGCGATGCCGAAGATCGTCGCCGTGATGAGGACGCCGACGTAGAGCGAGCCGGGCACCGGCCCCATCATCAGCTGGAAGCCCTTGAACAGCCGGTCCATCAGCCCGCCCTGCTCCATCAGATAGCCCATGAAGATGAAGAGCGGCACGGCGGCCAGCACCTCTTCTTTCATGATGCCGATCGTCTGGAACACCATGATGTAGAACGCTCGGTCGCCGAGGCCGACGTACCCGAAGATCAACGCGAGCAGCAACAGCGTGAACGAGATGGGAAATCCGATGAAGATGGCGCCGAGCATGAGGACGAGCATGATGCCGCCGAGCAGTTCGGGACTCATCCGATCTCTATGACCTCCCGTTTGGCCCACTCGCGTCCGGTGCGGATGGCATAGACGCTCTTGAAGAACTCGCCGATGCCCTGCAGGAGAAGGAGCAGCGCGGTGGCGGGGATCACGGCCTTGAAGGGATAGACGATCGGACGCCACGGACTCGCGTCGGAGGTCTCACCGATGGCCCACGAGTGCTCGAACTCCTGCCAGCCGAAGTAGAACAGCAGGATCATCGCGGGGAAGAAGAAGAAGAGATAGCCGACGGCATCGATCCAGTTCTGCCGACGGATGGACCATCGCGAATAGAGCATGTCCGTGCGGACGTGTCCGATACGCATCAGCGTGTAGGCCGTGCCGAGCATGAAGTGCGTGCCGTACAGCATGTACGTCACGTCGAAGGCCCAGATGGTCGGCGCCCGGAAGAAGTGGCGGGCCGCGACCTCCCAGGTGACGGCGAGGGTCATCGGGATGATCAGCCAGGCGGTGGCCCGTCCGGTCCAGTTGGCGATCGCGTCGATCACCTCCACCGTCCGGCGGAACCCGAGCCGCATCTCGGTGTGGTTCTGCTCTTGTGGCCGAGCCGTCGTCGCCAAGCGGGCCCTCCTCTTCGACCGTGGCGCGCGACGGGGCCGTCGCCGACCCCGTCGCGAGAGACGCGCGCCCGTGCGTTACTTCAGCCAGACCTTGTCTTTGTAGTAGTGCTCGGCGATGAAGTTGTAGTTCGGCCAGTACGAGAGGCGATAGGGCACGATGAGGCCGGAGTACTTCTTCTGTGAGTCGACGACCTTCTTGTAGAAGTCGTCCTTGGCCCACTCGCCCGACACCTCGTCGTACGCCGTCAGGAACCGCTTGTTGAGCTCGTCGGTGGTCTTGATGATCTTGACGCCGGAGGCAAGCAGCTCCTGGCAGGCCTTCGCCGTCTTTTCCTGGAAGCGCACAAAGTGATTCCAGTACGAGGCCTGCACGGAGGTCTTGACGACTTCCTTCAGATCGGCCGGCAGCGCGTCCCATTTGCCCTTGTTGATGATGAACTCGCCGACGGTGGTCGGCTCGTGCATGCCCGGGGCGTAGTGGAACTTCGCGACCTTGTCGATGCCGAGGATCTTGTCGTCGTAACAGCTGATCCAGTCCGCGCCGTCGATGGCGCCCCGCTCGAGGGCGGGCACGATCTCGCCGCCGGCCAACGTGACGCTGGCGATGCCCAGCTTGTTGTAGACCTCGGCGCCGGCGGCATAGATCCGGTAGCGCTGTCCCTTGATGTCGTTGAAGGTGCGGATCTCCTTCCGGAACCAGCCCATCGCTTGCGGGCCTTCGGGATGGACCTGGAAGCTGACCACGTTCATCTTGAGCTTCTGCTGATACGCCTCTTGCAGCAGTTCGTGCCCGCCGCCTTCCCAGTACCAGCCGTAATAATCGATGAAGTCCATGCCGAAGAGCGGGCCGTGGGTCAGCGGGATGAAGGCCTTCAGCTTGCCGATGATGTACCCGGGCGTCGTGTGCCCGCCATCCAACACGCCGCGACTCACTGCGTCCTGGATCTCGAAGGGCGGCACGACGGCGCCCGCCGGCGACAGCTCGATCTTCAGCCGGCCTCCCGAGGTCTTGTCGATCGTTTCGACCAGCAGCTTGGCGGCGTCCTGGACGATGGACGTGGGCGGCCATGCACTCTGGACCTTCCAGCGGATCGGAGTTTGGGCCGTGGCCGGCGCGGGCGTGCTGTACGAGCCCGCGAGGAAGGCGAGGACGGCCACGATGACGGCGGACGCGAGAGCGGACCTCAGCGGGACGAGTCGACCCATGGGACTCCTCCTGGTGCGTCGTGTCGAGGCGTTCGCGGCTCCGGAAAAGAGTGGCGCAGAGTCTAGTCACGACGCTGGAGGCTGTCAAGGCGGCCCCGCTGTCTAGGCGACGGTCCCTACTTGTCAGGCCAGGAGTCCCTCCCTCTCAGCGCGCCGCGAGGACATTCAGGCGGCGCGCTCGAAGAAGCGCGCGCGCCGAGCATGGGCAGCCACCTAATCAGCGCTCGCCGATTTTCGCGCGCATGCAGTCGCGATACGCCGCGCGGTACTGCGCATCGTCCACCTTCGCGGCATCCATACCCTTCACGAGCGGATCCGGCGTCTGCGAGATCACCGAGCCGGAGGGGTCGGTCTTCTCGCCCGGGCCGCCGCTGCCTGGTGTTGGCGCGCTGGCTCCCGGCTTCCGTGCGTTGCCCACTCCGGGATCGGCCGGGCCGGGTACGATCCCCGGCGCTGTCTGGTCACGCGGGGTGGGCGAGGGGCCGCGCCGATTTGTCTCCGTGCCGGGGTGCGGCAGCGCGCTGGCGCCGCTGCGCGAGGCCGCCTGCTCGTTGCAGCCGGCGATGTCGCTCAGTGTCGGCTCGCGCTGCGCGAGGACGGGCTGCGTCACGGCGACGACGAGCACGGCGACCGTCGAAACGGTTCGGATGATCATGGTGAGCCTCCTCGCGGGACTCCGACTTGCAAGTGCATGGCCTTCGACATCGATGACACGGAGGTGAACGTAACTCCGCGACATCACGCAGATTCAAGGAGGCCGCGATGAGCGACAGGAGACGCGCGAAGAAGCGCCGGGTGGCCGACGTCATGGTGGCGGATGTGGTGACGATCGAGGCCTCGGCGTCGTTGATCACGGCGGCGCGTCGGATGGGCGACGCCAACGTGGGAATGTTGCCGGTGGTCGATCGTGGTCGAGTGGTCGGCGTTCTGACCGACCGCGATCTGGTCGTTCGCGGGATGGCACGCGAGGTCGATCCAGACGCAACCCGCGTGAGCGAGTGCATGTCCGACCGCGTGATCCCGGCGCATCCGGACTGGCCGACCGAGCGGGCCATCGTCACGATGGCGCAGGCGCAGGTAGGCCGTCTTCCAGTGCTCGATGACGACGAGCGGCTGGTCGGCGTCGTCACGCTCAGCTCGATGGCGTTTCGATCGCGCCACAAGGCGGTGGCGCTCGAGGCCGCCCAGGAGGTGTCGCGCCGCTCGGCCCGCGAAGCGGCGTAAAATGTCGGCGCCGAGGGGGAGGCGACGATGGGACTGCTGCTGCGCGGCGGGACGGTCATGGATCCGGGCGCGGGGCTCACGGGCGTGCTCGATGTGCGGGTACGAGACGGGCTGATCACCGAGGTCGCGGCGGCGCTCGCGCCCGACGGCGACACCGTCCACGAGGTCGGCGGGCGCCTCGTGCTACCCGGTCTGATCGATCTGCATGCCCACTGCTTCGCGGGCGCCGCGGATTTCGGCCCGCGCACCGACGACATCGCGCGCTCCACCGGCGTCACGACCTGGATCGACGGCGGCAGCGCCGGGGCGGGGACCTTCGAGGGCATGCGCGAGTGGGTGCTGTCCCGGTCTCGCGTGCGCATGCTGGCCTTCCTCAACATCTCCGCCATCGGGCTCGCGTATCTCAAGATCGGCGAGCTGAATCACCTGGCCTATGCCGACGTCGATGCCGCGGTCGGCGCCGCCCGTGACCATGCCGATCTGATCATCGGGATCAAGGTGCGCAATCAGCTCGAGGTCGTCGGCGACGCCGGGCTCGAGCCGCTGCGTCGCGCCGTGCGCGCCGCCGACGCCATCGGCGGTCGGGTCATGCTCCACTGCACGAACCCGCCGGTGCCGCTGGCCGAGCTGCTGGCGCTGCTGCGACCCGGCGACGTCGTCAGTCACTTCCTGCACGGGCGTGGCCACGGCATCCTCGACGAGAAGGGGAAGGTCAGCCGTGAGGTGCGCGCGGCACGCGAGCGCGGCATCGTGTTCGACGTCGCCCACGGGCGGATGCACGTGAACTTCCCGGTCGTCCGGGCCGCGTTCGCGGAAGGCTTCTATCCGGACACGATCTCGTCCGACCTGACCACCGGCGGCGCCGCCGGCTGCGTGAAGGACCTGCCGACCACGATGGGCAAGTTCCTGAGCCTCGGCATGCCGCTGCCGGACGTGATCCGCGCCGTGACGTCAGCCCCGGCTCGCGTTCTCGGCCGCGCCGGCAAGCTCGGCACGCTCGAGCCCGGCTCGGTGGCCGACGTCGCCGTCTACGCGCTGGAGGAAGGCTCCTTCGATTACGAGGACGCGCATGGCCAGCACATCACCGGCCGCCAGCGCTTCGTGCCGGCGCTCACGCTGCGCGCCGGCGAGGTCTGGTGGCGGGGAGGCCCGCGATGAACATCTTCAAGGCGCAGGCGGTGAAGGATCCGGACCAGATCGCAGGCGCGATCCCGGTGATCGACGTCGGCCCGGCCTTCCGTGGTGAGCCGGGCGGGCTCGAGTCGGTGGCGGCCGCGGTGCGGCGCGCCAGCGAACACGTCGGATTCTTCTACGTCGCCGGCCACGGCGTCGACCCTGCGGTCATCGACGCGGCCTTCGCGGCATCACGCGAGTTTCACGCGCTGCCGCTCGACGACAAGCTGGCGTTGAAGCTCAACGAGAACAACATCGGCTACCTGCCGGTGAACGAGAGCATGCAGCGTGCCTCGACCGTCCACAAGGCCACGCGCCCGAACTTCAACGAGAGCTTCTTCATCAGTCACGAGCGCGGGGCCGACCACCCCGACGTCCTGGCCGGTACGTCGCTGCGCGGCCAGAACCAGTGGCCCGCCGGCCACCTGGGCATGCGCCGGGCCATGGTCGCCTACTTCAAGGCGCTCGAGCGGGTCGGCGAGCAGATCCTGCCGGTGCTGGCGCGGGCGCTCGACATGCCGGCGCAGCACTTCGCGCCGTTCTTCGCCAACGAGGCGCATATCAACCTGCGCTTCTTGCACTATCCGCCGCAGGAGACCGACGACGACGAGCAGTTCGGGCAGGGGCCGCACACCGACAACTCGTTCATGACGTTCCTGGCTCGCGAGGACACGCCGGGGCTCGCCGTGCGGCTGCCGAGCGGCGAGTGGCTGGCGCCGCCCCTCATCGAGGGCACCTTTCTCGTGAATCTCGGGAACATGATGAAGCGCTGGTCGAACGATCGGTTTCTGTCGACGCCGCACGGGGTCATCAACGACTCGGGGCGCGACCGCTACTCGATCGCCTTCTTCTACAGCCCGAACGTCGATGCCGTCATCGAGTGCCTGCCGAGCTGCGTCGGTCCCGACAATCCGCCGCGCTATCCACCGGCGGCGTACGGCGACCTGGTCCGCGCCTTCTACAGCGCGAACTACTTCCACCAGAAGGACTACCCGCGTCAGAGCCCGTAGAGCTCCCGCGCGTTGTCGCAGAGGATGCGCCGGCGAGCGGCGGCCGGCACGTCGCGGAAGTTGTCCGCGATCGCCTGCTGCGAGTCCGGCCACGTGCTGTCGGCGTGCGGATAGTCGGAGGCCCACATGATGCGGTCCTCGCCGACCACGTCGCGCAGCCGCACGCCGACCTCGTCGGTCTGGAACGTCGCCCACAGCTGCCGGCGGAAGTAGGCGCTCGGCGGCATGGTGATCGCGAGCCCGCCCTGCCGCCGCCAGAACTCCTCGGCGTCCATGAACTTGCGATAAGTGTCGTCGAGGCGCTCGAGCATGTACGGCAGCCAGCCGATGCCGGTCTCCGCCAGCACGATGCGCAGCCGCGGATAGCGCTCCAGGGCGCCCGAGAAGATCACCGCCGCCAGCGGCTCATCCATCTGGAGCGTCGAGCAGGCCACGCGCACGCCCATGTTGCCCGGGTGCGAGGCCTTCGGTCCGCTCCAGCTCACCGTGCGCAGCCCGCCGCCGAGATGAAAGCCGATGACGATTCCGGTCTCCGCCGCCGCCTGCCAGAGCGGCTCCCAGACGTCCTCCCAGAGCGGGACCTCGACGCGCGCAGCGAGGAACATGCCGGTGCGTAGACCGAGGGCTCGGAGCTGATACACCTCCTCGGCGGCCGTCTTGGCGTCATCGATCGGAATCAGCCCCACGCCCACGAGGCGCGCCGGCGCCGTGGCGCAGAACTCGGCGAGCCACTCGTTGTAGGCGCGGTAGCAGACGCGTCGCAGCTCCGGATCCTTGATCAGCAGCGGGACGATCGGCCCGTACATCACGGTGGCGTCCACGCCGTCGCGATCCATGTCGGCCAGCCGCAGCGCGGTCGTCGTCGGCCGTAGCACGCCGGGCTCCAGCACCCCGCCGCGGTCGAGGGCCATGCGCCGGCCGCCCTGGGCGCCGGCGGCGCCGCGCCGGCCGCCCCAGGGATCCCACCGATCCGAGCCGCACACCCAGTACGGCCCGTCGTCGGTATCGACGACACGCGGCGCCTGCACGCGCCAGGCGGCGGGCACGCGCGACTGCCAGAGGTCCTTCGGCAGCCACTGCAGATCGATGTGGTCGTCGGCGGAGATGATCTGGTAGTCCATGCGAGGCCTCCTGGCTCCGCTGATTATCCCGCGGCCCCTGTCTTGTCAATGACCGCGGGGCCTGCGATAGTCCGCCGATGCTCGACGTTCTCGTCACGATGCCGTTCACCGACGCGCAGCTCGACCGGCTCCGCCGTGTGTCGCCGGAGCTCCGCGTGACCCGCTCCGACGCGGCCACGGCGGACTACGCGCGCGCCAGGGTCCTGTATGCGGGCGCACCGCCGCGCGACCTGGCCGCGGCGCCCCGCCTCGAGTGGGTCCAGCTCCACATGGCCGGGGTGAACGCCCTCTACGACCATCCGCTGTACACGCAGAGCGTGGCGACGCTGACGACCACCAGCGGTGTTCACGCGGCGACCATCGCCGAGTATGCGATCACGGTCCTGCTGGCGCTCGCGCATCGGGTGCCGGCAATGGTGGAATGGCAGCGACGCGGCGGCTGGCCGCCCGACGAGCAGCGCTGGCCGCTTTTCGTGCCGGCCGAGGTGCGGGGCGCGATGCTCGGCATCATCGGCTACGGCAGCATCGGCCGCGAGCTCGCGCGCATCGCCACCTCTGCGTTCGGCATGCGTGTGCTCGCGTGCAAGCGCGATCCGTCTCGCCGCCAGGACACCGGGTACTGCGCGCCCGGCACCGGCGATCCGGAGGGACGGCTGCCCGAGGCCTGGTTCCCACCCGAGAAGCTGCACGACCTGCTCGCGCGCTCCGACGTCGTGGTCATGGCCGCGCCGCTCACGAGGGAGACGGAGGCGATGATCGGCGCCGCCGAGCTCGCGGCCATGAAGCCGTCCGCTTACTTCGTCAACGTCGGCCGCGGCGCGACCGTGCACGAGCCGGCGCTGGCGGCGGCGCTGCGCGAGCACCGCCTGGCCGGCGCCGCCATCGACGTGTTTGCTCAGGAGCCGCCGCCCGCGGGCCATCCATTCTATTCGCTCGACAACGTGATCGTCTCGCCGCATGTCTCCGGCTTCTTGCCGTCCTACGACGATCGCTGCACCGACCTCTTCGCCGAGAACCTCCGCCGCTATCTGGCGGGCGCGCCGCTGCTGAACCTCGTGGATCGCGCGAAGGGGTACTAGCGCCCAGCGACGCGCCGTATCTGTTTTTGGATCTTGTCGCCGACGGCTGCGCGGCGCATCGTCGACGACGATGCACGCGCTCCTCATCTCGCTGCTCGTGCTCGCGGGCGTCGAACCCGGCGCCGGCGGCTCGACGACGTGGGTCGTCGGTCGCGTGAGCGAGCTGCGGCCGGCGCCGCCGCCCTCGCGCGCGACTGCCGCGGCCGAGCTCGCCGAGGTTCGCCGGCACGCGGCCTCCCGCGACGCCGCCAGCCGCGAGGCGATCGCGTACTGGAATACCGGACCATCCGCGTACCGCTGGAATCAGCTCGCGCTCGCCGCCCTGCTCGAGGACGGCGTATACGCACGT
>Ga0075421_100001480_pt1 | contig 27555 bp, 18 predicted proteins | sample SoiMetdeltSBSDD5_FD_75292 | JGI IMG/M metagenome (GOLD analysis project Ga0075421, IMG submission 75292) | Bulk soil microbial communities from a Populus tree surrounding site in Tennessee, USA - Soil MetaG P. deltoides SBSDD5 | ecosystem: Environmental > Terrestrial > Soil > Tree plantation... | reverse complement strand
GCGCGCGCACCTGGAGCAGCTGACCGCGCGGCACCGCAGGCTGGTTCGGATGGCGCACGTGCTGCCGACGACCGACGACGAGCGCGACGGTCCGCGACAGCTCCTCGGCTTCGCGCTCGCGCAGGAGCTCGTGGACGAGCTGGCCGCCCTCGACCCGTCCCACCTCGACCGGCGGCCGGCGGCGCGCGTGTTGCTGCTGACCAGCCATCCGGACGCCGACCCGTCGCCGCTGCGCGAGCGGCTGGTGGCGCTCGGCGCGGCGGTCGACGAGCAGCGGCAGCCCGCGCCCGCGCTGTGGGAGCTGCAGGAGGACTTCGGCAGGCAGCTCGTCCCCTTCGCCCTCCTGCAGTCGATCGTGGCGTGGCTGGCCTGACCCCGGCAGCAGGCCTTTCCGGTGCGCCGCCGGCGACGGAGGCGGCCGTGCTCTTCGGCGACGGTGGCGGCCTCGTCGGCATCGTCACCGAGCCGCGGGATCCGCGGCCCGGAGCGCCCGCCTTCATCCTGCTCAATGCAGGGAGCACCTACCGCGTGGGACCGAACCGGATCTCCGTGCGGCTGGCCCGGGAGCTCGCCGCGCGCGGCTTCCTCGTGCTGCGCTACGACAACTCCGTCGTCGGCGACAGCCGCCTCCTGGCCGCGGGTCGCGACGCCCCTTCGCGCGAGGAGCTCGAGCAGGAGCCTCGGCAGGCCATGGACTGTCTCGCGGCCACCCGGGGCGCCCGGCGCTTCGCGCTGCTGGGTCTGTGCTCGGGCGCGGTCGTCGCGCTGCGTGCGGCCCGGGACGATCCGGACGTCGCGGGCGTTGCGCTCATCGGCCTGCCGCCGCCGACGGGTGCGCTCGGCGCGCGCACGATGCTGCGCCACTACGCGCGCCTCGCCTTCAAGAGCTCCTTCCGCGGGAAGCAGTGGCGCGCCATCGCCGGCCTGCGCGTGAACTTCGGGCGCGCCGGCGCCACGCTCGCGCAGCTCCTGGGCGCGCGGGCCTCCGTGGGCGGCCTGGGAGCGGCCGTCGCCGCCGGCGAGGACCTGCCGCGTCGCCTCCTGGAGCTGCGTGCCCGCGGCGTGCAGATCCTCCTCGTGCACGCCGAGGGCGACGAGGGCCTCGACCACACCGCGGCCGTGCTGGCCAAGGCGCGCCGCAGGTCTCCGGGCGAGCCGCCGCCTGACATCGAGGTGATCCGCGGAGCCAACCACCTCTTCACGCTGCTGTCGAACCAGGAGACGCTCGTCTCCCGCGTGCTCGGCTGGAGCGAGCGGTTCGTCCAGGAACCGTGACGCCCGCGGGTGACGCCTGACCCTGTCCGGCGTGGGACATCCCCGGTACATTCTCCGCTGGCCTGCGCTTCGGAACGAAACGGAGGACTCACCGTGTCGATGCCCTCGACAGCAGCGGGAGGTGCCGCAGGAAGCTATTCACTCACTCCCGAGGAGCTGCAGCGCTGGGAGACCAAGGGCTACCTGGGTCCGTACACAGCCTGGTCACGCGACGAGATGGAACAGCTGATGCGGCGGATCCGGGCCGTGTACGCACACCCGTCGGCCGCCTTCGGCTTCTACACGACGCGGGATCGACATCTCGACAGCCACGCGCTCTGCATGGCCGGCACTCATCCGGCGATCGTCGAGCGATGCGCCGCTCTCTACGGACCCGACCTCCTGCTGTGGCGATCCCAGTTCTTCCACAAGCCACCCGGCGGCGACGAGATCCTGTACCACCAGGACCTGGGCTTTCCCGGATGGAAGCATCGCATCCCGGCCCTCGAGCCCTGCACGAACGTGGCGGCCTGGCTGGCGTGCACGACAGCGAGCAAGGCGAACGGATGCGTGAAGCTCCTGCCCGGGACACACCTCCAGCCGATGGAGGAACGTCCCACGGATGGATCGGGGCCCTTCGGTCGCGATACCGAGCTCGTGGGACTGGAGCGATTCGAGCCGGTGTACATGGAGCTCGAGCCGGGACAGTTCTTCCTGTTCAACGAGTCCGTGGTGCACGGCTCCGACGCCAACCGTTCGGACACGGACCGGACCGGCGTGGTGTTCCGCTTCACGCCGACGAGCACCAGGATCTACTCGGGTAGGCAATTCGATGACAGCGGCATGCCGGTGAAGGCGTGGCACGCGATCCTGGTCCACGGACGGGACGACGAGGGCCACAACCGCCTGGGGCCGGCGCCTTCCGGCGAGAATCTCCCGGGGCGTGTCGGGCGGCTGATCGGCCGCGTGCGCCGGCGCTACTACCGCCTCGTCCACGGCATGCACTACTCCTGATCCTTTGCCCCGCGGCGACTCGAGCCCTCACGGCTCGCGACCGCGGGACCCGATCAGCCGGCCGGCCTCAGTATCCCCGGCCCTCCGGCGACGCCTGCGCCTTGCCGCGGTGCAGGCGGAACAGCAGGGCCAGGTAGGCGAGCGCGAGCAGCAGGCCGAAGGGCCACCACAGCAGGCCGGCGCGCAGCGACTCGGGCGCCGCGGCGTGCGCCTCGGCGGTCAGCGTGAAGGCGGGATCGAGCGTGGACGGCAGCCACACCGGGTAGACCGCGGCCGCGGTGGCGCCCAGCACGCCCAGCAGGAAGCCCGCCGAGCCGAGGAAGGCCAACAGGTCGCGCCCGCGGCGGCGCGCGTGGAAGCTGGTGGCCAGACCCGCGAGCAGCAGCGCGCTCGCGGCCCAGGCCAGCGGTCGCGCGCCGAGACCGCGCGGCACGTGCGGGGCCAGGACGAAGGTGGCGGCGGTGGCGGCCAGCCAGAGCACGACCACGGCCGGGAACAGGCGCGCCGCGGCGTCGCGGCTGCGCGCGCGCACGGGGCCGTCGGTCTTCCACGCCAGGAACAGCGCGCCGTGGTGCGCCACGGCCGCGAGCGCCGTGACGCCGCAGAGCACCGTGTACCAGTCCAGCAGTCCCGGCGCGCCGGTGGGCGAGAAGGAGTCGAAGAGCGGCAGCGCGAACCAGCCGTCGGCGTCCAGCGGCACGCCGCGCAGCACGTTGCCCAGCGCCGCGCCCAGCAGCACCGGCGCGAGCGTGGAGGCCAACGTGAACACGCCGTCCCAGAAGCCGCGCCACAGGTCGTCGGCCACGTGCGAGCGGAGCTCGAGGGCGATGCCGCGCAGGATCAGCACCCAGATCAGGATGAACACCGCGAGGTAGAAGCCCGAGAGACCTGCAGCGAGCACCTTGGGGAAGGCCAGGAACAGCACGCCGCCGCCGGCCAGCAGCCAGACCTCGTTGCCGTCCCAGTAGGGCCCGATGGCCGCGAGCACCTGGCGCCGCTCGCGGTCGTCGCGCGCCACGTGGTGGTGCAGCGCGCCGGCGCCGAAGTCGAAGCCGTCCAGCACCGCGTACCCGGCCATCATGACCGCGGCCAGCGCGAACCAGAGCGTCACCATGGCCGGTCTCCCGTCATGCGTGCCCGACCGTGGCGGCGCGCGGCCCGTGGCTCACCTCGCGCGCCACCAGCATCAGGAACAGGACGCCGAGCACGAGGTAGAGCCCGGCGAAGCCCAGTGTGGTGAACAGCGTCGATCCGCCATGCACCGTGGGCGAGGCGCCCTCCGCCGTGCGCACCAGCCCGTGCACGACCCACGGCTGGCGACCCAGCTCGGTGGTCAGCCAGCCCGCCGTGTTGGCGATGAACGGGAAGGGGAAGGCCAGCGCCAGGACCCACAGCATCGGCCGGCCGCGAGCGAGCCGGCCGCGCAGGAGCTGCACCGCGGCCAGCGCCATGAGCGCGATGAACAGCGTGCCGAGGCCCACCATGATGTGGAAGGCGTAGTAGAGCAGCTCCACGTTGTCGGGCCACTCGTCGACGGGGTAGTCGTTGAGGCCCTCGACGTTCGCCGAGAAGTCGCCGTAGGCGATGTACGACAGCACCGCCGGCAGGTGAACGGGGTTGTCGAGCCGGCGCTCGGCCACGTTGGGCTGGCCGATCATGGCCAGCGGCGCGCGCGGGCCGCTCTCGAAGTGACCCTCCATGGCGGCCAGCGTGACCGGCTGATGCCGTGCGACGAGCCGGCCCTGCACGTGGCCGGTGGGCATGGCCACCAGCACGGAAGCCAGCAGCCCGGCGATCACGCCGGTGCCCAGCGAGAGCCGCGCCACCATGGCGTGCTCGCCGCGCAGCGTCCAGTACGCGCCCGCCGCCGCCATGGCGAAGCCGCCCGTCACGACCGCGCCGGCCATGGTGTGCGCGTACTCCGCCAGCGCCCAGGGGTTCAGCAGGTAGGTCGAAAGATCCGCGATGCGGAAGTTGCCCGCGGCGTCCAGCGCGTGACCGACCGGGTGCTGCATGAAGGCGTTGGTGGTCACGATGAAGTAGCCCGACAGCCAGCTCCCGGCGAACAGGGCCAGCGCCGCTGCGAAGTGCCCGCGCGGCCCGAGGCGCTTCTCGCCCCACAGCAGCAGCGCCAGGAAGCTCGACTCGAGGAAGAAGGCGAAGATCCCCTCCATCGCCAGCGTCTGGCCGATGACGCCGCCGGTGCGGGCCGAGAAGGCGGCCCAGTTCGTGCCGAACTGGAACTCCATGGGAATGCCGGTGACCACGCCCATGGCGAAGGCCAGGCCGAAGATGCGCGTCCAGAAGCGCGCCGCATCGGCGTAGTCGGCGCAGCCGGTGCGCAGGCCGAGCGCCTTGAGCACCACGATCAGGGGGATGAGGCCCAGCGTGAGCTGCGGGAACAGGTAGTGGTACACGTTGGTGAAGCCGAACTGCAGGCGGTGCCAGAACAGCGGGTCACTCACCACGCGCCTCCCGGGGCAGCTCCCTGTGGCCGACGGTGCGCCATTGTCGGCGGCGGGCGGGCCGCAAGCCAGTGTCTCCACCGGCGCCGGCGGTCGCCACCGTCACGCGCCGCGCCGGGGACCCGCTGCGATCAGGCCTCGGCGAACTGGATGACGACTTTCACGTCGTCCGACCGCCGTTGCAGGGCGCGCATGAACTGTTCCTGCGGCTCGCGCCGCGTGACGAGGCGTGCGAGCCACGCGGCGTCCGCCCGCACCAGGACCTGTCCCGCCTTGTACCAGTGCCGCCTGTTGGCGTTGACGCTGCCGACCACGACATTGTTGTGCAGCACGACGCTGGAGGCCACGTCGGCCGTGCTGAGGCCCACCGTCCGCCCGCCGCTCCCGACGCCGGTGAGACACACGACGCCTCCCGGCGCGACGGCCTGGATGGCGTCGGCGATGACCTGCCCGACGCCGGTGCACTCGACGATCACGTCCGGCTGGAAGCCGACGTCCCCGATGGCACCGGTGTGATACGTCGCGCCGAGGTCACGGACGAGCTCGGGCTTGGGCCCCGAGTCCACCCGGTCGAGGACGTGGACCTCGAGCCCGTGCTGCTGGCCGACGAGGGCCGCCAGCAGGCCGATCGGCCCCGCGCCGGTCACGAGCACGGTCCGCGGCTCCCACAGGGCGCGATGGCCGACCGCCGCGACCTGCTCCCACGCCTTCGCGACGACCGTCGTGGGCTCGAGCAGCACGCCTAACAGGCCGAGCGAGCGGTCCACCTTCATGGCGTACTCGGGCTCGATCCGCCAGCGCTCGGCCATGAAGCCGTCGAGCTCCTTGATGCCGCGTTCGGTGTACTGGCCGTTGCGGCACATGTCCCACTCGCCCACCGCACAGTTGGGGCAAGGCACCGGATCCGGACGCCGGACGATCCCGACCACGAGATCGCCCTTCCGCAGCGCGCCGCCCGGGCCCGGGTCCACCACCCGGCCGAGCGATTCGTGGCCGAGCACGAGACGCGGCCTGCCGCGGGGCGCCCAGCCGTACTTGCCCGCCACGATCTCGACGTCGGTCCCGCACACGCCGACCGCGACGGCTTCCACGAGGACCGAACCGGCGCGCGCGTCCGGTTCCGGGACGTCTTCCAGGCGAGCGCTGTCGGGCTTGTGCGGTTCGACGGTGATGGCCTTCATGGCGAGTCCTCCAGCGCGCGCCGGAGCCGCTCCACGCACCACCGCGATTTCTCGCGGTAGGCGTGCGGCGACGTCAGGCCCAGCACCTCCGAGAACAGGCGGTTGGCGCCGGTGCCGTCGGAGAGCCCGGTCTTCCTGCGGCAGGCCAGCCGCTCGGGCAGGAGCCCGCTGCGCGTGGCGGCCTCGCGCAGCACGCGCTTCTCGATGCCGTCCACGAAGCACAGCCCGCGCGGGACCCGCGTCGCGACATCCATCACGTCCGGATCCCAGAAGACGTGCCGCACCGACAGGCCGCGCGACCAGGCAGAGAAGGGCGACAGCTCGCCGGTCCAGCGCGTGCGCTCCACGAGCTGCGCCGTGCTGGACAGGCCCACGGCCCGCATGTACTCCACGTGCCGCAGCATGCCGTCGAAGAGCAGGTCCGAGCCGTAGCCGGTGACGACCCGGCGGCACGTGACGGCCGCAGCCGCGTCCAGCGCCGAGAACTGCAGCAGGATCTCTGCCGTCAGGCCGTCGAAGACCTCGTTCTGCACCACGACCCGCTCGAGCTCGGCGCGCAGCGCCGCGGCGTCCAGGTGCACCTCGCGGTGCTCCGTGCCGAGGCCCTCCGCGAGCGAGCGGGCGTCGGCGAATTCGTCGCCGTGTCGCGTGCCCAGCGAATACGTCCGGACCTCGCCCTGGCGGCGGGCGAGCGCGCAGGCCACGGACGAGTCGATGCCGCCCGAGACGTAGGCGGCCGTGCCCAGCGGCGCGGCGGGCAGCGCGCGGTCGAGCGCCTCGCCCAGCCGCGCCGGCCAGTCCTGCCCGCGCCCGTCGGTCTCGCGCACGCAGTCGAAGCGCCGGGGCGAGCCCTCCACGAGGGCCTCGCCCCGCAAAAGGCGCAGCGCGGCCCCCGGCGGCAGCCGCAGCAGGTCCTCGAAGGGCGACCAGTCCGGCGCGCGCGGTCCCTGCGCGAGCAGCTCGTCATCGCGTCGCAGGCGCACGGGCGCCAGAGCCGCGAGCGCCTTGGCCTCGGGCGAGACCAGCCAGCCGTCCGCGGCTCGCGCGTAGAAGACCGGGCACGTGCCCAGCGGATCCGTGCGCACGACGAGCGAGCTCCCTTCGACGCGCAGCTCGACGTCGGCCGTGCCCGCGTCCAGCGTGACGCGCGCCCGGCCGGGCGAGGCGGCCAGCAGCGAGGTCGCGATGACCGACACGTCCGGCGTGGCCAGCACCTCGCGCAGCGGCCCGCGGTACGGGCACAGCCGGGCGGCGAGCGCCTCGAGCGTCTCGCCCGCGAGCGGCCGCAATCGGGGAAGCACGATGAAGGGCATGTCAGCCGGACGGTCGCGCGGCCGGCCGCCGGCTCACGACGGGAGCTCGTAGCTCAGGGAGGCGGCAAGGCGCCCGGCCTCCTCGCCCAGCGGCCGCGGCAGGCGCACGCCGCGCCAGGTCTCACCGAGGCGCGCGTCGATGGCACCGCGCCCGTGCAGGCCCGGATCGCCGGGCCCGCCGAACATGCGGCCCTGCCCATAGGGATCGAGCACCGCGGCGTCGAACGGGACGCCGAGGAAGGCGCACAGCTCGCGCAGCACGTCGTCCGGCGCGCGCACGAGCCGCTCGTAGTGCACGAGGTGGAAGCGCTCCTTGCCGATCTGCGCTCCGAAGTCGAGCAGGTTCTTGTTGGCGACCGTCCACGAGCGCTCGGCGACGTCGTGCGGGTCGCCGTCGAGGCGCCGGATGCGGTCGAGGCGGTTGCGCACGAAGGACTCGATGACCGCGTACGGGTGGCGCACGAGGCCGATGTAGCGCGGAGCGTCGAACAGCGTCTCGGCGAGCTGCAGCGTGCGCGTGTCGAGCGCGTAGGTGGGCGTCTTGTCCACCAGCATGCGGCCGCCGTCGTCCAGCAGCAGGCCGTAGACCTCGCGCGCCGGGGCGTCGCGCGCGACCAGCGCCTCCACCTGCGCCAGCGCCGCGTCGAAGGCCAGCTCGCGCCGCGCCATGAGCGCGCGCACGAGCCCGTCGCGGTAGAAGGAGGCGAAGGGATCCTCGCTCCAGGCGCGCATGCCGTCGTGGTCGAGCAGGAACAGCTCGGGCGGACAGAACAGGCGCGGATGGGCCGAGAGCATGAGCCGCAGCAGCGTCGAGCCCGAGCGCGGCGACGACAGCAGGAAGGCCACCTTGCTGCGCGGCGCCGCGGGAGCGGCCGTGTGCGCCGCGGCCTGCAGCGGCCGGGAAGGGTGTTCGAGCACCTCTACCCTCGCGTGCGTCGCCGGTTTCTCCGCGGCGCGCGCCAGCTCCGCGTCGATCAGGCGGACGAGCGCCGGCTGGCTCGGGTGCGCGCGGATCTCGGGCGCGTAGAGCGCCAGCGACAGGTCGCGCCGCAGTGCCATGCTCAGGTGCGCGGCGATGAGCGTCTGGTCCAGCCCGTGGAGGCCGCCGTCCGCGGGCAACGTGCCGCGCGGCACGCCGAGGGCCTCGGCCACCTGCTCGCCCAGCCAGTCGGCGAGCAGCGCGCGGCGCGCCTCGCCCGTGGCCTCTCGCAGCCGCTCGCCGAGCCGACCGTTCGCGGCGGCCGCGGGCGCGGCCCGGCCCGGCTGCGCCGCGGCCGGCGTCCCGTGGGTCTTGCGGATCTGCGCCACGAGGCCGGCGATGGTCGGCCGCGCGAAGAGCGAGGCCAGCGAGATCTCGGCGTCGGCGTAGCGCTCGCGCAGGCGGGCGAGCATCTGCGTCGCCAGGAGCGAGTTGCCGCCCTGCTCGAAGAAGCTGTCCTGCGGCGTCGCGCGCTGGATGCCGAGGAGCTGCGTCCACACGCGCGTCACGGTGGCCTCGATGTCGTCGGCGGCTGCGGACGTCGCGGGCGCAGACGGTGGCGCCGGCGCGGAGGCGGCCTGCGGCACGGGAGCCGCCGCCGTCCCGGCCGGCGCCGGCGGCGCCGCGAGCAGCTCCCGGCGCGCCTGCAGGGGCGTGGTCGACACGAGCACGTGCGCGTGCGGCGACGCCACGACGCGGCGGAAGACATCCACGCCCTCGGCGCACGTGAGGCCGTCGCGCAGGATCTGCCGCTTGCGCTCGCGCAGCGGCTCGGGCACGACGGCGTCGAAGGCCATGCCCACCTCGGCCCACGTGTCCCAACCGACGGACAGCCAGCGCGTGCGGCCAGGACGCCGCGCGGAGGCGAAGGCATCCAGGAAGGCGTTGCCCGCCACGTAGGCCGCCTGCCCGATCCCGCCCAGCACCGTGGCGACCGCGGAGCACAGCACGACCAGGGACGGCTCGTCGCCGCACACCTCCGCCAGCACGCGCGTGCCCTCGACCTTGGCGCGCAGCGGCGCGTCGGAGAGCGGCTCCCCGGGCGAGCGCGCGAGGCCCTCGGCGGCGACGCCGGCCGCGTGGATCACTCCGTCCAGCGAGCCGAAGCGCGCCCGCGCAGCCTGCAGCGCGCGGGCCATGTCGGAGCGGCTCGTGACGTCGGCCTGCACGACGAGCACCTCCGCACCCAGCGCCTCCAGCTCCAGCACGCGGCGCACGATCTCGCTCCCGGGGGACGCAGGACCCTGCGCGATGTCCTTCCAACGCTCGCGCGGCGGCAGGCCGCGGCGGCTACACAGCACGAGCCGCGCCTGGCTGTGCTCGGCGAGGAAGCGCGCAAGCGTGAGTCCGACGCCGCCGAGCCCGCCCGTGACGAGCCACGTGCCCCGCACGCGCAACGCAGCGACGTCCTCTCTGCTCTCGAGCAGCACGGGCTCGATCTGCGGCAGCCAGCGGTGTCCGCCGCGCAGCGCCACGAGCGGCTCGTCCGCGGGAAGGAGCAGCTCCTCGTGCAGCTGCGCGACGTCGCCCTCCGCGAGCGAGGGTCCGGCCGACACGTCCACGTCCACGAGGCGCAGGCGCAGCGCGGGATGCTCCTGCGGCAGCACGCGACACGCGCCGAGGACGGTCGCGCGGTCCGGCGACGGAGTCTCGCCGGTCACGTCATGCGCGCGTCGCACGACGACGGTGAGCTGCGCGTCGTCCTGGCCGCGCGCCGCCAGCGCCTCCACGAGCCGGACGAGGGAGGCGTGCCCGGCAGCCAGCGCCGCGGCCGGCGTCAGCTCCTGCGGCGTGGCGAGTCCGAGGTGCACGATGCGGGACGGGATGTCGGTGCCGGGCTCGTCGCCCGGCCGCACGACGACGAGCTGCTGGCCGTCGGCCTGCAGGCGCCGCAGGAGCGGGTCCCAGAAGCCGCTGTCATCCGCCACCACGAGCCAGCGCGTGCCCGCGGGCGCGCGGGACGCGGCCGGCACCGGGGCGGCGCGTTTCCACGAAGGCACGTGGAACCAGTTCGCCGGATCCTCGCGACGCGCGGCCGCGGCGGCCGGGCGGGGCGCGCCGCCGGCGCCGGCGTCGATCCAGTGGCGCACGCGAGAGAACGGATACGTGGGCAGCGGGACGCGGCGGCGGCGCTCGTGACGCGCGAAGCCGCGCCAGTCCACCGGCACGCCGGCCACCCAGAGCCGGCCGAGGGCTTCCACGAGCGTCGTGGCGTCCGACCGCTCGTCCTGCGGGTGACGCATGGACGACACCACGCGCGCTCCGTCGTTCTCGCTCGCCAGCGTGCCCAGCGTGCGGCCGGGGCCGACCTCCAGCAGCACGCGGTCCGGAGCGTCACGCAGCAGCCGCAGGCCGTCGGAGAAACGCACGGTGTCGCGCAGCTGCCGCGCCCAGTACGCGGGATCGAGCGCCTGCTCCGCCGTGATCCACGTGCCCGTGAGGCTGGACACGAACGCCTTCTCGGGCGGCTTGCGCGGGACGCGCCGCACGGCCTCGGTGAAGGCCGGCAGGATCGGATCCATCATCCCGGAATGGAAGGCGTGCGACACGGCGAGGCGCCGGCAGGTGATGCCCAGCTGCGCCTGCAGCGCCTGCAGGGCCGGCACGGGGCCGGACACCGTGCACAGCCGTGGGGCGTTCACCGCAGCCAGCGCCAGCTCCCGGCCGAGCAGCGGCACCACCTCCTCCGGCGCGAGCGGCACCGAGAGCATTGCGCCCTCGGGCAGCGACTGCATGAGCCGGCCGCGCAGGGCCACGAGCTGCAGGGCGTGCTCCAGCCGGAAGACCTGCGTGAGGCAGGCAGCGACGTACTCGCCCACGCTGTGCCCGAGCATGGTGTCGGGCTGCACGCCCCATTCCATCCACTGGAGCGCGAGGGCGTACTCGACCACGAAGAGCGCCGGTTGCGCGAACTCCGTGCGCATGAGCTGCGCGGAGGCGCAGCCGTCCGCCGCCGGCGCGAAGAGCAGCTCGCGCAGGTCGAGGCCGAGGTGCGGGCGCAAGTGCTCGCAGCAGGCGTCGACGTGCTCGCGGAAGATGCGCTCGCCGGCATGGAGCTCGGCGCCCATGCCAGCGTGCTGCGCGCCCTGGCCCGGGAACAGGAAGGCCACGCTCGGGCGCGCGTTGCCGGGGTTCCCCTGCAGGGCGCCGGCGCCGCCGAGCGTCGCGAGCAGCTGCCGCGGCTGAGCGTCGCGGTCCACGACGAAGGCGCGACGGTGCTCCAGGGCGCGGCGCCCCGCCTGCAGCGTGAAGGCCACGTCGGGGAGCGGCAGGTCCGCCTCGCGGCGCAGGTGCGCGACGAGGCCGGCGCCGGCGGCGTCGAGCGCCGCGGCCGTGCGCGCCGAGAGCACGACGAGCTGCTGGCACCGCGACGGCGTGGTCGGCACGGGCGGCGGGGCCTGCTCCAGCACGACGTGCGCATTGGTGCCGCCCATGCCGAAGGAGCTGACGCCCGCACGGCGGGGCGCCCCGTCGGTGCGCCACGCGCGCAGCTCGGAGTTCACGAAGAAGGGCCCGCGCTCGAGCTCGAGCTGCGGATTCGCCCGCTCGAAGTGCAGCGTGGGCGGGATCTGCGCGTGCTCCAGGGCGAGCACGGCCTTGATGAAGCCGGCGATGCCCGAGGCCACGTCGAGGTGGCCGACGTTGCCCTTCACCGAGCCGAGCGCGCACTGGCCCTGCCGCGCGCCGCCCACGCGGAAGGCCTGCGTCAGCGCGGCCACCTCCACCGGGTCGCCCAGCGGCGTGCCGGTGCCGTGCGCCTCGACGAAGCCGATGCTGCGCGAGTCGACGCCCGCGACGGCCTGCGCCATGGCCACCACCGCCGCCTGCCGCTCGACGCTGGGCGCCGTGAAGCCCAGCTTGCTGTCGCCGTCGTTGTTGACGGCGGCGCCGCGGACGACGGCGTGGATCGTGTCGCCGTCCGCGAGGGCGTCGGCCAGCCGCCGCAGCACCACGACGCCGAGGCCGCTGCCGAACACCGTGCCCTGCGCGCGGGCGTCGAAGGGACGGCAGTTGCCGTCCGGCGAGAGGATGCTCTCGGGCACGTGCACGTAGCCGCGCCGCTGCGGCAGCCGCAGGGCCACGCCGCCGGCCAGCGCGAGGTCGCACTGGTGGCTGGCCAGCGCCTGGCAGGCCAGCGCGACGGCCACGAGCGACGACGAGCAGCCGCTCTGCACGACGAGGCTGGGCCCGGTGAGGCCGAGGTGGTACGCGGTGCGCGCCGCCAGGAAGTCCTTGTCGTTGCCGAGCAGCGTGGTGAGGTCGTCGAGACCCTCGCCGGCGGGCAGCACGTGCTCCAGCAGGTAGCGGTCCAGGCTGCTCGCCGCCCAGACGCCGATGGTGCCGCCGAAGCCGTGCGCGTCGTGGCCGGCGTGCTCGAGCGCGCCCCACGCCGCCTGCAGGAACAGCCGCTGCTGCGGGTCGAGGCGCCGCGCGTCGCGCGGGCTGTAGCCGAAGAAGGCGGCATCGAAGTCCTCGACGCCCTCGAGCAAGGCCGCAGCGCGCACGTAGCGCGGATCCGCGAGCTGCGCCGGCTCGACGCCCGCGCGGCGCAGGTCCTCTTCCGCGAGCGGTCGGATGGACTCGACTCCGTCGCGCAGGTTGCGCCAGAAGGTCTCGACGTCCGGCGCGCCCGGGAAGCGCCCGGCCAGCCCGATGACGGCCACGCCCTCGGTCGCAGCGCCTGCCGACGCACCTGTCATCCGGTTGTCCCTGTCGCGAAGGACCCGAACGTACTGGAGGAACCCGCTCCTGCCTAGCAGCCCGTCCGGGTGCCGGACTGGTGCCCCTTGGCGACCTGCCTTATTCTGGCTCCCCGCCGCACGGGAGGCGGCGGCGGGCGAGGACCTGCGCATGAACCCAGCCCTGCTCGAGGTGCGTCCCCTCGAGGCACCGCTCGGTGCCGAGGTCATGGGCGTGGATGCGAGCGAGCCGCTCGCCCCCGACGTCGTGCGCACGCTCAAGCACGCCGTGGCCACGCACGGTTGCGTGCTGCTGCGCGGCCAGGCGCCGCTGCCGGAGGCGGGACACGTCGCCTTCGCCGAGTGCTTCGGCGAGACCACCATCCCGTGGCTGAACGCCGTCGAGCTCAACACGCTGGCGCGCATCAAGGAGCTGCCGGGCCGGCCCGGCTACACCGGCGAGCACCCGGGCGTGGTCTACTTCGTGAACGGGCCCGGCTACCGCGACAAGCCGGACGACGGCTACCTGCAGGGCTGGCACGCGGACATGACCCACCTGCAGGTGCCGCTGCATTACGCGACGCTGAACGCCATCGAGGCGCCGAGCTACGGCTACGAGACCTGGCTCTCCAACCAGTACCTGGCCTACGAGGCGCTCGATCCGGCGCTGCGCGCGCGCGTGGACGCGCTGTCCATCAAGCACAGCTTCCAGCACGTCTTCCCGCGGCTGCCACCGGTGGTGCACCCCATCGCGCTGACGCACCCGCTCTCGGGGCGCAAGGCCATCTACGGCATCCCCGGCGTCGCGGAGGGCTGCCCGATCGGCGTCTCGCCCGAGGAGGGCGCCGGGATCATGGCCGCGCTGACGGCGCACCTCGACGACGACCGCTTCGTGTACCACCACACGTGGCGCACGGGCGACATCATGATCTGGGACAACCGCTGCGTGCTGCACCGGCGCGGACCGCAGGCGGCGGGGCAGACGCGGATCCTGCGGCGCGTGATGGCCGGCGACGGCGATCCGCAGACGGTGCGGCTCATGCTGCAGGGGCTGGCGGCGACCTGAGGCTTCAGACCGGTGGCTTGCAGCCCCGAAGGCTGCGCCAGGCATCACGCGGCAACCGGTAGTGCTCGAGGAACCGCAGGCTGTCATCGGCCAGGCGTTCCAGCGCCCAGGCCCGCGTCTCCCCGTCCCAGATCGGCCGCTTCTCCGCGCGCACGCCCAGCACGCCGGCGAAGCTGTCGCGCACCCGCTGCGGCAGCACGCCGACGACCGACTGATACACCTTCCGCCTCCGTGGCGAGGCCCACAGCCGCCACAGCGCGTCGCGCGGCTGGAGACGCTCGCTCGACCGGTTGAGGTGCACCGTCTCGTCCGGCAGCGGCCAGTCCGGATCGACTCCCAGGAATTCGAAGCACCGGCGCAGCACGTCACGCGGCCGCGCCGCGAGATCCTCGAAGAGCAGCACGAGGAGCTGCTCGTCGGGGAAGCGGCCACGGTACTCGGCCAGCTCGCGCCAGTAGTTGGTGGACTCGACGATGCAGTCTGCCTGGCGCCGCACCGCCACGTTGAAGTCGCCGTCCACGTGCATGCCCGGCGGCGTGCCCTTCACCCCCACGCGCTGGAACGGACTCTCCGTGAAGAAATGCCGGAGCTGCAGCCAGACCGACTCCATGCGCTCGACGGGGTCGCGCGCAATGTAGATGAGCTTGAGCCCTGGCCCGTAGGCGGCGATGCGCTCGGCGGCGCGCGGGAAGAGCCGGCGCACGCTGTAGGTCGTGCTGGCCTCGCCGCGCGCGCGCGCCGCGCCGGCGCGCTCGAAGTGCGCCTCGTACCAGGCCGGGCCGCGCGCGAAGACCTCGTCGAAGCTGAAGTAGTGCAGCTCCTTGGGGTCCGAGACGAAGACCTCGGGGTGCAGCCCCAGCTGGCGGGACAGGCTGGTGGTCCCGGCCTTCGCGGCGCCGATCACGAGGAAGGTGGGCTTCATGCGCCCGTCAGGGGCTGTGGCCACGTGTGCGGGACAGCTGTTCGCGCTGGCGCCGGGCGAGCTCGAGCGACTGGTCGAGCACGTCACTCGTCCTCCGCCCGCTCAGGGCCTGCGCCTGGGCGCGCACGGTCGGCCAGCGGAACAGGTCCACGATCGTCAGCGCGGGATCGAAGCGCTCGCGGAGCCGCGTGTGCAGCTCCGCCAGCCGCAGCGAGTCGCCACCCTGCGCGAAGAAGTCCTCGACCACGCTGACGTGCTCGCGGTGCAGGATCTCGCCCCACAGGTGCGCCAGCTCGCGCTCGAGCGCGTCGCCCGGAGCGACGTCCGCGGGGCGCGTGCGCGCCGCCGGCTCCGGGAGGCGCGAGTAGAGCACCTTGCCGAGCGTGCTGCGGGGCAGCGATGCCAGCAGCTCGACGCGGCTGGGCACCTTGAAGGCCGACAGCGACTCGGCCACGCGCCGTCGCACGGCCTGCACGGCGTCCGCCGGCCCCGCGCCGGCGCGCGGCGCGACGAACGCCACCACCTCCTGGCCGCCGCTCGCGTCCGCGACGCCCTTCACCGCGCACTCCGCCACCCACGGCAGCGCCTCGATCGCGTGCTCGATCTCGTGCGGGTCGGCCTTGGAGCCGTTCACGTTGAGGAAGCCGCTGGCGCGGCCCACGATCGCGAGCGCGCCGCCGTCCGTGACGCGCACCAGGTCCTGCGTGCGCCACCAGCCGTCGGGCGTGCGCACGCGGTCGATGTCGTCGTCGAGGTAGCCGCGCGCGTCGCCGGGCGAGCGGACCCACAGCTCGCCCACGCCCTGCGGATCGGGCTCGTGGATCTTCCACTGCAGGCCGGGCAGCACCGGGCCCACGTCGTCGAAGCGCGGCGGCGGCTGCGGCAAGGGGCAGCAGACCACTCCGATCTCCGTCATGCCGTAGCCGGCGCGGATGCGCCGGCCGAAGCGCTCCGCGAATCCGCGCGCGACGTCCGGGTGCAGCGCGGCGCTGCCGCACAGCGGCACGCGCAGCGAGGCGAGGGCCGCCGGCGTCACGTCGCTCTCCAGCAGCCGCGACCAGAAGCGCGGCATGCCGCTCACGTGCGTGACGCCGTGCCGCTCGATGGCCGCGGCCACCGCCTCGGGCGTGGCCAGGCGCGGATCCATGAGCACCAGCTCCGCGCCGGCCGCGAGCGCCGGCAGCGAGATGCAGTCGAGCCCGTGGCAGTGGCTGAGCGGGACCATGCACAGCATCCGGTCGCCCGGCTGCAGCGAGAAGGCGGCGGCCGCGGCCGCGATGCGGAACTCCAGCGCCTCGCGGGTCACGACGATCGGCTTGGGGCGGCCGGTCGTGCCCGAGCTCCAGTGCACGACGGCGGCATCGAGCAGCCCGGACCGCAGCAGGAGCCCGGCGCACGGGCTGCGCGACCGCACGCGGCCGAGGCTGTCGAGCAGCAGGCACCCGGCGCCGGGCAGCGCGTCCGTCTCGCTCTGCACCAGCGCCACGGCCCCGAGGCGCGCGGAGGCGTAGGCGCGCTCCGCGTCCGTTCCGTGCGGGTCCAGCAGCACCGCCGGCCGCCGCGCGGCGAGGCCGCCGAGGAAGGCCACGAGGAAGGAAGGCTCGTTGCCGATGCGGATCCCGACGAGCGCGCCCTCCGGCAGCGCCGCGAGCTCGCCGGCGAAGGCCTGCACGCGCGCCGCGAGCGTGGCGCCGTCGATCACCGCGTCGCACCAGCGGAGCGCCGTCTCCCCCGGCGGCCGCCCGCCCCGCAGTAGGACGTCGATCACGACCGCCGCCCCAGCACGCGGTCGAAGTGCGCGTCGGCCGCGCCGCCGAAGAAGGTGACCGCGTGGATGCGGGCGGCCTCCGGGGCCACCTCGTCCAGGGCGCGCGACAGGCGCGCGTTGTGGATGCGCTTGGTGAGCCGCCAGGGCAGCGGTGGATAGCCGCACAGGGTGTCCAGTCGCGCGCGGGCCGCGGCTTGCAGCCCCGCGGCCGGCTGCACTTCGTCGACGAGTCGCAGCGCGTGCGCCTGCGCCGCGTCCAGCCGCGCGCAGCCGACGACGAGCTGCATCATGACCGCGCGCCCGAAGAGCGCTTCGAGGATCGTGCTGCCCAGCGGGCAGGGCACGCCGTTGGCGAGCTCGGGCATCTGGTATCCGGAGCGGTCGGTGCCCACGCGCCAGTCGGCCATGAGCGCGACCTGCAGGCCCTGGCCGATGGCGTGATGGTCGATCGCGGCCACGAGCGGCTTGGAGATGGAGAGCAGCGCCTGATAGCTGCGCACGATGTCGCGCAGGTAGTCCTCGAATTCCTCGCGCGTGCGGAGCGTGCGGATCGACGTGAAGTCGCCGCCCACCGAGAAGGAGCGGCCTTCGCCGCCCCAGAGGAGCACGCCGCGCACGGCGTCGTCGGCCTCGAGCTGCCGCCCCAGCTCGACGAGCTGGCGCGTCATCTCGAGCGTGAAGGGGTTGAGCGGATTCTCGTGCCTCAGCGTGAGCACCGCCAGCCCGCCTTCCTGCTGCAGCTCGATCATCGCTCCTCCCGGTGCGGATGGATGCGCACGGCCATCTGGCCCGGCCGGTGCAGGTTGTCGAGCATGAGCTGATGCGCCTGGCCGATCTCCTCGAACGGGAAGACCTCGGAGAGGCACGGATCGAGCTCACCGCGCGCGGCCAGGTCGAGAACCGCCCGGCACTCCCGCGCGCTGGCGTAGTGCGATCCCTGGAGGCGCTTCTGGCGCGTCCAGAGGTAGCGCAGGTCCAGGGCCGTGGTGTGGCCCGTGGTGGCGCCGCACGTCACGACCATGCCGGCCGCGTCGCACACGTGCAGCGACGTGGCCAGGGTATCCTCGCCCGGGTGCTCCAGCACGATCCGCGGGTCGCGCGGCTCCCCGAGCACCTCGCGGAAGCGCCGCTGGAAGGCGCGGACGCCGGCCCTCCAGCGTGCCACACCGGCGGCGTCCTCGGCGCGCGGCGGCGAGCCCCAGTGGTCGAAGTCACGCCGGTCGATGACGCCGCGCGCGCCGAGCGCGAGGCAGTGCCGCGCGCGTTCGTCGCTGGACACGACGGCGATCGGGATCCCGCCGCGGTGCCGCACGATCTGGATGGCCATCGACCCGAGGCCGCCGGCGCCGCCCCACACGAGCACGGGGTCACCACGCTGCACGGTGTGCGGCGGCCAGCCGCAGAGCTGGCGCCAGGCCGTCGCCGCCGTGGCCAGGAAGCAGCCCGCCTGCTCCCATGTCAGCTGCTGCGGCTTGCTGTGGCACTGCGCGGCGGGCACGACGGTGAACTGCGCGAACGAACCCCAGTTCGACTCGTACCCCCAGGCCGGGGGCGTCGCGCCGGCCCCCGACTCGTCCTCGGAGAGGCCGCTGGAGAGGATGACGTGGTCGCCGATGGCGAACTGCGTCACGCCCGCGCCCAGGGCCCACACGACGCCGGCGCCGTCGGAGCCGCCCACGTGGAACGGGCACGGATCGCCGAGCCGGCCGCGCGTGGCGATCACGTCGAGCGGCCTGCCCAGCGCCGCCCAGACGCCGTTGTAGTTCACGCCCGCGGCCTCGACCTTCACCAGCACCTGGCCCGGCCGCACCTGCGGCACGTCCACGACCTCGAGCGCGTAGGCGCTGCGCGGCGGGCCATAGCGCTCGCGGCGCACCACGGCCGCCACCATCTGGCGCGGCACGACGCCGGGCGGAGGCAGGACCGGCACCTTCACCGGGGCATCAGGCATGCGGCGTCCCCCGCTTCGGCCGCAGCAGCAGCTGGCGGAGCACGCGGCCGAGCGCGCCGCGGCGCGCGGGAGCGGCGCGGGCGTGCCGGCCCTCGCAGGCGGCCGCGAGCTGCCCGAGGTTGCCCACGAGCAGGTCCCGCGGCTCCAGCGTCACGCCCCGCTGCCGCTCGATCGCGTGCAGGGCCTCCATCGCCAGCAGCGAGTGGCCGCCGAGGTCGAAGAAGTTGTCGGAGAGGCCGACGACCTGCACGCCCAGCAGCCTGCGCCAGAGGTCCGCGAGCCAGATCTCGGTGGGCGTCGACGGCGGCCGCCCGCGCGCCTCGTGCCCGGTCGCGGGCGCGTCCAGCGTGGCGAGCCGCGCGAGATCGAGCTTCTGGCCGGGGGTCCGCGGCAGCGCCGCGTGAGCCACGAAGCGCGCGGGCACCATGAAGGCCGGAAGCTCGGCCTGCAGGCTTGCCCGCAGCTCGTCGACGTGCGCCGTCGCGTTCGGTCGTGCAACGACGTGCGCGACGAGGTGCGCGCCGTGGCGGGGGTCCTCCCTGAGGACGACCGCGCACTCGGCCACGGCCGGGTGGCGCGACAGCACGCGCTCGATCTCGCCCAGCTCGATGCGGTAGCTGCGCAGCTTCACCTGGCGGTCGCGTCGCCCATGGAACTCGACCGATCCGTCGGGGAGGAACCGGGCGCGGTCGCCGGTGCGGTACATCCGCTCGCCTTCGCGCAGCGGATTGCGCACGAAGGCCTGCGCCGTCAGCTCCGGCCGGCGCCAGTACCCGCGCGCGAGCCCGACGCCGCCGAGGCACAGCTCGCCCACCACGCCGACCGGCTGCGGCTGGTCCTGCGCGTCCAGCACGAAGGCCTGCATGTTCGGGAGCGGCCTGCCGATCGGGACCGGCCCGCCGCCCTCCGTCACGCGCGCCGCCAGGGCCCAGACCGAGGCCTCGGTCGGGCCATAGAGGTTCCACAACTCGCCGCAGCGCGGGAGCAGCTCGTCGGCCAGCTCGCGCGTGAGCGTCTCGGCGCCGCAGAGCAGCCGCAGCCGGCTCCCGCCGCGCCAGCCGGAACCGAGCAGCAGCCGGAAGGTCGTGGGCGTGGCCTGCAGCACGGTGACCGACACGTCGTCGATCAGGGCCGCGAGCGCGCGGCCGTCCGTCGTGTGGCGCTCGTCCGCGATGACGGCGCGCGCCCCCGTGACGAGCGGCAGGAACAGCTCGACCACCGCGATGTCGAACGACACGGAGGTGAGCGCCAGCAGCACGTCGTCCGCCGCGAGCCCCGGCTCGCGCGCCATGCCGAGGAGCAGGTTGATCACGCCGCGCTGCGTGACCGCCACGCCCTTCGGCCGGCCGGTCGAGCCCGAGGTGTAGATCACGTAGGCCAGGTCGTCGGGGTCGCTGGGCGGCGCGGCCCACCCGTGCATCGCCGGCGCCGTGGCCGCCTGCGACGAAAGCGTCCCGTCGGCGTCCAGAGCGAGTGCGCGCACGCCGGGCCCGGCGAAGTCGAGGGCACGTCGCGTGGACGTGAGCAGGATGGCGACGCCCGCGTCCTGCAGCATGAAGGCCAGGCGCGCGTCGGGCAGGGCCGGATCGAGCGGGACGTACGCCGCTCCTGCCTGCAGCACGCCGAGCAGCGCCACGACCAGGGGCATGCCGCGATCCGCCAGCACGCCCACGAGATCACCGCGCCGGACGCCGCGCACCTGCAGCTGCCGGGCCAGGCGCGCGGCGCGCGACAGCAGCTCGCCGCGGGTCAGGGCCTGCTCGCCGTGCACGAAGGCCACGGCCTGCGGCGCGCGGGCGGCCCGTTCCGCGAGGAGCCCGGCGAGCGTCTGCTCGGGGAGCGCGGCGGCGGTGTCGTTCCAGCCGTGGACGACGAGCGCGCGCTCCTCCGCATCGAGCAGCGGCAGCTGGGACAGTCGCGCCTGCGGATGCTGCGTCACGCCCGCGAGGATCCGCACGAGCCGGGACACCATGCGCCGGGCCGTCGCGTCGTCGAAGAGGTCGGCGTGGTGGATGAGGCGCCCCGACAGGACGCCGTCCTGCTCCGCGAAGCGCAGGTCGAGATCGAGTCCCGTGGCCGCCGACTGCCAGCGGAGAGGCTCGCACTGCAGCTCGCCGAGGCGCCGGGACTCGGACGCGACGCTCAGGGAGAACTGCAGCTGGAAGAGCGGGTGGCGGGACAGGTCGCGCGGCGGGTTGAGGTCCGCGACGAGTTGCTCGAAGGGCATGTCCTGGTGCGCGAGAGCGCCGAAGAGCACGTCCTGCACGCGCGGCAGCAGCTCGTCCGCGAAGCCGGGATCGCCCGAGAGGTCCGTACGCAGCACGAGCGAGTTGGTGAACACGCCGATGAGCGGCTCGAGCTCGACGCGCGGGCGGTGCGAGACGGGTGCGCCCACGGCCACGTCCTCCTGGCCGCTGAGCCGGGCCAGCAGGGCCTGCCAGGCGGCGAGCAGCACGGTCGCGAGCGAGACGCCCCGGCGGCGCGCGAGGTCGCGCAGGGCGACCGAGACATCCGCCTCCAGCGTGAAGCCGCTGGAGCCGCCCGCCCACGACAGCTCCGCCGGGCGCGGGCGGTCGGTGGGCAGGTCCAGCGGCCCGAGCCCCTCAAGCTGCCGGCGCCAATAGTTCCTGGCCCGGTCCAGCGAACCCGCGTCGAGCTCGCGCGCCTGCCGCTCGGCGAAGTCGGCGTACTGGACGGACAGCTCGGGCAGGGGCGAGGCCTGCCCGCGGGCCGAGGCGTCGAGGAGCTGGCCCAGCTCGCCGAGCAGCCGCCCCATGGACCACGAGTCCGACACGGCGTGGTGCAGCGTGAGCACGAGCACGTGCTCGTCGTCCGCGAGCTGCAGCAGCGTGGCGCGCAGGAGCGGCGCGACCGACAGGTCGAACGGGCGGGCGAACTCCTCGCGCGCGAGGCGCTCGGCCAGCTCCTCGCGGCCGGCGGCAGGCAGGGAGCGCAGATCGCGCAGGAAGAGGCGCACGTCGGGCCGGGCGGCCAGGCGCGCCGTGGGTCGCCCGCCGTCCGCGGCGAAGCTCGTGCGCAGCGTCCCGTGGCGGCGGGCGATCTCGTTCAGCGCCTCCTCGAGCGCGGCGGCCTGCAGCGGCCCGCGCAGGCGCAACGCGAGGGGGATGTTGAGCGCCGCGCCGGCGCCGAGGCGATCGAGGAACCACAGCCGCTTCTGGGCCGAGGAGAGAACCGCACCGGCGCGCGGCGGGCTCGAGGCCTGTGACGGAACCGTCGGCATCCCGAGCCCTCGATTGACTCTCGCGCGGGCGATGGTGCCCCCGACCCGCACGGGGATAATCTACCCGCCGCCGCGAATCCGCGCAGGAGTGCCGCCATGAGTCCGTCCGGACGACCATTCCGGGTGCTCGCCATCCAGCAGGTCGCCGTGGGCGGGCTGGACAAGGCGGCGCTGCGCCGCTTCTGGGTGGACCTGCTCGGCCTGCAGCCGGCGCAGCGCTACCGCGACGAGGCCGAAAACGTGGACGAGGACATCCTGCGCCTCGGCGCGGGCCCCTGCGCCGTCGAGGTCGACCTCATGCAGCCGCTCGATCCGGCGCGCAGCCCGCGGGTCCACGAACCGGCGCTGAACCACATCGGGCTGTGGATCGACGACCTGCGCGCCGCGGTTTCGTGGCTGGCGGCGCGGGGCGTGCGGTTCACGCCGGGCGGCATCCGCAGGGGCGCGGCGGGCCACGAGGTGTGCTTCATCCACCCCCGGGGCAACGCGCAGCATCCGCAGGGTGCGGAGGGCGTGCTGATCGAGCTGGTGCAGGCGCCGCCCGAAGTGGTGCACGCCTTCGACAGCCTCGCGCGGGCCGCGTCGGGCTAGGCCATGGGCGCGCTCACGCGATCGGGCGCCGGGCTGGTCGTCGGGCTCGCCGACCTCCTCCGGCTCGACCGGCCGAGCCTCCTGCGGCTGCTCGACGAGCACCGCCTCGTCGTCGTGAAGCGCGCCTTCTCTACGCTGCCGGAGGCGGTGGACTTCCTCGGGCGCTTCGGCCCCGTGAACCACGCGTCCACGCGCGTCGACGGCGCGGTCGTCGTCGAGGACAAGGGCGGCGCCGAGGTGTTCCGCAGCCAGGCGGCGCTGCCCCTGCACAAGGACGGCGTCCTCACCGGCTTCGACGTCGCGGTCGTGGGCATCCAGTGCCTCGCCTTCCAGGAGGTCACCGGCGGACGGACCTTCGTCTCGGATGCCGTGCGCGCCCTCCCGCGCGTGCCTCCGGCCGACGTGGCGGTGCTGCGCGAGCACGGCATCGAGGCCATGGCCGTCGACAACACCGGCTACTACCGGCCGGAGTTCGCGGGCACATGGAGCCGCTTCCCCGCCTTTCGCGCGCGGCGCGGCCGCGAGCCGTCGCTGAACATCGGGCTGCCTCACGCCGCGGGCGAGCCGGAGAGCTGGCGCGTGCGCGTCGCGGACGTCCCGGCCGATGTCTCGGACCGCGTCCTTTCGTCGCTGCGCCGCGCCCTGCTCGACGAGGAGTGCACGTACTTCCACGACTGGGACGAGCACGACCTGCTGCTCATGGACAACTATGCCGTGCTCCACGGCCGCGAGGCCTTCACGGCGCGCTCGCGACGCATGGCCAACATCCAGGTGCTCGCCGACTGAGCGCGCGCGAGCCACCGCCGGCCGCGGGAGGCTTCCCGGCCGCGCCCGTGGCGCGCGGCGAGGAGGTCGTCGTCGCGTGCGTGGCGCTCGACCAGCCGGCCGCCGTGGTCGCGCGCCTCGCCGAGCCGCTCTCAGCCGACGAACGCGCGCGCGCCGCGCGGTTCCGCGGCGACGAGCTGCGCCGGCGCTTCGTCGTGGCGCACGGCGCCTTGCGCCTGCTCGCCGCCGCCCAGCTGGAGCTGGACCCCGCCGCGCTCTGCTTCGCGGGCGCCGAGGGCAAAAGGCCCACGCTGGTCCATCTCCCGCCGGGCCGCGGCCTCTCGCTCAGCCTGAGCCATTCCGGCGAGCTCGCGCTCATCGCGATGACGGACGTGGCGCCCGTGGGCGTGGACGTGGAGCAGGTCCGGTCGCTCGACGATCCCTGGCGCCTCGCCGAGACCGTCTTCACGACGGACGAGATCCGGATGCTGCGCGCCGAGCCGCCTGCGCGACTCATGGAGGCCTGGCACGCCGGCTGGACGCGCAAGGAGGCGACGCTCAAGACGATCGGCACGGGGCTCGGCGTCGATCCGCGCGCGATCGAGCTGCTGCCGCCGGCCTTCGTGCCGACCACCACGAGCCGCGAGCTCGCGCGCGAGCTGGGCGAGGCGCCGTGGACCGTCATGCCGCTGCGCCCGGCGCCCGGCTACGTGGGCGCGCTCGCCGTGCGACGCCGTCCGGCCCGCGCGACGCTGCTGCACTGGCCACGACAGCCGGCCTGAGCGGTCCCGGGCGCCCGGTGCCGCGGCCGCTGCTGGACGGCTGCGGCAGGCTCCGCTAGCTTCATCGGCCGGGCCCCCGCCGGCGCTCTCCGTCGCGCGAATCGGGGCTCGGGAAGGCAAGGCACGTGACGACCGGCCCCGGATGGCTCCGCCGTCTGCTTCCCGTCCCTCTCGTGATTCTCGGCCTCGCGCCGCCGGTCGGGCGGACGTGCGCCCAGGGCGCGCCCGGCTTCACGGACGTGACCGCCGCCTCCGGCGTGAGCTTCGTCTACAAGCCCACGGAGGACACGCCCGGCATCGGCGCGCACGGCGGCGGGACCGAGGGCGACTTCGACGGTGACGGCTGGCCGGACCTGTTCGTCGTGGGCGGAGGACAGATCCGCGATGCGCTGTTCCTCAACGACGGCGACGGCACGTTCACCAACGGGGCCGCCGGCGCCGGATTGACCCTGCTGTACCGCGGCAACGGCGCCAATGCCGCCGACTTCGACCGGGACGGCGACCTCGACATCTACGTCACCAGCTTCGGCGATGCATCCGGCCCGCCGAAGAACGGGCAGCAGAAGCTCTGGCGCAACGCCGGCGACGGCACGTTCGTCGATGTCGCGGTCGAGGCCGGAGTCAACTCCACCGGATTCACCGCGGACGGCTCCGGCGCCTGCTGGGGCGACTACGACCAGGACGGCGACCTCGACCTGTTCGTCGCCGGCTGGTTCCTGCACCTGGGTCTGCAAGGCCAGAACAAGCTCTTCCGCAGCAACCTGGCGCAGACGGGGACGGCCGACTTCGAGGACGTGACCGACGAGCTCGGCCTCTTCGCGCACGACATGCGGGGCTTCGGCGGCATCTTCGCCGACATGGACGGCGACCGCTGGCCCGAGCTCCTCGTCGCGGCCGACTACGGATCGAGCCAGTACTACCGGAACGATCGGGACGGCACGTTCACCGAGCAATGGCCCATGCTCCCCGGCGACACCAAGGTCGAGAGCGGCATGGGCACGTGCCTCGGCGACTTCAACCGCGACGGCCTGCTGGACTGGTTCATCACCGCCATCTATCCGTCGTGGCTGGGCGATGGGCCGTCGGGAAACCGGCTGTACATGAACCAGGGCGAAGGCCAGTTCCTGTCGCTGCCCGAGTCGGCCGGCGTCAACGACGGGGGCTGGGGCTGGGGCGCCGCCACGATCGACTTCGACCAGGATGGCTGGCAGGACCTCGTGATGACCAACGGCTGGTGGAGCTGCCCCGACGTGGTGACCGGCGCGTGCTTCGCCAACGAGCCGAGCTACCTGTTCAGGAACAACGGCGACGAGACCTTCACCGAGGTCCACGCGGCCATGAACCTGGTGAACACCTACCAGGGTCGCGGCCTGATCACCTTCGACTACGACCGCGACGGCGACATGGACGTCGTGATCCTCTCCAACCCCAAGGCCAACGCGATCGACCCGCCGCTCACCGGCAACCTGGCGCTGTACCGCAACGATGTCTGCGGTCCCACGGGGCCCGCCCCCGGCGCCAACTTCCTCGTGGTCTCGCTGGACACCGCGTCGAGCGCGGACCTGGCGCCCCACGGCCTCGGGGCCGACGTGCGCGCAAGGACCGGCACGACGGTGCAGCTCGTCGACATCAACGGCGGCTCCAACTACGTGAGCCGCAGCCAGCTGGTCGCACACTTCGGGCTCGGCGGCGCCGCGTTCGTCGACGAGCTGTCCGTCACCTGGCCCAACGGCGACGTCAGCGTGCTCGCCGGCGTCCCGGCCAACCAGATGCTCACCGTGTCGTCGAGCGCGCTCACCTGGGATCTCATCGGCCTCGGGAAGGCCGGCAGCAACGGCGTGCCCGAGCTCATGGGCCAAGGGCCGCTGCTGGCCGGCTCCCCGAATCAGATCGACCTGCAGGACGCGGCACCCTCCGCGAGCGCCACGCTCGTCTTCGGCCTCTCCGCCGTGAACGCGCCGTTCAAGGGCGGCCTGCTCGTCCCGGTGCCGGACGTGCTCGTGCCGTTGCAGACCGGCGCGGATGGCGGAGCGAGCCTGCCCTTCGTCCTGCCGCAGGGCACCCCGCCGGGCATCCCGCTGCACTTCCAGTTCTGGATCAGCGATCCCCTGGCGACCCAGGGCCTCTCGGCCAGCAACGGGCTGCGAGGCGTGACATCGTGAGGCCGCCGCAGCAGCGTCGCGGCGGTCAGGCCGCCTCGACGCGCGCCTCGTAGCGCACGCCGCGCGCCTCCAGCTCCCGCAGCATGACCTGCACCAGTCCCGCCTCGGCGCCCAGCACCTCCGGCGGATGCACGCCGGGGCGCCGGAAGCGGCCCTCGACCAGCCAGCGCGCGACGATCGTGGCCGGGTAGCCCGTGGTGCGCGACATGCTGCGCGTGCGCGTCTCGTGATCGTAGCGGTCGAAGAGGTCCCACGTCAGCCGCACGCGCCGCCCGCCCTCGACGCCCGTGGCCGAGACGCGCATCACGGTGAGGTCTTCCTCGCCGTCCTCGAACGTCCACTTCGGGAACATGAGCGCGGCGGTCACGTCCAGCGGCCGCACAGCCACCGGACCGCCCGCGCCGCGCACGGCCAGCGGCTCCTTGGAGAAGAAGCCCGTCTCGCGCAGCACGCGCATGAGCGCGATGTGCCCGGGATAGCGCATGGTCTTCTCCTTCATCCACGGCACGCGCAGCGTGCTGGCCAGGCTGCGCAGGCCGTCGGTGTTGAAGGCCTCCAGCGTGCCCACGCCGGGGAAGTCCAGGTACTCGGGCTCGGACAGCGCCTCCTTGACCACGATCTCGCCGCGCTCGACCACGCGCGAGGGCCGCGTGTACTCCTCGAGCACGTCGTGCGGCGCGAAGGGCGCCTTGTACTCGAAGGGCCAGCGGCGCTCGACGGGCAGGCCGCCCACGTAGATCTCGAGCGACTCGCAGGGCGAGAGGCGCGCGGCCGCGTGGCCGCAGAGCAGGTTGCTCATGCCGGGCGCGACGCCGCAGTCCACCACCGCCGTCACGCCGCGCGCCTCGGCCAGCGGCGACAGCGCCAGCGGGTCCTCGGCCATGAAGCTGATGTCCACGTACGGCCGGCCGGCCTCGATCACGGTGCGCAGCGTGGCCAGGCCCAGCACCGACGCGAGCGCGCCGAGCACGATGTCGGCGTCGAGCGCGAGGCGCCGCACGGCGGCGGGGTCCGAGCAGTCGGCGAGGGCGGTGGCCAGCCCGCGCGACGCGAGCCGCGCCAGGACGTCCTCGCTGCGGTCCGCGACCGTCACCTGGAAGCGGCGGTCTCCGGCGAGGTCGAGCGCCATCGCCGAGCCGACCATGCCGCCGCCGAGTACGAGAGCCTTCATGGGCGAGCAGCGTAGCGGATCGGCCGGCGCGCCGGCAGCGCCGGCGAAGCGCACGGAGAAGTATGCTGGGCGCCACCAAGGGAAGGAGGCGCACCATGCGTCCGTTCGGCCTCGCCTCGTCCGCCACCGTGCTGCTGGCCATCCTGGCCGGCGCCACGCGCGCCGACGTCATCCGCGTCCCGCAGGACTACCTGAACATCCAGGTGGCCGTGAACAACGCCGCGGAGGGAGATGTGATCCTGGTGGCTCCG
>Ga0075421_100001477_pt1 | contig 27569 bp, 29 predicted proteins | sample SoiMetdeltSBSDD5_FD_75292 | JGI IMG/M metagenome (GOLD analysis project Ga0075421, IMG submission 75292) | Bulk soil microbial communities from a Populus tree surrounding site in Tennessee, USA - Soil MetaG P. deltoides SBSDD5 | ecosystem: Environmental > Terrestrial > Soil > Tree plantation... | reverse complement strand
GCGTGGTCTGCCAGTACCCTGACGCTGTCCGGGTTGCTGGCAGCTTGGCTGGTCGGAGTGCTGATCCTCTGGGGGTCGGGCTGGGAAGGCGGCGCCGTGCTGGCCGCTTTTTTCGTCTCCAGCAACATGGTGTCTCGGCTGGGCGTCAGGACCGACCTCTCCTCCCTCGATCCGAAGAGTGACCGGCGAGATGCATGGCAAGTGCTTGCCAATGGCGGCCCCGCGGCGATCGTCGCCGTCCTTCCGAGCGCGGAGCCCGGGCTTCGGCTCTGGCTGGTCACCGCCAGTCTCGCTGCCGCCGCGGCCGATACCTGGGCCACGGCGGTGGGCCTTCGGAGCAGGGTGCCCCCGAGAATGTGGTGGCTCGGCGCACCGGTAGCGCCGGGCACCAGTGGCGGCGTGACGCTGCTCGGCACTGTTGCCGCGGCCGCGGGTGCAGCCCTGGTGGCCGGCACGGCCGCGCTTGCCAGCGGCAGACTCGCGCTCCTGCCGGTGGGAACGCTGATAGGTTTCCTCGGGATGGTTGCGGATTCCGCCCTCGGCGGCTTGGCCCAAGGGCGCTTTCATTGTCCCCAGTGCCGCCAGCCCAGTGAATGGCGAGTGCACCGCTGCGGAACGACAACCCAATGGGTCGGAGGCTGGCCCTGGCTGAACAACGATGGAGTAAACCTTCTGGCGACGGGACTGGCTACCGCCGCGGCGTGGATCGCCTGGCAGCTTTGTGATGGACTGTCCTGAGCAGGTGGATGTCCTGGTGGCAGGAGCCGGCCCGGCCGGCAGCGCCACGGCCGCGCTGCTCGCTGGCGCCGGCTACTCGGTCGTTGCGGTGGATCGAGCTGAATTCCCCCGGGAAAAGGCCTGCGCGGAATACCTGAGCCCGGAAGCGGTGCGCATACTGGACCGGCTGGGAGTAGTAGCCGCGTTGGAGCAGGAAGGTGCGGCTGCCCTCGAGGGTATGAAGGTGACCGGCGCCAGGGGCGCCACCGCGCATGGCCGCTTTGCCGCCACTCGGTATCGTCCCTACCGTCCCACCGGACTATCGGTCTCTCGCCGCGTCCTCGATCTTGCTTTGGTCCGGAATGCTCGCGCCGCCGGTGCCTCGGTTCTGGAACGAACCAGCCTGGCCGAGCTGCTCCTGGAAAGGGGATCGGTTGTGGGCGCGCTGGTCCGGGATGGTTCCGGTCGCCGGCATCCCATCCGGGCGCGACTCACGGTGGGAGCCGACGGGCTGAGATCGGCAGTGGCCCGGCTCATCGGGCGGCGGACCCACGGAAATCCTCGCCGAATGGCTTTTGTCGCCCATCTCGCCGGAGTGGCAGACATGAGCTCTTCGGCCGAGCTGCACTTTGGACCGACCAGTTACATCGGACTGAATCGGATCGAGCATGACCTGGTCAACGTTGCGCTGGTCGTGCCGAGTCGGCGAGCCTCGGCCGCCCGGGGGAGGCCGGCGGAATTCTTTTTCGAATGCCTGGCCGAATTTCCCGGCGTGGCTGACCGATTGAAACCCGGGCGAGTGGTCCGGTCCATCATGGCGACCGGCCCCTTTGCAGTTCGCTCCCGTCGGGTGGTAACTGCTTCCAGCCTGTTGGTAGGCGACGCTGCCGATTTCTACGACCCGGTCACCGGGGACGGGATCTATAGCGCGCTACGCGGAGCCGAGCTGGTGGCAGAAAGCATGATCCCGGCCCTGGCCGAACCCGGGCCAGTCGATCCCCAGGCACTGCGCCTATACCAGCGGCTGCGCCGCCAGGCGTTTGCCGGAAAGTGGCTGATGGAAAGAGTTACCCGGTATCTCATGTATTTCCCCCGCCTTTTCGATCGCACGGTCTCCCGCCTGGGCCGCTACGATGACATGGCCCATACCGCAATCGGGGTGGCGGGCGGATTTGTCCCGGTCCGGGAGCTGTTCAAGCCGGCTTTCATTTACCGGATGGTCTTCTGAGCACCCCCGAGGTCGACGCTGCCCAGTTCCGCCAGCTCCTGGGCCGGTTTGCCACCGGCGTGGCGGTGCTCACCGTGGCCACTCCGGAGGGGCGGCTTCTAGGGATGACCGCGAACAGTCTTGCCTCGGTTTCGCTGTATCCGCCTCTAATCTCGGTGTGCGTGGAACACGAGGCCGAAATGCACGACGCAATCCTCCAGGCGAAGTTCTTCGCGGTGAACGTGCTTTCCAGCACTCAGGAAACGCTGGCCCGCCGCTTTGCCGACCGGTATGAGGACCGCTTCGACGGCGTGGGATACCACCAGACTCCGGATGGGCTCATTCTCCTGGGCGGGGCTCTGGCCCACATCGAGTGCCAGCGCTGTGGCGAGTATGCGGGCGGTGATCACACCATCGTGCTCGCACGAGTAATCGGCGGATCCACCAGCAAGGGACGCCCGTTGCTCTACTATCGCGGCGGCTACGCCGCCATCGAATAGCATGCCCGAGCTAGTCATCAGCCCCATTGGCAGTGAGCTCCTGGATGACCCGGGAGCCGATCCCGCAATCGTGGCCGAGTCGCTTCGCAACATCGCGCGCGCCAACCGCTGGTTCGGGGGCGCCGCGGCGGTGCGCTACGGACTGAGCCGCGCTCTGGGCGACGTCTCCCCGGGACAGAGGGTGGCACTGCTGGATGTGGGGACCGGCCTTGGCGATCTCCCGCGCACGGCGGTGCAGTGGGGCGCCAAGCGGAGGATCGAGATCGTGCCGGTCGGGCTGGAGCTCAACCGGGCAGCGGCAGCCCTGGCGGTCCGGAACGGCGTGCCCACGATTGTGGCTTGCGCTGGTACCCCGCCGATTCGCGACAAGAGCGTGGACGTGGTGCTGGTGAGTCAGGTGGCCCACCATCTGTCTCCCGACAGCATCGTCCACCTGTTCCGCACCTGTGACCGGATGGCCCGCCGTGCAGTGATCATCGCCGACCTGCGCCGGCACTCCTTGGCGGCACCATCCTTCAGGTTCGGAGCGCGGCTTCTCGGGTTCGATGCCGTGACCCGCACCGATGGAGTGACTTCGATCCGCCGGGGGTTCAGCCGCCGTGAGCTGCTGGACCTGCTGGAGCTGGCAGGGGTGAGGGGCCGGGTCGACCAGAAGAGGGGGTTTCGCCTGGTTGCTACCTGGCGGGCCGGCACCTGATGCGGACGCTCGATCGGATTCGGGTGAATGCCGGAATCGAGCGTGTGTTCCGAGCCGCTGTGGACGTCGAACAGTGGCCGGCGATGCTGAGCCACTACCGCTGGGTCCGCGTGCTCCAGCACCAGGGTACGGAAGCGCTGGTGGAGATGGCTGCCTGGCGTCCCTTCGGCCGCTTGAAGTATCCGACCTGGTGGGTCTCAGAGATGTGGATCGATCAGCCCGCAGCCTCAGTCCATTATCGCCACGTGCGGGGAATAACGACGGGAATGGACGTGGTCTGGCAATTGGAGCCCTCGGGTGAAGCAACCGAGGTGACGATCGTGCACCAGTGGAACGGTCCAGGCTGGCCTCTGGTGGGACGGGCAGCCGCATCCTGGGTCATTGGGCCGGTGTTCATTCACGGCATTGCCTCCCGGACTCTCGCCGGAATCAAGCGCCACGTGGAAGGGCGGAACGGAAAGCCATGAGGAGTCTGCGAAGAGTTGTGATCACCGGAATCGGCGCCATCACTCCCATCGGACTGGGAGTGGAAGGGCTATGGCAGGGGCTGATGCGTCGGGAATCCGCGGTTCGCTGCATTACCCGGTTCGACCCGTCGATGTTCAAGTCGCGCATAGCCGGCGAGGTGACCGACTTCTTGCCCTCGGATCATCTGGAGGAGCGGCGGGTCAAGCGGCTCGATCGTTTCTCCCAGTTCAGCGTGGCCGCTACCCGCATGGCATTGGCGGATGCCCAACTCGATCCGGCGCGCGAAGATCTGGATCGGATCGGCGCAATAATGGGAACGGCGCTCGGCGGCGTGGCACACGGTGAGCGGCAGTACCACAACTTCCTGACCGGCGGGCCTCGGGCTGTCGACCCGGCCCTGGCCTTAACGGTGTTCGCCGGAGCAGCGAGCTGCAACATCGCGATCGAGTTCGGCTTCACCGGCCCCAACTCGACCAATGGGATGAGCTGTGCCTCCGGCGCCATTGCAATCGGTGAAGCGTACCGCGCAATTGCCCGGGGCGAAGCCGACGCGATGGTGGCTGGAGGGGCGGAAGCCCCGCTGGCGCCACTCTGCTTCGGAGCCTTTGCCATCATCCGGGCCATGAGCACCCGCAACGAGGATCCGGCCCACGCGAGCCGTCCGTTCGACGAGGCCCGCGACGGATTCGTCATGGCGGAAGGCGCCGCCGTACTGGTACTGGAAGAGCAGTCCCGTGCCATTTCCCGCGGAGCACCCATCTACGCCGAGGTCTGCGGCTTCGGGCTGACCAACGATGCCTACCATATGACCGCTCCGCGTCCCGACGGCAGGCAGGCCGCACGGGCCATGCGCAACGCGCTGGCGGACGCCGGCGTGGCTCCGGGTGAGGTGGGGTACATCAACGCCCACGGCTCGTCGACGCCGCTCAACGACGCGACCGAGACCGCGTCGATCAAGCAGGTGTTCGGCGACCATGCCTACCGGCTGGCCTTCAGCGGAACGAAGGGCTACTACGGTCATGCGCTCGGCGCCAGCGGAGCCATCGAGGCGGCCATCTGCGCCCTGGCCAGCCAACGCAAGTGGGTGCCTCCAACCGTAAACCTGAGCTCGCCCGATCCGGCCTGCGACCTGACCCACGTGGACGCCGCCGGTCTGAACCTCGAGCCCGATTACCTGCTCAGCAACTCCTTTGGATTCGGCGGCATCAACGCCGCCCTCCTCTTCCGCCGAGCGAAATAAACTCCTACATTCGCCGCGCAGCCTCCGCCGCGGGTTCCGCACCATCTCTATTTATAAGGAATGGCGCATGCCTACTCTCGCACGTCGGTTGACCGCCGAGGCGCTCGGCACGTTCGGTCTGGTGTTCGTGGGAGCAGCCGTAGTCGTCGTGAACGGCGGATTTCCCAACAGTGGCATCGGGCTTCTCGGGATTGCCCTCGCTCATGCCGTGGTGCTCTCGGTCATGATCTCGGCCACCATGACCATCTCGGGAGGCCACCTGAATCCGGCAGTCACGATCGGCTTGCTGGTCGGCCGACGGATTGATGCTGCCTCAGCTGTGGCCTACATCATCACCCAGCTCGCCGCTGCCGTGGTCGCGGCGCTGCTGGTGAAGATGCTGTTTCCCGCCAGTGCCGTGCGGAACGCCGTCCTGGGGGTGCCGGTGATCGCCAGCTCCGTCACCCTGGGTCAGGCCATCGGGCTGGAGGCGGTTCTCACCTTCTTTCTGATGACGGCAGTCTACGGAACTGCGGTCTCGCCCGACGCTCCCCGGGTCGCAGGGTTCGGGATCGGACTGGTACTGTTGTTCGACATTCTGGTGGGTGGACCCCTCACCGGCGCCGCCATGAACCCCGCGCGCGCGTTCGGTCCCGCTCTCGTTGCGGGTGCATGGGTGGGGCACCTGGTGTACTGGATCGGTCCGATCGTGGGGGCGATTCTGGCGACGTTGCTGTGGGAGTACGTCCTGCTCCCGGCGCGAGGTCCCCACCGGCGGAGAACATCCGACTAGCGGGTCCGCTTCTCAGCCCCGGCCCCGCTCTTCCGGGCAAGCCGCCAGAGACGCAACCAATAGCCAATCAGGATCGCCGCGGTGACCACGTAGGCGGCGACCAGATAAGCGCCATTGTCAGGAGGCTCACCCATCTGCCGCTGCCTCCCGGGCCTCCTCAGCCAGGGCGATCCCGTACCGAAGCGTCACCAGCCCCAGGTACAGGACCGAGAACACCACGGTCGAGAGCAGCAGGGTTCGTAGCATTTCGGGCGGCAGCGAAGGCGCGCTCGGTTTGAGGACAATCGGCTGCGGGTGCAGCGTACGGAAGAGATAGACACTGAGATGAATGAAGGGGACCAGCAGCATCCCCAAAATTCCGACCACTGCACTGAAGCGGGCCCGCTCATGGGGATCCTGCACCGCCGCCCGGAGCGCCAGGTAGCCGACAAAGAGGAAAAACAGGAACAAGGTGAGCGTCAGCCGGGCATCCCAGGTCCACCAGGTTCCCCAGATCGGCTTGGCCCAGATGGGCCCAGTAGTCAGCATGACGAGGCTAAATGCCACCCCGACTTCGGCTGACGCAGCGGCAAAGCGGTCCAGTCTGGGGTCATGCAGCCAGAGGTACAACAAGCTCGCCAGTCCGACCAGGGAGAAGGCAAGCAGTGCGCTCCAGGCGGCAGGCACGTGCAGATAAAAAATCTTTTGCGCCAGGCCCTGCCGCGCCTCGACCGGGGTATAGCCGAGCGCGACGACATAGACCACAGCAAGACCCACCAATCCCACCGCGCTCAACCCGAACCCGCGACGCAGCACCCGGAAGGGGGACTGGGCTTGCGTCCGAGGTGAGGTCATTCGTCAACCACCGCGGAAAACGCCAGGGTGCACAGGGTCACGAACACGACATCATAGAGGGCGAGTAACCTAAGCCAGCCCCAGAGCTCGCTCAATGGACGGTCGGCCAACAGGCGGCTGGTTACCTGCACCGCTCCAATGAGGGGCGGCACCATGAACGGAAGCAGGAGCACCGGCAGCATCAGTTCGGCGAACCGGGTTCGTACCGCCATGGCGCTGAAGATGGTACCGACTGCCACGAAACCGATCGTGGCGAGCGCCGTGACGGCAAGGAAACCGGGCAGTCGCGGCAATAGGCTGATATTGAAGAAAAGCGTGAACAGGGGGAGCGTGACCAGCTCGACGGTTCCCACAAAGGCCAGGTTCGCCAGCAGCTTCCCAAGAAAGAGCGCCTCCCGGGGTACCGGGGCGAGTAGCAAGCCGTCGAGCGCGGAATTCTCCCGCTCGATCATGAATCCCCGGTTCATTGCTACCATGGCCGCCAAGGCGAATGTCACCCAGAGCACGCTGGGTGCAAGCGCGGTCGCCGCCAGCGACGTCGGATCACGGGCAAAATTGAAGACCACGAGGACCAGCGCCGCAAAGACCAGAGCCGAGATCAGCGCGGTCCGGCTGCGTAACTCGGCGCGAATGTCCTTGGCGGCGATGGCAGCCGCGAGCCGAAGCGCCCTACGCACTGGTCATTCGGTGGTAGCGGGGCAGGAAGGCTTCGAGGGAGCCGACCCGGGGCTCGTCCACGATCCAGCGTCCACCCGCAAGCACCGCGACCCGTGCCACCAGGTCCCACACTTCGGTCAACTGGTGGGTGACCATCACGATGCCGGCTCCCGCTGCGAGCCGCGTCCCAAGCTCGGCCCGCAGCTGGTCGGCTGCTGCGGCATCCAGCGAGGTAAAGGGCTCGTCCATCAAAATGAGACTGGGCGAGTGCAGCAGTGCCCGCGCGATTGCAGCTCGCTGCAAGAGGCCTTGGCTGAGCCGCCGGGGGAGCTCGGCGGCCCGCCGGCCCAGGCCGGCGGTCTCCAATGCCTCCGCTGCCACTCTCGCCGGCCGCTCCAGCCCATATAGTCGGGCGGCCAACGCCAGGTTCTCCAGCAGCGTAAGATCGTCGTAGAGCATGGACTGGTGCGACAGAAAGCCGATTGAGCGGCGGCCGGGACAGTCGCCTCCCCGCACCGGCGCTCCCAGCACCCGAAGCTCGCCGGCTTCAGGGCGCAGCAGGCCGGCCAGCAACCGCAGCAGCGTCGTCTTGCCGGCACCGTTGGGGCCAATCACTGCCAGCGCCTCGCCGGGGCGCAGTGTAAGGTCTATTCCGTGGAGAATGCGGACCCGGCCAAACGAGCGCTGCAGGCCGCGAGCTTCTAGGAGAGGCGCACCGTCACGAGACGGCATCGATCCGCGCGCCGAGCTCGTCGAGGCGGAACGGTTTGACGATGTAGCCAGAGTGGGGGAGATCCAGGACCTTCAGCTGGGGTTCGATGCTCATGTATGCGGTCGTAATAATGACCGGGAGCTCGGGCTGACTCTGGCGAATGCGACGGAGAAGCTCGACCCCGTCGGTATCGGGGAGGCGCATGTCCAGGACAGCGACGTCAGGCTTTTGCTGCTCGAGCTGCTCCAACGCCTCGGCGCCGGTGGATGCGAAGACCAGATCGTACCGCGGATTGAACGCCCGTTCATAACTCAATCGAAGTGCCGGCTCGTCCTCCACGATCAAGACCCGCCGGCGGCGCTTTCCCGTAGTCATTCAGGACCTCTGGAACCTGCCGTGGATTCGGGGGAGGAGAATGCGGACTCGGGAGGTACTCTAATGGAAAGATGGAACGATGGAAAGGCGGGCGCCGCCTCAGACCGCGGCTGACTCCAGCTGAAACAGGTCATCCAGCTTGGTGAGCACCAGCAGGAAGCGAATCTCCTCGCTGGCGTTGCGCAGGACCACCACCTGCCGGCGCTCCGCTGCGCGGCGCTGAATGAGCATGAGCGCACCGAGGCCGGCCGAGTCTACATGACGGGTGCGCCCCAGGTCGATCACCAGCCGCCCCGTGCCTTCCGGCATCTCCTCGAGCAGCCGGATGGCCGCCTTGCGGATCTCGACTCGGGTGTCGAGTCCGAGGGTCTCCGGGCCTGCCAAGCTGCGCTCCACGTCGGGTGGCAACTTCACGCATCCTCCTTCGGCACCGAGCTATCTCAACCAAGCAACCAGGTGAGACCTCTAGTTTTGCGGCCCCGAATCACTCCGGGTGTGCTCTTATCGGGCGGATTTGCGCTTGGCCGCAGACGACCGCGCGCCCTCGCCTGGGAAAAAGGCGAGACTAGTGCCACCGGTGAGAAATGTCGGATTCGCAATCCTTTGCGAAGCCTCATACCAAGTCTTGCAGTGCCGCGACACGCCGCACTCCGCGGCAGACTACCGCAAAAGTAGCGGGTGTGCACCCCTTCGCTCTTACACCGTCGTCATGGGTCCACTAGGTTTGGCTGACTCCTTACCCGCACATCAATGAACGATCAGATCGATACCCTTCTCTCCGAGCAGCGCCGATTCCCTCCTCCGCGAGCCTTTGCCGCGCGAGCCAATGCCACCGAGGCGCTTTATCAGTCGGGACAAGACTGGAAACGCTTCTGGGAAGAGCAAGCCCGCACCCTGGATTGGATGGCTCCCTGGAACCGGGTTCTCGAATGGAAGCCGCCTCACGCGCAATGGTTTGTCGGCGGAAAGCTGAATGCATCGGCCAACTGCCTGGACCGGCACTTGAACGGCGCTCGGCGAAACAAGGCCGCCATCGTCTGGGAAGGTGAGCCGGGAGACCGCCGGGTCCTGACCTACTGGGATCTGGCTCGTGAGACCCGGCGCTGCGCGAATGCTCTCAAGCAGCTCGGCATCCGCCGCGGCGATCGGGTGGCCATTTATCTCCCGATGATACCCGAAGCCGTCGTGGCCATGCTGGCCTGTGCTCGAATCGGCGCTATCCACTCAGTGGTGTTTGGAGGCTTTTCGGCTGAGTCGCTGCGGGACCGGATCAACGACGCGCAAGCCATTGCACTGATCACCGCTGATGGCGGGTACCGCCGGGGCCAGGTGCTTCCACTCAAGCGTTTTGCCGACGAAGCGCTGGCCAACTGTCCCTCAGTGAAGCATTGCGTGGTAGTGCGGCGGGTGGGTGACGAGGCGTTTGCCACCATGCATGAGGGACGGGATCACTGGTGGCATCGGCTGCTCGAGCCGGCTGCACTGGAGTCCAAACCGGAGAGCATGGATTCCGAAGACCTGCTCTTCATCCTGTACACCTCGGGCACCACCGGCAAGCCTAAGGGTATCGTGCACACCACCGGCGGATACCTCACCCAGGTGGCAGCCACCACCCACCACGTCTTCGATCTCAAGGAGGAAGACGTCTTTTGGTGTACCGCCGACATTGGCTGGGTTACCGGTCACTCCTACGTGGTCTATGGCCCCCTGGCCAACGGCGCCACCGTCGTCATGTACGAAGGCGCGCCGGACTGGCCGGCTCGGGACCGGTTCTGGAGCATCGTCGAGACGTACGGAGTCACGGTGCTGTACACTGCCCCCACCGCCATCCGAGCCTTCATGAAGTGGGGGCCCGAGCACCCAGCCCGACATGATCTCTCCACCCTGCGGCTGCTAGGGACCGTTGGCGAGCCGATCAATCCGGAAGCCTGGATCTGGTATCACGAGCATATCGGTCAAGGACGCTGCCCCATCGTTGATACCTGGTGGCAAACCGAGACTGGTGGGATCATGATCACTCCGCTGCCGGGGGTCACCACTACCAAGCCCGGCTCGGCTACCGTTCCGTTTCCTGGAATCTCAGCCGAGCTGGTGGACTCCAACGGCAAAAGGCTGGAGCAGGGTGGCGGGTTTCTCACCCTCACCCAGCCCTGGCCCGGCATGCTGCGCACGATCTACGGCGACGATGAGCGCTACCAGAAGACCTACTGGAGCCGATTCCCAGGGCGCTACTTCGCGGGCGACGGCGCCAAGCTGGACGAGGCCGGCTACTGGTGGATCCTGGGCCGAGTGGATGACGTGTTGAATGTGGCCGGTCACAGGATCGGCACCATGGAGGTAGAGAGCGCGCTGGTGGATCACCCGAGCGTGGCCGAAGCGGCGGTCGTGGGGCGAGCCCACGACCTCAAGGGTCAGGCCCTGGCGGCATTCGTCACCCTGAAGGACGGGAAACAGGCGAGTCCCAGCCTCAAGGACGACCTCAAGGATCACGTGGTGAAGAAGATCGGAGCCATCGCCCGGCCTGATGACATCCTCTTTTCCGCGGACCTCCCCAAGACCCGGAGCGGGAAAATCATGCGCCGGCTGCTCAAGGACATTGCCGAAGGTCGCGCGCTGGGTGATACCACAACCCTGGCAGATCCGGCTGTGGTAAACCGGCTGAAGGAGATGTACGAGGAGAAAGAGGGATAGACCCGTCCTAAAACTGGATCTGCGCCCCCAGCTCGACCACCCGGTTGGGCGGGAGACCAAAGTACGCGGTGGCTGACTGGGCGTTTCGGGCCATGAGGATGAAGAGCTTTTTCCGCCAGCGACCCATCCGCCTACCCTCCGGCACCGCACCATCGCTGCGTCGCCCCCTCGGAATGGCGATGAGCGTCTCCCGCCCCAAATAAAAAGTGGTATCAGCCAGCTTGACTGCGACCGGCTTTCCGTTTTCCTCCGCCCGGCCGAGAGATCGGAGCACTTCAGGTACATCCGGTGTCTCCATGAATCCGTAGCGCGCCATCACCAGGTAGAAGCCTTCCCCCAGCTCGCTGCACTTCACCCGGTCACGCCAGCTCACCTGGGGTATCTCCTCGGTGTGCACCGACATCAACATCACCTTCTCGTGCAGCACCTTGTTGTGCTTGAGGTGATGTAGCAGGACCGGCGGAGCACCCTCCGAGTACGAGGTCATGAAGACCGCTGTGCCGGGGACGCGGTAGGGTCGGCTCCGGCGGATGTCATCCAGGAAGAGCTCCATGGGGAGCGTGTTCTCGCGCACCAGGGCGGAGAGACGTACTCTGCCCTTCTTCCAGGTCGACATCAGGAGATACACCACCCCGGCAACCAGGAGGGGCAGCCAGCCTCCGTTGGGGACCTTCAACATGTTGGCGCCCACAAATGCCAGGTCGACCACGAGAAACAGCAGCGTGATGGCACCGGCCTTCCACTTGCTCCAGCCCCAGAGCTTCAGCATCACAACGGCAAACAGAATGGTCGTGATCGTCATGGTTCCCGACAGCGCAACGCCGTAGGTCAGGGCCAGCGCGCTCGCATTCTGGAACGCCACCACCAGTCCCAGGCAGCACAGCATCAGGATGGTGTTCACGGTCGGCATGTAGATCTGACCGATGGTACTGCTCGAGGTATGCACAATCGTCATTCGAGGGCAGTAGCCCAACTGAATGGCCTGCCGTGTGAGCGAAAATGCTCCGGAGATGAGTGCCTGGGAGGCCACCACCGCGGCTGCGGTAGCTATTCCAACCATCGGATACAGCGCCCACGAGGGTACCAGGGCATAGAACGGGTTGCGGGCTGCTCCGGGGTCGTTGAGAATTAACGCCCCCTGGCCGAAGTAGTTGAGGACCAGGGCCGGCAGGACCAGGGTAAACCATGCCAGCCGGATGGGACGTCTTCCGAAGTGCCCCATATCGGCATACAGGGCCTCGCCCCCGGTAACCACCAGGATGATGGCCGCCAGAATGGTGATCCCCGTGAGCCCCTCACGGGCAAAGAAGTCCACCGCGTACCGAGGATCGATGGCCCGGAGCACGCCCGGCTCCCGGCTGATTCCCATGATGCCCAGCACCGCGATGCAGATGAACCAGGTCGCGGTAACCGGTCCGAAAACGGCCCCAATGCCGGCCGTGCCGCGGCGCTGCAGGGCGAAGAGGGCCAGAATGATCAGGAAGGCGACTGGCACCACCCAGTGCTGCAGAGCAGGGGTCGCTACGCTCAGTCCTTCAACCGCGCTGAGCACCGAGATGGCTGGTGTGATTATCCCGTCACCGTAGAGGAGGGCCGAGCCGAACAGACCGGTAGCAATCAGGAGGCGTCCGCTTCCGGTCAGGGGACCAGTGGGGCGCACCAAGGCCAACAATGCCAGGATTCCTCCCTCGCCCCGGTTGTCCGCCCGCATCACCATCGACAGGTATTTGAAGGTCACCACGAAGTTGAGGGACCAGAAGATGAGGGAGAGAATGCCGAGGACGTTTCCGGTGGTGACCGGAAAGCTGTGGGGGCCGAAGAAACACTCCTTGAAGGCGTACAACGGGCTGGTGCCGATGTCCCCATACACCACACCCAGCGCGCCGAAGGCCAATAGCGCGAGCTGTTTCCCCGATGGCTGTTTGGTCTTGCCGGGCACTAGCGACTGGGAATTCGGGACAAGCGGCGTTGCTCCAGCAAGGCGGTAACGAAGATGGCCATAATGATGACCGCAGATCCCACGCACCACCGACAAATGGCGTGGATGACAAACAGCTCCAGATATGTCAGGTACAGGCTGAAGGCGACCCCCACCCCAGCCAGCCACAGCAGCAAGGCGGTCGGCCACCGCCGAGCCATCAGGCCCGGTTGCAGGGCGGCCAAACTCAGGAGCAGGAGCCCGGCATACCCGAGAACCCCGATGAGAGCCACGTCGACCCCGGCAACCCGGCTCCACTGGCTTTGCTGTACGGTCTCACAGCTTCCGGCACCGCACGCCAGGGTTCCAATCCGCCCGATTTTGTAGAGGTACAGATACGCGGAGACGAAGAGCCCGAGGAGGCTCAACAGTGCCGCGCTCATCCGATAGATCATTGGCGGCGGGGAGCGAGCGAATCGACCAGCTTCGTTATGGCGTCAGAGTCAAAGCGGCCACGATACAGGCGGCCGCTTACGAGCAGAGTGGGGGTCGAACTCACGCCCAGTTGGACCCCCTCGTTATAGCTGGCCTGGATCCGACCGGCGTACTTGCCCGCTTTCATGCAGGCGTCGTAGCGGCCCAGGTCCAGACCGCTGGCCTGGGCGTAGTTCCTGAAGATCGGACCGGCGTTCCGGGCTCCCGCCCACTCAGATTGTCCTTCGTAGATTCGCTGGTGCTGATCCCAGTATTTGCCCTGCTCGTCGGCACAGGCGGCGGAGTGTGCCGCCAGCCGGGCGAAGGGATGCTGCTGCAGCGGAAAGTCGCGATAGCGCCAGCGTACTCGGCCGGTCTTGATCAGCCGCTCCTCGATCGTGGGCATCTGCAGGGTGGCAAACGTCTGACAGAAGGGGCACTGATAGTCGGCGAACTCGGTGATCTCCACCGGGGCGTCAGGTGAGCCTTTCAAATAGCCCCGGAAGCCAAGAGTGTCGGAGGCCTGAACCGTTACGTTGGCCGGTATGCTCGTGGTATTGGGCCGGAGCAGGAGGTAGGCCAGGACTCCCAGGCCTGCCAGGGCCAGGAGCCCCAGGATTACATAAAAACGCTTTACTCCGGGTGCGGTCTCCGCCATGGCTCCTCGTCCTCTGGATCGTCCGGAAGAAAGGGATCCTGCCGCTGGGCCTCCTCCACGATGCGCCGATTGTCGGCAACCTCCGGCGTATCGTAGGTGCTACGAACCTCGTAATGGAACAGCTCGCTCCGCGCATCGCCCATCAAACGCAGCAACTCCGGGCCTCCCCGGAGCAGCTGACCCGCTCGATCGAGTTCCTGGATCCGGGCAGCCAGAGTTCGCAGCAGGGCTGCCAGCCGGTCGGCCCGCTCTTGATCGTACACCTCGTCATGCTCGGCCATAGCCACCTCGAGGGTGCGTCTTCCCTCCCTCGCTCAGGTTCACGCAATCGGGTTGCGAAAGATAATGACTCGGAGATCGGGAGTCGGGAGCAAAAACAGGGGCCAGATTGTTCGATTGTATGGCTTTGCACCATTTAGTGCAAACGGCTATCTTTAACTTGCGTGAGGGCGGAGCGTCCTCCTCAATATCCTATTAAGGACGGTGCATGAAGAAGAAATCCCGTAGTTACCCTGAGGCGGTCTCCTTTGCCCAGGCGCGTGACGAGCTGTTCAGTCACATCCTCCGGTGCGGCGTCATCGAGGCGCTGCCGGAGCACCAGAAGGATTGGTTTGACGATACCATGGGGTATGTCGCTGAGCGGTATGAAGATCTGAGCAAGGAAGAGCTGGCGCAGCTGCGCACCTTGGGCGAGCGTTACTGTCAGCCGGTGCGTCGTACGGACCCCCTGGAGTCCAGCGTCGCCTGACCCGCGACATCCGACGAGGAAACGCCCTGGAGAACGTCTCCGGGGCGTTTTTATTGGGTTTTGAGGCCAAATTGACGCCAGCGGTACCCCAATGCCAACCGGAAGCCCCCACCGATACCGGCCTCCACCGCCCAGCCGGCCCCACTCGCGGGGTTGCTCTCGAGGCCGACAGTCAGCACCAGATAGCCCCTATCTACTGCTCCAATCACCCCGGCAATGCCTCCGGCCAGGTAAAACCCGGCTTTCCGGCGCTGGTCCGGCGCCAGTAAGAAATGGCCCAAAAGCTCACCCCGGCCTACCCAGTCGCCTCCAGCGATGCCGGCGCCCACCCAGGCTGAAACCCGAGTGCGGGCCGACGCACGCAGGGCGCCGTAGCCGCCCAGGACTGCCAGGTCGGGATCGGAAACCGTGCCGATTGCCTGAATCCCGATCTCCCGAACCTCCTGGGCCCAAGCGGGGCGGGCCAGGGCCAAAGCCGCCCCAAAGGCGAGTAACTCACCCCAGCGACAGGGCATAGGTTACGGCGATGTCGGGGGCGAGGGAGTGAAAGACCGAGCAGTACTTCTCCAGCGAGAGATCGATGGCTCGGCGGATTTTCACGGGGTCGAGTTCCGGCCCACCAATTCGGTAGTCGAGGTGAATGGAGACATAACGCCGCGGCTCCTGCTCCCTCCTTACCCCCGCTACCTCGATGCTCAGCCGGGTAAAGGCTACTCGCATCTTGGTGAGGATGCTCACCACGTCCGAGCCGGTACAGGCGGCCGCGGCCAGGAGCAGAGTGGTCATCGGGCCAGGAGCGGCTACGTTGTCCCCATCGATGACGATGGACTGGCGTCCGGGCTCGCCACCGACAAAGCGCATCCCCTCCTGCCAGGTAAGTGCTACCCGCTTGGTCTCTCCCGCCATGTCAGGTCCCCAACCGTTTCTGAGCCCGGGGCGCCACGCGGTAGTAGTCCCAGATTGCGATCACCGCGATACCGGTCGTTGCCCAGGCGATCGGACGGAGAAACGGGGAATCGATCAGAAAGGCTACCAGCGTCAGGATCTGCGCGACGGTCACCGCTTTGCCGCTGGAGCGAGCCGGAATGGCTCGCGGCTGGTGCGACAGCAGAGTCGCCGTGAAGGCTACTGTAGCCACAATGTCCCGCAGCAGGACGCCGATGATCTCGTATATCGCGAGCTTGCCGGAAAAGGCTACCACACCGACCGCGGCGGCCATGAACAGCTTATCGGCTATTGGATCGAGAACGGCGCCGAACGGCGAGCTTCCGAACCGCCTTGCGACCGGCCCGTCCAGCAAGTCGGTGGCCGCCGCAAGGGCCACGATGCCGAGGCGCCAGCTCTTGTCCGGGACGAGGACAAATGCCGCCGCGAGCGGAATCCGCGCCAGGCTGAGCAGATCCGCCGCTGCCCACCACGCGCGACCTTGCTCGGGTTTATCGGCCGGACTAGCTTCGGACACGCTGTTCCCCTCGCCGAACGTGAGCGTACAAGATACCCTGGTCCGTCCTGCGGCTCCTCCCTCCGGCGTACTGGCAATTCCCCTTGATGCCTGACCAGGCTGATGCTTGACACGGCGGTGATTCCCTGCGGTGGATTGGGCACCCGCCTGCAGCCGATCACCCGTTGGCTACCCAAGGAAGTTCTGCCGGTGGGCTTGAAACCGGTGCTCTACTGGACGCTCGACGAAGCCGCGGATGCCGGCCTGCTCCGCGCCATCATTATTACCAACCCCCATAAGCCAATCCTGGAGACCGTCGCCCGTAATTACCAGGGTCCGCTGGAGCTGGAGTTCGTCCCCCAGGACCACCCGCGGGGACTGGGCGACGCATTCCTGCGGGCCAGAGATTACCTGGCTGGTTCTCCGTTCATGGCGGTGCTCCCCGACAATCTGTTCCAGGGCGGCAACCCTACGGCGGCGGTTCTCGCCACCTATAAGAAGACCGGTCTGGCCACGGTGCTCCTGGCGGAAATCGAGCGCAAGGATGCCGGCTTTAAAGGTCCAACTGGGCGTGCGGCGGTTCGCCAACGAGCCGACGGCATTCTGCAAGTGGTAGCGGTGGCGGATAAAGGAGGTGGGCGGTTCGACACTGCCGGCGCCGGCGCGGCGGTTACTCCAATCGGGCGCATGGCCTTTGGCGGTGAAATACTGCGGGAGTTCGAGGAGGTCGGACGCAGCCTCCCCCCGGGAGCCGAACTCGATGATGTGCCGGTCTTGCAGCGCCTCGCGCAGCGCGAAGCGCTGGCCGGTGTGATCAGCGGTGCCCGGTTCTTTGATGTCGGCGTGCCGGAGGGCTACCGGGAAGCGGTGGCCGAGTATCCAGCCCGCGCCTGATCAGAGAGATCTGATGACCACCTTCAATCACTACCTGGTCGAGCTTACCGCGGTCAACTCGGAGCGGCTCCGGGACACCGATCTGCTCTCCGCCCTGGTGGTCGCGGCTGCGGGTGCTGTCGGCATGCCGGGGCTGGGTCCGCCGGTGGCGCGGCAAGGCGCGGGAGAGATTGCCGTGGCCCTGCTCTGCCTGGAGGGGCACATCGTGCTGCATTGCGCCCCCAATGAAGGGGTTTGCCTGATCGATATTGTCGCGCGCGCCCCGGCCGATGTCGGCAAGGGCATCGATGTGATCAGCCGCCGGCTGACTTTTTAGTTCCACTGCCGCGGACCACGCCTTCAGCCCGGAGAGTAGGGTCGAGATTGCGCTGAGCCACTTGCAACACGTCCTCCGCGGTGACCGCCCGGAATGCCGCGGCGGGATTCTCCAGGTCGGCCAGGCCATTCCCGGTGATCCACGCTTCCACTATCTGACCCGCCAGCTCTCCCGCACTTTGCCGGGAGACCTCCGCCTGTCCGGCAAGATAGTTCACAGCTTGGTGTAACTCTGTGGCGCTCACCGGCTCGGTTCGGAAGCGCTCGAGCTCGGCCAGCATGGCGGCCCGCGCTTCCTCCTCGCGTTCAGGTGAAGTGGCGATGTAGCTGACCAGCGCTCCGGCCCGGCCCCTCTGCCAGCTAGAGGCCAGTACGGTGTAGGCCAACGAACGGCGGTCGCGCAGGGCCTCGAACATGCGGCCGCCCAATCCACTGGCAACGGCGGCCCAGACTTCGGCGGCGTGTCGCTCCGGATCCCGGCGCCGCGGACCCGGAAAGATCATTGCCAGTGCCGCCTGGGCCTTTTCGCGGCGGACTACCCGGAGCGGATCGGCCGCACCGCGATTGAGGGCGCCATCAGGCGTCGCCGCCGTGGATGCGGCGTGATCTTGAAAGACACCGGCCAGAGCGGCGCTGGCCTCTTCGGGATCGATATCGCCTACGGCTACGACGACAGGGCGGACGCCGAGAAGGTCCTGCGAATGCCACTGCCGAACATCAGCGGGGGAAATCGAGGGCAGGGTCTCGGGCAGTCCGCCGACCGGCAGCCCGTAGGCCCGATCACCGAAGGCGGCGCCGAAGGCGAGCTGGAACGGATAGCGAAACATGTCATCGGCCACCTGCTCGGCCTCCACCCGCATGAGCTCGCGCTCGGTCGCCACCTCCGCCGCATTCAATCGTGGTCTGGTAAACACCAAGTGCAGCAGTCCCGCTGCCCGGGTGAGATGCTCGGCCAACACGGTAGTTCCAAAGCCGAACCAATCCGAGGAGACCGTAGGGCTCAGCGTTCCGCCCAGCCGCTCGAACGCGTAGGCCAGCCCGGCGGCCTCGAGATCGCCGGCACCGCGAACCGAGCTTCGGATGCTGAGTGCTGCTAGCCCAGCCTTGCTGGGTGGATCGAACTCAACCCGGCCCCCGTAGATTCCGAGAGTGACCAGGGGTACCCCCGCCTTCCGCCGAACCAGGAGGTCCACGCCGTCCAGCGCGGTGTGGGACACCTGCGACTCCCGGGTGCTCCTGATCGGTATCGGATCGGGCGCGCGCCATTGAACTGGTGCCGGCTCCGCCCAGAAGCCGAGAGCGCTCACTGCAAAACTCCGCTCCAGCAGGTCAGGAGTGAGATCTGGTCCTGTCCCCGTCGGCAGATAAGCCACCCCCGCCACGGCATCGGGTTGGAGGTAGCGGGCTGCTGCCTCTCGCACCGCATCCGGCTCGATGCTCTGTAGGGCAGCGTATTCCCGGTCGAGAAAGGAGACGTGCTCCAGAGCTTCGGCCCCCGCGAGAGCCGACGCCTTCCCTTCCATCGGCTCCAGCCGCCGAGCCCACCGTGCCAGGAGCAGCGTGCGGGCGCGCTCGAGCTCTTCTGGGCCAGGACCCACCAGAGTCAGTCGGGCGACGCACTCGGCGACCCGCTCCACCGCAAGCGGCATCTTCTCCGGCGCGAGGTCTGCGTTGATACTGAAGACGCCGAGCTCAGTGGGGGAGTAATTGTGCGCCGCAACAGAAGTCACGATTCCGCTTTCGCGGAGCGCCCGATAGAGTAGGCTTCCTCTGCCCGACCCCAGCACCGCAGCCGCCAGGTCCAGCGCCGGCGCATCCTGGTGCAGGGCGGGAACCGTTCTCCATCCCAGCACCAGCTCGGCCTGGCTCACGTCGCCCCGCAGCGTTCTGGCCCGGACCTCTCTTCTGGGTGGCTCCTCGGGTGAGGGGTCTACGGCGCCCGCGCGGCGGGACCAGTCCGCGTAGGCTGTGCGGGCTGCTTTCAGTGCCTCTTCCGCATCGAGATCCCCAGTGAGAGCGACGATGACCCGTTCCGGGACGTAGCGAGACTGGTAATACCCCATCATGTCGTCCCGGCTGAACCGCGCGAGCTGCTCCTCGTGTCCGATGCGCCACCGTCGAATCCGGTGATGGTCGAACATCACTTCGTGCAGCGTCTCCTGCGCCACGGCACCAGGCGTATCCCGCTTGCGCTTGGCTTCCTGGATGATGACCTGCAGCTCCCGGGCTAACTCTCCGGCGTCGATGACCGAGTTCCGTAGGGCATCGGACTGGATGTCGAGTGCCGCGCTCAAGCCCGAGGCTGGAAGCACGGTGAAGTAGGTGGTGTGGTCGTAGCCGGTCCCCGCGTTCAGGTAGCCTCCGGCGGCCTTTGTCTCCCGGGCAATGGCGCCGACTCCTCGCCGCGGAGTGCCCTTGAAGAACATGTGTTCAAGCACGTGGGAAATGCCGTTCCAGTGGTCCGGCTCGTCGAAGAACCCTGCTTTGACGTGGGTGACTACCGATACGACCGGCGCGGAGTGATCCGGCTGGACTAACAGCGTCAGTCCATTAGGCAGTACCTCGCGGACCACGTCTTTGGTCCAAAGCCGTGAACCGTGAGCAGTGAGCGGTGAGCGGGATGGTGTAACGGTCATCTATGAGTCGTGAAATGTGAAAACCGAACGGGGAGTTCCAAACTTAACTGGAACCCCCCGCTTACCGCTCACTGCTTACCGCTTACGGTTTATTGAACGATTCGCAGCACTCCCGCCTCCGCGCTACCTCGAATGAAAGCCTCGGCGTCGGTCGTTGGAATGACGATGCCGGTTTCCGCCTGACCCCGGCGGGCCAGACTGGCCATGAAGTCGCTGAGGGAGCCTTGGGCCCACTCCCGATCGGCAGCCTTCATCTGCAACAGGATTTCGTCCCAGGTTCCCCGAATCGTGTTGCCGGACAAGGTCATGATGGAATGGTTGTCGCCCTGTCCCGGCTTCCTCTGCATGGCGTGCAGTTCGCTCAGCAGGGTGCCGAACAGCTCCAGCTGATGAGGGTCGCGCACCCCACCGTCGGCCTGCTGCGCCTCAACCTCGGCCAGCAACATGTCGATACCGTCGGGTTCCCCTGCCACTTCGCTCAGGCGGACGAGCCAGGGCGCCAGCTCCGGATCTTCATCGGGTAGCCGGTAGATGGACTTCTTCAGCTCGATGTGCCGCCAGATGCCCAGCTCATCGTAGTGGTCTTCCGGCTGGGTGCGCTCCAGCTGGTGCAGCGCGGCCTCGCTCTCACCCCGATCGTACAAAAGATTTGCAAGATAGATCCGAGCTTCGCTGTATCCGGCGTCGATCTCCAGCGCCCGCCGCAGCCAGTAGAGTGAGCCGGCATCGTTGCCCAGTCGGTGAGAGGCGTAGCCCAGGCAGGCGGCCGCGTCAGGCGACTCCGGGTGGGCGGCAACGGCCAAATCGAAAAACCGGTGCGCCGGCGAAACCAGCCCCTCACGGAAGAGCGCCTGGCCGATCTGGAGCATCAGCTCATGATCGTCCTCGAACCCCAGCTGGAGGATTCGCTCCACTGCCCGCATGGCCCCGGCCCGGTCACCCAGCTTGAGCAGGGTTTCCCCCAGGCCGGCGAGTCCGTCTTCGTGGTCAGGGTCGAGGCTGAGCGCCTGGTCAAAGCTGCGCCGGGCCCAGGCGTATTCCTCCCGCGCCAGGTGGGCATAGGCTCTTCCGATGTGCAATTCGACCGCGTGGGGATACAGCGCTATGCCTTCTTTGAGAACAGTCAGGGCTTCATCGTAGCGACCTTCGTTGTACAGGTGATGGGCTTGTTCGTCGAAATCGTCGGAGCTGAGGAATGCGTCCGACATCGGCAGGACCTCCCGCGGCAGGTTACCGACAAACTACGGAATTCCAGGTATCGGAGCAAGAGAAAATCCCTCGGTGATCGTCGTCACCAGCGCCCATGCAGCACCTGTGGCGCCGCGTTAGCTTTGTTCGATGATTGCTCTTTCCCCTGTCTCCCGCCTTTGAGCCACCCGTTCCCAAGCATGCTCCGCTCCATGCCTGTCGTGGTTCCCTTGATCGGTCTCTTCGTGAGCATTCATCCGGCGCTGCCGGCGCAACAAACTGCAGCACCGGCCCTCGGCGTCATCGATCAATTCCATTGAGCCGCACGCCATGACTCAACCTGAGCTGGACCCAGCCCCACCCAACCCTCCGGCGCCGCCGCCGCGGCGGCGGCGGCTGCCATTCATCATCCTCGGCATTCTGGTGCTCGGGTTCGCCGCCTGGGGTCTCCACCGCTACCTCTACTCGAGGCATCATGTGTCCACTGATAACGCACAGATCGACGGACACATCACATACATCGCGCCCCGGGTAGCCGCCTTCGTGACGCGGGTGCTGGTAGACGACAACCAGCCGGTTCAGGCCGGAGATACGCTCGTCCTCCTGGACAACCGGGACCTGAAGGTGAAGCTGGACGAGGCAGAAGCGGGGCTGCACGAGGCCGAAGCTGCGGTGGGAAGCCGCGCCCGGGCGGGCCAGGCGCTGGCCCAGCTGCAGGCTACCCGGTCTGAGGCTGCGTCGGCCCTGGCAGCGGTGGCATCGGCCGAGGCGGACTACAAGAAGGCGGCTGCCGATGTGGAACGGTATCGCACGTTGGCGCCCCGCAAGGTCGTATCGGCCCAGCAGCTGGATGCGGCGGAAGCGGCCTACCAGCGGGCGGCCGCCAACCTGGAGGCGGCGCGAAGGCGGGCTGCAGCCGCGGGGAGTCAGGTCTCCGCCTCCTGGGCTTCGGTCCGGGAGGCCGACGCCCGGCTGGCAGCGGCGCAGGCGGAGGTGGACAATGCCCGGCTGCAGGTGAGCTATGCCACAATCACGGCGCCGACAGCGGGGACGATTGCCAAGCGCACCGCCGAGACCGGCTCTCTGGTACAGGTTGGTCAGAATCTCATGTCCATCGTGCCGGACAGCGAGGTCTGGGTAACGGCAAACCTGAAGGAAACCCAGCTTACTAACGTGCGGGTGGGGGACCCGGTAGAATTCGAGGTTGACGCCTATCCCGGCCGCCACTTCAGCGGCAGGGTGGAGAGCCTGAGCCCCGCGACAGGGGCCAGGTTTGCCCTGCTGCCACCGGACAACGCAACCGGGAACTTTACCAAGGTGGTCCAGCGGGTTCCGGTAAAGATTGCGATCGAGCAGGCCTCCGACCCGCCCCCGCTCCGGCCGGGCATGTCGGTCGATGTGACCATCGAGACTGGAAATCAAAGAGATTCTCGAGCCGTTGCTCGGCAGAGCAGTGAGCCGCAGATGAACGCAGATAGAGCCAGATAATTCTCTGACTGCCCTAGTTTCTACCCTCCTAACCGTCGGTGCAGTATCAGTTAGCTTAGAGACGTGACCTTCCAGCGCAAATTGGTGCTCGGATTCTTGCTCATGGCTATCCCCGCGCTGCTGGTGGGGATCGGGGCGATCCGCAGCAATCTGCTCGAGCGCCGCGCGCTGCAGGCGCTGGGCGAGAGCATGGCCCGCACCCGAACCTACGCCGAGCTGGAGACGGCGATGTTCGACCAGAGCGAAGTCATCTGGCGCTACCTCAGCGGGCTCGATCCCACGGCGAGGCGGGAGTTCCGGCTCACCGGCCAGGTGGTCGAGTACTGGCAGCAGCGCTGGGCGGCGGAGCTTCGGCCCGAGGAGGCGAGCCTTGCCCAGCGGGTCCGTCAGATTCAACAGCAGATTCAGACTGCCGCGGACAGCATCTTCCGGCTCTACGACGCTGGTCGGCGCCAGGCCGCCTTCAGCGCCGCGCAGCAGGACCTCAAAGGTCGTCTGCTCCCGGAGCTGACCCAGCTCAACCGGCAGATTTATCGCCAGGCCCGGGAGTCCAGCGTGAGGGGAGCTTACTCCCGGCTGGAAGAGATTCTGTCCGGGCAGAAGCGGATCCTGGTGCTCACCCTGCTGCTCTCGCTGGCAGGTGGCCTGCTGGGCGCCTGGCTCATCGCCCGGAGTCTGGCGCGACCGGTCAAGCAGCTGGCCGACGCCATGGCCGTGGTCGGCACCGGCCAGCTGGACCATCCGGTGGAGGCAAGCTCCCGAGACGAGCTGGGTGATCTGGCTCGCGCGTTCGGCCGGATGACCGTAAACCTGCGCCAGTCGCGGGCCGACCTGGTGCGGCTCAATCGTGAGCTCGGGGCCAAAGTTGATCAGCTGGAGCACACCCAGGCCCAGCTGGTCCAGTCGGAGAAGCTCGCCTCCATCGGCGAGATGTCGGCTGCCGTAGCGCACGGGTTGCGGAACCCGCTCGCCAGTCTTCGGGCGGCCGCTCAGGTGGTTCGTCGCCATCCGACTTCGCCTGCTTCCACTGAGCACCTGGACGCCATCATCGAGGAGGTGGACCGGCTGGATCGCCGGATCAGTCATCTGCTCAGCTTTTCCCGTCCAGCCCCCTTTCATCCTCTGCGAGAGAACGTGTCCCGGCTCATCGAAGGCGCACTGGGCGGTTTCGCCGAGCTGGCCCGGGAGCGCAGGGTGGAACTCCAGCTGGACCTCGCCCCGGTGCTTCCGGCGGTGCGGATCGACCCAATGCAGGTGGAACAGGCGTTGCTCGAGGTCGTCTCCAACGCGCTCGACGCCATGCCTGACGGGGGCCGGCTGCGGATATCGGCCTCGGCCAATGGCTCGGCCGCAGAGTCATCGGAGGTCCTCATCGAGGTCGTCGACACTGGACCAGGAATTCCGGAGCAGGTGCTGCCGTCCGTTTGTGAGCCCTTCTTCACTACGCGACAGGAGGGAACCGGCCTGGGCCTCGCCATTGCCAAGCGGTACGTCGAGCAGAACGGCGGGAGCCTGGAGATATCCAGCCGTCCGGGAGGCACCACGGTGCGGATTCGGCTTCGCGTAGCGGCCCCCAGCGAGGCCGCGGTATGACCGCACCGCGATCCACGGTGCTCATCGTCGATGATGAGCGCACCTTGGCCCGGGCGGTGAAGGCTTTTCTCACTGAAGCCGGTTACGAGGCCGAGGTCGCCGGCGATGCCGAACAGGCATTGGGGCTGCTTCAGAGCCTTCGACCCGACGTGGTGTTTGCCGACGTCCGGCTGCCCGGAATGAGCGGTACCGATCTGCTCCGGCGCATTCGCGAGTTCGATCCGGCCATCCCGGTCGTCATCATGACCGCCTACGGCACCATCGAGGGAGCAGTCGAGGCGGTCAAGCTTGGCGCATTCGACTACATGAAGAAGCCGGTCGACTTGGAGGAGCTCAAGCTACTGGCGGATCGCGCCCGGGAGACGGCTCTGCTCAAGCAGGAGCTCTCCTACTATCGCCGGCGCGACGCCTTCGAGGCCCCTGTCACCGGCATTCTGGGGCAGTCTCCCGCACTGCTCGCGGTCCTGGATCGAGTGCGTCAGATCGCCGCGCTGGACGAAACCCCGCCAATACTCATCACCGGAGAAACCGGATCGGGAAAGGGCCTGGTCGCCCGTACCCTGCACCAGTCCGGAAAGCGCGCCAGCAAACCGTTCATCGACGTGAACTGCACTGCCCTGCCCGCAACCCTGATGGAAGCCGAGCTCTTCGGCTACGAGCGAGGCGCGTTCACCGATGCCAAGGAGTCGAAGCTGGGGCTGTTCGAGGCGGCCGAGGGTGGCTTCATCTTCTTGGACGAGGTGGGCGATCTGGAGCTCTCGCTGCAGGGGAAGCTGCTGCGGGCCATCGAGGAGCGAACGGTCCGGCGAGTGGGTGGCATCCGCGACCGCCGAATCGACGTGCGCATTCTGGCGGCCACCAACCGCAACCTCGAGCAGGAGGTGCAACGGAACCAGTTCCGGGGAGACCTCTACTTCAGACTCGCCGTGATCCTGCTGCACCTCCCCCCTCTCCGCGAGCGGGGCGAGGACGTACTGCTACTGGCCGATCACTTTCTCCGGCAGTTCAGCGCGAAGTACGGGAAGAGAGTGAGCCGGTTCGATCGCGAGGCGAGAGATGTGCTGCTCCTCTATCCCTGGCCCGGAAATGTCCGGGAACTGAGCCATGTGATCGAGCGGGCCGTGCTCTGGAGCCGGGAGGACACGCTGAGCCTCGAACATCTGTCGCTGACCGCACCCCGGCCACCGGAACGGGAAGAAAAGCCTTCCGAAGGAGGGGAGGACGGAAGGCCTGCCGAGGTTGCCGCCGACAACTCTGCTCTCCCACCGACCGGAGTGGATCTTACCCAGTGGGAAAGGACCCTGATCGAGCGGGCCATGCGGGAGGCGGGGGGGAACCAGACCAAGGCCGCCCAGCGCCTGGGCATTAGCCGCGACACCCTGCGCTATCGGCTCAAGAAGTTCGGTATTCGAGGTGGGTGAAATCACCCAGGTGGTTGTGATGCCCCACCTCGAGGCGCCCGCCACCCCGGATGGGCGAAAGCACAAGTCCAGCGCCCCCAAAGGTTAGCAAAGTTCGTCTTTTCAGTGACCGGTTGGCACGCACCCTGCCCTGCAGTCGTCATAGTCGGGTCCACGACGGCCCGGCTGGGTGAAACCACCCAGACCAAGATCGTTTCTCTACCCCGAATGGAGCCAAGCCATGTCCTGGACCAAACCCGAAGCTGAGATCGTGGCCGTCACGATGGAAGTCACCGCTTACGTCGCAACGCTCTAACCCAGAGCGGCATTGAAGGGCTCGCGCAAGCGGGCCCTTCGGCTGTCTACAGTGCGCGTCGTTCTACTCGGTACCGCGGCGGGGGGAGGCTTTCCCCAGTGGAACTGCTGGTGTCCCACCTGCCGTGCCAGCCGTGCAGATCCACATCGAGCTCTGCCGCGCACCCAATCCTCAGTCGCTGTCAGTGCCGACGGTGAGCGCTGGTTCCTGCTTAACGCCTCACCTGACGTCCACCGCCAGCTCGCCTGCCTGCCCGGAGCCCTTCCCACCGGGATCCGGCACGTCGCTGTCGAAGGTATCGTCGTCACCGACGCCGAGCTGGATCACACCCTGGGGATCGTGTTGCTCCGGGAGGCGCGCCGGCTTCACCTCTACACCACCGCTGCGGTGCGCTCGATCCTGGAAACCGATTCTCGGCTGCTTCCGGTCACCGGGGCATTTGCTGATGTGACTGTCACTGAGTTGCCGTTGGACGGCCAGGTGCCACTGACCTTTCGCGACGGCGAGCCGTCCGGAATCAGGGTCCAGGCTTTTCCCGTGCCGGCTGGCCCGCCACGGTTCGCCACGCGCAGTGGAGCCGGACATACGGTGGGACTGATTCTGGAGGACATTGTGAGCGGCGGCCGCTGTGCCTTCGTACCCGGGTGTGGGGAGCTGGAGTCCCCGATCTTGCAGCGGCTGGGTGCAACCGACCTGCTCTTGTTCGATGGCACCTTCTGGAGCGATGACGAGCTGAAGACACTGGGCATCGGTGACCGCTCCGCGCGGGAGATGGATCATCTTCCCGTCTCAGGCCCAGGTGGCAGCCTGACTCGGCTGGCCGACCTGAGCGGTCCCCAGAAGGTCTACACCCACATCAACAACACCAATCCCATGCTGCTGGAGGCTTCGCCGGAGCGCCGAGCCGTGGCCGCCGCCGGCATCGAGGTCGGGTTTGACGGCATGAGCTTCACCTTATGACTGCGGTGCTCGGCATTCCAGCGCTGGCGGCTCCGCCCCCGCCGCCGATTCCGCGGCTCGATCAGCCGCTGAGTCCGGATGCCCTGGCGGAGGGCCTGCGCGCCTTCAGTATCTCCTACTACGCCAATCATCCCTTCCACCAGCTCATGCATGAGGGACGGCTGACTCCTCGCCAGCTGCAGGGCTGGGTGGCGAACCGCCTGGCATATCAGCGAGCCATTCCCCGTAAGGATGCCGCGATCATCTCCAACTGTCCCGACCCGGATGTGCGGCGCGAATGGATGCAGCGGATCGTGGATCACGACGGCACCCGGCCGGGGACCGGCGGGATCGAGATGTGGATTCGGCTGGGAGAGGCACTGGGGGTTCCCCGGGAGGAGATGGAGGATGAGCGCCACGTTCTCCCAGGAGTCCGCTTCGCCGCTGAGGCGTACGTGACGTTCTGCCAGACGAAGCCCTGGATCGAGGCGGTGGCCTCGTCACTGACCGAGCTGTTCGCGCCCGATCTGATGCGCCGGAGAATTGTAGCCTTTCCAGAGCACTACCCGTGGGTCCGGACCGAGGGGCTGGAGTATTTCCGCAGCCGGCTGGTTCAAGCGCCGCGGGATAGTCAGCAGGGGCTCAGGCTGGTGCAACAGCACTGTACCTCGATCGAGTCCCAATACCGCGC
>Ga0075421_100001474_pt1 | contig 27590 bp, 26 predicted proteins | sample SoiMetdeltSBSDD5_FD_75292 | JGI IMG/M metagenome (GOLD analysis project Ga0075421, IMG submission 75292) | Bulk soil microbial communities from a Populus tree surrounding site in Tennessee, USA - Soil MetaG P. deltoides SBSDD5 | ecosystem: Environmental > Terrestrial > Soil > Tree plantation... | reverse complement strand
GTAGGCGAGCCACAGGAAGACGGCCCACGGCCTCGACAGCGACCACACCCGCACCGCGCCGAGTGCGGCGAGTGCGAGACCGGTCAGGCCGAACTGCTGACGGGCGTCCCAGGCCCACATCTGCAGCCGGTTCCACAACTGACTGGCGTTCACTCCCAGCACCATTTCCTCGCGCCAGTCGGCCTTCGTCACGTCGACCCAGAACGCCGCGAGGCGATCGGTCCACGGCATCGGTGCGTCGATCGAGTCCCACACATACAGGAGCGTCGGCGCATATTGCAGCGCTCCGGCGGCGGCGATGGTGAGGGCCAACAGGATCGTGGACGGCGTGAACAGCTCACGCGGCCGCGGGTGAACGTGTACGAGAAACACGGTGAACGGGACGAGAAACAGAATCATCCCCAGGTGATTGCCGAAGGCGAAGGCGTACAGCGCGAAAAAGAGCGCCAGCCGCGAAGTGGTGGGACGTGCCGCGAAGGCCTGCAGCGCGAGCAGACACCCCGCGACGAGCGCCAGATGCAGGGAGTACACCTCCGCGATGATGGCTTGCGTCCAGAACGTGTACGAGAACGCGAACAGCAGTCCCACCGCGGCGCCTGTGAGCGGCGACTTCGTCAGTCGTCCGCCGACCATGGCGAGGAGCCCGACGGCGATGGCGGCCCAGATCGCCGAGAACAGATTCAGCCCGCGTGCGGGATTGTCTTCGCTGACCGCACGAATGAAGGGCGTCGCAAGCGTGTAGTACAGCGGATAGGCGCGGCGGGCGCTGCTCTCTGGCCAGAGGACGGCCGCCTGAAATCCTCCCGTGTCGCCGAGGTCGACGCCGGGAAGCAGGGTGCGGGTGTAGGCCCAGAACGCAAGCGTCGCGACCACGCATGCCGCGGCGAGCATCGGAAGGTAGGGGCGGCCTTCACGCGACGGGTTGGCGTCAGCGTCCACCACGTTGGCCGTTTCGCTTGTGCGCCACGAAGGCGCGCACGGCGTCGACGCTCCGTGCGTTCAGCACCTGAGAGGCCTGAACCCACCCGCGTCGCGCGGTACCGATGCCGAACCGCATCTGTCGTTCGAGCGCTTCGGCGCGATGGCAGTCGCTGTCGATGCTGAGCGTCACTCCTGCCTCGGCCGCTTGCCGAGCGATCGCGCCATCCATGTCGAGATGACCCGGCGCGCCGTCCACTTCCATGGCCGTGGCTGTCTCGACGGCGATCTCGAACAGCCGCTCGTAATGCAGATCGTAGCCGGCTGAAAACGCCGGCGATCGATTGGCCGGGTGCGTGATGATGTTGACCATCGGGTGTCGCATCGCCTGTACGTAGCGCTCGGTCAGCCGTGCGCTGTCGTGGCCATGATCGTCGTGCAGCGATGCCAGCACGATATCGAATCCCTGGAGCTGCCGATCATCGAAGTCCAGCGACCCGTCGGGCATGATGTCGACCTCGATCCCGTGCAGGATCTCGATTCCCTGAATCCGCGAGCGCAGCGCCTCGATTTCCTCGCGCTGGATCGGGATCTCCAGCGCCAGCAGCTTGCGCGACGCAAACGCCCGCTCGGAGTGATCGGTAATGGCGACGTACTCGTAGCCAAGCTGTTTGGCGGCGAGCACCATGTGCTGGATGGTGTCGCGGCCATCGCTCCACGTGCTGTGCATGTGGAGGTCGCCGCGGATATCGGCGGGCGAGACCAGTACTGGCAGCGCGCCCCGCGAGGCGACGTCGATCTCGTCGAGCCCTTCGCGGAGCTCGGGCGCGATGAAGGGCAGTTGCAGCAGCCGGTAGACCTCGTCCTCGTCGGGCGTGGACAGCAGTTCGCCGTTCGGCCGGCTGACGAGACCGTCGCGCAGCACCAGGCCAACCCGGCTCGCTCTGGTCTGCAGCTGCTCGGTGTGGCGGCGCGCGCCGGTATGCCAGACGAGCGCGGCTCCGGCATCCTCGGGGGCGGTGACATGCAGGCGTACGCGGCCGCGATCGGTCGCGGCCTCGACGCTCGCCGGCAGCCGCGCCAGCACCGCGGTGACCGGCGACAGCCTGAGAAAGCCGTCGAGCACCTCGTCATGCGCCGCGGGCTGGGCCACGGCGAGCAGCGACACGTCGCCGATGTCGGGCGCCCAGCGGCGCAGACTGCCCAGCGGCATGATGTCTTCGGCGGGGAGACCGGCACGCCGGATCTCGCGCGTCACCATCGACGCGAGGAGATGCGCCCGGCCCAGAGGCATTCGCGACCCGTTCAAGATCAGTCAATTGTGCATGGAAGAGTTCCGGGGCGCCACTCTACGGGTAGGATCGATCCAGTGGTCCGTACAGGCTGAAGGAGCACCAATCACAACGAGTCTGCGACCGTGATTTCCCGGCCGCGAGAACGGAGCGGCCGGTAGCGATTGAGAAGGACATACGACCAGTGCACTACGACGCGCTTCGCGACACGGGGAATCGTACGTTGCCGCCGAGCGGGCTCGAGGGTTCCTCGCTGCACACCACGGCGACGCGCATGAACTACGTCGCGTGCATTACGGTGACGCGCCAGTCACCGAACGACGCCGGCGTGCGTGAGATCTACGTGTCGGTGGATGGCGAGGAGATTGCGGTCCTGAAGAACGGCCAGGCGGTGACGCACGAATTGCCGGCCGGTCCGCACAGACTGCGGGCGCACAACACCCTGTTCTGGAAAACCCATGACCTCGTCCTTCAGCCGGGCGAACACGCGCGTTTCAAGGCCGCCAACCTTGCCGGCTGGGCGGCGTTCGGGTTTCTGATGGTGCTTGGCGCGACACCGCTGAAGCTGTTGTTCGAGCGGGACGTGAACTGAAAGGGGTTGGTCTGCTCGCCCTTCGACTCGCAGGACGCGTGAGCTCGCTCAGGGCATTCGACGTTGGCTGGCCAGCCATGAGCGAACCTGGCGGTTCACGAAGTGGCGCGCCAGGTGAGTCGAATGGTGGACGGCGCGGGGCTCGAACCCGCGGCCTCCGCATTGCGAACGCGGCGCTCTCCCAACTGAGCTAGCCGCCCACAGTACTCGCTTGACAGCCGGCCCGCGAGTCGTGACCAGTGCCAACCGTCAGTCTAGCATTCGGATGGGGTCGTCGCAATCGACGCGGCCTTTTTTGTCGCCTTCATCCGTTCGCTATACGTGTCAGATATACTCGCTTTCGTCTGGCCTGACGCAAGATCGACGTCCCACAACTGATGCCCAGAATGAAAAAGATCGGGGTGCTCACCGGCGGCGGTGACGCTCCTGGACTCAATGCCGTCATTCGCGCGGTCGTCAAAGCGGCTACCAACGCCGGAATCCAGGTCGTTGGCCTCGAAGACAGCTTCGACGGTCTCATCTATCCCGAAAAGTCCCGTGTCCTGACGCCCCGCGACGTCACCGGCATCCTCCGGCTCGGCGGCACGATGCTCGGCACCGTCAATCGCGGCGACCCCTTCGTCGAGCCGATCGTCACGCCGCAAGGCACGTTCGACTACGGCGATCGCGTCGTCGAGATGTTCGGTCAGATGGAGCTCGACGCGCTGGTGTGCATCGGCGGAGATGGCACGCTGGCGATCTCGTACGAGTTCTACAAGAAGGGCATCCCGCTCGTCTGTGTGCCGAAGACGATCGACAACGACATCGTCGGCACGACGAGCTGCTTCGGTTTCGACACCGCGGTCAGTTTTGCCACCGACGCGATCGACCGGCTGCACTCGACGGCCGAAGCCCATCGCCGGATCATGGTCGTCGAGGTGATGGGGCGCTACGCGGGATGGATTGCCCTGCACAGCGGCATGGCTGGCGGCGCCGACGTGATCCTGATCCCCGAGATTCCCTATGACCTCGAACGCGTCGCCCACCGCATTCGCGATCGCGACCGGCTCGGCGCGCGTTTCAGCATCGTCGTGGTCGCGGAGGGCTCGCGTCCGAAAGACGGCGGCCTCACGCTGATCGAGGCCGCGCACGGCGGACACGTCGAACGGCTCGGCGGTATCGGCATCCGCTGCGCCGCGCAGCTCGAAGAGCTCACCGGAAAGGAAACCAGATACGTCGTGCTCGGTCACCTGCAGCGCGGCGGATCGCCGACGGCCTTCGATCGTACGCTGGCCACACGCTTTGGCGGGAAGGCGGTGGAGCTGTTGATGAAAGGGCAGTTCGGGAAGATGGTGGCGAATCATCCGCCCGACCTGGTGCCGATTCCGATCGGTGAAGTGGTGGGAAAGACGAAGACCGTGCCGCTCGACTACGATCTGCTGCTGACCGCTCGGGCGCTGGGCGTCTCATTCGGGGATTAGCCGATCGTTGGTCGTCGACGCCCCGAATCAATAGTCATGATTCAGCAATCGACAATCAGCAATCAGCCAATCATCAATGTCCTAACAGGTCCTGATCCTTCTTCTTCTGCAGCTCGTCGATCATCTTCACGTGATCGTCGGTCATTTTCTGCACCTGGTCGAGGCCCTTCCGCTCGTCGTCTTCGGAGATCTTGTGGTCCTTGAGCAGCTTCTTCAGGCGCTCGTTCGCGTCGCGGCGCACCTGGCGCACCGAATTGCGGCCTTCCTCGGCCTGCTTGTGCACGTGACGTGAGAGCTCCTTGCGGCGGTCCTCGGTGAGCGCGGGGATGGGGATCCGCACGACCTTGCCATCGTTCGACGGGTTCAACCCGAGATCCGAGGTGCGGATCGCCTTCTCGATAGCCCCCATGACCGAAGGGTCGAACGGCTGCGCGACGATGAGCGCGGGCTCGGGGACCGAGAGCGTGGCCACCTGGTTGATGGGCATCTTCGTGCCATACGCCTCGACGTGAACGCCGTCGAGCAGGCCGACGGTGGCGCGCCCGGTGCGCACATGCGCCATCTCGCGCCGCACCCGCTCGATTCCCGCGTCCATGCGCGTCTTTACTTCCGCGAACATGCCTTTGAGGTCGTTGAAATCCATATGAGTGCATAGAGGCCGCCTTCCGGCGGCCTGCGTCAATCGAACACGCTGTTAATTCGAAACCGTGGTCCCGATGGCCTCGCCGAGCACCACCTTGCGGATGTTGCCGGGCTCCCGCAGATTGAACACGACAATCGGCAGCTTGTTGTCCATACACAGTGAAATCGCCGTGGCGTCCATCACCTTGAGCCGGCGTTCGAGCACCTGCAGATAGGAGATCGAGCTGTACTTCGTCGCCGCGGCGTCGAGCATCGGGTCCGCCGTATAGATGCCGTCGACCTTGGTGCCCTTCAGGATGACGTCGGCCTTGATTTCCATCGCGCGCAGCGCGGCGGCGGTGTCGGTGGTGAAGTACGGATTGCCGGTGCCGGCCGCGAAGATGACCACGCGGCCCTTCTCGAGGTGGCGAATCGCGCGGCGCCGAATGAACGGCTCGGCGACGGCGCGCATCTCGATCGCCGTGACGACGCGGGTGTTGACGCCCTGCTGCTCGAGCGCGTCCTGCAGCGCCAGCGCGTTGATGACCGTCGCCAGCATGCCCATGTAGTCGGCCGTGGCGCGATCCATGCCGCGCGTGCTGGCGGCCAGACCGCGAAAGATGTTGCCGCCGCCGATGACGATGGCCGTCTCCACGCCCAGGCCCTGAATCTCGCCGACATCGCGCGCGATGCGCGTGGCCACGGCGGGATCGACGCCAAACTGCTGGTCGCCCATGAGGGCTTCGCCCGAAAGCTTGAGCAGCGCGCGTTTGTAGATCGGAGTTGCAGAGGGCGTGACGGTGTCGGACGACATCGAGTCGCGATTATATCGGTTGGTGGTTGGTGGTTGGTAGTAACTGGTGGGTGGCTGGCTAGTGGATGGGTGGGCTGGTGGTCAGTGATTGGTGGTGGTGGTCATCGAACCGCGAACACACCACCCTCTACTAACCACCCTCTACTAACCACCAACCACTAACCACCAACCACTGACCGGTTATTCGCCCGCCTCGCCGACGCGGAAGCGCACGAACCGGCTGACCTGCACGTTCTCACCGGTCTTCGCGCTGGCCTGGGCCACGAGCTGGTTGATGGTCATCTTGTCGTCGCGCACGAACGGCTGGTCGAGCAGGACGAACTGCGAGTAGAAGCTGCCAAGCTTGCCCTCGATGATCTTGTCGATGACGTGAGCCGGCTTGTTCTCCTTCTCCATCTGACCGCGATAGATGGCCTTCTCTTTCTCGACCTCGTCGGACGGGACGTCCTCGCGGCGCACCCAGCGCGGCGCCGCCGCGGCAATGTGCATCCCGAGCTCCTTGACCAGGTTGTTGAAGTCGTCAGTGCGGGCCACGAAGTCCGACTCGCAGTTGACCTCGACGAGCACACCGATCTTGCCGCCCATGTGGATGTAGCTGCCGATCACGCCCTGCGACGTCGTTCGCCCGGCCCGCTTCGCCGCCGACGCGAGCCCGCGCTTGCGGAGCAGCGTGATCGCCTCCTCCAGGTTGCCATTCGCTTCGGTGAGCGCCGCCTTGCACTCCATCATCCCCGCACCGGTCTTGTCGCGGAGCTGTTTCACCATTGCTGCCGTAATCTCTGCCATGACTGTCGTTGCTCCGTGGGCCGCCTGGAAGGCGGCCCCCACATCCGCCGCCTGAAGGCGGCCGCTACATTCGCCGTACAAAGAAAGCGCCGGCCGTTGGGCCGGCGCGTCAACTCGTGGAGGCTGGCCGTTATGCGCCGGCCGTGGTTGGTTCGCGCCGCTGCGGCCGCACCGCTCGCGTCAGCCGGGCCGCCGCGTCGGCGGCAGCGGCCTCTTCGGCCTTGGCCGCGTCCTCTTCGGCGATACGAGACTCGCGCATGCCGCGGCCCGCGCTGACCGCGTCGGCAATCTTCGACGCGAACAGCCGAATCGCTCGCAGCGCATCATCGTTGCCGGGCACCACGTAGTCGACCTCGTCGGGATCGCAATTGGTGTCGACGATGCCAATGACGGGAATCTTGAGCTTGCGCGCCTCGTCCACCGCGATTTTTTCCTTCCGCGTGTCGACGACGAACACCGCGTCGGGAAGCCGCGACATCTGGCGGATCCCTTCGAGGTTCTTCAGCAGCTTCCGCTTCTCCTTCTCGGCGCGCGCGATCTCCTTCTTCGAGAGCGTGTCATAGCGGCCGTCGGTGGCCATCGCCTCGAGATCGCGAAGCCGTCCCAGGCTGCGCTGAATGGTCGTGAAGTTGGTGAGCAGCCCACCGAGCCAGCGCTGGTTGATGAAGTACATCCCACAGCGCTGCGCTTCTTCGGAGATGACGTCCTGAGCCTGGCGCTTGGTGCCGACGAACAGGACTGTGCGTCCATCCGCCGCCAGGTTGGTGACGAACTCTTCGGCCTCGCGGAACTTCTTGACCGTCTTGTTCAGATTGATGATGTAGATGCCGTTCCGCTCACCGAAGATGTACTCCTTCATCTTCGGGTTCCACCGCTTCGTCTGGTGGCCGAAGTGAACGCCGGCCTCCAGCAGATCCTTCATCGCAATCCCGGACAAACGTCTCCTCCCTTACCGCTTGCTGAACTGGAACCGCTTGCGCGCGCCAGCCAAGCCGTACTTCTTACGTTCCTTGACGCGTGAGTCGGAGGTCAACAGACCATCCTTCTTCAACTGTTTGCGGAGCTCGGCGTTGAACTCGACGAGCGCGCGCGAGATGCCGAGCCGCATGGCCCCGGCCTGTCCGTTCACGCCACCGCCGTCCACCGTCGCCAGGATGTCGAACTTGTCACCGGTCTCGGTCAGCAGGAGCGGGCGACGGACCTGGGTGCGAAGCTGATCGGTCGTGAAGTACTTATCGAATTCACGATGATTGACGGTAATGGTCCCGCTGCCGGGACGAAGGAAGACGCGCGCGGTGGATGTCTTGCGGCGGCCGGTTGCGTAATATTCGATGCTTGCCAAGCTAGGCGACCTCGATTTTCTGCGGCTGCTGAGCGGCGTGCGGATGATCCGCGCCCACGTATACCTTCAACTTGCGATACATCGCATCGCCCATCTTCGTCTTGGGGAGCATGCCTCGTACCGCTTCCTCCACTAAACGCACCGGCTGCCGCTTCCGTACGTCGACGGCGCGTTCTTCCCGCAGGCCACCTTCATAGCCGCTGTGCCGGCGATACACCTTCTGCTGTTCTTTGCGGCCGGTCAGCTTGACCGATCCCGCATTGATGATCACGACGTGGTCACCCGTGTCGATGAAGGGCGTATAGCTCGCCTTGTGTTTGCCCTGCAGCAGACGAACGGTCACCGTGGCGACTCGGCCGAGGACCTTGCCGCCCGCATCGATGACGTGCCACTTTGTATCTGCGCGCTTGGCGCTTGCCACGAACGTACGCATGAATAAGGGAATCCTTCGCCGAACCCATCCCATAGGGATGGGGACTCAGGCCCGTCATCCTGAAGCCCGCTATACCCTGAATATGGCGCGCTGTGTACGGACAGACGTAGGCCTACGACCGTAAACCCCAATAATACGGACAGTTGTCGGAAGTGTCAAGCGACGTGCGCCGTTCAGAGGCCGGCCGGAGCGGCGCAGTGCGGCACAGTGGTGCACGAATCACGGAGGAAGCGCCCGTCCCGTGGCCTTCAACAGCGCGTTCAGATGGGTCAGCGTCGCCGCCGAGTTCGGCTGAAGACGAAGGCTCGCGCGGTCGTGACGGATGGCCTCTTCCAGCTTTCCCTGCAGTCCGAGGCCGACCGCCAGATTGCGATGCGCATCGGCGTGACGTGGGTTGATTTCGATCACGCGCCGCAGGTGGCTGATGGCCTCGTCCACCTGATTGCGCGGACCGAGCAGGACGGCGAGATTGAAATGGGCATCGGCATTGTCGGGATTCAGCCGCACCGAACGCCGAAACTCGGCGATCGCCTCCCCGGTCCGTCCGCTGGCCTGCAGGACGTTCGCGTAGTTGAAGCGCACGCGGTCATCGTCCGGCGCGATGCCTACCGCAGTCCTCAGGTGTGTTGACGCCTCCTGCACATCGCCCTGCGCCAGGAGAATGCTTCCCAGATTGCTGTGTGCCTCGGCATCCCCGGGTGCGATCTGCAGCGCGCGACGTAGTTCGTCGAGCGCCGCCGGCACACGCCCTGCCTGCACATATTTCGTCGCCAGATAGTTGTGCGTGCGCGCGTCGCCAGGGCTCGCGCGGACCAGTGCCTCGGCCGCCGCGATATCGGCGCGAAGCGCGCGCTCGACATGATCGGTCTCGAGTCGCGCGGCATCTTCGGCGCGGCGAGGAATGACTTCCAGCCACAGCGCCGCCATCTCGTCGGTCGACTTGGGTCCCCAGCGAACGCGTTGCGGCGGGCGCGCCGGATTGTTCGTATTGCGATCGGAATTGTCGTAGGTGAATCGCATTCCAAGCGTCGTGCCTTTGGGCAGCGACAGCGGCGTCTGGTAGCGATATTGATCCTGCCAGCGGATGTCCCACTGCGGGATGGACACCAGGGTTTGACGCGAGCCGTCGGGGAGAACCGCCGTCCCGATCATCTCCTTTGCCAGGTAGTGCGCGTGCGGATAGATGCTGATGACGTCAACGTCGGCGGGCAACTCGTAGCTGTCTTCTACGACGTACCGTGACTCGCCGGCAGGAATGTCGATGACTTTCGATTCGAGCTTGATGACGATTGGTGTGCGGGTCGGCGGCACCGACGAGAAGTACAGTCCGATGCTGGGGCGTACGGTCTCGGCGACGCCCTTCGAGATGAGGTGCAGCTGTACGGCGAGATCGCTGCCTTCGTCCAGCGTCCATGCGGTGTCGGCGGGTTCCATGACCGGCACGCGTCCCGGCGACCAGCCGTACACGTTGCGCACCTGATCCTCGGGCATGGCGGCGAAGCCCGGTCCCGGATCGGCGCGATCGAGACGCCGTGCCAGTCTCGCTGGATCGACGGCGATGTTGGCGTGGTGGATCGCTTTCGGATTGTCGGCGCGAAACTCGATCGCGCGGACGTAGCGCGTGGGTGAGGCGGGTACGGGAAAGACGAAATTGCGGAACACGTCACCACTGCGGGCCGGAACGGTGAATGCTTCGGGCATGGTAACGACCAGATCGGGTGTGCCGAGCTGCCATCCCTCCGGCCACGCCGGCGCGGCGGCCGGCGTTCTCGCGTCGCCTTCGGGCGAGCCGCGATCCACCCACTGGCGAATCAGCGCGATCTGCGCGTCGCTCAGACGCCGCTCGTTGGCGAAACGATGTGATCCCGATTCGGGAAGCCACGGCGGCATGGCTCGCGCCGCCGTCGCGTCGGCAATCTCGCTGGCGTGTGACTTGACGGTCTTGTAGTCCAGCAGGCTGAAGGGCGCACCGGCGATGCACAAGGGATCATTGGGATCCCCGGTGACAGGGCGGTGGCAGGACGCGCAGTGCTGAACGAGAATCGGCGCGATGTCGGCGTTGTAGGTGACCGCTCGAGTCGACGAAGCCGCGCGTGCGGAATCGCCCGGGGCAGTCCCGCGACATGCCCCGAGCATGAGTGTGAGAACGATCAGCAGCGCGACGCGGGCGGCGCCTCCGTTAGAAATCCACCTGCACGCCGATGTCGACGAACCGCGACTGCATGATCGTCTGCGGCGCCTGCCATGCCGGCCCGTAGTTGTTGGTGTAAGTCTGGACGGCATTCGAGTTGAACAAATTGTAGACGGACACCGTTGGCCGGACGATGGTGCGCCCGGTGCGGATCGCACGTGTGAACCGGAAGTCGGTCTGATAGATGCGATCGCCATAGATCTGTCCGAGCGAGACGATATCGACCGTCGGCGCCGTGCTCGTGAACGGACGACCCAGAGAGGCCGTGCAGATCGGCGTGCCGCTCACGACGCTGTTCACCGGGCAGGAGGCTCTGATCTCCGGACCCGAGAGACTCTGGAACGTCGCCGAGAAGCTCAGGTCCCACGGCAGCCGGTAGGCGAACTGTCCCTTGATCTGCGGATTCCAGTTGGGGTGCGTGTCGCAGAACGCCTCGTCTCGTGGATCGTTGCGGAGGGGCACCACCGTCGGAGCGGTGAGGCTGAGATCGTCTTTCAGACTGCAGGTGTTGATGCGTTCGCGGCCCCAGCTCATGCCGCCCGATACGAGCGTGGTGCCGAGCCTCGCGTTCACCTCGAAGTCGAACCCGTCATAGATGTCGTCGATGCCGCCGACCTTGCTCGAATTGATGATCAGGTTGTTCGGCGCGATGTTGCGGTTGACGTCGAAGTAGCCGCACTGCTGCGAGCCGCTGCCGGGCAATCGCGAGTCGGTCGGCAGCGTGATGCAGTAGGGCGTGAAATCGGCGTTGGTGACCGCCAGGTTGCGCGTCGCGAACAGGTTGCCGTACCAGCGGCGGGTGTAGCCGACATATCCGGAGACGCGTGGCATCAGCTCACGCTGAATGCTGATCTGGCCTTCCCAGTTGTTCGGGCGTTTGTGCCAGCCCTCGACGAGATCGGGATCGTAGTTCGTCGTGCGCGCGGTGACCTGGCCGAACGCCGGATTGCTGATGGCGCCGCACTGCACGGCACCAGGCCGTTTCGTGTTCGCGGCCGGATTCGTCAGGTCGCAGTCGTCGTACGGATTGTACGTGCCGGTGTAGGGCACACCGGCCGGCGCCGCCCATGAGCGTGTGACCTGATTGACGCTCGATTGTACGGGGTTCACCGGGCGAGCGATGTCGTACGACGCGCCGACGACGTAGCGGCCGACGCTGGCTTTGAGCGCGGTCCGGCCGTCGCCGAAGAGATCGTAGGAGACGCCAAACCGCGGATCGATATCCTTCCAGTTCGGAACGTTCTTGATCGCATCGAAATGATGCGCCGGTGTGAACGGTCCCGCCGCAATGTCCTGCGCATCGACCTGGGCGTTGAGGAAGTCCACCCGCACGCCGTAGTTCATCGTCACGCGGCGAATCGTCCACTGATCCTGCGCGTAGAGGCCCATGTTGTATTTCAACGTCTCGTGGAACTGGATGGGCGTTGCGTACTGGGTGAGTTGGAACGGCTGCAGGTTCCGCAGCTGCAGGCTGACCGAGTTGTTGACTTCCTGCGTGGTGTAGCGCCACGAGTGCATCAGCGTGAACCCGGCTTTGATGTTGTGCGTGCCGGTCACATACGACGCCGATGCGCGATAGTTGGACTGGTCGCTGCGGTTGTATCCGTATGTCGTCGACGATCCCCACGTCTGCGGCATGCCAGCCGGTTGCAGCGTATCGTTCATGGCGAACTGCGTGGTGGAGACGCCGGCGCGCCGATACCCGTGAAAGTCCTGCGGCGTGATCGTCCCGCCCGCCTCGAGCAGCAGCTTGTTGGTGACGGGCGAGCTCCAGCTTCCCTGGACGATGTACTGCGGGATGTTCTTGTACTCGGGGCAGGCGCTGATCGCCGTCAGATAGGTCGGGACAAAGCAGTTGCCGAAGAAGGTGTACTGCCAGTCGGTGTAGACGTTCACCTTGTTCCGCTGACTGACCTGCGTCGTGAAGCGGGCCACCGCGCTCTGGTGCCAGACCGGAAACAGGTTCTGCTCCGTGCTCGGGACGTAGAACAGCTCGGTGAAATCCTGGTCTTTGAAGGACTGTGCCACCGTGTTGTAGGTGCCCCAGTGCCGGTACGAGCCGTAGACCCACAGGCGGTCCTTGATGATCGGTCCGCCGAGGGCGGGGTTGACGTCCCAGATGCGATTGATGCGGTTGCCGGTCGTCAACCCGCGTGACCGCAGGTCGTCATCCAGGTTGTTCGATTGCCAGCCTTCGCCGGCGTAGCGCGACGAGAACGACCCACGGTAGGTGTTCGACCCTTCCTTGGGGATGAAGTTCGAGTACACCGTGGCGCGCTCGAACTCGGCGTTGTGCGAGTCGGTCTGGAACGTGATCTCCTGCGCCAGCGCGTTATTGAGATAGTTGCCGTACTGCAGACCGCCGGTCCCGCTGCCGTTGATGATCGGCATCCCCTCGACCATGATCAGGCTGTCGCTGGCGCGGCTGCCGTGCACGACGAGGTTCATCCCGGTCTCGGGAATGGATCCGCCGACATTCTGCCGAACGCCGGTGACGAGGACCGCCGGTGTCAGCGCGGCAAAGCTGACGAAATTACGGTCCGTCGGCAGGACGTCCATGACCTCGCGGGAGGTGGTGGATTTCCGAATGACGTTCTGTGTATCGACGACCGGGCTTTCTCCGGTGACCGTCACCGTCTCCTGCAACGAGCCCACACGCAGATCGCCGTTCACGATTGCCGTGAATGCCGTGGTCAGCTCGACGCCGTCACGGCGGTACGTGTTGAACCCCTCGAGCGTGAACGTGACGCTATATATCCCGGGCCGCAGGTCGATGATCTTGTATTGCCCCTGACTGTCGGTAGTGGCGGTCCGGACCTTCTCGATCAACGCCGGACTCGACGCTTCAACCGTCACCCCCGGCAGCACTGCGCCGGTGGCATCACGGACGACGCCGGCGATCGCGGTCTGACCCTGGGCGAACACCGGACTCGCAACCAAGACAACAAGCAGACATAAACCGGGGCGGGAAAGTCCGGACGTGGCCGTGCACATGGACGCCTCCGAATCGAAGTGGAGTGCCTTGCCTCGCCGCAGCGACGCGCAGGCGGGGATGCGTGTATACCACAAGTCCTACACCGCGAATGACCCCAGCCGAGCTCCACAAGTTCAGTGTCGAGACGTGCCAACCAAGCCCGGCGTTTGGTATCGGGGCCACGAAAAGTGCCGATAACGAGTTTGTCTAGCGCAGCGCAGACGGATCGTGTCGACACAAGTGTGAGTCGGGCACGGTTTTGTGATCGCGCGCATGGCGAGACCGTTGAACCATCACGCTCACGCCGCCGATTACGCCGGAAATCCGGCGAACAGGCTGGCTGAGCTGATGGCACAGCGGTTGCGATTTCAATCTTGGCCCTCCCGGTCTCCGGACTCGGTCTCCGGACGTCGGTGAAGAGCCGGTGTGCTGAATCACGCAGGACGATTGACCGACGCCGAAGATCAGTATGTTTCGTAGAACCAAGGCTGTCGTGGGGCTCGACATCGGATCGAGCGCGGTGAAAGCCGTCGAACTGAAGCCATCAGGAAAAGGATTCCGGGTGGCGGCGTTCGGCAGCGAACCCGTGCCTCCCGATTCCATCGTCGACGGTGCGATCATCGATGCCGGCGCTGTCGCCGACGCGATCCGCCGCGTCTTCGAGCACAACAAGGCATTCAAAGCCAAGGACGTCTGTGCGTCGCTCTCCGGCAACGCGGTGATTGTCAAGAAGATCACGCTGCCGGTGATGACCGAGTCCGAGCTCGACGAGTCGATCTACTGGGAGGCGGAGCAGTACATCCCGTTCGACATCCAGGACGTCAACCTCGATTATCAGATTCTCGATCCCGGCACCGGTCCCGATTCGCGCGGCAGCATGGAAGTGCTGCTCGTCGCGGCGAAGAAAGAAAAGATCGGCGACTACACCGGCGTGATCGCCCAGGCCGGACGCAGTGCCGTGATCGTGGATGTCGATGCGTTCGCGCTGCAGAACGCCTTCGACGTCAACTACGGGCTCGAGGGCGGCCAGGTCGTCGTGCTGCTGAACGCCGGCGCGAGCGCGATCAACATCAACATCCTCCAGGGCGACCAGTCCGTGTTCACCCGCGACATCTCGATGGGGGGTAACGCCTACACGGAAGCGGTGCAGAAGGAGTTGGATCTACCCTTCGAGTCGGCCGAACAACTCAAGAAAGGCATTCCCGTCGACGGCGCGTCGTTTGAAGAGGCACAGCCCGTGCTGCGCGCTGTCACCGAAAACGTGCTCCTCGAGATTCAGAAGACTTTCGACTTCTTCAAGGCGACGGCGGCCTCCGAACAGATCGACCGCATCATGCTGAGCGGCGGGGCGTCGCGGGTGGACGGCTTCCGCGAGATGCTGCACGAGCGCTTCAACGCGCCGGTCGAGGAGTTCGATCCGTTCCGCGCCATCGCGTGGGACACCAAGAAGCTCGGTGGCGACGCGGTTGAACATGCCGCCACGGCCGCCGTGGCCGTTGGCCTGGCGCTGAGAAAGGTGGGCGACCGATGATTCGCATCAACCTCCTCGGCGTCGAGCGCAAGCAGGTTCGCAGCAAGGGCCCGAGTTTCGACATCGGCCAGAAGCTGACGGTTGCCTGCAGCCTGATCCTCGTCGCCGGCCTGCTCGGCATCGGCTACTGGTACTGGTGGCTCAACGAGTCATCAACGCGTGTCGATCGCGAGATCGCCGCGGCGAACGCCGAAGCCACGCGGCTGCGATCGCTGCTCACGGAAGTGCAGCAGTTCGAAGCGCGCCGCGCGCAGCTCACACAACGCGTGCAGCTGATCGAGCAGCTGCGCGGCGGCCAGAGCGTGCCGGTTCAGTTGCTCGACCACGTCAGCCGCAGCCTTCCCAACATGTTGTGGCTGACCAAGATGGTGCAGAACGGACCGGAACTGACGATCGAGGGCCGGGCCACGACGCTGATCGAGCTCTCCGATTTCATCTCCAACCTGGGCTCGAACCCGCTGCTGGTCAAGCCGATTCAGCTGGACAACAGCGAAGTGGACAAGGCGGCCTCGGTGCAGCAGGTCGGCATGGGACAACCGCCGGTCGAGATGATTCGCTTCATTGTCAAGGCGCAGGTGGCCGGAGTGGCGCCGAAGGGGCGGGGCGCCCGCGGCGCCGCGCCACCGGCACGGAAGTAGAGGTTGTAGGGCGTGGCAATCAACATCAGTCTCAGCAAGCTGCCATGGTACGGCCAGGTCGGCGCGTTCGTGGCGCTGTCGATCGCGGGAGCCGCGGCCTTCTGGAACTTCTACGCGCGCGATGCGCAGGCCGAGATCGATCAGCGCCGCGGACAGCTCGCCAAGCTGCAGCAGGAGATCAGTCGCGGTCTGGCCACCGCCAAGCGTCTGCCGGAGTTCCGCCGCGAAGTCTCCTCGCTCGAAGCCCAGCTCGAACGCCTGCGTGCGGTGCTGCCGGAAGAGCAGGACGTCGCCGATCTCCTTCGCCGCGTCCAGGCCATGGCCACGCAGTCCAATCTGGAGATCGTCGGGTTCACGCCGAAGGCCGTCACCAAGAAGCAGCTGCACGCCGAGTGGCCGATTGGCTTGAAGCTCGAAGGCAACTATCACGACCTCGGCAACTTCCTCGATCGGGTGAGCAAGTTCCCACGCATCATCAACGTCGGCGACATCAAGATCGACGCGCGCGGCAGCCAGAACACCGGAACGACGATCAGCGCCGAATGCACGGCGACGACGTTCGTGCTGCTCGCCGACACGAAACCTGCGGCGCCGGCGCCGGCGCCGGGCACGGCACCAGCCGCGCCGGGCACCCAGAAGACGGAGTGACATCAGCGATGCGCACCCGGTCATTCACGGCGTCACTCACGATCATCGGCGTCGCGCTGAGCGCCACGCTGGCGCACGCGCAGGCCACTCCGCCTGCCACGCCGGCGGCGACGCCCGCCGCGGCAAAGTCGGTCACGCCGGCGCAGAGCATTGCGGAGAAAGCGGACAGCGCTCTCGATCCGCAGGGCTACACCTACAACCCGGATGGCCGGCGCGATCCCTTCGTCAGCCTGATCCGGCGCGGCCTCGACTCGCGCAACCTGGCGCCCCGAGGCGCCGGACTCGCCGGGCTCGAAACGTCGGAGGTCGCCTTGCGTGGCGTGCTCACGAGCGACGGTGCGTTCGTCGGCATCCTGCGGGGCGCCGATCAGAAGAACTACATCGTGCGCGTCGGCGACAAGCTGCATGACGGCACGATTCGATCAATCACGAAGGATTCGCTGGTGATCCTGCAGCAGGTCAACGATCCGCTCTCGCTGGAGAAGGAGAGGGAAGTGCGGAAGCTGCTCCGACAGACGGAAGAGGCCAAGTAACCATGTACCGATACTCGATCCTCCTCGGCCTGTGCCTGGCCATGGCGGCTGGCGTGATGGCTCCACTCGGAGCCGCAGGGGCCCGTTCCGACGCGGCGACGCTGAAGCGCGTTGCCTCGCGGCTGGACGGCCGCACGGGGGTTATTGCCATCGAAGCGTCGACGCCAGTGCCCTACGTGGCATCGCAGCCGGACTCGCGAACCTTCGTCATCGAGCTCCGCGATATCGTCACCGCCGGCTTCGAAGATGGCTTCACCGCCGACCCGCGTCACCCGATTGCCGCCATGCGCGTCGAGAACTCGCAGGCCTTCGACGGCGCCACCGTCGCACGCGTGCGTCTCACGCTCAATCAGCCGACCCGGCCCCGCGTGCGCAGCGCGCGCAACGTGATCTACGTCGAAGCCGACCGCATCGATGCCACGCCGAGCGTTGGCGCGGGCGCTATCAACCTCGCCGGTCCGTCGTCGGCCATTCGCGACCTGCGTGTGAGCACGCGCGGCAACGCGACGGCGCTCACGCTGCTCGGCACCGCGCGTCTGATTACGACCAACATTCAGGAGCCGAAGGACGGTACGCCGCGTCTGGTGCTCGACATGCCGAACGTGACCTCGTCACTGCCCAGCGTGACGCCGGTCAAGCAGGGGCCGGTCGATCGCGTGCGGATCGGTGCAAGCCCGCGCTCGCCGCTGCTGACGCAGGTGACCGTGGACCTGTCCCGTACGGCGGCGTATCGCGTGGAATCGTCGCCCGACGGTAACGACCTCACGCTCGTCTTCGACGAGCCCGTCAACGATCCGATCGCGGCGCTCAAGGCGCCGGCCGCGCCGGTGCTTCGTCAGTCGCCGCAGGCACCGGTGACGCCGGGCCCGCGGGCGGCGCCGCAAGCGCAAGCCGCCCCTGCCGCGCAGGCACCGCAGCCCGCGACGCAAGCGCCGCGCTACACGGGCAATCCCGTCAGCCTCGATTTCCAGGGCGCCGATCTTCGCGCCGTGCTGCGCACGTTCTCCGAGATCAGCGGGCTGAACCTGGTCATCGATCCGAATATCAACGGCACCGTGGACGTCGCGCTTCGCGATGTGCCGTGGGATCAGGCGCTCGACATCATCCTGCGCGCCAACAAGCTCGGCTACGTCGTGGACGGCACGATCGTTCGCATCGCGCCGCTGACGACGCTGGCGGCGGAGGAAGAGGAACGCCGCAAACTGACCGACGCACAGGCGCTCGCCGGCGAGCTGCAGGTGCTGACCCGCTCGCTCAGCTACGCGCGCGCCTCCGATCTGCGCGAGCTGATCACCACGACGATCCTCTCGCAGCGCGGGTCGATCCAGTTCGACCCCCGGACCAACACGCTCATCATTCAGGATCTGCCCGATCGTCTCGAGCGCGCCGGCGCGCTGCTGACCACGCTCGATCGTCCCGAGCCGCAGGTCGAAATCGAGGCGCGCATCGTCCAGACCACGCGTGAGTTCGCGCGCCGCCTCGGCGTGCAGTGGGGCTTCAACGGAACCGCGAGCACCGCGCTTGGCAACACGCTGCCCCTGACGTTCCCCAATCAGGCTGCCATCGGCGGCCGCACCGGCACCGCACAGGGCCCGGCCGGCGGCGACGCGGTCAGCAACGCCGTCAATCTCGGCATCGGCGGCGCGAGCAGCGCCGCGGGTCTGGCACTTGGTTCGATCAACGGCGCGCTGAATCTCGACGTCGCGCTGTCGGCCATCGAGCGCTCGGGTCAGGGGCGCATCCTCTCGACCCCGAAGGTCTCGACACAGAACAACATCGAGGCCGAGATCACGCAGGGTATACAGATTCCGATTCAGACGGTCGCCAACAACACCGTGACCGTGTCATTCCGCGACGCGGCACTGACGCTGCGCGTCACGCCGCAGATCACCGCGGCGAACACGGTGATCATGCGCATCGCGATGGAGAACTCGTCGCCCGACTTCAGCCGCGCGGTCAACGGTATTCCGCCGATCGACACGCAGCGCGCCTTGACCCAGGTGCTGGTGAGCAACGGCGAAACGACGGTCATCGGCGGCATCTACGTGAGCCGCGAGCAATCGAGCCAGGACCGGACGCCGGCGCTGCACCGGTTGCCGCTGCTTGGCTGGCTGTTCCGCCGCGACGAGTTCACGGATGAGAGCCGCGAGCTGCTCATCTTCATTACGCCCAAGGTCATGAGGCTGTAGGGGAGACGTGACTGTGACTGCGAAATTTCAGAGATTTCTGGCGGGCCTCGGTACCGTCGCGCTGTCGGCGGCGATGGCGGGCTGCGGCGGCGAGTTCGTGCGCGACGCCAAGGCACCGGCACGCGTGGTGATCGTGAGCATGGGGGCCGCGCCCGGCGCGGAGCCTGACGAGATCAGCTCGTTCCTGCTGTCCGACGTGCTCACGCTGGTCACGACCGGCGGGTTGTGCTCCAGAGAGAGCCCGTGTCCGACGAGATTCAACGATCCAGGCCGGGTCGAGATGAGGCTGCAGCTTCGCGACATCGGCGATCCGGGGAGCCCGAACGCCCCGAGCGACCTCAACTCCGTCACGATCGAGCGGTACCGGGTGACCTACCGTCGCAGTGACGGAAGGAACACACAGGGTGTTGATGTGCCCTTCCCGATCGACGGCGCGGTGTCAGCCACGATTCCGGCGACTGGTTCCGCGACATTCGGTTTCCAGCTGGTTCGCAACGCGGCGAAGTTCGAGGCGCCGTTGGCTGCGTTGATTTCTGACTACTCCTTGATCACCACGATCGCCGAGGTGCAGTTCTGGGGTCACGACCAGGTCGGCAATGAGGTCAGTGTGACCGGCTTCATCGAGATCACCTTCGGCAACTTCGGAGATCCCGCGTAGGCAACGCCATGATGAGCACGAATCGACTCTTTTCGCTTGGATGGCTGCCGGTATCTGCCGCGGTGGCCGTTCTGTTGACCGGCTGCACCACTCAGGAAGTGAACACTCCGACACCGGTGGGAGTGTCCGAGCAAGGCGTTGGCATGTTGCTGACCGCCTCACCCGAGTTCCTGCCGCGTGACGGCAGCTCCATGTCCATCATCACCGTCAGGATCTTCGACGAGAACGGCAAGCCCGTGCCCGGCTACGGGATCCATTTGGACGCGACCGCCGGCACGCTGAGCGCAACCGAGGTCCCGACGGGGAACGATGGGTCGGCGCAGATCACGTTCATCGCGCCAGGGCTGAATGTCAACGTCAGCACCGTGAGGGTTTCGGCGACGCCAATTGCGAGAACGAACCTGCAAAACGCCAATCCGCGATACGTCGACATTCTCGTGACCGGTCCCTCGATCCCGTCGCCGGCGTTCACGTTCGAGCCGGTTGATGCCGCCGTTGGGGACATCGTCTCCTTCGACGCCAGCTCCACCAGGCTCGGCACCGCCACCTGCGGGAACAACTGCACATACTCGTGGGACTTCGGCGATGGGTCGTCGGCAACCGGTGTCGGTGCGTCACATACCTTCGGCTCGGCCGGCGTGTTCAACGTGACGTTGACGGCGACCTCGCTCGCGGGTGGCACGTCCGCCAGCGCGACGCGGGCAGTGCGGATTGCCATTCCGGCGCCGCCGGAGGCACTGTTGTCGACTAACCCGAGCAGTCCGACGGCTGGACAGACGATCATCTTCTCGTCGTCCTCGGTTGTGCCGCCGGGAGTCTCGATCGTGCGACACGTCTGGGAGCTCGATAACGGCTCGCCGGCGGTGGACACCGGTTCGACGAGCTCGTATACGCTCACGGGAGGCTACCCCGCAACCACCACGCATTCCGTGACCTTGACGATTACCGACAACTACGGTCGGACCAGCAGATCGGAACCGCGCACGATCGACATACCATAGTGTCCGTGGCGGACGGCCAGCGGATTGAAGAACTTCGACGCCGGATCCAGAAGGATCCGGCGTCGATTGCTTTTGCCCAGCTTGCAGAAGAGCATCGACGTGCAGGCCAGTTCGATGAAGCCGTTCGTGTCTGCCGGGCCGGTCTGGCGCAGCATCCGGCGTATCTTTCCGCACGGATTACCCTCGGCCGAGCCCTGCTCGAAATGGGCCGGTACGACGAGGCTGTCGTGGAGTTCGAGTACGTCCTCACCGCGGCTCCCGACAATCTCACCGCAGTCCGTGAGCTTGCCGATATCGAGCTGCGGCGCAAAGGCGCTGCGAACCAGCAGATCGCCTTCGCGGATAACGCCACGCCGCCCGAATCACCAGCAACCGACCACGAACCAGTCGTGGATTCAGTCGTCGCCGAGCTCGAAGCCTGGCTTTCGGTGCTCACCGAGGAACGTGCCGCTCGGACTGCCCGGATCTGACGTTCTCGCCGCCCGCCACGTTCGTGTCCGCCGCGCCCTCGAGGCCAGCGGTCTGGACGCCTTGATCGTCACGACGCCAGCCAACATCCGGTATCTCGCCAATCATGTCGGGAGTGCCGGAACGCTGATCGTCACGCCGTCCGATATCCGGCTCCTCGTGGACTTCCGCTACAAGGAGGCCGTTCGATCCCGTCAGGACTCTCCGGCGGCATGTCCGGGCCTCCGCATCACCGATGTCCCGGAAAGCTACGACGAGGCACTCGTTGCTGCGACGATGACGTTGCCTGGAAAGGCGATTGGGATCGAGGCCGGGCATCTCACCGTCGCGCGTCAGGAGTGGCTGATTCGAACCTGGCAGTCGCGCGGCGCCGGGATTGCTCTTCGTTCGACCGAGCGATTCATCGAGCGGTTCCGCGCGGTCAAGGACGCCGCGGAAGTAACGGTTCTTCGTCAGGCCGCGCAAGGGCTGACGGCCGTGGCGGCCCAGGCGATGGCCGCCGTTCGGGCCGGCACGGCCGAACGGGATGTCGCCGGGGTGATCGAAACGGCGCTCAGACATGCCGGTTACGAGCGTCCGGCCTTCGATACGATCGTGGCTTCCGGCCCGAATTCGGCCCTTCCGCACTATCGGGCGGGCGATCGGTCCCTGCACACAGGCGACCTTGTGGTGCTGGACTTTGGCGGCGTCTTGGACGGATACTGCTCCGACCTCACTCGAACCGTGTCTGTCGGCCAGCCGTCACCAGAGGCCCTCAGACTCCATGCGGCGGTTCGAGAAGCGCAGGCGGCGGCAATCGATGCCGTCAAACCTGGGACGACGACGGCCGATATCGATGCGGCCGCGCGCCAGGTGCTCGTCGCGCATGGATTGGGAGAGGCATTCGGGCACGGTACGGGTCACGGCCTCGGACTCGACGTTCACGAAGAGCCTCGCGTCGGCAAGCCCCGGTCGGATGTCGCCCCCGTGCGGCTCGAGCCTGGGATGGTCTTCACCATCGAGCCCGGAGCATATCTGCCCGGTTTTGGTGGCGTCCGTATCGAGGACGATGTCCTGGTGACCGAGGCTGGGTGTGAAGTCCTGACCTCTGTACCTCGCGATTTGCGGGTGTGCGGAGAGGAAGCCTCCGACACGATTTGAATGGATCTAGACGAGATCAGACAAGTTCTGGAAATGATGCGCGAGCACGACCTGGCCGAGTTCGAGCTCGAGCGGGACGGCGTGAAGCTGCGGCTCCGCAAGAACGTCGGCCAATGGAACGGGTCGGTCGCGCCGCTGCCGCAGATGACGTTCGTCCCCCCGGTGGCCGCGGCCATGCCGGCGGCAGGTCACGACGGCGCCACGCCAGGCCCCGTGCTGACGCCGGCCAACGAGGACATCGACCTCGCGATCGTGAAGTCGCCGATCGTCGGCACCTTCTACCGTCAATCGGAACCCGGGGCCAAGCCGTTTGCCGAGGTCGGGCAGGTCGTGAAGAAGGGGCAGGTGCTCTGCATCATCGAAGCGATGAAGCTGATGAACGAGATCAACGCCGAATGCGACGGTGAGATCGTCAAGGTTTACGTCGAAAACGGCCAGGCCGTCCACTACGGCGAGCGGCTCTTCGCCATCAAACCCCATGTTTAAAAAGATACTGATTGCCAATCGCGGTGAGATCGCGCTGCGCGTCATTCATGCGTGCCGCGAGTTGGGCATCAAGACCGTCGCGGTCTACTCGGAGGCGGACGAGAACTCCCTGCACGTCCGCTTCGCGGACGAGGACGTCTGCATCGGTCCGCCGCGCAGCGCCGAGAGCTACTTGAACGTGCCCGCGATCATCAGCGCGGCCGAGATCACCGGCGCTGACGCGATTCATCCCGGCTACGGCTTCCTCTCGGAGAGTGCCTACCTCGCCGAGGTCTGCGAAGCGTGCCACATCAGGTTCATCGGCCCCGACCCCAGCGTGATCAAGCTGCTTGGCGACAAGGCGCGCGCCAAGAAGGCGATGCGGAAGGCCGGCGTGCCGATGCTGCCGGGCAGCGACGGCCCGGTAACCGGTGACGAGCAGGCGCTCAAGGTCGCCAAGGACGTGGGCTACCCGGTGATCATCAAAGCGGTTGCCGGCGGCGGCGGGCGAGGCATGCGCGTCGTCAGAAACCCCGGCGAGATGCCCAACGCGCTTCGCACCGCCCAGCGCGAAGCCGAAGCGGCTTTTGGCAACGGCGACGTCTACGTCGAGAAGTACCTCGAGAGCCCCCGCCACATCGAATTCCAGATCATCGGCGACCACCACGGGAACGTCGTGCATCTCGGCGAGCGCGAGTGCTCGATCCAGCGTCGCCATCAGAAGCTGATCGAGGAATCGCCGTCACCGGCGCTGAGCGACAAGATCCGCAAGAAGATGGGCGGCATCGTCGTGGATGCGGCCAAGGCGGTGCAGTACACGAACGCCGGAACGTTCGAGTTCCTGATGGATCGCGACGGCCGTTTCTACTACATGGAAACGAACACACGGCTGCAGGTCGAGCATCCCGTGACCGAGATGGTGACGGGCATCGACATCGTGAAGGAGCAGATCCGCATTGCCGCCGGCGAGCGCTTGTCGTTCAAGCAGAGCGAGGTGACGTTCACGGGCCATTCGATCGAGTGCCGGGTCAATGCCGAGGACCCGGAGACGTTTGCACCGTCGCCAGGCACGATCCACGCATTCAGCGTGCCCGGCGGTCCCGGCGTGCGAGTGGACACGTTCGCGCACGCGGAATGCACGGTGCCGCCGTATTACGACTCGATGATCGCCAAGATCATCGTTCACGGGCGGGATCGCCAGGAAGCGATCGCCCGCATGCGCCGGACACTGGACATGACCGTCATCGAGGGCATCCGCACGTCCGTGCCGCTGCATCTGAAGATCCTCAACGAAGCGGATTTCCAGGCCGGCCGTCTCAGCACGTCCTTCATGGAGCGCTTCATGCCGAAGCAGAAGAAGGGCAGCCTGGCTGAAAGCGCCTAGAACGCTTTGTCGTTCACGCTTCTGTGTGCTCGCTTCTCGGTTCGGGTTCAGTTTTCAAGGTTCGCTTCGCGGTTCGGGTTCAGCCGTTCATGTTCGGAGGTGGCTGAAGCCGTCACTCCATGCGTTGCGCGGACGCTCGTGGGGCGCCGAACAACGAACCTGAAACGATGAACACCGAACCGAACCTGAAAGTGAACACGAACCGAGCACCGAGAACCGAGAACGGTGAACGACATCGTTTCCCTCTCCTCCACGCCATCGTAGATGTGGACGTCTCGGCGCGCGCCGGATGGACGCCGCTCGATCTCGCACGCGCCTATCTCGACGGCGGTGCCCGGTTCCTGCAAATCCGCGCCAAGCGGCTCGCGTCTGGTCCATTTCTGGAGCTCTGCGATGGGATTGTCGGTATGGCCGTGCCATACACAGCCTCGGTGATCGTCAACGATCGCGCCGATCTCGCCGTAATGGCCAGAGCAGCCGGCGTGCATGTGGGGCAGGAGGATCTGTTGCCGCAGGAAGCTCGGCGTCTGATTGGGCCGAGCGGCATCGTGGGCGTGTCGACGCATACCGTCGCGCAACTCGCGGCGGCGGTTCGCGAGCCAATCAGCTATCTCGCGGTGGGGCCGGTCTTCGGAACGGCCACCAAGGACACCGGCTATTCGGCTGTCGGACTGGAGCTGGTTTCAATGGCGGCGCGGCTGGCGGGTGCGATTCCCGTGGTGGCGATTGGCGGCATCACGATCGACACGGCGGAGTCAGTCCTGGAGGCCGGTGCGACCTCGGTAGCGGTCATCGGCGATCTCCTGGCGGAGGGAAATCCGCAGAGGCGAGTGGCAGCGTATCTGCAGCGTTTCGCGGGCGGCTAGTACTCCGCGGGAGATACGAACCACGAGACAACATCGCTTATAGTCCTCATCGGAGGAAACGTGGCTGGATCACTCTTTCGGACAAAGTCCATCGACCGTCTTCTGGCCGAAGCCGGGGCCACCGGCGAGCGCACGCTCAAGCGCACCCTGGGTGGCTGGTCGCTTGTCGCGCTGGGCATCGGCGGCATCATCGGCGCGGGGATCTTCGTGCGCACCGCCGCCGCTATTGCCGAGCGATCCGGGCCGTCGGTCACGATCGCCTTCATCGTGGCGGCGGTCGGCTGCCTGTTCGCCGGCCTCTGCTACGCCGAGTTCGCCTCGATGATTCCGATTGCCGGCAGCGCCTACACCTACTCGTACGCGACGATGGGCGAGTTCGTGGCGTGGATCATCGGCTGGGACCTGGTCCTCGAGTACGCGGTTGGCGCCGCGACCGTGGCCATCGCCTGGAGCGAGTACTTCAATCGCGTGCTCGAGTTCGTCGGCTACAACATCCCGTACCAATGGCGCCATTCACCCTTGGAATCGGCGGACGGCGTCTCGGGCATCATGAACATTCCCGCCGTCGTCATCCTCGCCATCCTCTCGGCGCTCCTCATCCGCGGCACGCGCGAATCAGCCCTCGTCAACAACCTGATCGTCATCACCAAGGTCTCGATCGTCCTTCTCGTGATCGTGATTGGCTGGCAGTTCGTCAATCCCGCCAATCACACACCGTTCATTCCGGCGGCGACCACCTACGTGACGCCCCAGGGGATCACCCACAACTACGGCGGCGTGCTGGGAATTCTCGGCGCGGCCGGCGTGGTGTTCTTCGCCTTCATCGGTTTCGACGCGGTATCGACCGCGGCCCAGGAGACCAAGAATCCCAAGCGCGACATGCCGTTCGGCATCCTGGGATCGCTGGTGGTCTGCACCATCCTCTACGTGCTGTTCTCGTACGTCCTGAGCGGGGTTGCGACGGTAGAAGACTTCCGGACGAGTGGACGTGAAGCATCGGTTGCCTTCGCGATCACGAAGTACATGACCGGCTACGGATGGCTGGCGAAGCTCGTCACCGTGGCTATCCTCGCCGGCTTCTCGTCGGTCATCCTGGTGATGCTGCTCGGACAGTCGCGGGTGTTCTTCGCGATGAGCCAGGACGGGCTGGTGCCAAAGGTCTTTTCGGACGTCCACCCGCGCTACAAGACGCCGTACAAGTCGAACATGATCTTCTTCCTGCTGACGTCGCTCTTCGGCGCGTTCATTCCCGAAAACATCGTCGGCGAGATGACCAGCATCGGGACGCTCTTCGCGTTCATGCTGGTGTGTGCCGGCGTCTGGATCATGCGCGTCCGCCGTCCCGATATCCCGCGCGGGTTCGTCGTGCCGGCGCTTCCGGCGGTCGCGACGCTCGGGATCATTACGTGCGGCCTGATGATCTACGGTCTGGGCTGGACGAACTGGCTGCGGCTGGCCGCATGGCTGGTGATCGGCCTGGTGCTGTTCTTTGGCTACGCCCGCAGCCACAGCCGATTGGGGACATCGACTCGAATGGAAACCGCATGATGCCGTCAACGCGGGCTCGCGTCCTGGACGGGCAGGACCTCGCTGCCCGTATGCAAGAGGAGATCAAGCCGGAAGTTGCTGCTTTCACCGCGAAACATGGACGCCCACCGGGCTTGGGGATTGTCCTGGCCGGACACGATCCGGCCTCTGAGGTGTACGTCGGCCACAAGGTCAAAGCTGGAACGAGCGCCGGCTTTCGCGTGGACCTCGAGCGGCTGCCCGAGACCGCATCACTCGCCGACGCGCTCGCGCTCGTCAGACGTCTGAACGCCAGTCCCGATCACGACGGCATCCTCGTGCAGTCTCCGCTGCCGAAGGGCATGGGACGCGGCGCCGAGCAGGCGGTGTTCGACACCATCGATCCGGCGAAGGACGTCGACGGCTTCGGCGCGGCCAGCGTCGGGCTGCTGGTGCAGAACCGGCCGAAGCTCGTGGCCTGCACGCCTTCGGGCGTGATCGAGCTGCTGCAGCGCGAGCACATTCCCATCGCCGGCCGCCACGCCGTCGTCATCGGCCGCAGCGACATCGTCGGCAAGCCGATGGCGATGCTGCTGTTGCATCGAGACGCGACCGTGACGATCTGCCACTCGAAGACGCCCAATCTCGCCGAGGTCTGCCGGCAGGCAGACATCCTCGTCGCGGCGGTAGGAAAGCCAGGCCTGGTGACGCGCGACTTCGTCAAGCCCGGCGCGGCCGTCATCGACGTCGGCGTCAACCGTGTGACCGACGCGGCGACGGCATCGCGGCTCTATCCCCCTGGTCATAAGCGGCTGGCGCTGTTTCAGTCGAAAGGCTCGATCCTCGTCGGTGACGTACACCCTGAGGTCGAGGAGGTCGCCGGCGCGTTGACGCCCGTTCCAGGCGGTGTCGGTCCGCTCACGATCACGATGCTCATGTCGAACACGCTGAAGGCCGCGCGCGAGCGGGTTGGTGGGTAGTGGTTGGTGGTTGGTGGTTAGTGGGTGGTGGTTAGTGGTTGGTGGTTGGTGGTTGGTGGTTGGTTCAAAGTTCTATGCGGCGCGTGGCGCTGACCGGCGGCATCGCTACTGGTAAGAGCCATGTGCTGGCGCAACTGGCCGAGCTCGGTGTACCGACCAT
>Ga0075421_100001473_pt1 | contig 27593 bp, 16 predicted proteins | sample SoiMetdeltSBSDD5_FD_75292 | JGI IMG/M metagenome (GOLD analysis project Ga0075421, IMG submission 75292) | Bulk soil microbial communities from a Populus tree surrounding site in Tennessee, USA - Soil MetaG P. deltoides SBSDD5 | ecosystem: Environmental > Terrestrial > Soil > Tree plantation... | reverse complement strand
TTTGCGCGATTCCTACAACCCGTGGTGGTAGCGTTTCTGCTCTTCTTGGCCCTCGCAGTGATGCATCTGGACATGTGGTGGTATCAACTTTCCCGTCAGCACGGCTCGTGGCGGGAAGTGCAATTGCTCCTGACACTAAATAAGGACATCCAGGAGAACTGGGGGGTTACCGGTGAACAAATTGATTTGTGGCTCCAACAAATCGCGAATCATGCTGCTGTAGTGACGATTATCTGGCTGGTGTCTGGTGCGCTGGCCTACTTTCTACCGCCATTCCCAAAACTCCGGTTGCGCGTGAAACATCTGGGCCTCATCTTGCTCCCAGCGATCGCTGCAGACATACTGGCAGTCGGTTATTCGCTCAGCCGTGATAAAGGGCAGTGGATCGATCTTTCCGCTCGCAATCCAGTCCGCCTGACTGTTTTGGATCACCTTGCGAAAGGTGTGTTTCGACGGGATCAGGACTTGGAGGCGGCGAACGCTGCGCTTCTTGCGTTAAGGCAGACGAAGGCGAGCCGCGATTTCGCTTCACGCACACCAATCGCCTCTGCACAGCGCACGCACTCGCTTGCCCCAAACGTGCTGCTTATCTCGGTCGAAGGGTTCAACCCTAATTATGCGGATTCCGCTTCAATGCCATTCTGGACGCAACTCGGCCGGCGGTCCATTGTCTTGCGAAATCACTATTCGACGGGAAATTTTACCGAGTTCGGCATCCTAGGCTTGTTATATGGATCTCCACCCATCTTTTCTGAAAATCTCCTATCGATTGCGGCTCGTGCTCCGGCCGAAAACGGAATGAGCGGCTCGTCTTACATCGATATTTTCGCACGGCGTGGATATCAGACCAGGATTATCTCAACGCCCCTTGGCCCATACTCAGTGTCGGGTGCTCTAAACAAATGGTGGAATATCAAATACTTAGGTAACTTCACCCGTCCGACTTTTTACGCGAAAGACTGCGCGACCCATCCAAGACCTATCTGCCTGTGGCTGGAAGGCCAGCATTTAATTCCGGTCTTGCTGGAAGAACTTCGAACAAAGGAGCCCCGCCTGGTCTTCACGTACTATCGGGGCACGCATTATCCCTATGACCATGCTTCGAAATACACCGTGTTCACGCCAGAACTGCCGGATACCTTCGATTATGGCCGTGAGGCCCTGCGGGAGCACAAGCAAGCAACGATCAATCGCTACAAGAACAGCTTGGCACAGTTTGACGACTGGCTCCGGACATTGATCACTCAGATTGACCTCGAACGTACCATTGTGGTGGTGACCGGTGATCATGGGGAGGAAATGTTTGAGAATGGACGTTTTGGTCATTCCAACTCTCTGGGCGAGCCACAGATTAGAACAAGTCTCCTGATGTACGTCCCCGGCATCCCTGGGAGGGTTGTGGAAGAAGTTACCTCACACGCTGATCTCATGCCGACGCTGATGGACGCCTTGGGCTGGAACGGCGAGGTCCGGGGTTTCGGCCGCTCGATCTTTGCTCAGGTGCCCGTCCGGAGCGCGGTGATCGCCAACTTCAACCTGCCAAATCCGGCAAAGAAATGGGCCGTCGTGACGGGCGATGTCAAGACCATTGTGCACGGCCTTCATGGGCGTCCCGTGCAGATCCTCGAACTTAGGGACAAGACCGACCGCCGGATTCAGTTCGGCGCTCCGGCTAGGTGGCAGGAGAACTTCGAGGAAGTCCTGCGGTTTGAGAACTACCTGCTGTCCGGACAGGCTCATTAGCGCCAGACACCGAAGCCAGAAATGGCGCTTGCAGCCAAGCTGACGACAGATTTTCACTAGTTGAATTCGTCCCTCGTGACGATCCGATGTTTTGTCGGATCACACGCGGCCGCGGCGAGTCGTTTGAGAGCTTTAATCGAGAAATTTTTGAGGAAATCTGTTGGCGATTCTTTGTTCAGTTAGCCAAACCAATCGCCATCTTTATTTACTGAGAAACAAACATAACATTCACGATGCGTAAAGGCTTCTTAGCGGCAACGTGGAGTTCCTCAGGACACGTTTGGAGTGGCATTGCGGTTATCACGGCAACACCGTCTTGGATCTCTTAGCGTGAAAAGTTAGATGTCAACCGCTCCGCTCATGGCATTCAGCCCGTTGATCTCAGTTCTCGAACCCATCGGTTCGTGTCTGTCACGTTGGGCCTTTCTTGTTTTGACTGTGACTTTTCTTCTTTTTAGTCTCTTGGCGTCGGCGGTTGCGTTTTTTTACCCCCTGGAAATCGAGACAAGAGAATCTACTGTTTGGCTGCACGCGCTTGCCATAAATGCCGGTGTAAATATCTATGATCAGAGCAAAGTTATTTTCGTCAATCTGAACCACGGTCCATTCGATCCACTAGTCAAGCTCGGTATCGCCAAGCTCTTCCCTTTTTTTGAACCATGGCAGGTCACGAGATTCGCCGTCTTTTTGTTACCCTATATGTTCCTGATCATCGCGTGGAGGCTAATTGGCGTGGCTTCGCTAGGTTCATTCATGCATGTTCTCTACTTCGGCAGTGTTGGCTACCTGCTCTTGGTCGTATCTGCAAAGGAGTTTCTCTTCGTTGGTCGGTCAGACGTGACGGTTGCAGCGCTTCTCCTGATGTTGCTCTATGTTTCCATTTCCCTGTCTCCAAGAACAAAATCCGCAGCTGCCCTATATGGTTGCTTATGGGGAGTACTTGCAACTTTAATCATACTAACAAATTGGAGAACGGGCCCGACGGTCGTTGCAATATCGCTCTTTACAGCCTGGCTGTTTAGGTATCAGAAGCAGGCCAGCCGCGCCTTCGTCGGCGTCTATGTCGCTTACTGCGCGATTGGATCTCTCCTCACATCGGTTGTCATGTTGTATTATGTGTCCGGTTTGAATCTTTCGGTTTATTACCAGTATTTTTTTGGTTTCTATTCCAGTGCAGCCGGGTGGTCCAGCCGGCAGCACTGGAATAGTGCTTTCAGTGGATCACTAACTTCCTTTATCCTGGATCTCTTCAATCCTACTGCTCCACCTAATGCTCTCAAAGGAGGGCCATTAGTACTGGCGTTGGTTGCGTACACTCTAATTTCGAGGAAGGGCGAGCCTGTAAATAGAGCTTGGCTGCTCCTTGGCGGCATTAGTTTTGTTTCTTGTGCGCTCGCGTACTACCTGAACTGGTGGGGTGGCGGGTCATGGTACTTTATTCCCTTCCTGATCATCTTGTGGTTCTTTCTTTGCACGAACTACTCACGGATAACGCAAGCACGACTGACCTTGCTGGGACTGTTCCTGTTGGCGCTTTTCTGTGTGAATTTTCGAACCGTTCTTCTCCCTACGATCAGCAGGGCGTTGACAATGCGCCATGCAGGGGAGTTTATGAACAAAGTGAGATCGCTAGAGAAAACGAACAGGGTCCTCAGTGAGGACACCTTCTTTTTCCGGACCCGGTACGGGGGCGAATTGATTGATATGGGAGATACCGTTTCGGTCTTTGCCAAGAGCGCGTACTTCGGTGAGGGCTTTAAGAAGACCGTCCAAAGACATTTCGATCAAATCCGACAGCGACCGCCAGATTACATATTGACCGGATTCGCTGGGAGTCCTGAACTGAAAGAACTGGTCCATACCGCATATAGCCGAATGGCGCGCGGAGGCGGGAACTTTACTGCAAACGGGGGCGGAGAGTCTGAGCTCTTTATACGGAATGATTTAGCCACCGCGGCTGGTCGTGCCTTAGGGTTGGAACAGGCGAGCCTTTATGGTGTATGGGAGATGCAGCTAGTCAACCCTAAAAAATATTTCAACCCCTTTAATTTTACTGAAATTGAGCTTCAGGCGACCTTTACCGCACCTTCAGGAAAGAAAATAAATTTCTTCGGCTTCTTCGACGGCGATGGGAATGGCGGCCAGACCGGTAATGTCTGGAAACTGCGGATAATGCCTGACGAGGTCGGTAGGTGGAATTATACGTATACGTGGACCGATAAAACACCCGGAGGTTCGGGAACTTTTAGGGTCGTAGATAGTGGACTTCCGGGCCCGCTGAAAGTCGCCATCGACAATCCCTGGTATTTTACGACGGCTAGGGGAAAGCCATTCCATGCCCGTCCTTACGGGATGCAGGACTACGGCCCACGCATTAAATCGTCTTCCGGTTGGGAAAAGAATTCTCAAGAATACATCGATACCCTCAAGACCAAAGTCATCGCTCGAGGCTACAATATGGTCATGGCCTCGGGCCCGAATCGGTTTGGCGAAGGGCGGAGTTATTGGTGGAAAAATCAATGGGACATTTTTGATGTAGCCGTGTGGCATGAATATGAAAAGGTATTACGCTACGCGTTAGGCCAGCATATTTACTTTTTCCCCTTCGACGGCATGGCTGAACAACCCGCCTTCGGCATGCCGGTTAGCCGATTCACAAAATACATCAGCAAGGTGATCCCCGTCTTTGATCTCTCCGTCGGCAGGGTGACTCCCATATTTAAGCGCTATATGGTCGCGCGATTCGGCGCGTTTGCTTCGTTTATGGGATACAGCCCAACTTGGGAGTGGTCGGAGTTCTGGAGTGAAGCAGATGCCAACAAGTTTATGTCGGAAATCCGCAGTTGGAATCCCTTCCCCACACTCCTCTCGGCGCATGATTCGTCGCGCGCCGGTTTTACCGGCTGGATGGGCTTCTCCATGCGTCAAGCAAACGAGGCTACAAACAACGTCTTCGCGGGTAACTGTCGAGCCTGCGGGAATCACGACGGAGTTCAGGCGCCATTTGACAATTTGCCGATACTGGCTTCCGAAGATATCTGGGAAGTGCCGCCCCGCATATCCGGTTACGTCAGCAACGTAGCGGAAGTTCGCCGAGGCGCGTGGGGTATCATGATGGCTGGGGTGCTGCCGGTGTATTCTGAATGGTTCTGGGACTTTTTCATGGGCAAGGGTCAGGGCGAGCCGGAAGTGCGCCGAATGTTTGATTTCTTCTATTCCAAGACCCGCTACCGCGACTACCGGCAACTTAACCAGTTGGTTTCCAGGACAGAGCGACAAATTGCCTCGGGAATTTCCGGAGAACAGTACCTTGTCTATGATGAAGACGGCGGCGCCGTCACCGTTGACCTTTCCGGAGTCTCTTTAGCAGCGATGTTTTCAGTCCTCTGGTTCGACCCCAAGACCGGTGTTGAACAAAGCGGCAGGAACATTACTGGCGGGGCTTTCAAAACCCTTACGGCCCCTTTTTCAGGGGATTCAGTTCTGCTTTTGCGCAGAGTTTCAGCTGATATGGCCTCACAATAATTCTGACGCAAGCAGTTGAGACGCTAAGGCACGTGCCGGGATCACTGGTAACGACTCGTTAAGGCAACACTCGATAGTGGTCGCTTGCTATCCGATAGCGTGGCAGTCGTAAGATCGTGCCCGGTAGCCGCGCCGCTGAATTCTCAAAAATAATGAAGCCTCTTAGCCTCCAACGTTGTCTCATGAGCTCTCCGCCGAATTTCGAGATTTCATCTGCGAAAAGCGCGGCCGCCACGTTGGCAATCAAGGGCTTATTGGTAAGTCTCTTTATTGTCTATCTCATTCTGCGTCTCGTTGCCTGGCAACAGACAGCGCTCGTCGAGGACCACGACAGCCTCGTTTATCTTGACCAGATAAAAATATTCCGCACCTTTGACCTCGAAAAGATTATCAGCATGAGGGGTTTTACCACCCAATTTTATTCATTTACGGCCTCCTTGTTGAGCTGGCCGGGCTGGTCTGTAGAGACCAGTGCGCGCCTAAGTTCCTTGCTTTTCAGTTCGCTTCTCTTTGTGAGTCTTTTAGGAATGGGAAAGGAAATTGCCGGAATAAAGGAAGCAGCCTTCGGACTGATACTTTTGACCTTTAGTCCCGTCTTTATACCGTTCTCTTTCAGTATTCTGGCGGAGCCTACCTATGTCGCGTTGATTTATACAGGCCTTTGGCTGTTTTGGACGCAATATAATAATCCCAAAACCTGGAAGGCTGGACTTCTAGGTTTCATTTTTGGCCTCGCCTTTTTGACCAGGATCGAGGGATTTGCCAATCTCTTCGTTATCCCTTTTTTGCAAGGAGTCCTTATCTTTTTCGGACAGCCCAAGGAAAACAATTTCAGGCGCTACGTAGGCTGGACAACCATCTTTATGCTGTCGTTCTCACTGCTAGCCGGTGCGCACATCTGGCGGGTGAGCCACAAATTCGGATATTTTGCGATCGACGAGAGGCAGGTGTGGACACTTATTCTCCAGGCGCCAGATGGACGGTCCTACGACGAGAAATTAGGTGGCCTGGATTATAGCCCAAGCCAGGTGAATCTGGATTACGTCAGGGCCCACCCCGAAGTGCAGGCACGATTCGCGTCAAACATGAGCATCAAACAGACTGTCAAAGGGTATGTCAAGACTGTGCTTGTCAACCTTGCCGATCTTTACCAGAACAAATTGAATCTCTTGATTGGTCCATTAGGATTGCTGTTCTTTTGTGTGGGACTTTATGCCTTGTTCAGATCCAAGCACCCTCGGGACGGATTTCTCGTATTAGCCTTCCTTACCTTCAACTTGGTGGGCCCGCTGCTTTACCAGGTACAAATACGGTACATCGCAGTCATCTTTCCCCTTATGATGCTGGTAGCGGGGATAGGTATAGTCCATTTAGCCGGATCCGTAGCGGCCCTGTGGAAACGGACAAGCGCGACGGAAAATGCCCTGTGCGTCGTGTTTTTGTTTGCGTTGCTAGCAGCATGGATCCGGCCGCTTTATGGGTTTTATAGCGCCCCGAGAACGATCAATGGTGAATACAGCCCGGAATCCCTGCGCGAGCCTGCTCGTATCATCAAGGAGATTAAGGAGAAGGAATTACTGCGACCTCCAATCTTGTCCGCACGCAAGGGCTACCTCACTTATCACGCTGAAGCAGAACCCGCCGCCTTGCCATATACTAACATGGAGGGGCTTATCAAGTTCTGTACGTTAAACAAAGTGGATTTTATCTTTCTGGAATATGGGCACATTGGGAAACACCCGTTTTTAGCGGTCTTTGCTGCCGGGAAGCCTCTTCAAGAGTTTGCGCTGCTGTATCGAGGAACCGATGCTTTCGGTCGAAAGTTGGAACTTTACCGGTTTCAAAAGACACCGTAAGGCCCTTGTGAGAAAAGACGTGCACAATGAAAAGGATGGAGTCGGTCACTCGATGGGAAAAACACGAGACTCCCGTCGGTGGCGACCGACCGAGATGTATTCCTGATCGGTGCTGATTCCGGCAATGACAAAAAAGAAGCGTGGTAGAGCAACATGAGATGGGTCGTGCTCGCAGCCATGACCATCCTGCCTGGTTCTTGGCTTACCTTTGGCATCTCACCCGATGAACTCAACTGGCGCACGCGGTTGGCTCTTGGGGCAGCTTTGTCGCCGATCGTCTTAGCGATCCAATTGTATGTGTTGCGAATCCTGAATGTTGGTTTTGCCCCGGCTGTTCTTGTCATTCTGGTCGTTAACCTGCCGTGCCTGATCTTTATGACGCGAAGTTTGCGTAGATTCGATTTCGGTCAATTGTCGACAACCTTCTGGGTTGCAGCAGTAATGCTTTCTTCTCTCATTGGATTGATGCTGATGGTGTGGGTGACCATACCGAATTTTCGAACTGTCGCATGGCATGCCTTATTGCATACGGATATCGTTTATCTTATCGCCAGGAATTCCTTTTTGCCTGAAGAACCTGACATGGCGAATATAGCCCTGGCTGCTCCTTGGATGGACCACGTCTACTGGAGCATTACCGGCTGGTTAACCGACTGGCCTCCAACGGTCCTTTATCCAATAAGCAATATTATCTGGCTGATTATTGCCTTCGTGCTGGGATATGAGTTGGCTTCGCGCGGGCTTGGCCTTCATGGTTCCTCCGCTCTGCTGAGTTCAGGGCTAATGTTCGTTGGAACAAATACTGTTGGAGCACTTGCCTACTTTGTCACCGGCAAGAATTGGCTTCTCGGCGATACCCGCTACACGCCGATTTTAGGTAAGTATTTCGGTTTTGAAACGATACCATTCGCTCTTGCCTTGATTAACGGTCTTTCACTAGTGTGTGTTCTCATTCTTGAGAGAAAAACGAAATCTCTTTGGTGGTTGGCTCCCATTGTGCTTGTTGCCTTGGGTTTGGTCTATCCCATTCTATTTCCCGTTGGTTGTCTATTAGTTGCCTTTACGATACTTCTGCTCTTCAAACAAAGTCCAAGTGACTCTCAACATTCGAAATGCATTCGGTGGCAGCTCGTTATCGGGTTTCTTGCCAGTCTAATCGTGGTCTTCGGCTATTTGGGCCACGTTACGGCAGAACGTTCCATTTCAACGTTTCAAATCCACACACTTGATAGGTTCAAGACTACTACCAGGTACGCGGTCGTGGCTCTCCTGCCGTTTCTTATCCTTGGACTACCTTTTGTGATTAGAGGCGTTCTGGTTCGCCGCAGCTCCACAATACTGTTAACAGCAGCGGGAGTCAGCTCGATTGGCTTTTACCTTCTGTTTGATCTAGCCAATATGGAATACAAATTTATATTGGCGGCGACGCTGCTGCTCATGCCACTCACGGCTGGAGGAGTCGAGATCCTGTTCAGGCAATCTTTACGCCTGCGTTGGGTCGTCTCTGCGGTCACTCCTCTGGCGTTGGTTCTATTTTTTGGGTTGTTCATATTCAAGACGGGAATACAGGTACCGGATAATCTCGGAAACACACCAAAAATCGTGGAGGAGTCATTTTGGCTGCGGCTTGATAAGAATGAAGCCGATTCCGGTTGGACCGATGCTGTGCATCAGATGACTCCTGAGGATACGATCTTAGTCGTTCACAATTCACGTATTCACATTCCACCATTTGCAAATCGCTCGCTATTTTTTCCAGGTCTTGGCGAAGGGCGCGCCATGGCGGGTTACAGCGTGAACAAACGCCGCTACTTGCTAGTGGAGCGAGGCTATTCGAGGGTAAGCTTTGATCTTAGATCTAAGACGGTGGAGTCGCTATACTCCGAAACCGACGCAAAAAAGCTGGCCGGAGTTGTCAACGGTCTTCTGACATTTCATAGACCCATTGCAATTCATTTTCCCTACCGTGACACGCCCTCCTTGATTTGGATGAGGCAAAATAACATTGGGTCGGAGCTTTATTCGGATTCAGGAAACGTCATCTGGTTTATCAACGGCCGTGCGAATAGCCTTTAATCTACGGATAATCAGAAATTATCCCCATAGATGCAGTCGGTCAAATTCACGTAGCGAATAGATTTTACCGACCACTTCAACCGAATAATTGCCACAACTTTAACTGCCAGCGAATGAGAAACCTTTGCTTCCCCTCGGAAGAAGGCCATAAATCCATCGTTCGTATACCTTTGAGGCTTCCAAGTTATGCGGCTGAACCGGGATAAAAATGGGGCACTTTTCCTCCGCAGAGGTGACGACGTGCCAGATGGTTCCGATGGTGGCGCGGAAATGACTCGCGATCGCACAATTCGTCGTGGTGGGTGGCGTATTAAGGTCTTACTGCTTCTTCTCTCAGCGTTTCTATGCATTGTATCCGCGGAGGTGACGGCGCGAGCTTTCTGGTCTCTATCCTATGGAGTTCCTTTTCGCGATCCAGGTCGCATCCTTTACGCCTACTACCCAGAGCTACGGAGGGTTGACGGTGAACGCCCCACCCATGGTGACAAATTCTACGATATTCTGTTCCTTGGAGGATCGACACTGCATAGGGACTTTAGTCAAGTAGAGCAGGTTCTGCTCGAAGAACTGGCCTACAAGGGTCACCGCAACGTACGCATCTTCAATCTCGCTATGACATCGCACACCTCACGCGACAGCTGGATTAAGTATGGTGCACTTGGCGCTGCCCGCTTTGAACTGGTGCTTTTTTATGACGGCATTAACGAGACCCGCGCCAACAACGCTCCTCCGGAGATATTCCGCGAAGACTACAGTCATTACTCTTGGTACGAGGATGTCAACATGCTGGCCTCTTATCACGGGACGGCTTCTTTCGCTTTGCCCTATACCCTACGTCATCTTGTCAACCAGATGCGGCGGCACCTGACGAAGGATTCTTATGTCCCTATTAATATGCCCCGTAAAGACTGGGTTCAATATGGACGGGACTCCCGCAGCGCCGTGTCCTTCAAGCACAACCTGAGTGCCATTATTGAGCTCGCCAGACGGCGAGGTGACGGGTTGCTGCTGACGACGTTCGCAACCTACGTCCCCAAAGACTATTCACTCGAGAGCTTTCTGAAAAAGAGCCTCGACTATGGTCTACATCTTTACTCCTTCAGGATGTGGGGCGCCCGCGAGCATGTCCTGGAAACCGTAGCTGTACAAAACGAGATCGTACGCAGTTTGGCGGCCCAGCATGAAGGCGTACTGTTCGTGGACCAAGCAAATCTAATGGCGGGGTTCCCCCGCTACTTCAATGACCCCTGCCATTTCACTGTCGTCGGTTCCTCGATCTTTGTGCAGCATCTGCTTAGGGTCTTGCTTCCACGGCTCGAGAACGGAAAAGCCGCCGGAGCAACGGCCGGTGATGCTCAGGGAAGCCTATGAGAAAACCCTTAACGCTTTGCGTGGCCTTCCCACGCTCGCGCTGTTACCCACTGCGCAGTGGGACCAACCAGCCCAAGGAAATAGCTGAGACCAAGAGCGCCGAGGCATAACAGGGAGGCATACCGCACTATTTGCCGAGGAGAATAACCATGGACATTCTTAGAGACCATGTCGCATATAAAATCGAGCGGTCCGTTGGCACCAGCTCGATTTTCAATAAACCTCTGGTTTCGCTGGTTGTACCTGCTTACAACGAGGTTTCGATAGTGGAGAAGAATCTTGCCAAGTTGTCCCGATACATGGAATCGCTCGAGGATGAGTATCGCTGGGAAATGATCGTCGTCAACGACGGTAGCAGCGACGAAACCGGAGCATTGATAGATGCGTTCGCTAGGACCAGAGACAACATTCATGCCTTGCATCACTTGAATAATTTCGGTGTTGGCCAGGCGTTCAAAACCGCTTTCGACCACTGCCGGGGAGACTATGTCGTAACATTGGACTTGGACCTGAGCTATACGCCCGACCATATTGGCAAGCTCTTGTGCAAGATCAGGGAGACCGGCGCCAAGATTGTGGTGGCCTCTCCATACATGAAAGACGGCAGGGTCTCCAATGTGCCTTGGTTGAGGCGGGTGTTGAGCGTCTGGGCCAATCGATTCCTGTCCATGACCGCCAAGGGCGACCTGTCGACTCTGACCAGCATGGTCCGAGCCTATGACGCAAAGTTTTTGCGGACACTCGATCTCAGGTCGTTGGGGATGGAGATCAACCCGGAAGTCGTCTACAAAACCATGCTACTGCAAGCTCGGCTCGAAGAGATCCCTGCGCATTTGAACTGGGAGCTCCAAAAGGCGGAAGGAATCAAACGAAGATCGAGCCTCAAATTGCTGCGGCACACGTTCGCCATGCTGGTTTCGGGGTTTCTGTTTCGGCCGGTTATGTTTTTCATTATTCCGGGTCTTGCGTTGTTGGTGTTTGCCCTCTATGTCAATACTTGGACTGTTATTCATTTCATCGCGCAATACCAGGCGGTTCCCGAATATTCTTGGTTTTTTACCCGGGCCTCGGTAGCGGTGGGGGCTGCCTACAGTCAGTTTCCCCACACTTTCATCGTCGGTCTGCTGGCGTTGATGTTGTCCATTCAGCTCATCAGCTTGGGAATCCTCGCGCTGCAGAGCAAGAGCTATTTCGAGGAGATATTTCACCTGGGTACCAGCATCTACCGTGCGACCCGCGAGCAAGCAGGGACCGAACATCGATGATTCCGTTTCGCTTTGGAGAAATTTGTTGGAAGAGAAATTAATGACCAAGTCAGTGAAAAGAGTTCTGGTTACCGGTGTTGCCGGATTTCTCGGGTCCCATTTGTTGGATAAACTCTTGGCGTCAGGACATGAAGTCGTCGGCATGGACAATCTGTCGATGGGCAAACGGGAAAACATTGATGCGCATCGCGATAACCGTGCCTTTTGCTTTCTTGAAAGGGACGTTACGGAACCGTCCAGCTTTTGCTCTCTGGAAGGACATTTTGACTGCTTGGTCCACCTGGCGGCGTTCAAGATTCCCCGCTATGGGAACGCGCTCGACACTTTGAAAATAAACCACAAAGGATCGGAGAACGCCCTAGAATTTGCCCGCCAGGCGGGTTGCAAATGCGTCTTGGCCTCGACTTCAGACGTATATGGCCGCAATCCGCGCATACCGTTTCATGAAGACGACGACTCGGTTATCGGATCTTCGAAGGTGGCACGTTGGAGCTATGCTGTATCGAAACTTTTCGACGAGCACTTGGGTTTTGCCTATCAAGAGAGTTTCGGTATTCCGGTTACGGTTCTCCGCTTTTTCGGCTCTTACGGGCCGCGTCACCACCTAAGTTGGTGGGGAGGCCCCCAGTCGGTTTTTATCAATGCCGTCCTGAACGATCGTGAGATTCCGATTCACGGCGACGGTCTCCAGACGCGCACCTTTACCTATGTCTCCGATACGGTGGAGGGGATCTATGCGGCGATCGTCAAGCCCGAGGCCGACGGTAAGATTTTTAATATCGGCAGCACGCACGAGATTACCATCCTGGAGCTGGCGCAAACGATCAAGCGGCTTAGCAATACGCCGGGTGAATTAAATCTCAAATTTATCTCTTACCAATCCTTCACTGGTAAGAAATATGAAGACGTTCGGCGGCGCGTGCCTGATGTTTCTCGATGTGAACGCATCTTAGGGGTGAAGGCTAGAGTAGGGTTGGAAGAGGGACTGATACGCACGATCGAGTGGCAGCGGGGTATCAATCAACGAATCAATCAAGCCGAGGAAGCTTCTGGCATTTCCGTTCTGTAAACAAGAAAACGTTCACGACAGCGCCCCAGAGTACGCAGAGTTCGGAAACTATTTAATCTTGGTCCTCCGTGCCCTCCGTGGTTAGCCACACGAAAGCCTGAACACCCGAGTATGAAGATTGGCATCATTGGCGGCGGCCCGATGGGGCTGGCCTTAGCTTATCGTCTTTCGGCCAAGGGCCACCACGTTAGTGTTTTTGAGCGGGAGAGACAGCTTGGGGGGCTTGCCACCTATCATGATTTCGGCGCGTTTTACTGGGACCGTTTTTATCACGTCATTTTGCCGTCAGATCGCTCCTTGATCGGTTTCCTGACGGAAATCGGATTGGCGGATAAATTGCGCTGGTCGCCGACATCGACCGGCTTTTATGTGGACGAGCGGTTTTACTCAGTGAGCAATAGTTGGGAATTCTTACGATTTCCCCTGGTAAGTCTCTGGGGAAAGTTCAGGCTAGTGGTGACCCTATTGTACTGCTCGCGCATTCGCAACTGGCAACGGCTTGAAAAGATTACGGTGGAAGACTGGTTGATCAAGACCTGCGGGCGAACCACCTATGAGAAAATGTGGAAACCGTTACTCTTGGCTAAACTGGGCGAGAGCTATCGGCGCGTATCGGCGATTTTTATTTGGACCTACATCAAGCGGCTCTTTTCGGCGCGCGATTCTTCCGTCCACTCCAAAGAGTCTCTCGGTTACGTTTCGGGCGGCTACAAAACGGTATGGGACCGACTGGAGGAGTTGATTCATGCCGGAGGAGGGGAGATCTTGACCGGCGCCTCCGTGCGGCGAATCGTTCCTAGTTCCGAGGGAGGCCTGTGGGTTGAGCACGACAAAAGTAGAAAACACTTCGACAAGGTCATTTTCACCGGGCCGGTGAATGTTTTGCGGATGGTTGCCGGGCCAGAGCTGTTGAGTCTGGCAAATGGCGGTGGCGCGGTGGAGTACCTGGGTGTCCTATGCATGGCGCTAGTAACACGAAAGCCTCTTGTGCCGTATTACGTCGTCAATATCGCAGACGAGCGCATCCCATTTACAGGAGTCATCGGCATGAGCAACGTGGTCGCACCGGGGGAGACCGCCGGGCGTTGCCTTACCTACCTGCCCAAGTATTTGCTTTCCACGGATCCGTTGCTGCAGCGGCCGGACGAAGAAGTACGCGCGCTCTTTTTTGATGGTTTACGCCGGATGTTTCCGGGTTTGAAGATGGAGGAGATCGAAGGAGTCCACCTTAACCGTGCCGTCAAAGTTCAGCCATTGCAGGTTCTGAACTACTCCAGCATCGTGCCAAGAGTGGCCACTTTGCACCCGGATTTTTTCGTTTTGAACACGTCTCAGTTCGTCCATGGCACGCTCAACAACAACGAAGTCATCGCGACGGTCAACGCGTTCCTCAAAGAATACGGTGCGAGGATTGAGCAGGCCAGCTATTCGAAGAATCAGGCCTCGGTCAGCCATGCATTAATGGCGTAAAAAAGAGGAAAGATATGACGCCAGAATGGATGTCTGTGGCCGTTGCTCTGCCGCTGCTTGCCTTTACGCTCATTTTTTTGAAGCTGTGCGGCCGGGCAAGTGAAAACGATTGGCGCCGGAGCTTTCTCGAAGCAGCCGTGACTTGGGGGATTCTCCTAACTACTGCGACGGAGGTTTTGAGCTTCTTCGGTTCGCTCAGTCTTGCTTCGGTGATGGCATTCTGGTTGCTGGTGAGCCTGGCAGCAATGGCGCTGTTCCTTAGCCGGAAATCCAAATGGAATGCCTCCTGGAAGATTCCCGAGTTCTCGCTTGTCTCGGCCGTCTTGCTGATCGGTGTCATACTGATCGTACTAGCTGTGGGAACAATTGCTCTGCTGGCTCCACCAAATAATTATGATTCGATGACCTATCACATGAGCCGCGTGGTTCATTGGATTCAGAATCGCACCGTCAGTTTCTATCCAACGCATAATATAAGGCAGCTCTTCCAGAGTCCCGGGGCGGAATACGCCATCTTACACCTTCAACTTCTGAGTTTATCCGACCGTTTTGCCAACCTGGTTCAATGGTTCAGTATGCTTGGCGGCATAATCGGGGCGACTCTCATCGCCAAACAGCAGCTCGGGGCTAATCAGACAGGTCAGCTCATTGCCGCTGTCTTCGTGGCGACAATTCCGATGGGGATTCTGCAGGCGTCAAGCACGCAAAACGACTATGTGCTTTCCTTCTGGTTGATCTGCTTTGTGTACTTTATCGAACAATTCAGGAACGATCCCAGTTGGCGCAATGCTATTTCGGCCGCCGCCAGCCTAGGTCTGTCCATTCTGACCAAACCTGGTGCCTATGTTTATGCTTTTCCGTTTCTGCTGATATCAGTTTTGCTGGCCCTCGCGGTTCGTCGTGCGAAATTATGGCCGAAGCTTGCTGTTGCGACTGCGATTGTTGCGGCAATCAATTTTGGCCATTCCTTTCGAAATCTGGATTTATTCGGTTCACCGTTGGGTCCCGGGCTGAAATACGGATATGGCAATGAAACTTTCGCGCTGCCATCAATTGGTTCCAACGTCGTGCGGAATCTCTCGTTGCATCTCACCACTCCCAGCGATCGCTTGAATCATCTCGGTGAGAGGGCAGTCCGTTTTTTGCACGCTCGCTTAGGCGTCGATATCGATGATCGTAGGACAACGTACACCAGCAAATTCTATATACCGAGCTTCTCGATTCACGAGGATACGGCTGGGAATCCTCTCCATTTGTTGCTTATTGGGTTTTCACTATTTTCGCTTGTTACAAATCGCCATCGCCTCCAGTGGCTACTTTTTGGGGCGGCGATAGTAGCCGGGTTTCTGTTATTCAACATTGTCCTTAAATGGCAGCCCTGGCATAGCCGTCTCCAGCTCCCGTTATTTGTGCTTTCGGCCCCACTAGTGGGAGCGGTTGTTTCTGGTATTTCACGCTGGGGGATTTCCGGCGCAATGGGAATAGTATTAGTTTTGTCGGCCATTCCATGGGTTTGTTTCAACACAGCGCGCCCCCTTGTCGGAACAGAAAGCATATTGAAGAAGGGTAGGGTAAACCAGTACTTTGTCAATTGGCCTGACCTCAAGGAGGCCTACCTTGGTGCTACACGGTTCCTCCACTCCGTGGACTGTCATAACGTCGGGCTCGTTATCGGTGCGGATCATTGGGAATATCCCTTCTGGATACTCCTGGGAAACGGCCGCCAACCAATCCGCCTTGAGCACGTCCGCGTCAAGGATCTGTCTTCAAGGATATCCTATCCACGGGGTGCTTTTGAGCCCTGTGCCGTCTTGTCTAACGATATTGCAGCGACAGCGGTTCCCGGTCGACCGAATCAATGGAAATATCAAATTCAGGTAAATGTACGGCTGAAGGGTGAAGCATCAGAGGCACGGGAATGACTGGGGGAGAAGATTGGGATCGTATTTTTACCTTTGGTACGTCCGCGTACGTCCGGGTGAATGATCGTCTGCAAACAGAGAGTGAGCTTCATTTAGGCAACGAGTAATTTAACCCTGGTCTTTGGAAAGTCGTTTTGCTGCAATGACGGTAACCAAGGCCAAAAAAATGAACAAAGGAAGTACCCATTTTGTCCACCCATCGTCCTTTGTCGATGAACCTTGTTCCATTGGAAAGGGGACGAAGATTTGGCATTTTTGCCATATCATGGAGAACTGCGAGATCGGAGAGAACTGCAATTTGGGTCAGAACGTGGTCATCTCACCCGGCTGCGTCATCGGCAATAACGTCAAGATCCAGAATAATGTGTCCATATACACGGGCGTGGTCCTGGAGGATGATGTCTTTTGCGGACCGTCCGCGGTATTTACCAACGTAATAAATCCGCGCAGCCATGTGCCGCGCCGGGACCAATATAAACGAACAATGGTTATGCGCGGCGCCACAATCGGCGCCAACGCCACAGTAGTCTGCGGCGTGACCCTCGGCCGCTACTGCTTCGTGGGCGCCGGAGCCGTCATCACCCGCGATGTGCCCGACTATGGCATGGTTTATGGCAACCCAGGACGCTTGCGCGGATGGATGTGTTACTGCGGTTCAAAATTGCCTCTCGGAAGCTTCGCCGATGGCGTCGAGACGGCCCACTGCCAAGCCTGCGGCCGCCGTTATCAAAAGAAAGGATTGACGATTGCGCAATATGCCTCAGATTGGCGCGTGGATCGGAAAGCGCGATGAACACTCGGACCCGTTCCGTATCGGTGCCGTTGCTGGATCTTAAAGCGCAGTTCCATGACATCGAGGCCGAGGTCATGGAAGCGCTCGGAGAAGTCTGCGCCCGCCAGCAGTTCATCCTCGGTCCCCGTGTGAATGAGCTTGAGGAAAGCCTGGCGCGCTATTCGCAGTGTCGCTATGGAATCGGTGTATCCTCAGGGACCGATGCGCTCCTATTGGCTCTCATGGCCTTAGGGGTTGGCCCCGGTGACGAGGTAATCACTACTCCCTTTACCTTTTTTGCGACCGCCGGTGTGATTGCGCGCCTGGGCGCTCGTCCGTTGTTCTGCGACATCGATCCGGTGACGTACAACCTTTCGCCGCCGGCGGTCGCCGGTCTGATCGCGGAACAATGTGAGCTGCGGGCTGGCCGCTTGCTTAACAGGAAAACCTCAGGGGTGGTCAAAGTCTTGATCCCGGTGCACCTTTTTGGACAGACCGCCGATATGAATCCACTCATGGAGCTGGCGCGACGCTATAGCCTCAAAGTCGTCGAAGATGCCGCTCAGGCAATCGGTTCGGAATATCACGGCGTTCGCCGCGCCGGGTCGATGGGAGATATCGGGTGCTTTTCGTTTTTTCCCACCAAGAATCTCGGCGCGTTCGGTGATGGCGGCATGTGCGTGACGAGCGATCCGATATTAGCGGAACGTCTGCGGGTTTTGCGCGTTCACGGCGGCAGCCCTAAATATCACCATGCCGTCATCGGCGGCAACTTCAGGCTGGACGAGCTGCAGGCAGCAGTGTTGCTGGTCAAGCTCAAGCATCTGGACTGTTGGACCGCGCGCCGCCAGGAGAACGCGTGCTATTACAACCGCGCTTTTGCGAAAGCGGGTCTGGAAGGGCATGTCTCCACCCCGCAATGGCTGCACGGATACCGGCATATTTTTAACCAATATGTGCTGCGGGTCGATCGACGTGACCAACTCAGAGACCACCTTACCAGCGGAAGAATCGGATCGGAAATCTACTATCCCATCCCGCTCCACATGCAGAAGTGTTTCGACTACCTTGGGTACCGGCCCGAAGACTGCCCGGAATCCTACCGCGCCGCAAGCGAAACTCTCGCTGTTCCGATCTACCCTGAATTAGCGCATGAACAGATACAGCACGTCATAGACACGATTGTGGCATTCTATCGTTGAGCGTATGAAGCTTGTCAGTATCGTCGGGGCGCGCCCTCAGTTTATCAAGATCGCTCCGCTCGCGCGGTCACTCGAACGACGTGATGGCACTGCCCGTGAACTCATCGAAAACATCCTTGTCCACACGGGCCAGCACTACGACGCCACCATGTCTGATATTTTTTTCGAAGAACTCAAGATCCCGCGTGCCGCCTTCAATCTGGGAGTGGGCTCGGGATCTCACGCACGCCAGACAGGCGAGATGTTAGTCAAAATCGAAGAGGTTTTGCTTGACGTCCGGCCTCACATGGTTGTCACCTACGGCGACACGAACTCGACCGTGGCCGGCGCTTTGGCGGCTGTCAAGCTGAACATTCCGGTTGCCCATGTGGAAGCCGGTGTGCGCAGCTTTAATCGGCGTATGCCCGAGGAAATCAACCGTGTCGTGGCCGACCACATCTCTGATTTATTACTGGCACCTACGGTCACGGCCATGAAGAACCTCGCCAGAGAGGGACTCTCGGGGAAGGCAATCCTGACGGGCGATGTCATGTACGATGCGGTGTTGATCAACCGCGAGTTGGCGGAGCGAGGATCGGACATTCTGGAACGCTTGACACTCGAGACGGGCAGCTACGGGGTGGTGACGGTCCACCGAGCTGAAAACACAGACGACGAAGAACAGCTAAAGGAATTGCTGACGGCTGTTAACGAAATCGCCAAAAGCGGACTGCGACTTATCTTCCCAATCCATCCTCGCACTGCCAAGCTGCTGTCATCGAAATCCGAGCGTTGGTTGCCAAATCCAAAGCTACACGTTATCCAACCCGTCGGTTACCTCGACATGTTGCGCTTGGTGAGTCACGCCAGGGTGGTTTTGACGGATTCGGGGGGTTTGCAAAAGGAGGCCTTTTTTCTGGGATGCCCTTGCATCACGTTGCGTGAAGAAACCGAGTGGGTGGAGACCGTCCACGCAGAAGGAAATATTCTAACTGGAGTGAAAGCAAGCAATATTCGTGAGGCGGTATTGACCTGGGAAAGTCGCTTTGGCGTGGGAAACGCTAGTTTCTCAACCAAAGCGAATGGATTGTTCGGTGATGGTTTTGCCGCCGAAAAGATCCGGGATGCATTGCTGGCTTTCCGACAATCCATTTGACCAAAGCAAACCCGTGGAGGGAACCATGGCACAGGTAGCAGTTGTCGGCATTGGTGGATGGGGCAAGAATCTGGCGCGCAATTTTTTCCAGATCCCGGATTGCTCCCTCAAATACATCTGTGATCTGGATCAGAACAAGCTCCAACAGATGCGCTTACAATTGCCAGGCACCATGATCACTACCCATTTTGAGGACCTCTTGGAGGACGCTGACCTGCAGGCGATCGTCATCGCTTCGACGGCTTCGACGCACTACACGCTATGCAAGGCAGCTCTCCAGGCAGGCAAGGACGTCTTTGTCGAAAAGCCCTTTGTTCTGGGGGTAGCCGAGGCAGAGGAGTTGATAAGGATGGCGGCACAGAACGGTCGTATCCTCATGGTTGGCCATCTGCTTGAGTATCACCCTGTCATTAACCGGCTCAAACAAATGATCGATTCCAAGGAATTGGGAGACATCTACTATATTTACAATCAGCGCGTCAATCTCGGCGTCGTGCGCAATGACGAGAACGCGCTTTGGAATTTTGCGCCCCATGACATTTCCTCCGCCCTCTATTTACTCGGCAAAGAACCGAGCGACGTGAGTGCAAGGGGACAGTCCTATCTACAACCAGGAATCGAGGACGTGGTTTTCTTAACTCTCAATTTTGCCGGCCAGGCCATGGCCCATATCCACGTCAGTTGGCTAGACCCGCATAAAATTCGCAAGATAACCATCGTGGGGAGCAAGAAGATGGCCGTGTTCGACGATCTTGAAGGCACCGAAAAGCTGAGGATCTACGACAAAAGCGCCGAACACAACGTCAAGTACAACACATTTGCAGAATACATTACCCTGCGCTTCGGCGACATTACCATCCCGCACGTCAAAATGGATGAACCGCTCCGGCTGGAATGCCAGCATTTTCTTGATTGTGTCCGTGAGCGCAAGCAGGCGATGAGTGATGGAAGAGATGGGTTGCGTGTAGTCAAAGTTTTAGAGGCGGCCCAGAGGTCGCTTAAGACCAACGGAGCGCCGGTGGCGATCGATTCAATTGTGAATCCGATGGCCATAGGTGAAGTAACGCAGCATAAGACTGGATAGCTCTGATAAGCCAAATGAATCCCGCTCTGTTTCGTATCAACCATGAGTCTTCACGCTAGATTGAATGTCTGTGCATTGCACAATGCTTCTGTTCGTCCGGGCAACGACGACGCTCTCCAGTCACCAATTTGTTTACTTTAAAGACTTTGGTCGATTTCATAGCATTCATGTCTCGAAAGAGGTTGCAGAATCGGTATTTTCTCGAATAGGGAAACACTCAGAATTTTTAGAATCGAATGCAAACTGCGCTCCAGATGCAGTCGTTTTCTTACGATCTCAACTAAGACGTAAACCGAGATCGCAATTCAAACTTCAGTGCTGACCGCATTCGGAGAGGTACCATAGAAAGCCTTGATTGCGCGGATGTTGTTTGATCCAGCGAAAGAACAGTTCCACTTTTCAACGGCACCTCGGTCCATCAAGTAAATGGCGCCGGCTTCTCAGAAAAGCTGGTCGAGGATATTGACGCCGTGGATCTGTCCGCCGGTGACGATCACGACCGTGGGAATACTCCCGCGAAGATCCAACAACGTGTGCAGTTTGACGGCCGATTTTTTCCGGCGAAACTGCGGCCAAGGGAAAAGCGACAGACAGAGATCGACCGTTGTGGAGTCCAGCGCATAGACGGTTTGATCGAGTTCGAGGCCGAAGGGTTCGTCTCGGTAGAGCTCTCGCGCCACTCGGATTAGCACATGAGCGAAATCGGCATAGATTCTCCAGTCGCGAACTTGATTGGCATTGGCCAGAGTGTTGCGAGAAATGTGGCTGCGAATGCCCATGTGATAAAGCTTGGTCGGGGCTGCTCGCAGACACGCTTCGATATCTCTCTGAGGCTCTCGCGATAGGTCAGTTGGGCGAAGGCCAACGTGACAAACTGATCCCAGCAAGAAAAACTCTTGATTTTGTAGTTGCCTTGATACCGTTCCACACAGCAGCGAAATTCGTATGCGGGAACAAAGTCCATGAGTTGAGCAAAGATCGTTTTCCCGGAATTCATTCATCAGTTCCTTCCACAACAAAAGTACGGAAGTATGGATTTGAATGAATCCCAAATTCAAATCGATAAATCGGGTTTTGACTAACAATTGCATTGTTTTCACAGCCTTACAATAAATCTTGATTTCAGACCTTGGGACAGCACTAATTTCTATCACTCACTATGTAAACTATAAGTGGCTTCGTTAGTGTGGCAAGACGTCGCGTCTTCATCGTGAGCACATGAGTCCAGTTCGAGATTAAATGAAAGCATTCGGACAGCGCAAATCTGACACTGCAGGCATGCCCTCAGACCGGCTAGCCAACGCGACAAGGCTGCGGGACAGTAACGTCCACGCGTCGCGCGCTACGTCTGCGCTGGCACTCGCAGCCGGGCCTGCTTTCTTGCTGATAGCCGGTGTCGTCATTTACGGAAGTCTCGCGCCGATTTACGCCGGCGTTTGGGGTTTCGACTATGACCCCGCCTACATCTATCTCTTCAATGCCGCAGGGATGCTGCGAGGCTACGTTCCAGCACATATTGATCATCCGGGCACGCCGCTCCAGAGCCTCGCGGCCGGCGTTATCGGAGGCATCTGGCTCGTGAAGGACACAATCGGACGGACGAACGCCACCTTCGACATTTCGATCCTGCAGGATGCCGAATACTACGTAGCTGCCATCTCAGTCGTTCTGTTGCTTGCGAACTGCGTCGCACTCGCGTTTCTGGGTCTACGCGTGCGGCGTGCGAGCGGCAGCACCGCGCTTGCACTCGCGGCGCAATTCAGCTTTCTGGTTGGGCTCGCTGGAACAAGTGCCGACGATCACGGCGCTGTGGATATTCTGCTCATCCATGCCGTATACCTGGCGCCCGACGCACTCCTGATCTTCGCCTCTATTATGATGGTAGCGTTGCTAGCCCCTTCTATTCTGCTGGTCCCTGTCATCGAGAATCACGTACGTGTCGGCATTATCGCCGGTGCAGTCGCTGCGCTCGGCGCGACTGCCAAGATCTACTTCCTTCCGACCGCACTGTTGCTTTTCTTGCTGCCCACGCGCCGCTCCCGCCGCGCGGCTGTGCTCTCCATGCTCGTCATCGCCGTCATACTCCTCGCGCCGGTCTATGGGGAACTGCTAAGGTGGAGTCAATGGCTATGGGCACTCGTGCGTCACACCGGCTCATACGGAGAGGGTGATCCCGGCTTCATCAAGCTGGCGGCTATTCCCGAGCGAAGTGTTGCGCTTATCAAGGCGACACCCATCGTCTTCGTCGCCATTGCCGCTTGTGTACTCCGACTCGCGCTCGTGTTGCACCGTCGCGGTTCTACGGTAGCGCTCGGCGAGGCGGCCGTTGTGAATCAGCGCGCCGCACGTTGCGCGATTGTGCTGCTGACGGTGCTTCTGATCTACGTCCTGATGGTGCTCAAGCATTACGGCGTCCGCTACATGCTGCCGGCTGCGGCCATCGCCGGGTTCGCGCTTCTGTGTGCGGGCTCTGCAGTGGGTGCAAGGAAATCACACCCCTGGCGGTGGCGTGCAGCGGCCGCAGGCTTTGCTGCTGTCGCGCTCGCTTCGACCGGCCATCTCCTGGCACGACTGCAAACCGCGCGTATTGAGCGCGACGATGCGGTGCGCCGAATAACCGCTGTTGTCGATGCGCATCCTGGCGCGCTCACCATCGGCATGTACAAGGTGCGCGATCGGCGCTACGCGGAACAATTCGGGCTCGAATTTGTGAGGCCTGAGTATGCCGCTCGGCTCACGCGCGGCCGTGGAGAAGAGTACGGATACAACAAATGGGCGAGGATGCTGTACGCGCCGGGTCGTGGCCACGTGCCGCTCGCCGCGCTGAACGACGTGCTTACGCGCGGACGCGAGGTACTGATGATCCTTCCCCCTTATCCTTATCCACCAAATATTCCCGCAGGCCTGCACGGGGAGATCCTATCGGCGAAGCCGGGGCAGGAGCGTGTAGTCCATATTACCGGGTTGAGCAAATAGGGTCGCGTCTTGACTTACAAAGACGACACTACGCAGATTCCGTTCGAGCCCCTGGAAGGGACGGGACTGCCTGATACAAAGAAAAAGAGCACGAAACCAATGAAGCCGGGCGCGTTGCAATTTGGCGGTTCATGGCTTGCCGCGATAGCTAGCAGACTTAGTCGGCTTGCACAGTCTCAGGCGCTATCTGTAACGCTGATTGGACTGCTGGCTTTCGGCGGTAGTGCTGCTGTTGGATTGATGCTCGGCATTCGTGAGCCACGAGTCCATGATGAATTTAGTTATCTGCTTGCAGCGGACACTTTTGCTAATGGAAGGCTAACCAACCCAACCCATCCGATGTGGATACACTTCGAGAGCTTACACATCATCCATCAGCCAACATACGCGTCTAAGTACCCTCCGGCTCAGGGGTTGATATTGGCCGCCGGACAAGTAATAGGCGGGCACCCAATTGTAGGTGTATGGATTGGCATGGGGCTCATGTGTGCCGCTATCTGTTGGATGTTGTATGCCTGGGTACCGCCTCGCTGGGCTGTGTTGGGCGGGGTGCTGGCGATCCTGCATCCGGTAGTGGGAATTGGCGGGGAGTGGGCGCAAAGCTACTGGCGTGGAGCCGTTGCAGCATTCGGCGGGGCACTGGTTTTGGGCGGGTTGCGGCGGATCATGCGCCGCCCCCACATGCACGATGCGTTGCTCCTCGGATTGGGTCTGGCCGTATTAGCAAACAGCCGGCCGTACGAGGGCCTCCTTTTTAGTCTGCCGGCTGGAGTAGCATTATTGGTTTGGATGCTCGGTAAAAATGGTCCTGCTATAGGAGTGTCGATCGAACGTATTGTGCTGCCGATCTTTATCGTTCTCGCTCTGACAGGCACGGCAATGGGGCTCTACAATTTGCGTATTACTGGTAATGTCTTCCGTATGCCGTATCAAGTTTACGAAGAAACCTACACTATTAAACCCCTCTTTCGCTGGGGAAGCCCTCGTCCCGAGCCAACCTACCGGCATCAGATCATGAGTCAATATCACCACGAATTTGAGCTCAACACCTACACTTGGGGGAGGTCGATTTCGGGTTTCTTATCCCAGACAGACATCCGCTTTAGGATGTTGTGGAATTACTTTTACGGAGAAGTATTTACAGTTCCATTGTTGGCGATGTTGCCGGTCATGCTTCCATGGATGTCCAGGAACCGCTGGGCACTCTTCGCCCTCCTGAACTGTAGCGTTGGTGTCGGCGCCTTGCTTATGTCGACATGGGCGACCCCCCATTATGCAGCCCCTATCCTCTGTCTCATATTTCTATTCGTGTTGCAGGCGATGCGGCTGTGGCGGTGGCGTGACAGAGCAGTGGGGCAGTTTGTATTATGGCTAGTTTTTTTTCTCTGTATCTACTCGGTGGGACGGTCATTGTACGGGGCGATGCAGCAGGACGATAGCTCTGCCTGGTATCAACAGCGTGCGCGTATACTCAAGCATCTCGAAAATGGACCGGGCCGGCACTTAATTATCGTAAGGTACGGTCCTAAGCATTCAATTCACGACGAGTGGGTGTACAACAAACCGGACATCGATAGTGCGAAGGTGGTTTGGGCGCGGGACATGGATAAAGCTCAAAATCATGCATTGGTGGACTATTTTAAGGATCGCCAGCTATGGCTGCTGGAAGTGGATTTGGATCGTTCCACCCCGGAACTGAAGCCTTATCCGAAAACCTGACTCCGGTAGCAATGTCCCTCACTTGGTCTCCTGTTCCCGTAGCCGACACAGCGAAGAAATCTGAGCGAAAAATCGAGCAAATTGGTAACGTTTGTCTAAGAGTTCGTTCCTCGTGACCACGGTATGCTAAACCCAATTTTGACCTTGTGAAAAAGACCCACCCCTCGCTACAGTCTCTCAATATCAGCTGGCTATCTTGCCCGGAGCCCCGTCGGCGTCGGCATCTGGCTTTCTTGCTGGTTCTAACTTTGTGCTATGTCCTCTTCTTATTCGTATTCCGCTGGATGCGCGAGCCGCTATTTAACCCGCGTTTCACGGTCTTAAACATGTGGCCTACGGGTAACCAAAGCTCGCTGGTGGAGACGGCGTACCTTGTATTCATGATATGTCTACCCGCTGCCATGTGGGCGGTGGTGTTCTATCTCATGCTCATCCCCTTTGCTCGATTCCTCCGACCGGCCGCGGTCGCATTACTGCTTTTCCTGGCCGTCGCAGCCATTGATCTTGATATGGGGTGGTATCAAATGAGCCGTGAGCATGGCACATGGCGGGCAGTGCAATTGTTGCTCACGGAGATCATCCAGGCGGCATGGGCGACTGCTTTTTGGCAGCTCGATTTCTCCCGTTGGTCAATCGCCAAACATGCTCTCGCGCTGGCAATAATCTGGGGGCTGTCCGGCGCGCTCGCGCGGTTTACAAAGCCTTTGCCGATCTTCCGAGTGCGAGTAGCCTGTCTGGGCCTCATCTTTCTGCCCGTCATCGGCGCCGACGCGCTGATAGTCGGTTATTCGCGCAGCAAAGATAAGGCACAGTGGATTGATCTTTCGGTACGCAACCCAGTCCGCCTGACCGCTCTGGATCGCCTTGCAGAAGGTTGGTTTCGGCGGGATCACGACTTGGCGGCGGCGAACGCTGCGCTCGCTGAATTGAGGCGAAGCATGAGCAGGTCGACGTCTAAAACTTCGTCTGATCGGCTAATCGAAAGGCACGTCACCATAAAAAAGGTGCTCCTTATCGAGGTCGAGGGACTCAATCCTGGCTACGTGGACTCTACTACTATGCCGTTCTGGACCCAGTTTGCGCAACGGTCCACACTCTTGCGACGGCACTATTCGACGGGCAATTTTTATCTCTACGCCATCCTGGGCCTTTTCTATGGGTCACCGCCCACCTTCTATCGAAATCCCCGATCCGCGGGTCCCGAAGCGCCCGTGAAGACACCATCGCCTTACTTCGAGATGTTTGCGCGGAGAGGGTATGAAAGCCGGTTCATCGGAGGGAGCTACCAAGGTGATAGTTACCTCCACAATTTCACCTCGCCTTCAGTTGCAATCAAAGGTGACTGGCCTTTGGTGCCAGTCTTGCTGGAAGAGCTTCGCGGGGACGACCGGCGCTTGGTCTACACGCATTATTGGGGCACGCATTATCCTTATCTCCATGCTCCCAAATACACCGTGTTTACTCCCGAAGTACCGGACACCTTCGACTACAGCGCTGGAAATGTGCGGCAGCAGATTGGGGCAATTATCAATCGCTATAAGAACTGCTTGATGGAGTTTGACGATTGGCTGCGGGCAGTCATCACCGGCGTCGATCTCGAGCGGACCATAGTGGTCGTGGCTGGGAATCACGGCGAGGAGATGTTTGAGAACGGGCGTTTGGCCCACACCAGCACTCTGGATGAGCCACAGATCAGAACCCCACTGCTGATGTACGTGCCAGGGCTTTCCGGGCGGGTTATTGACGAGGTTACCTCGCACGCTGATGTTATGCCGACGCTGATGGACGTGTTGGGCTGGGACGATGGGGTTACGGGTTTCGGCCGCTCGATCTTCGCTCGCTCGCCCGTCCGCAGCGCGGTCGTCGCCAACTATAATGTTCCGAATCCGTCAGAGAAGTGGGCCGTCGTGACCGCGGATGGCAAGAGCATTGTATACCGCCGGCGTGGTGGCACTTTGGACATTGTCGAGCTTAGGGACAAGGCCGACCGCCGAGTACAGTTCCGGGGAGAGTTGAACAATTGGCTGGAGAATTTTCTGGAAGTGCTGCGCTTCGAGGACGTGCTTTCGGGACGAGGGCGCAAGCAAAAGCCTATCATCTCTCTGGAGTAAGACAATATGCACAAGTTTTGGGCCGAGATGGTTCTGGCCATCATTGGGATAATCGCTGGCGTTGCGTTTCAGCTGAATTGGTGGGCCGCCAAAGGGTGGTTCGAGTCGCTCGACCATCCGGCTTCGCTTGTTTGGCTGTTCAGGACCGCTCTGCTGGCGACTGCGGTGCTGTTTGGGCTGCGAGCCGCGGTCCGCTGGGCCGTCGGGCGGATGCCGTTGCCCGTGGGCATGAAATCACACTATCGCAAATACGATACGCTTACCTATTCCGTGTTTCTGTTGTTTCTAGCGGGTGCC
>Ga0075421_100001472_pt1 | contig 27610 bp, 27 predicted proteins | sample SoiMetdeltSBSDD5_FD_75292 | JGI IMG/M metagenome (GOLD analysis project Ga0075421, IMG submission 75292) | Bulk soil microbial communities from a Populus tree surrounding site in Tennessee, USA - Soil MetaG P. deltoides SBSDD5 | ecosystem: Environmental > Terrestrial > Soil > Tree plantation... | reverse complement strand
AGCATGCTGTTCATCGGCACCAAGAAGCAGGCGCAGGACACGGTGCTCGAGGAGGCCACCCGCTGCGGCGGCTTCTACGTGAACCAGCGCTGGCTCGGCGGCACGCTGACCAACTTCGCCACCATCCGGAAGTCGATCGCGCGGCTCAAGAAGCTCGAGGAGATGAAGGAGACGGGCGAGTTCGACCGGGTGTCGAAGAAGGAGGCGCTCGAGCTGGACCGCGAGCGCGAGAAGCTCGAGAAGGCGCTCATCGGCATCAAGGCCATGGAGACGCTGCCGTCGGCGGTGTTCATCATCGACCCGCGCAAGGAGCGAATCGCGGTGGCGGAGGCGCAGCGGCTGGTCATTCCCATCGTGGCCATCGTGGACACCAACTGCGATCCGACCGGCATCGATTACGCCATCCCCGGCAACGACGACGCCATCCGCGCCGTGCGGCTGATCACGTCGCGCATCGCCGACGCCATCAACGAGGGCCGCGGCACCCTCGGCAAGGACGAGGGCAGCGAGCCCACGCTGGAGGGCGAGGAGCTCGACGAGATGGACAAGGCCGAGGCGGAGGTGTCCTGATGGCGGACGCCAAGACGGTCATGGAGCTGCGGGAGAAGACGGGCGCCGGCGTGATGGACTGCAAGGCGGCTCTGCAGGCGTCGAGCGGCAATCTGGAGGCCGCCGTCGAGTACCTGCGCAAGAAAGGCCTCGCCGACGCCAAGAAGCGCGAGCACCGGGACGCCAAGGACGGCGTCGTGCATGCCTACATTCACCCGGGCAGCAAGCTCGGCGTGCTGATCGAGGTCGACTGCGAGACGGATTTCGTCGCCAAGACGGACGCCTTCCAGGAGCTCGTCCGCGACCTGGCCATGCAGGTGGCCGCCACCAGTCCCGCCTATGTCGCGCGGGAGGACGTGCCGGCCACCGTGCTGGAGAAGGAGCGCGAGATCTATCGCGGGCAGATGGCCGACCAGAAGAAGCCGGCCCAGGTCCTCGACAAGATCGTCGAGGGCAAGCTGGAGAAGTGGTTCGCCGAGCAGTGTCTGCTCGAGCAGCCCTTCATCAAGGACACCTCCGGCAAGACGAAGGTGAAGGATCTGGTCGATCTCACGAACTCGCGGACGGGCGAGCGGGTCGTGGTGAAGCGGTTCGCCCGCTTCCAGATCGGCGGAGGCGGATAGCCGTGACGGCGGGTGCCGACACGAGGCGCCCGGCGTACCGACGTATCGTCCTCAAGCTGTCCGGAGAGGCGCTCGCGGGGAGCCTGGGCTACGGAATCGATCCGCCGGTGCTCGACCGGATCGGCGCCGAGGTGCGCGAGGTGGCGGACCTGGGCGTGCAGCTGGCCATCGTCATCGGAGGCGGCAACATCTTCCGCGGCGTGGCGGCGAGCGCCGGCGGCATGGACCGCGCCACCGCCGACTACATGGGAATGCTGGCCACCATCATCAATGCCCTCGCCCTGCAGGACTCGCTCGAGAAGGCCGGTGTCCAGACGCGCGTCCTCTCGGCCATCGAGATGCGGGCGGTGGCGGAGCCCTACATCCGCCGCCGCGCCATCCGCCATCTCGAGAAAGGCCGGGTGGTGATCTTCGCCGCCGGCACCGGCAATCCGTTCTTCACCACCGACACCGCCGGCGCCCTGCGCGCGGTGGAGATCGGCGCCGACGCCATCATCAAGGCCACCAAGGTCGATGGCGTGTACTCGGCCGATCCGAACATCGACCCGGCCGCGCGGCGCCTCGAGCGATTGACCTATATCGAGGTCCTGAACCGGGGCCTCGGCGTGATGGATACCACGGCCATCTCGCTCTGCATGGACAACAAGCTGCCCATCGTGGTCTTCGACCTGATGCGGGCGGGCAACATCAAGCGCATCGTGCTCGGCGAGCCGGTCGGCTCCGTCGTCAGCGCGTCGGCGGGATAGGAGGACGCATGTCAACGCAGCAGGTCCTCAAGGACATGGAGGCGCGGATGACCAGCGCCATCGACGCCCTCGGCAAGGATTTCGCGTCCGTGCGCACCGGGCGCGCGTCGACGGCCCTCCTCGATCCGATCCGTGTGGATTACTACGGCAACCCGACGCCGATCAGCCAGATGGCCTCCGTGTCCACGCCGGACGCGCGGACGCTCGTCATCCAGCCGTGGGAGGCGTCGCAGCTGAAGGAGATCGAGAAGGCGATCACCAAGGCCGATCTCGGCATCCAGCCCGTCAACGACGGCAAGCTCATCCGGCTCACCATGCCGACACCGACCGAGGAGCGCCGCAAGCAGCTGGTCAAGCAGGTGGGCAAGATGGCCGAGGACGCGCGGGTGGCCGTTCGCAACGTCCGCCGTGAGGCCAACGACAAGGTCAAGGCCATGGTGAAGGACAAGAAGGTGCCGATCACCGAGGACGAGGAGCGCCGCGGCCACGATCAGATCCAGAAGACGACGGACAAGTTCATCGCACGGATCGAGGAGCTCCTGAAGAAGAAGGAGCAGGAGATCATGTCGATCTGATGTCGGTCACGGCGCCGGGCGACACGAAGCTGCTGGAAGAGGTGCGTGCCCAGCCGCGCCCCGCGCACGTCGCCATCATCATGGACGGCAACGGCCGCTGGGCGACCGCGCGTGGGCTGCCGCGGATTGCCGGTCACCGCGAGGGCGTCAAGACGGCGCGCGCGATCGTGCGCGCGGCCGATGCCATCGGGCTGCGCTACCTGACGCTGTACGCGTTCTCGACGGAGAACTGGAGCCGTCCCGAGGACGAGGTCACCATGCTCATGCGCCTGCTCGAGGAATCCATTTACCGGGAGCTGCCAGAGCTCATGGACAACAACGTGCGGCTGCGCGTGATCGGACGCACGGCGGGCGTGCCGCTGCCCGTGCGGCGCGGTCTCGACCACGTGGTGGGGGAGACGGAGAAGAACACGGGGCTCACGCTCCTGGTGGCGTTCAACTACGGCGGGCGGGATGAGCTGCTCGACGCCTTCCGGGCGCTGGCGCGACGGGTGCAAGCCGGCGAGCTGGCCCCTGATGGAATCTCCGAGGCCGACGTGAGCGGCGCCCTCTATACCGACGGCGTGCCCGATCCCGATCTTCTCATCCGCACCAGCGGCGAGATGCGGGTCTCGAACTTCTTGCTGTGGCAGATCGCCTACACGGAGCTGTGGATCACCCCCACGCTGTGGCCGGACTTCGCGCCGGCCGATCTCTATCGCGCGGTGGCGGACTTCCAGGGCCGCACTCGCCGCTTCGGTGGAGTGTGACGTGGCTCTCGCGCTCGAGGCTCGTGCGGTCCACGGCGGCGCCGGAGATTCGGCCATGGTGAGGCGGCTCGCGAGCGCGGCGGTGCTCTTGCCCGTCTTCGTGCTCGTGCTGATGTGGGCCCCGGCCTACCTCTTCGATGCGCTCGTCGTCGTTGCCAGTGCGCTCGCGCTCTGGGAGCTGACCCGCATGCTCGAGCTCGGAGGCCGGCCGGTGCACCGCGTGCTCGGCGTCGTGGGGGGCACGGCGGTCACCGCCGCCTTCGCCGCGGTCTCGGCGACGGCCGACCCGTTCGCGGCGCCCGCCTTCGTGCTGGTGGCCGTCGTGGCGGCGGTGCTGGCGGCGCCGCTGGGGCGCGCCGCCGCGCCGGCCACGGAGCCCGCGGCCAACACGCTGCTGGCCGTCCTCTATGTCGGCTGGCTGCTCGGCTACGGCATTCTCCTGCAGCACAGCGTCCCGCGCGGGGACGAGCTCGTTCTTTTTGTTGTCGGCGTGACCTGGATCGGCGAGACCATGGCGTACGTGGTCGGGTCGACCCTCGGTCGTCACAAGCTTGCGCCCGTCATCAGCCCCCGCAAAACGGTGGAAGGCGCCATCGCCCAGGTGGCGGCGTCCGTCGCCGCCGCCGCCGCGCTCGGCCCGTGGCTCCTGTCGGGGTGCGGCCTCGCCGGCGTCCTCGCGGGTGGCGCGGTGCTCGGCATCGTCGGGCAGGTCGGCGACCTGACCGAGTCGGTCATCAAGCGGAGCGTCGGCACCAAGGACACCGGCGCCATCATTCCCGGTCACGGGGGCGTTCTGGACCGCATCGACAGCCTGCTCTTCAACCTGCCCGCGTTCTATTACTTCTCGCGGCTGGTCGGCTGCACATGAAGCGCGTGACCCTGCTCGGCGCGACGGGCTCCATCGGGCTGCGTACGCTCGAGATCGTCTCCGCGTTTCCGGAAGAGCTGAGCGTGGCCGGCATGGCCGCCCGTGGCTCGAATCCCGAGCTGATCGCCGACCTGTGTCGCAAATACGCGCCGGCGGCGGTGGCGCTGCTCGAGCCCAGGGCCGTGGACGCGCTCGCGCGCCTGCTGCCGCCGCCGCGCCCCGAGCTGCTGAGCGGCATCGACGGCCTGGTGACGCTGGCCCGCGACGTCGATGCCGACGTCGTGCTCTCCGCCCTGGTCGGTGGCGTGGGGCTGCTGCCGACCATGGCCGCCATCAAGGCGGGACGCACGATGGCGCTGGCCAACAAGGAAACGCTGGTGATGGCGGGCGCGCTCATGACCGCGGAGGCGCGTGCGCGCGGCGTGGCGCTGCTGCCCGTCGATTCGGAGCACAGCGCGGTGTTCCAGTGTCTGGTGGGCCACAACCGCGGCGACGTGCACCGCGTGCTGCTGACCGCCTCCGGGGGACCGTTCCGCGAGCTGCCGAAGGACAAGTTCGGCACGGTCACGGTGGAGGATGCGCTGCGACACCCGACCTGGAAGATGGGGGCGAAGATCACCATCGATTCCGCGACCCTGATGAACAAGGGGCTCGAGATCATCGAGGCCCGCTGGCTGTTCGACCTCGCGCCCAGTCAGGTGCAGGTGATCGTGCATCCGCAATCGATCGTGCATTCGATGGTCGAGTACATCGACGGCAGCGTCCTCGCGCAGCTCGGCGTGGCCGACATGGGCATTCCGATCCTGTATGCGCTCATGTATCCCGAGCGGCGGCCGACACCGGCCGCGCGCCTGGATCTGACGCGGACCGGATCGCTGACGTTCGAGGAGCCGGACGCCGAGCGCTTCCCGGCTTTGCGCCTGGCGCGTACCGCGCTGGACGTCGGTGGCGCGGCGCCGGTCGTGCTCAACGCGGCCAACGAGATCGCCGTGGCGGCGTTCCTCGATCGCCGCATCGGCTTCACCGACATCACGCAACTGATCGAGCGAGCGCTCGCCGCCGAGCCGGCCGCCTCGCTTGTCTCCATCGACGCCTGCGTCGACGTCGACGCGCGGACGCGCCGTCGCGTCGGCGACTGGGTCGGCGCGGGCCAAGGGGTGAACCGTGGGTAATATCCTGTCGCGCGGGGGACCGATCGAGATGATCGTGTCCTTCGTCATCGTCATCGGCATCCTGATCCTGATCCACGAGCTCGGCCACTTCTTCGTGGCCCGCTGGTGCGGCGTGGGCGTCGAGCGCTTCTCCATCGGCTTCGGCCCGGTGCTGCTGCGCTGGCGCGGCAAGGAGACGGAGTACGTGCTGTCGGCGATCCCGATGGGCGGCTACGTCAAGATGATGGGAGAGGAGAATCCGCTCGAGGCCGGCGCCGCGCTGCCGTTCGATCCCAAGAAGGCCTTCGCGCTGAAGCCGCTGTGGGCGCGGTTCCTCATCGTCTTCGCCGGTCCCGGCATGAACTTCGTCCTGGCCGCCCTGATCTTTGCGGCCGTGCTGGCGACCGTCGGCCGTCCGGTGTGGCCGGCCGCGGTTGGCAAGGTGACCGACGGGAGCCCGGCGGCCGCCGCCGGACTGCGCACCGGTGACGTCATCACGGCCGTCAACGACACGCGGCTCGCCTACTGGGAGGACCTCGAGCGGACGGTGGCCGACTCCAACGGCCGCCCGCTCACGCTGCGCGTGCGTCGCGGCGATGCCGAGCAGACGCTCACGCTGTCGCCCCGCCGCAAGACCGTGACCGATCCGATCTTCAAGGAATCGCGCGAGGTGTGGGACATCGGCGCCGGCCCGCAGCTCGTTCCCCAGATCAGCTCGGTGGCGGCCGACTCGCCGGCGGCGCGAGCGGGCCTCCAGCCCGGCGATGTCGCGGTGGCGGTGGCCGGACAGCCCGTCTACACGCCGGAGGATCTCGTCGAGGCGATCCGGACGCGACCCGGGCAGCCGTTCGACCTCACGGTGGAGCGGGACGGCAAGCGGCTCACGCTCAAGGTCACGCCGGATGCCGCCAAGGACAAGACGCCAACCGGCGAGGAAGTCACGGTCGGCAAGATCCAGGCGGGCATCGCCACCAAGGCGGTACGGTTCGAGGCCTACAATCCGCTGTCGGCCGTCGTCTACGGTACGCAGCGCACGTGGGACATGACCGTGCTGACCGTGAAGGGCCTCTGGAAGCTCGTCTCGCGGCAGATCGATTCCTCGAACATCGGCGGCCCCATCCAGATCGCCACCGAAGCCGGTCGTCAGGCGAAGGAGGGCGTGGGCTCGCTTGCCCTGTTCACGGCAATCATCAGCGTGAACCTGGCCGTGCTCAACCTGCTGCCGGTGCCGATGCTCGACGGCGGCCACCTCTTCTTCTTCATCATCGAGGCGGTGCTCGGACGGCCCCTCTCGCTCAAGAAGCGCGAGGCCGCCCAGCAGGTCGGCTTCGTCCTGCTGATGCTCTTGATGGTGTACGCCCTGTGGAACGACCTGAACCGCCTCGGCGCATTCAAGCTCTTCGGAGGGTAGACGGCGAATGATCACGCGGCGGAAGACGCGGCAAATCCAGGTCGGCAACGTGAAGGTCGGTGGCGGCGCGCCCATCACCGTGCAGTCGATGACCAAGACGGACACGCGCGACGTGCAGGCCACGCTGCTCGAGATCTGGTCCCTGGAAGCGGCCGGCTGCGACATCGTCCGGTGCGCGGTGCCCGTGCGCGAGGCGGCCGAGAAGCTCGGCGAGATCAAGCGCCAGATCCGCATCCCGCTCGTCGCCGACATCCACTTCAACTACAAGCTGGCCCTCATCGCGCTCCAGCAGGGCGTGGACGGCCTCCGACTCAACCCCGGGAACATCGGCGGCAAGAAGTTCGTGATGGACGTCGTCGAGATGGCCAAGGACAAGCGCATTCCCATCCGCATCGGCGTCAACGCGGGCTCGCTCGAGAAGGACCTGCTCGACAAGTACGGGGGGCCCACCGCGCAGGGGATGGTGGAGTCCGCGCTCCGGCACATCGGGATCCTGGAGGACTGCGGGTATCCCGAGATGAAGATCTCGCTCAAGGCCTCCGATCCGCTGATGATGATCGAGGCCTACCGGATGCTGGCCGAGAAGGTCGACTATCCGTTCCACCTCGGCGTCACCGAGGCGGGCACCCCCGGCGTGGGCACCATCAAGTCCGCGGTCGGGCTGGGCGCCGTGCTGTCGCAGGGCATCGGGGACACGATCCGCGTGTCGCTGTCGGCCGATCCGACCGAAGAAGTGCGGGTCGGCATCGACATCCTCAAATCGCTCGGGCTGCGCAAGGGCGGCCTCACCTTCGTCTCCTGCCCCTCGTGCGGCCGCGCCGACGTCGATCTCGTGAAGCTGGCCAAGCAGGTCGAGGACGAGTTCCGCGGTCTCAACGAGGAGATCCACATCGCGGTGATGGGATGCGAGGTGAACGGCCCCGGCGAGGCGCGCGCGGCGGACATTGGAGTCGCGGGCGGGCGCGGGATCGGGCTCATCTTCAAGGGCGGAGAGGTCATCCGCAAGGTGCCGGAGGCGGAGATCGTGACGGCCATGCGCGAGGAAGTCGACAAGTTCATCGCCGAGCGGAAGGCCGGGCTCGCCGGTGCGGCGGTGCAGTGATGGGCCAGTACGAGACGCACGTCTTCGTCTGCACGAGCGGCGATGACTGCCCGCACCAGGGCGACGTCGAGGGCTTCGTGAAGTACCTGCGCGGCGAGGTGGCCAAGGCCGGCCGGCATCAGGACATCCGCGTGAACAAGGCGGGTTGCTTCTCACAGTGCGGTCACGGGCCGATGATCGTCGTCTATCCGGAGAACGTCTGGTATCACGGCGTGCAGCAGTCGGACCTCGACGAGATCGTCCGCGCGCACATCCTCGGCGGCAAGCCGGTGGAGCGGCTCATGTACGCGCCCGGCGTGCGGGGCGCCAACAAGAAGAAAGACGCCAAGCCGAAATGAGCGAGCGTCGTGATTCGCCGACCGTCGGGCGCCGGAGCCCGGCGCAGGCGCCCCGACGGCAAGTATAGAAGATGCGCCTGTCGCGGTCGCTGGTTCCCACCCTGCGCGAAGATCCAGCCGATGCCGAAGCCATCAGCCACAAGCTGATGCTCCGGGCCGGTCTCGTCCGCCAGCTGGCGGCCGGCATCTACGTGTGGCTGCCGCTGGGCCACCGCGTGCTCGACAAGGTCAACGCGATCATCCGCGAGGAGATGAACGCCATCGGCGGGCAGGAGATGACCATGCCCGTGCTGCATCCGGCCGAGATCTGGCGCGAGAGCGGACGGTGGGACGCCATCGGCTCGGAGATGTTCCGGCTCAAGGATCGGAACGACCGCGACATGTGTCTCGGCATGACGCACGAGGAAGTCATCGCCTGGCTGGCCGCGCGTGAGATCCGCTCGTATCGGGACCTGCCGCAGATCTGGTACCAGATCCAGACGAAGGAGCGTGATGAGGCGCGGCCGCGCTCCGGCGTGCTGCGCACGCGCGAGTTCGTCATGAAGGACAGCTACACGCTCGATCCCGACGTGGCCGCCCTCGACCGCTCATATGCGGCCCACGAAGGGGCGTACCGGCGCATCTTCGATCGCTGTGGCCTGCGCTACCGCGTCGTCCAGTCGGACACCGGCATGATGGGCGGGCTGGGCGCCCACGAGTTCATGGCGCCGAGCCCTGCCGGCGAGGACGAGATCGCCGTCTGCGAGGGCTGCGGCTACGCGGCCAACGTCGAGGTGGCGCGTGGCGTCCCCACCGTGCCTGCCTTTCCGGCCGGCGCTCGCGAGGAAGTCGCCACGCCGGATGCGCGGACCATCGCCGAGGTGGCCGCGTTCCTGAAGGTCGACACGCGGACGACGATGAAGTCGCTGCTCTTCGTCGCCCCCAAGGCCGGTCCGGTCCTGGTGCTGCTGCGCGGCGACCACATGCTCCACGAGCGAAAGCTCGCGCGCGCGCTCGGCGAGGAGGCGCGGCCCGCTCATCCCGAGGAGGTGCGCCAGCATCTGAATGCGCCGGTGGGCTCGATCGGGCCGGTCGGTACCCGCGTGGCCATCCTGGCGGACGAGACGCTTCGCGAGGGCGCGTACGTGGTCGGCGCCAATCGGGAAGGGTTTCACGTGAAGAATGTCGTCGCCGGCCGCGACTTCGAGGCCCGCTGGGCGGATCTGCACACCGTGCAGGAGGGCGAGCGGTGCGTGAGCTGCGGCAAGACGCTGGCAGTCGAGCGCGTCATCGAGATCGGTAACATCTTCAAGCTCGGCACGAAGTACTCCGAGGGGCTGAAGGCGATGTACCTGGACGAGTCGGGGCACGAGCGGCCGATCGTCATGGGCTCCTACGGCATCGGGCCCGCTCGCATCGCGGCCTCGGCCGTGGAGCAGGGGGCCGACGGCGACGGCATCGTGTGGCCGGCCGCGATCGCGCCCTTCAAGGTCCACGTCGTGGTGGTGAGCGTGAAGGATGCCGCGCAGACGACCGCCGCCCAGAGCATCTACGACGCGTGTCAGGCGGCGGGCCTCGACGCGCTGCTCGATGATCGCGACGAGCGCCCCGGGGTCAAGTTCAAGGACGCAGACCTCCTCGGAATCCCTGTGCGAATCACCATCGGCAACGCGCTCGCCAAGGAGGGCGTGGTGGAGGTGAAGGAGCGCCGCGCGCCGCGCCGCGAACAGCGCGTGCTGCCCGGGTCGGTCGTCGAGACCGTGCGGGCGCTGGAGGTGTTCCGCTCGCTCGGCTGAGGGTGTTTCCACCCGTGACAGTGCGCTTGCCACCGGTGTATCCACGTGCTAAAGTCCTGAAAAAGTGGGCTTTGCCCACTTTTTTACTTTCGCCTGAAGTGATGCAAGAAGACGAACGGCAGCTCCAGATCGAGGAGGTTGTGCAGCCGGTGCTCCTGGATCACGGGCTGACGCTCGTGGATCTGGAGTTCAGGCCGCGCCGACCCCGGGGCGTGTTGCGCCTGTACGTCGACAAGCCGGGGGGAGTTGGCATCGACGACTGCCAGCGCGTGAGTCGCGAGCTCGGTGACGTGCTCGACGCGTCGGCGTTGATCGAGGAGGCGTACGATCTCGAGGTTTCGTCGCCGGGGCTGGATCGCCAGCTCCGCAAGGATCGGGAGTTTCGCTGGGCGGCCGGCAAGCGCGTGCGCTGCTGGCTCGTCGGCGGAGAGGAGCTCCGCGGCCGTCTCGTCGGCGTGGACGACGATCAGGTCGTCCTCGAGCGTGAGGGAGCCGAGGTTCGACTCACCCGCGCCAGCATCACGAAGGCGAAGCTGGACGTGGACGTGCCGTGGGAGAAGCGGTCAGCGCAGACATGAACCGCGAATTGATCATGATCATCGACCAGCTCGGACGCGAGAAGGGGATCGACAAGGAGGTCCTCTTCGAGGCGCTGGAGTCTGCCCTGCTGTCGGCCTCGCGCAAAAGCCTGGGGCCCGCTGATAACGTCCGCGTTCACATCGACCGCAAGACCGGTGCCTTCCGCGTGTACCAGCGCAAGAAGGTGGTCGCCGAGGTCGTCGATCCCGAGGCGGAGATCTCGCTGATCGACGCCAAGCGGCTGAACCCCGAGGCGGAGCTCGACGTGGAGCTGGAGCTCCTGTCCGACAAGCCGCTGCAGGATCTCGGTCGCATCGCCGCCCAGACGGCCAAGCAGGTGATATTACAGAAGGTGCGCGACGCCGAGCGGGAAGGCATCTATTCCGAGTTCGTCGGCAAGGAAGGTCAGATCCTGCGGGGGCTCGTGCACCGCATCGAGAAGCGCAACGTGATCCTCGAGATCGGCAAGGCGGAGGCGATCCTGCCCGAGCGCGAGCAGATTCCCGGCGAGCGCTACAACCCCGGTGATCGCGTGCGCGCCTACGTGCTCGAGGTGCGTCGTACGGCCAAGGGCCCGCAGATCTCGCTGTCGCGGACGCATCCCGGCTACCTCGCGCGCCTCTTCGAGACGGAGATCCCCGAGATCCAGGAGGGGATCGTCATCGTGAAGGCCACCGCGCGCGAGGCGGGCGAGCGGGCCAAGGTCGCCGTCGCCTCCACCAAGCGAGACGTCGATCCCATCGGCGCCTGCGTCGGCTTGCGGGGGACGCGCATCCAGGTCATCAGTCGCGAGCTGCGCGGCGAGAAGATCGACATCATCGAGTGGTCGCACGACCGGGCCACCTTCGTGGCGCGCGCGCTCTCCCCGGCCAAGGTCTCGTCGGTCACGATCAGCGAGGAGCCGGACGAGGACGGGCAATTCGCGGCGCTGGTGGTGGTCCCGGACAATCAGCTCTCGCTGGCCATCGGCAAGAAGGGGCAGAACGCGCGGCTGGCGGCAAAGCTGACGCTCATGCGCATCGACATCAAGAGCGAGGGTGAGGTGGAGGCGGAGCGCGCGGAGGCCGAGGAGGTCGAGGCCGGTCGCGCGGCGCTGGCGGCGTTCCCCGGCGCCACACCGGAGGCGCTGCAGGCCCTGGCGTCGGCGGGCCTCACGAGCCCGCGGTCCATCGCGGCGGCCGGCCGCGAGCGCGTCATGGAGATCGCGGGCGCAACGGGGGGGGAGCTCCATGCGGCCGCCGAGGACTGGGTGGCCGTGCGCGCACCGAAGCCCGAGGAAGAGCCGGCGGCGACGGAGCCGGAGCATCCGCCGGCCACGGCATGATGACCTCCCACGTGCCGATGCGCACCTGTCTCGGCTGCCGCCGCCGGCGCCCCAAGGGTGAGATGGTGCGCCTGGTGCGGGGGGCCGACGGGCACGTGGATGCCGGCAGCGCGACCGCGGGTCGCGGCGCGTACGTGTGTGCGGAAGTGGAGTGTCTCGAGCGGGCGCTCAAGCCGGGACGGCTCGCGCACGCGTTCCGGAAGCCGAGCGAAGCACGGGCGAACTTGGTCGACACGGTGGTCCCGCGGAGGTGATGCGACGGTGGCAGCGGCGAAAGTAAAAGTCATCGAGCTGGCGAAGGAACTCGGCGTCACGAGCAAGGATCTGATGCTCGCGGCCGAGGAGATGGGGCACAAGGGCGTGCGGGCCATGACGCCGCTCGACACGAAGCTCGCCAACGAGCTGCGCACGAAGCTCGGCAAGGGCCGCGAGCTCCCCGAGGAGCTGGTCAAGCCGAAGCGAATCGCCAAACCGAAGGTCGAGGGCGCCGAGGCCGCGGTGAAGAAACCGCGGACGAAGAAGGCCAAGACCGATGCGGTCGAGGAGTCACCCGACGTCGCACCGGCCGCCACCATCGTCAAGCCCAAGCCCGCGGAGGTCACCGCCGAGCCGCCGGCCATCGCACCGCGCCCGTCCGAGATCGCGCCGGAGCCACCGCGCGTGGCTCCCGTCACAGCGCCGCCCGCGGAGCCACTGAAGCCGGCGGCCGCCGCGCCGCCGCCGCCACTCGCACCGGTCGCGCCGAAGGTCGAGCCGAAGATCGTTCCGTTCCGCCCGCTCGAGCGCCCGACGCCGCCGCCGCCGTCGCGGCCGTCGCCGCGTCACCCGGCCGGCCCGTTCAGTCAGCCGCGCGTCACCGTGTCCCCCCCGCGTCCGGCCGCGCCCGCGCCGCCGCCGCGGCCGGCCGCGCCCCCGCGCCCGGCCGCACCGGCCGCGACGGCGCCGCCCGGCCGGCCGGTCACCACGCCCGAGGAGCAGCGCCCGGCCGCCGCGGCGGCCGTGGTGGAAGCGCCTCCGGCTCCGCCGGCCGAGGTCCGTCGCGAGCTCGTGCGGGTGCCGGAGTCGGTCACCGTGGCCGAGCTGGCGGAGAAGATGCGCCGGAAGTCGGGCGAGGTGATCAAGGCGCTCATCGAGCTCGGCGTGATGCGCATGGTCAACGACCTGCTCGATCCGACCGAGGCCAAGCTGGTGGCCGACAAGTTCGGCTTCGACGTGGAGATCCGCTCCGTCGAGGGCGAACTGCTCGAGGAAGAGGACGCCGAGGCGCCAGGCACGCAGACGCTGCGGCCCCCGGTGGTGACCGTGATGGGTCACGTCGATCACGGCAAGACGTCGCTGCTCGACGCCATCCGCAAGTCGAAGGTCGCCGAGAAGGAGTTCGGCGGGATCACGCAGCACATCGGCGCCTATCAGGTCATGACCTCGCACGGCAAGGTTACGTTCCTCGACACGCCGGGCCACGAGGCCTTCACAGCGATGCGCGCGCGGGGCGCGCAGGCCACCGACATCGTCATCCTGGTGGTGGCCGCGGACGACGGCGTGATGCCACAAACGCAGGAGGCCATCAACCACGCGCGCGCGGCGAACGTGCCGATCATCGTGGCCGTGAACAAGATCGACAAGCCCGAGGCCGACGCCGATCGCGTGAAGCGGGAGCTGGCGAATCTCGAGCTCGTCCCCGAAGACTGGGGCGGGCAGACGATCTTCGTGCCGACGTCGGCGAAGAAGGGCACCGGCATCGAGCAGCTCCTCGAGATGACGGCTCTCCAGTCGGAGATCCTCGAGCTGAAGGCCAATCCAAACCGCGCCGCCAAGGGTGTCATCATCGAAAGCCGGCTGGACCGCGGTCGTGGTCCGGTGGCGACGGCGCTCATCCAGAACGGCACGCTGAAGGAAGGCGACGCGATCGTCGTCGGCTCGCACTCCGGCCGTATCCGCGCGCTCATCGATCCGACCGGCAAGAAGGTCAAGTCGGCCGGGCCGTCGGACGCGGTGGAGGTGCTCGGTCTGTCGGGCGTACCGTCGGCGGGTGACGTGATCGTCGCGGTGTCCGACGAGCGGAAGGCGCGGCAGATCGCCAACATGCGCGCCGATCGCGCGAAGGGGGCCGGCAAGGCCAGCACGCGCATCACGCTCGAGGGCCTGCAGAAGCAGATCGTGTCCGGCGAGGTCAAGGAGCTGCGGCTGATCCTCAAGGCCGACGTGCAGGGCTCCGTCGAGGCGCTCGCACAGTCGCTCGAGCAGCTCTCCACCGAGGAGGTCAAGCTGAAGGTCATCCACTCCTCGGTCGGTGCCATCAACGAGAGCGACGTGATGCTCGCGTCCGCCTCGGGGGCGATCGTCCTCGGCTTCAACGTGAAAGCGGAGCCGAAGGCGACCACGCAGGCCCAGGCCAACGGGGTCGACCTGCGCTCCTACAACGTGATCTACGAGGCGATCAACGACCTGAAGGCCGCCTTGGCCGGATTGCTCGCGCCCGAGATCCGCGAGACGGTGCACGGCCGTGCCCAGGTCCGTCAGATCTTCGTGATCTCGAAGCTCGGACCGATCGCCGGCTCCTACGTGGCCGAGGGGAAGATCGTGCGCGGGGCGAAGGCTCGGGTGCGACGCGGCGACAGCGTGCTCGGCGAGGGGACGGTGACCTCGCTCAAGCGCTTCAAGGATGACGTTCGCGAGGTGCTGAACGGCCAGGACTGCGGCATCGGCGTCGACGCCGTGTCCGGCATCCAGGCGGGCGACATCATCGAGGTGTTCAGCACCGAAGAGGTCGCGCGCACGCTGTAAGCGCGCGGGTCGACGAGGTGTCCGCCGCGCGCGTCGCGCTGGGGATGGTGGAGCTGCACCTGCCCGACGTCGATTCCCTCAAGGGCAAGCGCCACGTCCTGAAGGGACTCAAGGAGCGGGTGCGTGCGCGCTTCGAGGTCTCGGTGGCCGAGGTCGACCATCAGGACATGTGGCAGCGCGCCACGCTGGCGCTCGCGTACGTCTCCTCCGACGCCCGCCACGCCAACGAGGTCGTGTCGAAGGCAATGGATTTCATCGAGGACCACGTCGAGGGTCGCGTCCTCGACACGTCCGTGGAGATATTGTGATGCAGGGCAAACGACTCGACCGCGTCAACCAGCTGATCCGCGAGGAGATCTCCACGCTGCTCCAGCGTGAGCTCAAGGATCCACGCCTCGGCTTCGTGACGGTGACCGACGTGGAGACCTCCAAGGACCTCCGGGTGGCGAAGATCTTCGTCTCCGTGCTCGGCGACGACGCGCAGTGGAAGGCCTCGATGGCGGCCCTCGAGAGCTCCAAGGGCTTCGTCCGGAACTGGCTGCGCCAGCACCTCGATCTCCGGGTGACGCCGGCGCTCGACTTCCGGGCCGACCACTCGCTGGAGCACGCCGCCCGCATCCAGTCGCTGCTCAAGCAGGTGCAACCGAACTCGTGAGCGTCGGCGACCGCGTGCCCGGCGACGTGGTGGCGGCGCTCGCGCCGACCGCCGGACGGGCGCTGATGCTCGGCCACGTGCATCCTGACGCCGACGTGCTCGGTACCCTGCTGGCGCTCGGCGAGGCCCTCGAGCGGCGCGGCTGGAGCGTGACGGCCGGCGGCCCGCATCCGGCGCCCGGGGCTCTCGATTTCCTGCCCGGCGTCGAACGGTACGAGGTGCTGAAGACGCTCGCGGGCCGCTTCGACGTGGTCGTTCTGACCGACTGCCCGAACCCCGACCGCACCGAGGGCCTCATCGACGCGGCCCGCGCCGCCGCCGGCGCCATCGTCAACATCGATCACCACCCCGACAATCGCCGGTACGGTACCGTGAACTGGATCGACGTCGGCGCCGCCGCCACCGGCGAGATGCTCTATCGACTGCTGATGGCCCTGCGCGTGCCGCTGACGCCGTCGATGGCGCTCAACCTCTTCACCGCCGTCCACACGGATACCGGCTCTTTCCGCTACTCCAACGTGACGCCGGAGACGTTTCGCATCGCCGCCGCCCTCACCGAGGCGGGGGCGGATCCGGCGGCCGTGTCGTCGGCGCTCTACGAGCGACGAGCGCCGGACGCCCTGCGCTGGCTCGGCGAGTCGCTGTCGCGCGTTCGCGTCTCCGAGGACGGATGGACCGCCTGGCTGGCGCTGCCGGCCGGGCTCGTCCCCGAGCGGTTCATCGAGGCCGAGGAGCTCGTGAACTATCCGCGCTCGATCGGCAGCGTCAAGGTCGGCTGCCTGCTGCGGGAGCTGGGCGGGGGGCGCGTGAAGGTGAGCCTCCGCGCCAAGGGCGAGGTGGACGTGAACCGTGTGGCCGCGCGCTTCGGCGGCGGCGGTCACGCCAACGCCGCCGGCTGCACGGTCCACGGCTCGCTGGAGGCGGTGACGCAGCAGGTCCTCGAGGCCGTTCGCGCCGCGATCGCGGCGCCTCGATGAGCGAGCCCGGTCCGGGGATCCTCGTCGTCGACAAGGCGGCCGGCGTGACCTCGTTCGACGCGGTCGCGCTCGCACGCCGTGCGCTCGGCGTCCGTCGCGTCGGCCATGCCGGGACGCTGGACCCGCCGGCCACCGGTGTCCTGCCCCTCCTCATCGGCGAGGCAACGAAGCTCACCGCCTATCTCATGGACCACGACAAGGAGTACGTGGCGACGGTGCGGTTCGGCGTGACCACCGACACGCAGGATCTGAGCGGGCGCGTGCTCACGACCACGCCGGTGAGTGGTCTGTCGCGCGGGCGCATCGACGCCGCGTGCCGGCCGTTCGTCGGCCGCATTGCCCAGGTGCCGCCGATGTTCTCGGCCTTGCACCACGAAGGCCAACGCCTCTACGAGCTGGCGCGGCAGGGTGTCGAGGTCGAGCGGGCACCGCGCGAGATCGTCGTCCGCTCGATCGCGGTCGAGGAGGTCGGCGACGCCGTCGCGACCTTGCGTATCGTCTGCGGCAAGGGAACCTATGTTCGTGTGCTGGCGGCAGATCTGGGCGCTGCGCTCGGCTACGGTGCCGCCCTCGAGCGGTTGACGCGGACACGGGTCGGGCCATTCACGCTGCGGGCGGCGGTGGCGTGGAGCGAGCTCGCCGAAGGCCGGCGGGAGGCGCTGTGCGCGCGTGTGCTGCCGATGGATGCCGCGCTGGCGGACTGGCCGGCGGCGCGGCTCGACGCCGAGAGTGCTCGCCATTTCGGTCACGGTCAGAGCGCCCAGCTGCTGGCGCCACTGGCGGCCGCGCGTCTCGTGCGCGTGTACGACGAGCATCAGGTATTGCTCGGGGTCGGCGAGACCGACGCGCTAGGACGGAGCGTACGACCGGTGAGAATGCTGCATGCGGATCGTTCGGGGACTCCCGCCCGTCCCGCCTGACGCGGCGCCCTCGGCGGTCGCGCTCGGGGTCTTCGATGGCGTGCACCTCGGCCACCGCGCCATCCTCGGCCTCGCCGTCTCACACGCCGGCGCGGCGGAGATGCGCTCCGTCGCGTGCACGTTCGACCCCCATCCCATGGAGATCCTCCAGCCCGGGCGTGCGCCACTGCCGATCACCACACTCGACGAGCGACTGGCGCTGATCGAGGGCTGCGGTCTGGACGTCGCCGTCGTGCTGCCGTTCACGCGGCAGCTGGCCGGCATGGAGCCGGAGGCGTTCGTCAAGGACGTGCTGGTGACCCGACTGGGGGCTCGTGACGTCGTGGTCGGCTTCAACCACCGCTTCGGTCGCGGCGCCCGCGGTGACGCGGCCATGCTGCGGACCCTGGGCGAGCGCGTCGGCTTTCGCACGCATATCGCCGAGCCGCTGCTGGTCGACGGCGTCGCCGTGTCGTCGACGGAGATCCGCGGCGCGCTGCAGCGCGGTGACCTGGAGGTGGCCGCCCGTCTTCTTGGCCGCGCCTACACGCTGTCGGGCACGATCGCCCACGGGGCGGGCCGCGGACGCACGCTCGGCTTTCCGACGGCGAACGTGCTGCCCACGCGTCCGGTCCTGGCGGCCCCGGGCGTTTACGCATGCACGGCCGAGGTGGGCGGTCGCAAAGAGCGCGCCGTGGTGAACGTCGGCGTCCGCCCCACGTTTGACGAAACTATCCTCGCGGTCGAGGCTTATCTCCTCGACTTCGCAGGGGACATCTATGGTCAGACCATGACCCTGACCTTCGTGTCGCGCATCCGCGAGGAGCGTCGTTTCCCGTCCGTGGAGGCGCTCAAGACGCAGATCGAGGCCGATGTGGCGGAGGCCAGGCGGCGGCTCTGAGCCGTTCCTTTACTTGGTAGGTACCCCGTGGTACCCTCTTCGCGTATCTGCTGGCAAAAAAAGGATTTTTGGAACCCGCCCCGGGGAGTCATCTCTGGGACGTGGCGATTGGAGGCCCCCCGATGCCGCTGGCGCTTGACCGCAAGAAGAGCTTGATCCAGCAGTTCCGCACCCACGAAGGCGATACCGGTTCGCCCGAGGTGCAGATCGCGCTCCTCACCGAGCGCATCAACAGCCTGACCGAGCATTTCAAGAGCCACGCGAAGGATCACCACTCACGCCGCGGCCTGTTGATGCTGATCGGCAAGCGGCGGGGGTTGCTGGAATATCTACGAAACAAGGAATCCGAGCGGTATCGCGTCATCATCGAGAAGCTCGGGATCCGTCGCTAACAGGTAGTCGTGCAGTGAAACAGGCTGGTCCTCGGACGGATGAGAACCCGGGGGCCCACCGCAGGTCGGCCAGCGCGCCGCCTGCCATATCAGGCGTTCGCCGGGACACCGCCGAACCCCGAGGACACGTACCCCGATGAGCCACACCGTACAGCTCGACATCAACGGACAACCCTTCGTACTCGAGACCGGCAAGGTCGCCAAGCAGGCCGATGGCGCCGTGATGGTCCGCTATGGCGGCACCATGGTGCTTGCCACCTGCGTGGCCGCGAAGACGGCCAGGGAGGGACAGGATTTCTTTCCGCTGACCGTGGAGTACCGCGAGCGCGCCTACGCCGGCGGTCGCATCCCGGGTGGCTACTTCAAGCGCGAGGGCGCGCCGGTCAAGAAGGAGATCCTGACCTCGCGGCTCATCGATCGTCCCGTACGGCCGCTCTTTCCCGACGGGTTCAAGAACGAGGTGCAGGTCATCTGCCTCGTCATCTCCGGTGATCAGGAGAACGATCCGGACGTGCTGGCCATGAACGGCGCCTCGGCCGCTCTCTGCCTCTCCGGCATGCCGTTCGACGGCCCGGTGGGTGCCGTGCGCGTCGGCCAGATCGACGGCCGCTTCGTCGCCAACCCCACCACCGAGGAGCAGAAGGCCTCGAGCCTCGAGCTGGTGATCGCCGGGACCGAGGACGCGGTGCTGATGGTGGAGGCGGGCGCCAAGGAAGTGCCCGAGGAGACGATGCTGGAGGCGATCGCCTTCGGCCACGCGGAGTGCAAGAAGCTGGCGCGCATGCAGAAGGATCTGGTGGCGCGCGCGGCCAAGCCGCGCTGGTCGTTCGATCCCAACGTGGGCAAGGACGCCGCGCTCCACGCCCGCGTGCGAGAGCTGGCGCAGGGCAAGGTCGCGGCCGCCCTGGGCACCCACGAGAAGCACGCCCGCGCCGACGCGCTGAACCGCGCGTTCGACGAGGTGTACGCAGCCCTCGGCAACGACGAGACGAAGAAGGGCGCCATCCGGGAAGCCTTCGAGGGCGTCGCGTCCGTCGAGATTCGCCGGCTCATCGTCGAGCAGGGCGTTCGGGTCGACGGCCGCAAGGTCAACGAGATCCGGCCCATCGCCATCGAGACGGGATATCTGCCGCGTGCTCACGGCTCGTCGCTCTTCACGCGCGGCGAGACGCAGGCCCTGGTGGCGGCCACCCTCGGCACCAAGTCCGACGAGCAGAAGATCGAGGCACTGGAGGGCGAGTCGTATCGCCACTTCATGCTGCACTACAACTTCCCGTCGTTCTCGGTGGGCGAGGTCCGACGCTTCGGCTCGCCGTCCCGACGCGACATCGGCCACGGCGCTCTCGCGGAGCGGGCGGTGGAGGCGGTACTCCCGGCCAAGGAGGAGTTCCCGTACACGATCCGCGTGGTGTCCGACATCCTCGAGTCGAACGGCTCCTCGTCGATGGCCACCGTGTGCGGCGCCTCGCTCGCTCTGATGGACGCCGGCGTGCCGCTGAAGTCGCACGTGGCGGGCATCGCGATGGGCCTCGTCAAGGAAGGTGAGCGGTTCGGCATCCTGACCGACATCATGGGCACCGAGGATCACTACGGCGACATGGACTTCAAGGTGGCGGGCACCGACAAGGGCGTGACCGCGCTCCAGATGGACATCAAGATCGCCGGCGTGTCGATCGAGATCATGCGGGAGGCCCTGGCCAAGGCCCGCGAGGCGCGGATGGTGGTGCTGACCAAGATGCGCGACACGATCGACAAGCCGCGCGCGGAGCTCTCGCCGTACGCGCCGCGCTTCGTCACCATCAAGATCCGAACCGAGAAGATCCGCGAGATCATCGGCCCCGGCGGCAAGGTCATTCGCGGCATCCAGGAGCAGACGGGGACGAAGATCGACGTCGAGGACGACGGGCGGGTCACCATCTTTTCGCCCGACGCCGAGTCGGTGCAGAAGGCGCTCTCGATCGTGCAGGACATCTGCCGCGAGGTCGAGCTGGACCGGATCTACCTCGGCAAGGTGAAGAAGATCGTCGAGTTCGGCGCGTTCGTGGAGGTGATTCCGAACACCGAGGGCCTGCTGCACATCTCACAGATCGCGGAGTCGCGCATCCGGACGGTGCAGGACGTGCTGACCGAGGGCGACGAGGTGCTGGTAAAGGTCATCGAGATCGACGGCAACGGCAAGATGCGGCTGTCGAGGAAGATGGCCCTGCGGGACCAGCCCGCGCTCGCCGACAAGGAGCGGCTGAAAAACCCGCAGGCGGCGAATCCACCGAGGGCATAACCGCGTGACCGAAGACTACCGGAAGAGCGTGTTGCCGAATGGTATCCGCGTCATCACCGAGCGGATGCCGCATGTCCGGTCAGTGGCGGTCGGGGTCTGGGTCGAGACCGGCTCGCGCGACGAGGCGGACGGCCGCGGCGGGATCTCGCACCTCATCGAGCACCTCGTCTTCAAGGGCACGGCGAGCCGGTCGGCGGAGGCCATCGCCCGCGAGATGGATTCGGTGGGCGGCCAGATGGACGCCTTCACGACCAAGGAGCATACGTGTTTCTACGTCCAGGTCCTGGACGAGCACCTCCCGATGGCCGTCGACCTCCTCACCGATATCTTGCTGCACCCGCTCTTCGACGCCGAGGAGCTGGAGCGCGAGAAGTCGGTGGTGCTGCAGGAGATCAAGATGGTCGAGGACACGCCGGACGACGTGATCCACGACCTGTTCGCGGCCCAGATCTGGGCCAACCACCCGCTGGGCAAACCGATCCTCGGCAGCCGTGAGCTGGTGGAGAGCTTCGGCCGCGACATCATCGCGGCCCACTTCGGGGAGGAGTACGTGCCGCCCCGCATCGTCATCGCGGTGGCCGGCAACGTGACGCACGACCGGGTGGTGGAGCTCTTCGGCCGCGGCTTCAACGGCTTCACCCACGAGCCGCCACGCCGGGTGTCGCAGCCCGCGCGAATCATTCCCGGCGTCAACATCGTGCAGAAGACGCTGGAGCAGGTGCATGTGGTGATCGGCTTCCCCGGTCTGCATCACGCGGCGCCCGAGCGCTATGCCCTGTTCCTCCTCAACGACATCGTGGGCGGCAGCATGTCGTCGCGGCTGTTCCAGGAGGTGCGCGAGCGCCAGGGCCTGGTGTACTCCATCCACTCGGGTGTCCAGTCCTATGCCGACACCGGCACGCTCTACGTGTACGCGGCTACCGACGCGCCCAACTTCTCCAAGGTGCTGAAGTCGACGCTCAAGGAGCTGCGCGACGTGAAGAAGCAGGGCGTGACCCAGGACGAGCTCAAGCGCGCGAAGGATCACCTCAAGGGCAGCCTCATGCTGTCGCTCGAGTCGACCTCGAGCCGCATGAATCGCCTCGCCAAGCACGAGCTCCACTTCGGCTCGTTCCTGACGCTCGACCAGATGCTGCGGGCCATCGACACCGTGAAGCACGACGAGGTCCAGGCGCTCGTCGCCGAGCTGCTCGACGAGGCGCAGATCGCGCTCACGACGCTCGGTCCGCTGGACCGGCGCAACCTGCCCGCGGAGCTCAGAAACTGAGTCGGAGGGGGCCTCGGCGGCCCCCTCCGATGCCTCCCCCAGGATCGGATTGCGCGGACGAAGCCCGCGCTCGGACGCGGCACCCCCCGCGCGTTATCCCGCAACCCAGCCGTACCAGCGATGACTCGGGGCGGGGCCGTCGTCGAGGTACGCCATCTTCATCCTGGTGAGGTAGTCGTTCGGGATCTCGTTGCGCTTGGCGTTGACGTCGACGCGGAAGAGGCGCGCGGCGTTGAGCCCGAAGATCTGCTCCTTCACGTCCCGCGTGAGCGGCGCGTAGTTGTGGCGATCGAGCAGCTCCCTGGGAATCTCGAAGCGGCGGAAGGCGTCGATCTGCCACTGGGGCGTCCCGTACCAGATGGAGTCCGTGCCCCAGAGCACGTGATCGGCGCCGAAGGCGTCAATGGCCTGGCCGAGGAGATGCGCGCACGCGGTCGGATTCGTCGTCACCAGCTGACCGAACGTCGACCCGAGCTCCATGTAGACGTTCTGGAGGGCCGTCGCCTTCTTCTTCATCCGGCAGAACTCGCTGGTCCACGGCACCTCGGGTGAGGCGTCGGTCGACCCCACGCGCAGGAGCCCGGCGTGATAGGCGATGAAGTCGAGATCCGGGAAGTCGGTGGCGGCCTTGATCAGATCACGCGGGTGGTTGTAGTCGGCCACCGGACCGAGCGGCAGCCCCTTGTGCAGGCAGATGCGCGTGACGCCGAGCTTCCGCGCGCGCTCCAGCATCGGATACGCGATCTTCTCGTCGTCCACGAACCAGCCGCGGTCGAAGCCCTTGGGCGCGGCGCCCGTGTAGCCCTTCCACGCGTCGACCTTCAGGGTCTGCGCCTGCTGATCCATGAAATCCAGGTCGCGCTGCCCTAGCTGCGGCGTGATCAGACCGTGGGCGAGCATCCGCCGCGACTGGGTGACGCGATTGATCTCGTCGCGGAAATGGGTCATCTCCCGGGGTGGCACCACGGCCTGCTCCGGATACGGGCCCGGCGGCGTCGAGATGAGTCCCATCGACGTCTCGCTGTCGAGGAAGACCTCCTTCACCATGTTGGCCCACGAGAGATCCGCGAGCGTGCCGCGGTCGGACGCGAGCTTCGGGTTCAGCCGGCGCGCCGACTTCCGCAGCCCCAGCAGTGCCTGCTTGGAGACGCCGCGACGGGCCACTTCCTCGTCGGCGGGATCGTAGCCTGCCCCGACGTAATGCAGCTGGACGTCGAGGATGAAGAGCGGATCTCCGGTGCGTGTCTTCCATGCCGCGGGCTCGGCGGCCTCCACGGGCTGGACGTCGAAGAAGCGTCCGAACACTGCGTTCATGGCAAGAAGCGACGTCGCCATGCCCCCGCTCGTCCGCAGGAAGTCGCGGCGAGTGAGGCCCAGCCGCGGAGCGAGGCGGCCCGCGTCGGCAAGGATGCGCGCCTCCACGGCCTGCTGGGCCGGGGTCTGGGGCATCGGCGCGAACTCCTCGTTGGACACCAGGCGGGTCGGCAACGGGACTTCGCTGCGAAGCCCACGGCGCAGGTGCCGATCGGGGCGAAAGCCGTAGGGATTGCGAGCCGTCATCGTTGACTCCTCGGGTGAGGGGCAGGCCAGTGCGCCGGCGGAGCCCGCTCGGCGACGGTTCGAGTATACGCACCGGACTCCAGGCCGGGAGCGTCCCACCCGGCTATATTGTGGTCTTCCGGGAGACCCCTACCAATCCGTCGCGTTTTTCGCTAAGGTGAGGTCCTCATGATCGACCGATACACGCGCCCGGCCATGGGACGGATCTGGAGCGAGGAAGCCAAGTACGGCGCGTGGCTCAAGGTCGAGATTGCCGTGTGCGAGGCCTACGCCCGGCAGGGCCGGATTCCCCAGGGCGCGCTGGACAGGATCCGGGCCACGCGGGTCGACGTCGCCCGCATCCTCGACATCCAGCAGAAGGTCAGGCACGAGATGATCGCGCTGTTGACCAGCCTGGAGGAGCAGCTCGGCGACGACTCACGGTTCGTCCACATCGGGCTGACCACCAACGATGTCTGGGACACGGCGACGGCGCTGCAGCTTCGCGAGGCCGTCGACCTGCTCATCGCCGGTCAGGAGCGCCTCCGCGCGGCGCTGGGCACGCTGGCCCGGCGCCACAAGGACACGCTCATCGTCGGCCGGACGCACGGCGTGCACGCGGAGCCGACCACGTTCGGCATGAAGGTGGCGGTGTGGTACGTCGAGGCGGGGCGCAACCTCGATCGGCTGCGCCGTGCCCGCGACGTCGTCGCGGTGGGCAAGCTCTCCGGCGCTGTCGGGCAGTTCGCGCATGCCGAGCCGGCCTTCGAGGAAGACGTCTGTCGTGCGCTCGGCCTCGGCGTCGAGCCCGTCTCGACGCAGGTGGTGCAGCGCGATCGCCACGCGGAGCTGCTGGCCACGCTCGCCATCGTCGGCGCGTCGCTCGAGAAGATCGCGCTGGAGGTGCGGGGACTGCAGCGGACGGAGGTGCTGGAGGCGCAGGAGCCTTTCTCGGAAGGGCAGAAGGGCTCGAGTGCGATGCCGCACAAGCGTAACCCCGAGCTGGCGGAGCGCATCTGCGGGCTGGCGCGACTGCTGCGCGCCAACGCCATGGCCGGTCTCGAGAACGTGGCCCTGTGGCACGAGCGCGACATCAGCCACTCCTCGGTCGAGCGGGTGGTGCTGCCAGACTCGACCATCGTCCTCGACTACATCCTCGATCTCACGGCCTTCATCCTCGAAGGCCTCGAGGTCGATCCCGCGCGCATGGCCGAGAACCTCGAGGCCTCGTACGGACTCATCTTCTCGCAACGCGTGCTCCTCAAGCTCACGGAGGCCGGGCTGGCGCGACAGAAGGCGTACGAGATCGTCCAGCGCGCCTCCATGCGCGCGTGGAAGGAGCGGCGGGCCTTCGAGGAGCTGCTCAACGAGGATCCGGCCGTCACCGAGCGGCTCGGTCCCGCCGAGCTCAAGGCCTGCTTCGATCCCGTCTGGTATCTGCGGAACGTGACTGCCGTCTTTCGCCGGGCGGGACTCGAGGGCCCGCAGGAGGACCATCAGTGAGTCGTGGCGTCGTCACTCCGGTCGGCACCGTCGAGCAAGGCGAGAAGCTCTACGAGGGCAAGGCCAAGATCGTCTATGCGACGAAAAAGCCCGGCGTCGTCATCCAGTACTTCAAGGACGACGCCACCGCCTTCAACGCCCTCAAGAAGGGGACGATCGTCGGCAAGGGCGTCGTGAACAACCGGATGTCGGCGACCCTGTTCGAGCGGCTGGCCAGGGCCGGGGTGCCGACGCATTACCTCGGCACCCTGTCCGACCGCGAGATGCTGTGCCGGCGCCTGGACATCATCAAGATCGAGACGATCGTGCGCAACGTGGTGGCCGGCAGTCTTGCCAAGCGCACGGGCCTCGAAGAGGGAACGCCGATCAAGCAGCCGATCGTCGAGCTTTACTACAAATCCGATCCCCTCGGCGACCCGATGATCAACGACGACCACGTGCGGATGATGGCCCTCGCGAAGCCCGCCGAGGTGGCGTGGATCAAACGCATGGCGCTCAAGATCAACTCCGTGCTGCGACCGCATCTCCTGAAGCGCGATTTGCTGCTGGTGGACTTCAAGCTCGAGTTCGGCCGCGCCGGCGGCAAGCTCTACCTCGGCGACGAAATCTCGCCGGACACGTGTCGGCTCTGGGATCGGGCGACGCGCGAGAAGCTCGACAAGGACCGGTTCCGCCGCGACCTCGGCGGCGTCGAGGACGCGTACCAGGAGGTCTATCGCCGTCTGGTGGGCGCGTGAGGGTCCGCGTGCTTGTCCGTCTGAAGCCGGGCATCCTGGACGTCCAGGGCGCCGCCGTGCAGCGCGCGCTGGTGGGCCTCGGCTTCGGCGACGTGCGCGAGCTGCGGGTCGGCAAGCTGATCGAGGTGGAGGTCGACGCGGCCACCACCCCGCTCGCCCGCCAGCGCGTGGACGAGATGTGCCGCAAGCTGCTGGCGAACACGATTCTCGAGGACTACACCATCGAGGCGATCGAGGGTGAGCGCCTTGCCGCGTCGGAACCGGTCCGGTAAGATCGCACAGGAGAGGAGAAAAGTTCGCTCATGAGATTCGGCGTCGTCGTCTTCCCCGGTACCTGGAGCGACTGCGACTTCCACTACGTCATTTCCGAAGTCCTGCATGAGCCCGTCAAGTACGTGTGGCATCGCGATCGCAATCTCGCAGACCTCGACTGCGTCATCCTGCCGGGGGGCTTCTCGTACGGCGATTATCTGCGCGCCGGTGCCGTGGCCGGCAAATCGCCCGTGGTGGAGGCGCTCGGCGAGTTCGTGGCGCGCGGGGGCTACGTGCTCGGCTCGTGCAACGGCTTCCAGATCCTCTGCGAGGGTGGCCTGCTGCCGGGCGTGCTGGTGCGCAACGAGTGTCTGCAGTACCGCTGCCAGTCGACGCATCTCGTGGTCGACAATGTCGACACGCCGTTCACGCGCGGGCTGCGTCCCGGGCAGGTGCTGACGATGCCGATCTCCCATGGCGAAGGGAAGTACTATGCCGACGCCGAGACGCTGCGCGCGCTGAAGGCCCGGCGGCAGATCGTGTTCCGCTACGCCACCGCCGACGGGCAAGTCGTACGCGTGGCGAATCCCAACGGCTCGCTCGAGAACATCGCCGGCGTGGTGAGCGAAGGCGGCAACGTTCTCGGGCTCATGCCGCACCCCGAGCGCGCGAGCGAGACGGTCATGGGCGGGACCGACGGCCTGCTGCTCTTCCAGTCGCTCCTCGGCACCCTGGTCGAGGACGGAACCTTCCTCAAACGGTGAGTCGGGGCACGTTTGGCCGGAGCTGAGCCGAAGGTCACTGCCGACCTGGCGCACGGCCTGGGCCTGACGGCCGAAGAGTACGACCGGATCCTGAAGCGGCTCGGCCGCGAGCCGTCCTACACGGAGCTCGGTCTCTTCTCCGCGCTGTGGTCCGAGCACTGCGCGTACAAGCATTCCCGTGTGTTCCTCAAGCGCCTGCCGACGAGCGCGCCGCACCTTCTGCAAGGCCCCGGCGAGAACGCCGGCGCCGTCGACATCGGCGATGGCTGGGCCATCGTCTTCAAGATCGAGAGCCACAACCACCCCTCGTTCATCGAGCCGTTCCAGGGCGCCGCCACCGGCGTGGGCGGCATCCTGCGCGACATCTTCACCATGGGCGCGCGGCCGATCGCCATCCTCGACTCGCTTCGCTTTGGCAATCCGGCGGATGCCAAGACGCGGCAGCTCATCGAAGGCGTCGTCTCCGGCATTTCGTGGTACGGCAACTGCTTCGGCTGCCCGACGGTGGGGGGCGAGATCGCGTTCGCGCCGGAGTACGCCGGCAATCCGCTGGTGAACGTGATGTGCGTCGGCCTCGTGCGCGCCGACGGCATCTTTCGCGCGAAAGCGGAGGGCGTCGGCAATCCCGTGTTCTACGTCGGCAACAAGACCGGGCGCGACGGCATCCACGGCGCCACCATGGCCTCGGCGACCTTCGACGAAGGCTCGGAAGCCAAGCGCCCGACCGTGCAGGTCGGCGATCCCTTCACGGAGAAGCTGCTGCTCGAGGCCTGCCTCGAGGTGATGCAGACGGGCGCCGTGGTTGGCATCCAGGACATGGGGGCGGCCGGGCTGGCGTGCTGCACCTCGGAGATGCCGGCGCGGAGCGGGAC